>ERZ773035.3023-NODE-3023-length-10317-cov-3.289222_pt1 | contig 10317 bp, 7 predicted proteins | sample MGYA00511487_ERZ773035 | MGnify/ENA primary metagenome ERZ773035 (study PRJEB29015, sample SAMEA2737985) | human oral metagenome | biome: human oral; feature: human-associated habitat; material: dental | place: China | collected 2024 ...
TATCAGATGAAGAACTGGAAGAAGGAATCCTATTCAACACACCTGAAGATGTAGCTGAAATCCTATCAGAAGTTGGAACACTCTAAAACTCATATATAAATAACAGAGGAAACCATAGGCGACATACGATAGTTTATTAGAGGTTTCTCACGGCTTATTATAAGCATATTCCATCTTAAACCCAAACATCTTCAGTAATGAAATATATTTACACAACTTACGGATATTTCTGTTTAAAAACAAGAAATAGAAGCATTTTTCAAGACTCTAATAACTCGTTAGTTATCAAGACATTATAAAGTAGTACGAGAAAAGGTGCTTAATTAGCTTTCAAAAGGGCGTTAGTTAGCACCTTAAAGAGCATCTTTAACAAGTCAATTAAGGCTTAATTAGAATGCTATTCATGGTTATTAAAAATGCTAATGAGGATTTATTTTGACAAAACAACAAAAAAGGTAAAAGAGTATGAACCCTTTTACCTTTTTTATTATTTACAAAGTTTCTACTTAGAAACGATAACCCAATGTAAGGAGTAACTGACTTCTGTTATTCTTAACATCAGTGTTTGAAGCAATGTTAGACTCCGTTATTTTTGTAGTACCAGATGTGTAAGTAACGTCTCTTACATTAGAGAATGGAGCAAAAGAACCTTTCTGTGCACTATACTGATAAGCCAAGTCTATGTTGAACTTCTTAACCTGATAACCAACACCTAATGTGAAGCGATTAATTTCGCCCCAGTTTGTGTAGTCTGTTGTTGAAGAATACGCTGTACCTAAAGAAGCAAGACCGGGATCCTTCTGAGCATCATTTACATACATTGCACTTACATAATTGTAACCCGCACGCAAAGCAACATTACTTACAGGCTTATACTCAACACCCAACTTCAAAGTGCTTACACCCTTCAGAACCTCCTTAGTGTGTGCATTCATATTCTTGTCAGGGATTGATGACTCGTAGTACTGACCATAGTAATAATCATAATAGCCACCATTGTTAACTCTGCTATTAATATTAGCATAGTTTTCATATTCATATGTAGCACCCAAGGCAAGGTAGTTGCCAACAGTGTGACCAAGAGAGAAGCCAAACTTCCAAGGTGTCCACATCTTGAAATCGTATGAGTTGCTAATGTAAGAAACCTTACTTGTTGTACCTTGAACATAAACAAGACCTGTAACATTCGATGTTGTCAAGTCATACCATGTTGGAGACTTCACGTATGCACCAATTCTAAATGGAGACTCAGCCACTGGACGAACGATAACGCCAGCTGTAATATCAAATCCAGAACCTGTTACTTTTCTATTATCGCTAACAACTGCTGCACCATTACTATTGAAGCTTTCACAATATTCACTATATGCCTTGTAATGTACATCCTTCATTCCAAACGTAAGACCGAGATAAACTCTATCATTGATATTACCACTCACTGCAAAGTCATAGTTACCAATATAACCTGAGTGAGCACGATCTAAAGTATAACCAGTAGCTTTCTCATAATTATAAGTTCCTGTGCTACCTGGAATCAATGAATTCCAATAAAGATTATCTATCTGACTCCAGGTGTATGCAACATTCGTTGATGTAGCATTTACATAGCCAATATTCTGACCATCTTTATTCTTACCAACAAAGAATCCTCCATTATTCTCATCACCGAGTATGCCTTTAATATATGACTGCTTGTTCTGTGAACTTCCATTCAAAGAGCCTGCAGCATTAAGGATATAATCAAAGTTCTTGCTCTTATGATAGTTGAAACCAAAGTTAAGGAATGACTTCTGACCAGTACGAGTAGTATAGACACCACCAATCTGGTCGAAACTCAGATTAGTCTTCTTACCATTAGAGAACTCCTTACCATCTGATTGCATAAGAAGACCAGCACTGAGACTAACATTGCTGTGACGGAACAAACCGATACCAGCTGGGTTAGAACCGATAGTAGAAATATCAGCACCCAAGGCTTCCATGGCTCCACCCATACCAACGTAGCGTGCAGTACCATTCAAGTCCTCTCCTGCTAACTTAGCATTCTCGTATGTCTCCTGTGCATTTGCTGACAAAGCAGCAAACAACGAAACAGCAAAGAAAATATATTTACTCTTCATTTCTGATATTCTTTATTAATTAAACATTCATTATCCCAAATACTATCTATGACTACCGAAGGCACTGCGTGAGCCACCAGAACTGCTGCCTCCACCGCCAGAATATGAGCCACCGAAGTTACCACCACCTCTTGCACCACCAAATGAGCTTGGTGAAGGCTGTGAGAATGTAGAGCGCTCTGGCTGAGAATAAGAGCGTGTCTGATTCTCAAAACCATTCTGACGTGCGCCAGCGAAACGGTCATAGTAACTTCTCATATCATTACTCTGAGATGCATTGTTACCATACTGGTTTACATTGCCACGACGATTTGAGAAAGAAGATCGTCCGTTGTCATAGGAACCACTTCTTGCCTGAGAACCAAAGTCTCTTGGAGAGTTACCCCAGTGATTAGCTGTACCCGTATGACCATTGTAAGCATAGTAGCCACCTCTTCTATAACCATAGTAAGGATAGCCACCATAATAACCATATGACCATGGATCATCCCATCTGTCATACCAGCCACCATAATAAGGTGAACGCCATCCCCATCCTACATAGAACGAAGAGCGACCAGCAAACCATGGGTCATAATAGCCACCCCAAAATCCATCAAAACGACTCATTCTTCGGCTATAAGCAAAGTCATCGTTATCGCTTTCGTACTGACGAGTGAAACCTCCATAGATAGTATCTAACACTACAGAGTCGCCATGCAACGTAGAGATACGCGACATAAAGATATCATTTCCAAGAGAATCAACTCCTATTTTCTTATAATTATACTTGCCACGACGATTGTATTCGTCATTAGACTTACCAATACCGCTATAATAAACAGGGCGGTCCTCCTCCACTTTACTCTGTTGATAAGCAGACTGATCCGCCTTTGACGGGGTAAAATAAAGGTCATCTTGCGCCATTGATAGCAATGGCATAGCTCCAAATAAAACCGAAAGTAATACTGAACGTTTCATATACCTTTTTTTTAATTTACACTTGTTTTTAACACCAAGATAATGTTTGTACACAATCTTTATAGTGCAAAAATAAGATAACTTTCTTTGCAAATATACGGATTTTCCCTAATCCATGGTAGGTTTTTCCCTATTTTTTATAATTTTGCAGTAGAAATTTAACACCAAGATGAAATATATACAAGTAAAGTTTACGGCAGAACCTGATTCTCAGGATGTAAGAGACATCATTGCAGCTCTTGCAGCTGAAGTTGGATTTGATTCCTTCACAGACGAACCAGACGGACTCGTTGGCTACTGCCAAGAAGATCTTTTCAATGAAGAAACACTCACTGAGACCATGCAGAACTTGCCTATTCCATGCATAAAAGTTTCTTTCGAAGCTGCTAAAGCTGAGGATAAGAATTGGAATGAGGAATGGGAGAAAGCAGGTTTCGACCCTATCATCATTGACGACCGCTGTGCTATCATCTGTAAGAATCTGGAGGAGGAAGCTATTGCAAACTATCCTCAGCTTGAGACAATCCCAATGAAGATTGTTATCGATGCACAACAAGCATTTGGAACAGGTACACATGAGACAACACAGATGATTGTTTCATTATTACTAAACCAAGACCTCAAAGAAAAGAGAGTTCTTGATTGTGGTTGTGGAACAGGTATTTTAGGCATTGTTGCCGCCAAGTGCGGTGCAAAGGAAGTTGTAAGCTATGACATTGATGAGTGGAGTGTACGCAATGCTGAGCATAATGCCGAACTAAATGGTGTAGAATTAGATGTGCTTGAAGGCGACAAACGAGTCTTGTCACACGTGAGTGGTGTCTTTGATGTTATCTTAGCAAATATCAACCGTAATATTATCCTTGAAGATATAGACGAGTTTGTCAGCGTTATGACAACAGAATCAAAGATTATTCTGAGTGGATTTTATGAGCAAGACGCAGAGGCTATCCTTCAAAAAGCTAATGAACTCGGTCTGAAAGAGAATCAACGTTTGTTGAATCACGATTGGTGCTGCCTACTACTTGAGCGTCAGTAACATCATCTTGTATAAGTAGTTGCTGTAAGTCATAGAAGCTACCGTTGTAGATATCTAAGTCTACATATCCCTTAATACCTGGCAGCCTCCCGGCATCGGTATGCTGCCAGAATTTCCAAGCACCTTGGTACTCCATCTGATTAACATAATAGTGAGCTATCCAATAAGGATAATCATCAAAGCGAGAATCAGAAAGGTATTGGTCTTTAAACTTATAATAGGTATAGATGATAGGTTTCACATGATACCTATCTTCTACTATGTGTAGCCATGTTAGAATATTCTGCTGAAACTCTTCTGTACTGATATTCTTTGGTTTATGTTCAACATCAAGCACAGGTGGTAAATCTCCCGGCTGCAGATGAACCATGGCAAGGAAGAAATAAGCCTGCCGACGTGCTGACGACTTATTACTCCAGAAATGATAAACTCCACGTATAAAACCATGTTCTTTCGCATTGGAGAAGTTATCACGGAACTTAGTATCAATATGACTATCGCCCTCTGTTGACTTGATAATAATAAAACGGATAGGCAAACGGTCTATCAGCGCATTTCTAAGTCGATTCCAGTTAATCGTACCTTGATAACGACTTACATCAATACCATAAATCGTATAACCTTCAGGATAATCTGGATCACCATAAATAGCACGCCATCTAAAACCTGTAGGTGATACAAAAAAGAAGTAAAACAGAAAACTATACCCTACAGCAAGACACGATCCTCCAGCCCAACGCATCCAACTTGGCATTTGAATCCAAGTCTTTAGTATTGAATGAAACGCTTTGGAGATAAACATTTTCTTACTTTTGGATATTTTTATATTCTACTTTACATCTATATATATTAGACTTTCAGGATTTCTTTTCATGAAGAAAAGAATTTCTTTTCATGAAGAAAAAGATTTATTTACGTGAAAATAAATAATTATTTTCATGAAAATAAATTAGCACACAACTTAAATATGAGTTCAAACATGTTGTTTCTTTAGATCAATAGACAACAAAAATGAAAGTGATTAAGCACTACTTACAGCTGTATTCATGTGCTTTTAATCTCGTATGAATACTATAATAATAGATTGAATATCAAAGGGATAATTTAAAATATTTACCAACTACTCAAAGCATAAAGGTCAGAAGAAAATAAGAAATTGTATAAAACAAAAGAAGAAACAGAGGATATAGTTATCCCCCATCTCTTCTTTATGAATATACTATTACTTAGCCTGCTCTAATCCGAGAGTCTTAGTAGTCTGATCACATACTGAAGAAGGACCCCAGTACTGGATAGGACCTGGATAAACATAGCATGTTTCCTTAGCCCACTTATCACGCTGAGCAGCGAAAGCCTTGAATGGAGCACCATCAAGTTCAACAAGTGCCTTGCGAATAACTGGCTTCATCTCACCGTTACGTCTCTCCATGTTCATCATCATAGTGATTGGCACACCTCCAGCCTTCCACTGATCAGCAGGAGCTGTAGTGTTCTTAACGATAGCCATATAACCTGTCTTACCGTTAGCTATCAACTGAGCTGCTGATGAACCAAGTGCATAGCAGTAGTCTGCATCAAAGTTAGAAGGAGCTGCACAACGACCCTCGTAACCAAAGAAGTGGTGCAAAGGAGAGAACTTACCAGCATACTTACCTTCCTTCTTCCACTGATCAAGCTTAGCTGCAACCATCTCAGAGATGAGTTTCTCTGTCTCGATGAGAGATACCTGTACGTTTCCGTGTGGGTCACGGTCGAGAGAAAGCTGACGAGCAACGCCCTCTGGAAGTGTCTCAAATGTAGCCTTGTTCTCTGCAGAGAGGTGTTCAAGGATATACTTACGCTGTGCATCCTTGTCAAGGTTCAAATAATCAGCACCATGAGCAGCAAGCAAATCATTCAACTCCTGAATCAAACGACCGATAGCAGGAATAAACTCGATAAGACCTTCTGGAATCAAAACAACACCGAAGTTGTTACCCTGCTCTGCACGGTAAGCAACAACACCTGCGATATACTCAACAATATCATTCAAAGTCTGATCCTTAGATTCAATTTCCTCTGATACCAAGCAGATATTTGGCTGAGTCTGCAAAGCACACTCAAGAGCGATGTGAGATGCAGAACGACCCATCAACTTGATGAAGTGCCAGTACTTACGAGCAGAGTTACAGTCACGCTCGATGTTACCGATAAGCTCAGAGTAAGTCTTTGTTGCTGTATCGAAACCGAAAGAAGTCTCAATCTGATCGTTCTTCAAGTCGCCATCGATAGTCTTAGGGCAACCAATAACCTGTACACCATACTGCTTAGCAGCATAGTATTCAGCCAATACACAAGCATTAGTATTAGAGTCGTCACCACCAATGATTACAACAGCCTTGATATCCAACTTACGAAGAATCTCAAGTCCCTTCTCAAACTGCTCTTCCTTCTCAAGCTTTGTTCTACCTGAACCAATCATATCGAAGCCACCAGTGTTGCGGTAAGCCTGAAGATTCTCAGCAGTAATCTCAATATAGTTGTGATCAATAAGACCACCAGGACCCATAAGGAAACCATAAAGACAGTTCTCTGGGTTCAACTTCTTAACCTCATCAAAGAGACCAGAGATAACGTTGTGACCACCAGGAGCCTGACCACCTGAAAGGATGATACCAACGTTAATCTTAGCATTGTTAGCCGAATCAGCTGGAACAAACTCTACGAGAGGCATTCCGTACGTGTTAGGGAATAACTTCTTGATATCCTCTTGATTGTCAACACTCTGTGTAGGAGCACCTTCCTGCACCTTTACTGCACCCTGAAGAGCCTTAGGCAACTTTGGCTGATAGCCTGCTCTTTCCTTCTGCAATGCGCTAATTTCCATGTGTTTAATTTAAATGATTTGAATATAATGATTTATTTAATGTCTTTACTACTCTGCAAATTTACCTTTTTTATCCGATAATAGAAAGGAAAAGACGCTAAATTAAAATTTTAACTCTATTTTTATGTAAGAAAGTCTTGCTTTTCTTTTTTTTTATTTATCTTTGAACGAAAATATAAAATATAGCTATTTAGGATTAATATGAGCAACAAAAGAGATTTGAAACGCACCATCAATTACATTTGTGGTGATTTGTTTACAGAGGGCATCGCAGCATCTCTCTATGGTGAGAATCGTGATAATGACAATACTGAGGCTATCCTCACTTCTATTTTAGTAATGCACAGCAATTACATCAGACGCGTATCTCACGTTCAGCCGGGTATGCCTGCCAAAGTGTATTTCAAAGACTTGAAGGACAAGTTTAGTAAAGAAGTCAATGAGATTGTTGATCAACTCAATAACCTTGCATAATGTTACAGGGTATATCAAAGTGGCTTCTTTATAGTTTTATGGGGTGGAAGAAGGATGTTAGGTTTACATTACCTGACAAAGCTATTATTTGTCTTGCACCTCACACAAGTAATTATGATTTCCTAATTGGTCAGCTTTATGTAGGAGCTGAGCGACTGAAGAGCAACTTCCTTATGAAGAAGGAATGGTTCTTCTGGCCGCTTGGTCCTATCTTTCGCAAACTCGGAGGAATCCCTGTATGGCGTGATAAGAAGACAAGTATGACCGACCGGTTAGCCGACTATGCTATAAAGGCTGACAAGTTCCAACTTTGTATTACTCCCGAAGGAACCAGAAGTCTAAACCCTGAATGGAAGAAAGGCTTTTATTATATTGCACTAAAAGCACAACTGCCTATCTACCTCTACGGATTAGATTATGAAAGGAAGCTAATAGAGTGTTCAAAGGTTATAACCCCATCGGGGGATGTGGAGCAGGACATGAAGGAAATCAAATTGTATTTCAAAGACTTTAAGGGTAAGCATCCTGAATTGTTTACGATAGGAGAATTAAACGGATAATGAAGATAAAATTGCTGTGTACAGTCCTTCTTGCAATGTCGTTTGCAAACACTTTTGCACAAGCGGGTAAGTCAACATGGGGGAAAACTGATTATAAAGATGCACCATGGGTAAAGAATGTTTCTCGCCCTAATGAAATCACAGAGGGATTACAGAATAGACATCTTTCTGTATGGTCATCGCATGGAAGATATTACGATGCTAAGAAGGGTGGATGGAGATGGCAAAGACCAATTCTATTCGGTACTACTGAGGACCTATACACACAAACAATAGTTCTTCCTTATCTCATTCCTATGCTTGAGAACGCAGGAGCAATTGTCTTTACACCTCGTGAAAGAGATTGGCAGAAGAATGAAATTATAGTAGATAACGATAGTCGCACCAACTACAAGGAAGAGAGTATGAAGAAGAAGTGGGCGACCACTTCGGATAAAGGCTTCGCACAACATTATGGAAGTTATAATGATGGTGAGAATCCATTTATAGCTGGTACGGCTCGACAAGTAAAGGCAAGAAAGCGCAACAGTAAGATTAGCTCTGTTGTCTACCAACCTACTTTCCCTGAAACAGGACGTTATGCCGTATATGTAAGCTATCAGACACAGAAGAAGAGTGTGGAAGCGGCAGAGTATATTGTTTTTCATAAAGGACAAGAAACACATTTCCGAGTAAACCAACGTATGGGTGGTGGCACTTGGGTTTATCTTGGCACTTTTGAGTTTGACAAGGGAAACAGTATCAATAACTCTGTTGTACTGACTAATCATAGTTCGCATAGAGGTATTGTAACTACTGACGCAGTACGCTTTGGTGGTGGTATGGGTAACATTGTTCGTGGTGGAACAGTGAGTGGTTTACCTCGTTTCCTTGAAGGTGCAAGATACTCAGCACAACGGGCTGGTGCACCTTGGAGTGTAGTTAGCAAGAGTAATGGCTCTAATGACTATAACGACGACATCAACTGCCGTTCCTTGATGACGAACTGGCTCGCTGGAGGTTCTTGTTATCTGCCTGAAAAGAAAGATGGTAAGAAAGTACCTATCGACCTTACTTTGGCAATACACAGTGATGCTGGAGTGAAAACTGATGATAGTTACGTAGGAACCTTGGGTATCTGTACTACGCAAGACGGCAATAAAACATTAGGAGATGGACTTTCACGTAAGGTTTCAAAGACCTTTGCAGAACAGTTGGTAGCCAACGTAAAGAAGGATTTGGACAATGCTTTCCACATCAATTGGACAACTCGTTCAGTGTGGGATCGCAACTATAGCGAAACGCGATTACCTGAAGTTCCCTCTGCTATCCTTGAGACGCTCTCTCATCAAAACTTCCCCGACATTAAATTAGGCCAAGATCCTAACTTCAAATTCACCTTTGCACGTTCTATATATAAGACTGTCTTGAAATATGAAGCTAACATGCACGGTAAGACTTATACTGTTCAACCACTTGCACCAAATAACTTCAAGATAGAATATGTATCAGCAAACAAGGTGAGATTGCAATGGAGACCAACTACGGATACCAGTGAACCTACTGCAACCCCTACTTCCTATAACGTGTATGTTGCGATGGGAACAAGAGGTTTTGACAATGGTATGAACGTTCGCAATCCTTATTTTGACATAGAATTGCTACCAGGTGTCGTCTACAACTTTAAGGTAACGGCTTGTAACCGTGGTGGTGAGAGTTTCCCAACAGAAGTTCTTTCAGCCTTACGCAATGAAGGTGCGACTCAGACAATTCTCATTGTTAATGCTTTCAGTCGTCTTTCTTCTCCAGCAGTAGTTAACACAAGTACAGAACAAGGCTTCGACCTTGAAGCAGATCCAGGTCTTAGCTATGGTCCTGTGGCTGGATGGGCAGGAAGACAAGCCAACTTCAACAAGGCAATGATGGGCAAAGAAGGTCCAAGTGCCTTAGGTTATGGTGGCGAAGAACTTGTAGGTAAGGTTATTGCAGGTAATGACTTCAACTATGTCAAAGACCATGCAGAGGCATTACGCCATGCAGGAAAATACAATATTGTCAGCTGTAACAGTAAGGCTGTAGAGTATGGTGAAGTGAACCTTTTCAAGTATGCAATGGTTGACCTGCTCCTTGGCAATGAGAAGGATGATGGACATAGCTTGTATTATTATAAGACCTTCAAGCCAGCACTCCGTCAACAGTTATCAAAGTATCTAAATAATCGTGGCAAACTCTTTGTCAGTGGTTCTTATCTTGCATCCGATATGCAGGGCGTAGACGAGCAGGATTGGTTGAGAAACAACCTCAAAATTACTTTTAATG
>ERZ773035.3024-NODE-3024-length-10306-cov-3.746366_pt1 | contig 10306 bp, 6 predicted proteins | sample MGYA00511487_ERZ773035 | MGnify/ENA primary metagenome ERZ773035 (study PRJEB29015, sample SAMEA2737985) | human oral metagenome | biome: human oral; feature: human-associated habitat; material: dental | place: China | collected 2024 ...
GGACGTTGTCGTGGCCGCCCCGCCGCGCGCCGGTGCGGGAGCCGAGGTATGCGAGGCAATCGCGGCCACGGGTGCCCCTCGCGTCGTCCTGGTGTCCTGCGACCCGGCGGCCGGCGCACGCGACCTGCGCGCACTCACCGAGTGCGGCTACACCCTGGCGAGCCTGCAGGCCTGGGACCTATTCCCCCACACGCACCACGTGGAGATGGTCTCGGTCCTGTCGCGGTGAGCACTCCTCACCTCGCCCGGCGCTCCTTCAGGCGCGACCCCCATGAGGTCTGCGTGCGGGCCGCGATCGCGCGGCGCTGGTCGCGGTACATGCGATCCACCAGGTCACGCTCGGAGACCCAGCCAACGACGCGGCGTTGATTGTCCAGGACGGGCAGGGCCTGCAGGCCCGTGCGCCGCAGCGCCTCAAGGACCTTGGTGGGGGGAGCGCCGTCGGGCACCGCCTCGTCAATGAGGGGAAGATCGGAGAGCGGAGAGTCGAGCGAACCACCCTCCTGGGTGAGTTCGGCCAGACGCAGTGAGGACACCAAGCCAACGAAGCGACCGCCGTCGACCACCGGCAGCGCGCTCTCCTTCGTGCGGCGCAGCGCCGACAGGGCCGAGGCAACCGAGGCGGAGGCGGCGAGAACCTCGGGGGCGTGCGTCATCCACTGCGAGGCCACCCGCGTGCCCAGGAGAGTTCCCTCCACCGGGTCGTCCAACACGTCCCCGCGCCGACGCAGCTTCTCGGTGTAGATGGTCGCGCGGGTCAGGAAACGCGAGGCTCCCGTGGCGATGACGACCGCCAACGTCATCTCCACGATGATGAGAACGGCCGTCATGGGGGCGCGGGCCGCACCCGCAAATGCGGCACCCATGCCCACCACCGCGAAGACACCGACGGGCGAAGCGGACAGCGGGGAGACGACGTCCCCGAAGGCTGCGCCCGCCATCGCTCCGATGAAGAGAGTGGGCGCGAAGACTCCGCCCGACCCGCCCATTCCGATCGTGAAGGCGGTGTACAGGGCGCGCCCGAGCATCAGGACCAGCAGGAAGGCAACCGAGAAGTTGCCCGCGATGGCATCCTCCTCCAGCGGATAACCCGACCCGAACATGTACGGGAACGCGACCAGGCCCGCGCCGAGCACGAGGCCGAGGACCGCCGGGCGCGCCCACTGCGGCAGGCGTGTGCGCGCCCACAGCCAGTCGATCGCGTCCTCGCACGCGTAGAGGAGCTTGGAGAATCCCAGTCCGCACATGCCCGCGACGAGTCCCAGCAGCGCCACCCACCACATGTCCGTCTGAGAGGCGAAAGACAGGTCACTCGCGACGCGCACCACCATCTCATCGCCCTGAAGGATGCGGGCAACCATCGAGGAGCTGACCGCCGAGAGAACGACGAAACCGAAGGTCTCCGCCGTGAACTCCGTGAGAATCACCTCAAGCGCAAACACCGCGCCGGCCAGCGGCGCGTGAAAGGTGGCCGCGATGCCGGCCGCCGACCCGCACGAGGCAAGCAACACCACTCGGGAGACCGGCATCCCGAGCCACGAGGCGATCGTTGATCCCAGCGATGCCCCCACCTGCACGATGGGCCCCTCGCGCCCAGCGGAGCCACCCGATCCGATCGTCAGCGCCGAGGACACGATCTTCACGACCGCGACACGCCCGGGAATGCGTCCGCCCTTGCGACGCACCGCGAGCATGACCTCCGGAATGCCGTGGCCCTTCGCGCTGGGGGCGAAACGCTGAATGAGCGGACCGTAGACCGCTCCGGCCAGCGCGGGGGAGAGGAGGAGGAAGAGCCAGGGAGCCCACCCCCAGACCCCGTGCGGCGACCCGATGTGGGTCGTGTACTCGGTGAAGCCCGTGGATACCCACGTCCACGCTCGAATCGCAAGGTTAAACAGGACCGCCGCGGCGCCGACGACGGCGCCCACCACGGCCGCAGCAATGCCGAGCAGGGATCGGTGCGCGGCGACCGTGTGGCCGACCCTCACGCGAATCCCCGCAGCCGACCGACCGGGCTGCGGGGATTGAGGACGCCGCGTCACAGGTTCGCGATCTCGACGTGGATGGGGGCGTCGGTGGCGATGCCCCACACGGTGCGGTAGAACGAGAGCTCGGTCTGCCATGCGTCCTTGATGTTGACGGCGGAACGGAATCCGTGCCCCTCACCCTGGTAGAGCTTGAGCGCCACCGCGTTACCGCCTGCCCGCAGAGCCTCGTACATCTCCTCCGCCTGAGCGGCGGGCACGACGGGGTCCTCGCCACCGTGAAGGAGCAGCAGAGGAGCGTGGATCTGATCGACACGGTTGATCGGGGAACGCTGGGCCCACACCAGGTCCGACACATCGTCCGATCCGATCAGCAGTTGATCGTAGTGCGACTCGAACTTGTGGCTGCTCTGCGCCAGCTTCACCAGGTCGGCAATTCCGTAGAAGGAGGCGCCCGCGGTGAAAACATCCGAGGAAGCCAGGGCATTGAGCGCCGTGAAACCACCGGAGGAGCTGCCACGAATGGCAATCCTCTTCGGATCGACGTACCCCAGGTCGATCAGGTATTGGGCGCCGTCGACGCAGTCCTGGACGTCCATGACGCCCCACTGGCCGTTGAGCTTCTGACGGTAGGCGCGGCCAAAGGACGTCGATCCCCGGAAGTTGACGTCGAGGACAGCGAAGCCGCGGCTCGTCCAATACTGGAAGGGAACCGACAGGCCGGGTCGGCTGGCGCTGGTCGGCCCGCCGTGCACGTTGACGATCAGGGGAGGAAGCTCCCCGTCCGGTGCCCGGAAGTCGGGGTTGACGGGCGCGTAGTAGAGGCCGTGCGATTCCTCGCCGTCGGAGGTCTTCCACGTGAGCATCTGCGCCGTCGAGATGAGGGCAGCGGGCACTTCCGCCTCGGAGGAGGGGCGCAGAACCTTTGTCTTGCCGCGCGAGACCTCGATGATCGCGGGCGTGTGCGTGGCGGAGTCCGCTAGGAACACGACGCGACCGTCGGCCGCAGCGACGTTGCCGATCGGCCACCAACCGGTTGCCCACTCCTCGGCCATGCCGTTGTCGACGCGCACGGTGCCGATATGCCACTCCTGGTCCTCGACCCAGGAGCAGACGAGAAGGTCGTTGTCGTAGTTGTCGTAGGAGTGCAGGCCCAGCTGCCAGTGGGGGTGGGAGAAGGCCCTGCGCCCCGGATGCAGGGAGCGGGTGCGTAGCCGCGTCGTCCAGGCGTTGGGATCCTCCCCTTCGTTCCAGACAAAACCCTGGGTGCGGTACAGGTTGGCCCAGGAGGAGGAATCGTCAACGTGGATGAGGTCCCCGTCCAGCGTCCACCGCGGCTCGTAGACGCACACGCCCGGCTGATCGACGAGGACGACCTCGCGGTCGATCCGCCCCTCAAAGGTCAGCGAGGCAACCCGCAGCTGCGAGGACGTCCATGGCATGTTCGGATGGTTCCACGAGATCCACGCGAGCTTTGTCCCGTCGGGGGACACGACGGGTGCCTGAGCGAAGTCCGTCCCGCCAAAAACGGGGATGATGGCGCTGTCGTCACGCGCTGCGGAGCCGTCCAGGGGGATCGCGACGATGGAGTTGACGGGTTCGCCCGGCCCCGAGTGGTCCTCGGCGACCGCGTACACGAGGTCACGTACGTCCGCGATCCAGAAGTCACCGTAGCGGACCTTCGACAGGGTCGTCAGGGGGCGCACCCCTCGGCGCGGGTCGGAGGTGTCGTAGGCGTAGACGCGACCGTCGGTGCGGTCGGAGAAGACGATGACCCCGTGGTGGACGGCGTATGCCTTGCCGCCGTACTCGTGCACGCGCGTGCCCACGTCGGGCAGGCGAACCCCGTCAATGAGGGGCAGAACCTCGCCCGTCTCGCCTGTCCCGCGCCGCCGCAGCAGCGTGCCACGGCCTCCCTCCAGGGGATGACCCTCCACCCAATAGGTGTCCGGTCCATCAACCCGGACCTGGGAGAGGGTGACCGAACGCGCAGTGAAGGAATCACCCGTAATGGGGGACTTCCAAATGCCGTGAGGAGCGACGGTGACGGACATAGTGCCTCCTTGAGCGTATGGCGAGCCTACGTTCCCATCTTAGTGCTCGCGTCTCCCGCCTGCGCGGATCCCACGGGAGAGGATCCCGCTTTGACGCGTAGATGAGACGCGGAGGGAACTACACTGGTGCTCATGTCTGGAGCACAAGAGTCTCGCGACCTGTTGTCGCGCTGCACCGCACCGCGGGAGCTGCGCCGCCTCGATCCCGGACAGCTGGATGAGCTGGCGCGCCAGATTCGGGAGTTCCTGATCGATAACGTCTCTCGTACCGGAGGGCACCTGGGACCCAACCTTGGAGTGGTTGAACTCACGATCGGTATGCACCGCGTCTTCCGTTCGCCGCAGGACACGATCGTGTTCGACACGGGCCATCAGGCATACGTGCACAAGCTCCTGACGGGACGCCAAGATTTTTCCTCGCTGCGTTGCCCGGGTGGCCTGTCGGGTTACCCGTCTCGCTCCGAGTCTGAGCACGACGTCGTCGAATCCTCCCACGCGTCGTCGTCGCTGGCGTGGGTCGATGGGATCTCGCGGGAGAAGCATCGGCGCGGGGATCGCACGTGGACGGTCGCCGTCATCGGAGACGGCGCGCTGACCGGCGGAATGGCCTGGGAGGCCCTCAACAACATCGCGACCTCGAAGAACCGGCGCATCGCGATCATTATCAACGACAACGGTCGCTCCTACGCCCCCACGATCGGAGGCCTGGCCACTCACCTGGATGCCCTGCGCACGTCCGCGGGCTACGAGCGTGCCCTCGCGTGGGGGAAGCAGCATCTTCTCAGCAAGGGCATTCCGGGGCGCGCCGCCTACGACGCTCTCCACGGCCTGAAGACGGGAATCAAGGACGCTCTCAACCCCCAGGTCATGTTCGAGGACCTCGGCCTGAAGTACGTGGGCCCCGTCAATGGCCACGACATCGCGGCGGTCGAGACCGCGCTGAGGCGCGCGCGTTCCCTCGACCAGCCCGTCCTCGTGCACGTGATCACCGAGAAGGGACGCGGCTACACGCCCGCCGAGGAGAACATCGCGGACCGCTTCCACGCGGTCGGCCCCATCCACCCCGAGACCGGACTGCCCGTCGCTCCCGAACGCTTTGGCTTCACGAGCGTCTTTGCCGACGAGATTCGCTCCCTGGCCGCCACGCGCGAGGACATCGTGGGCATCACGGCCGCGATGATGCAGCCGGTGGGGCTTGGACCCATGCACGAGGCATTCCCCGGTCGCGTGATAGACGTCGGCATTGCCGAGGCCGAAGCGGTGACGTCGGCAGCCGGCATGGCCTATGAGGGGGCGCACCCCGTTGTTGCGCTCTACGCCACGTTCTTGAACCGAGGGTTCGATCAGCTCCTCATGGACGTTGCGCTCCATCGCGCCGGCGTCACCTTTATCCTCGATCGCGCGGGAATCACCGGATCCGACGGGGCATCCCACAACGGCGTGTGGGACATCGCCATGTGTTCGCTGATCCCCGGCCTGCGCCTGGCCGCCCCCAGAGACGAGGACACCTTGCGCGAGGAGCTGCGCGAGGCAATCAGCGTGGACGATGCACCCACTGTCCTGCGCTACAGGAAGGGGGCTCTGCCCGAACCGATGCCCGCGTTGCGGCGAGTGGGCGACGTCGACGTGCTCCTCGACGAGGAGGTGGCGCCCTGCCGTGCCCGCGTGCTCATCGTCGGCACGGGGGCGTGCGTGCCCGACGCGATCACCGCTGCACGTCGACTTATCGACGATGGCATATCCGTCACCGTGGTCGATCCCCGGTGGCTGGTTCCCATCAGCCCGGATCTGGCCTCGCTCGCGCTCGGCTTCGACGCCGTCATCGCGGTTGAGGACGGGATCGTTCAGGGGGGCTTCGGTTGGGCCCTCAGGGACAGCCTCTTCGACGCCGGCATTCCCGTTCGATGCCTGGGAGTTCCCCAGGTTCTTCCCGAGCACGGGGACCGCTCCGAGATGATCAAGGACTTCGGATACGACGCGGACGGTATCGAGGCCGCGGTCCGAGCGCAGGTCGAACGTCTCGCGCGCTGCTAGGGGAGCGACTCAGACGCCGAGAGCGTCGCAGATCGGGTCGAGAGTCAGGTCGATCTGCCAGTCTCTCGCGCCCCGGTTCACCATGCGTTCCTCGACTTCGTCCCCGGAGGGACGGGAGGGATCGAGGGGCGCCCACGCCAGGTAGCGCTGCACCTGAGGTGCGAGGACCACTTCGGGGGCCAGCCCCAGTTGCGAGGCGACCGACGCCACCGCGGCGCGCACCGTACCCAGCCGCGCGGCCGCCGCCTCGTCGATTCGATTCCACTGACGGGGCTCGGGAATCGAACCCGGTTGGACGGGCCGGCGGGCGGGTGGAAGCTCGTCCTCGGTCATCGCCCTGACGCGTGCCAGGGCGCGCATCCACTCGTCTTCGAACTGGCGAGCGAAAGGGGAGCGGAACTCGTTGATACTCATGAGCGCGCGCCGATTCCTGGGCGGCGCGGATGCCGCGCGCACGAGGGCGGCGTTGCGCACCAAGCGACCCGGGGAGATGTCGACGCGTCGGGCAATTTCCTCGCGGGTTTCCCACAGCGCCTGAAGGACCGCGAGTCCCCGGCGGCTACGGACCTTGCCCGCTCCCGGCAGCGAGCGCCAGCGATCCGGCTTGGCGGGGGAGGGGCGGACCGAGAGGGCGTGGCTGAACTCCTGCTGCGCCCACTCCCAGCGACCCATCTGATCGAGCCTCTTGGACAGGCGGTAGTACAGCTCCGTCAGCAGCTCCACGTCCAACGCCGCGTAGCGCAGCCATTCGGGAGGGAGGGGACGCAGCGACCAATCAGACGCCTGGTGATCCTTGACCAGGCCCAGGCCCAGCACCTGCTCGGCGACCGCAGCCAAGCCGAAGCGCTCCAAGCCCACCAGGCGTGCGGCAATCTCGGTGTCAAACAGCGAGGAGGGAACCAACCCGACCTGGCGCAGGTTCGGCAGATCCTGCAGGCAGTCGTGCAGGAGCCAGACGTCGTCGACCCCCGGCGCCAGGGCCGACAGATCGGGCAGGGCGTGCGTGTCGATCAGGAACGTGCCGACGTCCTCACGGCGTATTTGCACCAGGTAGGGGTCGGAGCCATAGCGAAAACCCTGCGCGCGCTCGACATCGAGCGCGACCGGTGCCCGCCCGAGTGCAAGCGCTTTCGCCGCGTCGTCCAGGCCGGAGGGAGTATCGACGATGGCGGGGGTGCCCCCGCGTGGCTGTGCGATGACTTCGGGATCATCCGTGTCGCCGACCGGCAGGCCGCCGCCATTGTTGACTCGCACTCAGACTCCTTCAAGATGACGGGCGGGAACGATGCCGGCCGTCCGGCGCATCACGTCGGCCCATCCGGATAGGTGCTCGCCAAGGTGCTCGCTGTTGGGAGTCCACGAGGCGCGCACGTCAACAAAGAAGGAGGAGCCTCGCAACTCGAGGCCGCCGAAGGTCTCGCTCATTTCTCGCGTGACGGTACCGGTCAGGTCATGGAGCCCCGCGCCGGCGACGTGCAAGCAGTCGAGGGTCCATCCCCACACGCCCTCCGCGAGCAGGGGATCTCCTATCATGTCCGCGTCGATCTGGGCGCGCAGCTGGCTCACGACACGGAACGTGCCGTTCCAACCAATCTGCCCCACCGGATCATGCAGGATCACCATCCGACCAGTCGACAGGGGCTGTCCCGCGTCATCCTCGTCTGTCGTCCGCATCGCGAGTGCCGCCGTGAAGGGCGCGAGACGTCGAGGTGGGGAAACCTCCTCGAGGAGTATGTGCGGCAGGTGGTCGGCCTGTCGCAGGGACAGCAGAGCCCGCATAAACTCCTCGGGCACCGCGTTTTCATTCACAATTCAAATCGTACGGGTGTCATCACGGCTTCGGGTCCAGACGCGCCGCCGATCATCATCTCGATAAGTAGTCGGTACGCGTGTCGGGAAAACCGCTGCGTCGATTGGGGGTGCGAAGTCAGCGGCCCCGCGGGTTGCGCAAGATGAACGAGGTGCGCGGCTTGACGTGCACGATGTCTCCGGAGCGGTACTCGCGGCACTCATTGTCCCCCGACGTGTCGACGACCGTGTACCAGACGTGTCCGTACTTGGTGTCCGGCAGCGTGAAATCGACGGGCTCGGGAGCCGCATTGAGAAGCAGGAGGAAGTCATCGTCAAGGATTCGACGCCCGTCGACGTCGGGCTCACGAATCGCATCCCCGTTGTAGAACACCATCGTCGATCGTGCCCAGGGCTGGTTCCACTCCTCCTCGGTCATGTGGGTTCCGGCCGGTGTGAACCATTCGATCTCGCCGAGCGCGGACTCGCCTCCGCGCTTGGCGGGCCCCTCCAGGAAGCGCCTGCGACGCATGACGGGATGGTCTCGGCGCAGGTGGATGAGATGCTGGGTGAACTCCAGCAGCTTGTGGTCGTGCTCGTTGAGGTCCCAGTTGATCCAGGTAAGCTCGTTGTCCTGGCAGTAGGCGTTGTTGTTGCCGCGCTGGGTGCGCCCGAGTTCGTCTCCGTGGGCGATCATCGGAACCCCCTGGGAGAACATCAACGTGGTGAGGAAGTTGCGCTGCTGGCGATAGCGCAACTCGATGATCTCTTCGTCGTCCGTATCGCCCTCGGTCCCGCAGTTCCACGAGCGATTGTCGTTCGCTCCGTCAGCGCCTCCCTCCTGGTTGGCTTCGTTGTGTTTCTCGTTGTAGGAGACAAGGTCTCGCAGGGTGAAACCGTCGTGGGCGATCACGAAGTTGACCGATGCCATCGGTTTGCGCCCGGTCGTCCCGTAGAGGTCGGAGGAGCCCGCCAAGCGCGAGGCGAAGTCGGGCAGGGACGAGAACTCTCCACGCCAGAAGTCGCGGACCGTGTCGCGGTAGCGTCCGTTCCATTCGGACCACAGCGGCGGGAATCCACCCACCTGATAGCCGTTGGATCCCACGTCCCACGGCTCGGCGATCAACTTGACCTGCGACACCACCGGGTCCTGGTGAATGAGATCGAAGAAAGCTGAGAGACGGTCCACCTCGGCAAACTGGCGTGCGAGCGTGGAGGCCAGATCGAAGCGGAAGCCGTCCACGTGCATCTCGGTCACCCAGTAGCGCAGCGAGTCCATGATGAGTTGCAGGACCTGCGGGGAACTCATGAGGAGGGAGTTGCCGGTGCCGGTCGTGTCAAAGTAGTGCTGCCGATCCCCATCGACCAGGCGATAGTAGGAGGGGTTGTCGATTCCGCGGAAGGACAGGGTTGGTCCCAGGTGGTTGCCCTCCGCCGTGTGGTTGTAGACGACGTCCAAGATGACCTCGATGTTGGCCGCGTGCAGCGCCTTGACCATCGCCTTGAACTCGGAGACCTGCGCGCCCGGCTCACGGGATGCGGCGTAGGCATTGTGAGGCGCGAAGTAGCCGATCGTGTTGTATCCCCAGTAGTTGGAGAGCCCCTTGGCCTGGAGGGTCGTGTCGTTGGTGAACTGCTGGATCGGCATCAGTTCGACCGCGGTGACCCCGAGCTTCTGGAGGTGTTCGATGATCGCCGGGTGGGCCATTCCGGCATAGGTTCCTCGCAGTTCCTCGGGGACGTCCGGGTGGCGCATCGTCATGCCCTTGACGTGGGCCTCGTAGATGATGGTCTCCGAGTAGTCGTGCCCTGGCCGGTGGTCGCCCTCCCAGTCGAAGAATGGGTTGACGACGATCGAGTGCATCGTTGCTTTTGCTGAGTCTCCCCCTTTGAGGGAGAGGGGATCGTCCGCTTGGTAGGACAGGAGGTCCATGGAGTCCGTGAGCTGGCCTTCGATCGCCTTGGCGTAGGGGTCGAGGAGGAGCTTGGAAGGATCGCAACGCAGCCCGTTTTGCGGATCCCAGGGGCCGTCGATGCGGTAGCCGTACCGCTGGCCGGCGCGGACCTGGGGGACGTAGACATGCCACACCCAGGCATCAACCTCGGTCATCGGGATGCGCATCTCGTTGAGTTCCTCGTCGAGCAGGCACAGAGTGACCGAGGTCGCGACCGAGGAGTAGATTGCGAAGTTGGTACCGGTTCCATCAAACGTGGCGCCCAGGGGGTACGCCTTTCCAGGTCGAGTATCCATAGATGTAAGAGTGGCACGAAAGCGTGGCTGTCGGCAGGAATGTTCCCGAGCAATGTCTGTGACTTGGATAACTGCATGTTGGTTTTGCGTTCCTGGGGGGAGGTCTGTTAAGGTTTTACCCGTTGCGAAGAACGCGTGGCGTTCTGAGAAACGCGGATGTGGCTCAGTTGGTAGAGCATCACCTTGCCAAGGTG
>ERZ773035.3026-NODE-3026-length-10303-cov-20.812646_pt1 | contig 10303 bp, 9 predicted proteins | sample MGYA00511487_ERZ773035 | MGnify/ENA primary metagenome ERZ773035 (study PRJEB29015, sample SAMEA2737985) | human oral metagenome | biome: human oral; feature: human-associated habitat; material: dental | place: China | collected 2024 ...
TGTTAAGCACGCCGCCAGCGTTCGTCCTGAGCCAGGATCAAACTCTCCGCTAAAGGGTTGCCCCTATCCGAGAGCCTGTTGGCTCAATACTTCATTCTTGTAAAAGAATTGTGTTCGTTGACTGACATCAACGATGTTGCATCTGGCTTGTTAGTTCAATTCTAACATGTTTTGCATTGTGTAGTTTTCAGGGTACATCCTGCGCCGTTTCTAGCTTTGTGGAGGTTCTCACCCCCGCGCAGCTCTCATCGGCGCGACTGTCATAATATAACACGCCACAAAACTTTCGTCAAGCCCTTTTTTAAGTTTTTTAAGCTTTTTCATGCGGATTATTTTCTCTTCCATATAGTATCCCACTTGTGTTTGGTGTTTCCGTGCTTGTTTCTTTTGTCCGCCTGTGTTATTCTATGATAGAATTTATCAAAGAACAATCAATAAACAAGATCCTGAAAGGAAATAGAAATGCCGAAAAATCCGGTGAAACATCAGTGCAGTTTCTGCAAGCGCATCATCGACGTGCGTGACCAATACGATATGCCGATCTACGATCCGAATACGGGCTTTGCGATCTGCAAGGACTGCGTGCGTGAGATCAACCGCTTCCTCGATGAGCATGATGCCTCGGTCTCCTCGGAGGAGCGCAGCTCGTTCCGCATGCAGCTCGACGATGTGCTCGAGAAGACGCGCCCGCATCTCATCAAGGAGTATCTTGACAGCTACATCATCAAGCAGGATCGTGCAAAAAAGATCCTTGCGGTGGCGGTCTACAACCATTACAAGCGCATGAAGTACGGCTACGAGAACACGGCTGAGGACACAGAGATTGAAAAATCGAATGTCATCATGCTCGGCCCCTCGGGCTGCGGCAAGACAGCGTTGCTCTCCCATCTCTCGAAGCTGCTCGACGTGCCGTTTGCGGTAACGGACGCATCGAGCCTGACGGAGGCGGGCTTTGTCGGCGCGGATGTAGAGGTCGCCGTGCGCAATCTCTACTACGCAGCGGACAAGGACGTGGAGAAGGCGGAGCACGGCATCATCTACCTTGACGAGTTCGACAAGATTGCACGCAAGTCGGGCGCGAACAACTCGATCACCGCCGACCCCGGCCATGAGGGCGTGCAGCAGGCGCTCCTCAAGATGCTTGAGGGCAGTGTGGTGGAGTTCACGGCACGCGGACAGCGCAAGCACCCCGAGGCACCGACGATCAAGGTGGACACAAAGAACATTCTCTTTATCGTCGGCGGCGCGTTTGTCGGCATCGAGAAGACGATTGCAAAGCGTCTGCGCAAGGGCAACGTCGCGATGGGATTCGGTGCCGAGGTGCGCGGCAAAGAGGTGGAGAAGGAGTTTGACACGCTGATCCACCAAGTAACGCCCGAGGATCTGATGGAGTACGGCATCATCCCCGAGATCATCGGGCGCCTGCCCGTCATCTGCACACTCGAAACGCTTGACGAGGACGCGCTGCTGCGGATTCTCACGGAGCCGATCAACGCACCCGTGCGCCAGTATGAGAAGCTGCTTGCGATGGACGGCGTGGAGCTCGTCTTTACGGAGGACGCGCTGCGTGCGGTCGCAAAGAAGGCAATCGAGCGTAAGACCGGTGCGCGCAGCCTGAAGGGCATCATCGAGGAGGTCATGCTCGACGTGATGTTCGACATCCCGCGCGAGAGTGCGCCGCGTCGCGTCACCGTGACGGCGGAGTGCATCACCGAGGGGGCTGCGCCGATCATCGAGAATGCGGCGGCGGGGTGAAAAATTTATCCTTGCAAAACAACATAAACGTGTTATACTGTGTGTAGAAGTCAACGATGGTCATTGACAACCAAAAGAAAGAAATCCCCTGCGGCTGGTTACCGCAGGGGATTTTTCGTGTGACGAACAGTTTCACAGATCAGAGCACGTCAAATGCGACATCACCACTCCGCATGTGTGCCGTCATAATTCTTCCATTTCGGATTCGTCCAGACAAGCCCCTCTGCGGATACTTTTTTAACCAGTTCTTCGTTGATAACCAGCCCAAGACCCGGCAATGTCGGAAGGTCGACAAAGCCGTCCTTATATTGGAACACTTCCTTATTCTCAACGAAGTCCAAGAGGTCAAAGCCCTTGTTGTAGTGGATTCCAAGACTTTGCTCTTGGATGAAGACGTTGGGGGAACAGGCGTCGATCTGAAGTGTCGCCGCAAGTGCGATTGGCCCGTAGGGCGCATGCGGTGCCGCCGCCATATCGAACGATTCTGCTGTCGCAATGATCTTGCGTGTTTCCAAGATGCCGCCCGCAAGCGCGACATCCGGCTGAATGATGTCGATAATACCGGCGCAGAAGAGCTTCTTGTATGCCCAACGGCTGCAAAGCCGTTCACCGGTTGCAAGCGGCGTTGCAACATGCTGCGCGACCGCGCGGAATGCTTCTTCGTTCTCCGGAAGAACGACCTCCTCCAAAAACATGAGGTGGTAGGGTTCCAGCGCCGCCGCCAGAACTTTTGCCATCGGTTTGTGTACGCGCCCATGAAAATCGACGGCAATGCCGAATCCTGCTCCAAGCTCCTTGCGTATCGAGGCAACGCGGTCGACGACAGCCTGCACCTTTTCATAGGAGTCGATATAGTGCAGTTCCTCTGTCGCATTCATTTTCACGGCATCAAAGCCACGGTTCTTGCGGTCGAGTGCTTCACGCACAACATCGTCTGGGCGATCACCGCCAATCCACGAATAGACCTTGATCCGGTCACGTGCGCGCCCACCCAAGAGTTCATAGACGGGAACATTCAGCGCCTTCCCCTTAATATCCCACAGCGCCATTTCGATTCCGGAAACAATTGTCGCATTGATGGGACCTCCGCGGAAGAATGATTTATACAGTTCCTGCCACAGTGTTTCGATGGCAAAGGCATCGCGGCCAAGGAGGGACTCAGCCATTTCTTCTGCGCCGGCGACAACGGTCTCCGTCTTTGTGCCGGAGATCATTTCGCCCCACCCTTCGATGCCCTCATCCGTCACCAGCTTGATGAAAATCCATCGGGGTTTTACACGGTAGATTTCAAATGAACTAATTTTCATCGTGGATTCCTCCTCACGTTACGCAGACTTTTCGGCCTCAGCTTCCTGTGCCACACGTTTCATACGCTTTTCCACATAGACCCAAACACCAATGAGCACGGCGAGCAGGAGCGGAACACAGACCATGGGGTTGCTCGTAAACGCCGTATAGACCAGATAGCTGACTGTCAGGCTCGTTGCGGCAAAGGACGAGATGCCTCCGCTGGCCGACAGGTCGATGCCCGTCGTCGTCGCGAGCTGTGTCAAAACAGGAGATGTTTCCGTGCCGGCGAGCAGAATCGCCGCCATACAGACCAAACTGATGAGCAGACTGCGGAACAGATTTCCACGGCAGAGCGCAACGACCATCGCGACGCGGAACGGCACAACAGCGAGATCTGCAAAGGGGAGCACGCGATTACCGGGAAGTATCGCCGCCATAAAGATCGTCAGGGGTATGACGAGGAGCGCCGTTGTAATGACGGTAGAATTTCCAACGACCACAGCGGCGTCCAAACCAATCAGGAACTTGCGCCCCTTGAACTTTTCTTTCGTCAGCTTTTTGGCAGCCTCCGAGATGGGCATCAGCCCCTCCATGAAGAGCGCAGTCATCTTCGGAATCAGGATCATGACAGCCGCCATATTGACGCCGAGCTCAAAGATCTTGGTCACGGGATATTCGGCGAGAATACCGATACCGCTTCCGAGAATCAGCCCCATAAAAATCGGCTCGCCGAAGAAGCCAAGATATTTTTGCGTATCCTTAACCGAGAAATCAATCTGATTAATGCCGGGGATCTTGTCAATCAGGCGGTTCAGCGGAGCCGCGATGACGATGGACGAGAGTGCGGACATCGTCGGCAACGACACGCCGGGGATGCCGAAATACTTCTCGACATACGGAGCCGTCCAGTCGGCGAGCTTAAAGGAGATGACAGCCATGATGACAGAGGCACCGAGACCGATGAGGACATTATCCGTCACAAAGTAGGCCATAATTCCCACGATCGCCATATGATGGTAGTTCCAAATGTCTACATCCAGCGTATTCGTCAGTTTGAATACCAAGAGAACGACATTTGTCAGCAATATCCCGAAAATCAGCAGTGGAATGATGGGAGAGGACCATGTTACTGCGGCAATGGCGCCCCATCCGACATCCAGAATATCGAGATGGATACCGAAATTCTCAACCATTGCCTTAGCAGCGGGCCCAAGGTTGCTGGACAGGAGATTGATGACGAGTTTGATGCCGGCGAAGCCGATGGCAATGGTAAGCCCTGCGCGGAATGCCTTGAGTAATTTAACACGAAAGAGCAATCCAATGATCGTGATGATGATGGGGAGCAAAACAATCGGCCCTGCACTTAAAAGTGCATTGAATACAGCATATACCAAGTCCATTTTGAACCTTCCTCCTTCTATGCAGTGCCCATAGATTTCTATTTCAGGTGATCCAGTATTTCCTGCATTGCCTCCTCTTCTCCGACGCCGGTCAAAAGAGCGATCGCACTGACCACGGGAATACTCACTTCCCCGCCCGTAAACATGCCGGAGGTCACGAGGAGATCATAATCCGATGCCTTTGACTCCACTTCCAAAAGCTTGCACTGATTTACCGATACGTCCAGCCCCGCATCCTCGCAAGCTTCGCGAATCTTTGATGCCACGACGGTCGAGGTGGCGATGCCATTGCCACATGCAACGAGTACTCTCTTCATTTTTTCTCCTTTACTGTACGTATATCTTACTGCCCTCTGCCGACTAGCCGAGATAGTGCGCTATTACCTGATAGGCGTCCTTGGTATCGACACTGGTGAGCATGCGCTTCAAATCATCCTGTTGCTTGACCAGAGCGATCACCTTTTGAAGCATGTCAATCTGACCGTGTGCTTCTTTTAATGCCAGCATGATGATAATGGAAACAGGAACATCACGACTGGGATCGTCCATCGCTTGGAAGATCACAGGCTCATCCAAAAGACCCACGGCGACGGCGTCCTGGTTCACATGCTCACAGTCTGTATGCGGAACCGCGACATTGATCTGCCCCGTGGACAGTCCGGTTGGATAGATCTCCTCCCGCTTTAAGATGCCGTCTGCATAGCTCTCTTTCACATAGCCTGCCGCCTGCAGCTGATCCGCAAGCACGGTAAGCACCTCCTGCTTGCTCTTTCCCTGCGTTGAAATACGCATGATCATCCCCTCATGAACCCCCTTCAACATTGTTCTCCGTCAACTCCTTCCATTTGCAGTGCAAACTCCTCCAATGACCGCTGCATGCCAGTGGTATTCCCTCCCGCAATATCCTCCTTGCGGAACAGACCTGACGCAATGCCGACATAGGAAGCGCCCGCATGAAGATACTCTGCAATATTCCCCGCATGAATGCCGCCCACTGCCATGAGCGGCAGTGGACCGAATGGCGCCTGAATATCTTTAAAATATTTGCTTCCTACGGTTCCGGCGGGAAAGATCTTGATGATATCTGCACCGTCCTTCACGCATTGATAAACCTCACTCGGCGAAAGCGCCCCAGGAACGCTGATGACTTGGTGATGTCTGCAATAGTTCAGCATATCACGGGAAAACAAGCTCGGCGCCAGAACAAAATCAACGCCTGCTTCGACGACATCCTGAAGATCCTCTGCCGACAACACGGTACCGGCGCCGACGGCTATGCGATCGCCAAACTTGTCGACGATGCGGCGAATGATGTCCTTGGCATCCGGATGATTGAGCGTAATCTCTACCGCTGAGATCACGCTGCCACACAATACCGTAACGGCAGTCTCCACCTGCGCGTAGTCATAGCCGCGCAGGATGGCTGTGATCTTCGAAAACTCCTCCACAGATTGTTTCATCGAGGCACCTCCATAAAAAAATAGATGCAAATGCTTGCATCTATTTTTATTTGCAAGAACCATGCCAAAAAATGGCTAATTTTGTTTTTTCGCTAAGATTGCATACATCTCGCTTGGCGATGCAGCCTCTTTCAGATGCTGTAAATCCTTTTTATCCGTGATGATGTGATAAAATGCGTCAATATATTTTTGATCATTTTCGCGCAGTGCCAGAAGGAACACTAAATCAACCATAAAATTATGTTCCCACAGAACTGGCCGCTCCAAACTGGCCACGGCAATCGCTGGACGATGGACAAATTCTGCGCTGCCATGCGGGATCCCAATGCCTCCGCTCAGATAGGTTGCGCCGGTACTTTCTCTCTTATAGGCGCTTAGCAGAAACTCCGTATCCACAGCCTCCTGTTTCTGCAGGAGCCCTGCGAGATGATCGATAATCTGGGTCTTATCGGAAAGCTTCAGACTACATACAATGCAGCGTTCATCGATAACATCTGCCAAAGACGCCGGGCCATCGACTTCCTCCTCCAAAATCTGATGCAGACGTGCCATACCATTGCCCGAAAAGATCTCCTGTGCGGAGATAAACGGTGCTCTCGTTCCAATCGGCTTCATATTGCCAATCGATGCTAGGATCCGATAGGAGCTGCGGATTTTGGCAATCTCCGTTTTCATGTGCGCGGCGTCCAATGTACCGATCATAAATGTCCGAACGCCCTGCAAGAGGCGCCCTTCGCTGCCTTGGACAATGTATTCGAGCAGCCGCCGTGCTGTTCCTTCCCCCGTGATACAGACGAACAACAATGCAGGAAGCCGCTTGACGGTTGTGCTCTCCTGTCCACCGAATTTATCCATGCGCAGTGCGCCCGCGATTTCATCCAGACTGACTGTGGTGCATGCCGCACGTCGTACCGCCTCTAGTACCATCGCCGTGTCCACTCGATCCACACATGCTGTCTGAATACCCGTTCGCGCTGTAACGCGCTCGGCCAACGTCGTCAGCGAACCAATGTCGACCAGTAACAGGCATCCTTTACCTGCATCGACCTCCTCGATGACCTGGATGACCTTTTCGAGCATGGTTTCTTGGGATTCACTAAAATCCATATCTATACCGATGGCATAGTTCATGTTCAACAGGCGATTTGCGACTTCCGCCATCGCCGAAGCAACGCGACCATGGCTCAAGACAAGAACACGAACCTGTGGATCTTCCTGTACATCTGCATGAGAGAATGTATAGAGATACATCGCCATCATACCGATCTCCTCCGGCGGCAGATCCAAATCCAGTTTCTCCCCGATATCGCGTGCGAGAATGCATGCAACCTCATACTCACGCTGATAGCGCGTGCTGATATCATGCACATCCAAGTTGAATTTCCAGTAAATGCCGCGGCTCGTTCGATCTGCAAAGGTGCTCAAATGAATTGCTAAGAAATAATAGAGGTTCTGCTGAAGATCCGGGAGATAGACGCGCGCCTTTTCAACAGCCTCGCGTACAACAGTCACCATGCGGGCATCCATAATGGAGCAGAGATTCTCCATTGTTTGGTGCATACTCTCCTTTGGCCACACATATTCTTTGATCTTCTCTTTGATTTTGCGCTGCAGAATTTCATTGATCTTTGCGCTGTCCAAACCAATGCGCCGCAGTTCCAATACATCGTCCTCGATCGTGTGATAGATTGTGTCCAGGTGTTTGGAAACGGCAGGAAGGTTACCCTGCGCCGCTTTATCAATGATAAGGGGCTGTTGTATATATGCTTCAATTTCCTCATCCTGCTTTTTTGACGTGCGGGCAAGCTCATCATACTTTGCCAGATTGCGGACGCGAACGATAACCTCCTCCCGGCCCTTCGATACAGACCGCAGAAAGGCATTTGCACATGCGACGCGGATATCGCTGAGAAGCTGTCCGATATTTCCGGGACACGGGTACAGCAGCAAATAGCGGAGCACTTTCTCATCAACGCGGATCACCCGCTGCGTCTGAACCGCCTCTGCAAGAAAGAATCGCTGCACCATGGCATAACGTTCCGCTATAGGGCGCTCCGACAGTGCGGGCAGATCGATCATCATTGGAATTCTTCTGCGGAACGTCAGCAGCAGAGCTGATTCGATATTTTCCGTTGTGGCAGCAATAATACGGATATTGACCTTGATGCTTCGCGTATCGCCAAGCCGGCGAAATTTCCCTTTGTCCAGGATCGAGAACAGGATCTCTTGTCCCTCACTTGGCAGGCGGTGGACCTCATCTAAAAATAAAATTCCTCGATCCGCCGACTCTACTAGCCCTGGCTTATCCGATGCTGCTCCACTAAACGCTCCTTTGCGATAGCCAAAAAGCTGCGATAACAGGAGCTGAGGATTGTCCGCATAGTCCGCACAATTAAACACGATAAATTTTGCGTCTGCCTCGATCACGTGCTGTTCCTTCGCAAAGGCATACATACGCTTTGCCAGATAGCTCTTGCCGACGCCGGAAGGGCCAGTAATCAGAGTATGGAGTCCGGATGGTGGATAAAGTATAGCTGCTTTTGCCTGATTGATCTGAACCTGCAGGCCTTTCTCCTGCCCAATCATGTTTCGGAACGCTTCTGAGTCGTCTTGTTTTTGGGTAGATGATGAAGATATATCCATAGGTTCATGAACATTGATTGCCTCAGGAAACATTTCTTTGGTCTTTGTAAGTTCCCTTCGAATTGAAGCTGCGGCATAGCGCGAGATTGTATATCCGGCATCCTGCAGCGCGGTGGAAAAAGCGCGTTCCGATAAATGTGGCTCCGCCTGCAGAATCCGGCGCGCATCGTCAAGGATAGCGTCATTGCGACGCAGGCGATAGCTTGCAATGTTCGCTTCCCTCCGCAACAGGACGACCCGTTCGCGGCGAATCCCCAGTTTTGCGGCAATCTCTTCATCCGTGAAAGGATTTTTTCGATCCTCACCCGCAATTATTACCAGCATTTCTTTTCGTATTGATTCCGCAGCCTGATGCTTCTTCTGCTGATTTTTCATACATACCTCTTTTGCAAGGGATTTACTTTGTTCTAATGCTTTTAGTGCATCGTATTTTTATTATAAAATGTTTCATTTCAACCGTAAAGATATAAAAATAAGTCCTGTTACACGAGTCAAAACGACTTTGTGCAACAGGACTTATTGTTCTGTTGTAAATGTTGTCTAGACGCTCAAAGCGCTCCTTCCACCATGCTTCACATGGTTCCCATAGCAACAGGGGAGACTTTTACGGCATATTTGAGGCGGGGCCTGTGCACGAGACGCGCAGCCCCTTTTCGTATGTCCGTTTTACTTCAAATACTGCTCGAACGCCATAAAGTGATCGAGCTGTTTCTGCAGCTCCGCCTTGGTCTCAGCAACCCCAAGAACCCACGGCGCCTGGAAGTTCATCTTCTCGACCTCAGCCTTATACTCGGGGTTCTCCTTGACGATCTTCTGGATCGCCGCATTCAGCTTCTCGACGATCGCGGGGTCGGTGCCCTTCGGTGCGAGAACAACGTAGTAGGTGTCAACCGAGAGATCCTTATAGGTCTCGCTTGCGGACGGGATGTCCGGCAGGAGCTTGGAGCGTTCGGAGAGCAGTGTACCAAGGGAACGGAGCTGTCCACTCTCGATGTACTCCTTCGCAGCACTGTAGGGAATGGAGGTTGCATCGACATGTCCGCCGAGGAGTGCCGTCAGGCGGTTCGACGCGTCACCCGTGTCGACGACGTTGAACTTCGCACCGACTTCCTTGTCCATGATGACGGAGGCAATGTAGACACCGCCGCCCATCGAGACGCCGTATTTGATCGTTCCCGGCGCCGCCTTGGAGGCGTTCACGAGCTCCTCAAGGTTCTTGTACGGAGAGTCCGCACGCACGACGATGTTCTCACCTGCCTGCTTGCCGTAGAGCGCAACCGGCTCGAACGACTCAAAGCTGAACTCCGAGAGCCCCGTCGCCTTGTTGCCGACAAGCGCCGCCGAGTTGGTCGCAATGATGGTATAGCCGTCATTGTCCGCATCCTTGTTCTGTTCGAGCGCAATGGAGCCGTTTGCACCTGTGACATTGTTCGGCACAACGGACTGTCCGAGCTCTTTCTCGAGCAGACGCGCGAGGAGGCGTGCGTTGTAGTCCGTATCGCCGCCCGCCGCATGGGTGACGATGAGGTTGATCGGCTTGTCCGGATAGACGGAGGCATCCTTCTTTGCCCCGTCATCGCCGCCGCAGCCTGCCGCCAGCGCCATGCACGTGCCAAGTGCAATCATCGAGAGCCATTTTTTCATCTTCATGTTCTTCTCCTCTTTCTCTAAAAAATCACTTCTCTGCCGCTGCGGCCTCGGCCTGCGCCAGCTTCTTCGCCTCACGCCGATTCATGACGAAGGAGAAGATGAGCG
>ERZ773035.3027-NODE-3027-length-10303-cov-7.316062_pt1 | contig 10303 bp, 8 predicted proteins | sample MGYA00511487_ERZ773035 | MGnify/ENA primary metagenome ERZ773035 (study PRJEB29015, sample SAMEA2737985) | human oral metagenome | biome: human oral; feature: human-associated habitat; material: dental | place: China | collected 2024 ...
TCGTGCCAAGCGCACAAAAAATTTCGTCAAATTTATGCGGCGCGATATCCGAGATACCCTCAAAATCAATGATCCGCGCGCGAAGCTTAGGGTGGCAAAAGCCTATCTCGCGGCGCACCCACGCCTCTACCTCATCGTAACCGGGACTCTCGCAAAGCTCGCGTGTCAGCTCCCTGCCTACGACGCCCGTAGCGCCCACGACCAAAGCCGTTTTACCCATTTTCACTCCTCGAATTTCTTTAAATTTTATCGCACTTTGCGGTCAAATTTTATCTGCACGGCGTAAAATTCCATGAAATTCCATACCGAGTATCGTCCGCGCGGTAAAATGAATTAGAATTTTAAAGATGAGGCGGCGCAGCATCTCGCTACAGCCCGCTTAGTCGTAAAATTTCAGCTAAGTTTAGCGTGCTTTTTTGCAGTATTTTTTCTCATAAGGCATTAGCTCGCAAAGCCGCGCATATAGCCTCTTTATCTCCGCTTCGCCCGCATCTAGCCGCTCCGTATCGTAGATGTCCGCTAGCATAAGGCAGCCCGCGAGCATTTGCGTCTCGTAGCAGTTTTTCTTAAGCGCCTCTATCGCGTCCGAAAAGCCGTAAGGCGCCGACGAGCTAAATTTTGGATTAAATTTAACGCGGATTTGTTGTTTTATAAAATTCCAAAGCCTGAAATTTAATCGTACGGCGCAGACGATACGCGAAATTTTATACAGCGTATTGTGCGGCACGGCTCGTCGCGCGACGCGTAATGCATAAATTTAGCGTTTGCCCGCGTAGTCAAATCGCGCGGAGCTTGCAGGCTAAACTCGAAGCTGTTTCGATCCACCGCGCCCACGCACGCGTCGCTATCGTAAAGCGCAAGCAGGAATTCCGCCATCTCCTCGCTTGAGTGATAGCGCTTAAAAGCCGCATCGTAGTCGTAACCGGCGTCATCCGTCGCCACGGGACCGAATTCCGTCCTAGTAGCGGCGGGCGCTAGAACTTTAGCCTGCATTTTAGCCTCTTTATCCTGCGCTAGCTCGTAGTGCAAGCCCTCGGTAAAGGCGCTTACGAAAAACTTGCTCGCGCAGTAGGTGACGGCGTTTGGAACCATGCTGTAGCCGCCAGCGGAGGAGATGTTGATGAGCTGAGAGGGCTTATGCTTGTAATCGCGTACGAAGAGGTGGCTTAGCAGCGTAAGCGAAATAATGTTGAGCTGCAACATCTGTGAAATTTTGGATAGATCGCGCTCGCCGACCGCGCCGTAATCTCCAAAACCGGCGTTGTTTATGAGCGCCTTTAGCTCGTAGCTTTTTAGCTCGCCCCAAAGCGCTAGGACGTTCTCGCTGCACGCAAGGTCGCAAATTTTAATCACGACGTCTGATTCAGGCGAAATTTTAGCGATCTCGTCCTTTAAGCTTTGCAGCAACTCCGCTCTGCGCGCGATTAGGATCAAATTTTCTCCGCGCCTCGCAAATGCCTTTGCCGCGGCCGCTCCGATACCCGAACTCGCGCCGGTGATGACGATATATTTTTTCATTTTCTATCCTTTTTTAGATTCTTTAGTTTGAAATTTTACCGAAGCCCGCCGCGTATTCACGCGTGCGCTCGTCTTAAATTTACAAATTTGCCGGCATTTTGTGAGGCGGCTTACTCGCCGCTTATGGGCGTGCGTTTGGTGTCTACCGCTTTGCCGTCTAGATAGTACCGAACGCCGGCGACGTAGTGAAGCGTTTTTAGCTCGTCAGGGATCTTTTCAAACAGCCAGTGCCCGCTGTCAAAGATCCTCTCGTCCGCATACGCCGCGACGACCTCGCCGATGAAAAGATCATAACTCTGCTCGTTATGAGGCTCGGGGGTACGCTTGCAAACGAGCCATCCGCGCAGCCCGCGATCAGCGGTACGCGGGAGTCATCTTTATAAAAAATTTCCACGTTTTTCATCTTGTCCGCGTTATCAAAGCGCGAGTTGTTTTCGGCGCCCAGCTCGCTAACCAGCTCCGCCTGCGCTGCCGTGGGGATCTGCACGGCGAAATACCCGCTCTTTTCGATGAGCGTCCCCGCGCATGAGCCGTTGTGCGGCACGATGGTAACCTTGTCATAATCAAGCGCCTGCGCCCACGTTATCGCCATCGCATTGACGTCATCGCCGTATTTGGCCGATACGAGCGTGGTCGCGCCCGGGTTTAGGATACGCGATATGATTTTTGTAGATGACTTTGATGATAGCCATTTTTGCTCCTTTGATTAAATATTATCGGCGGCAGATGCCGCAAATAACCGAATGCTTGGTATTAGCTTACCCTAAATTTAAGCCTTAGGCTCTACTAGATCGGCTAAACCTTGGTGCGCTTGGATTAAATTTCTCCGCAGCGCGCGAAATTTGGCTGACTTAAAATTTCACCTGCTATTTTCTGCGGATCTTATAGTCTTTGCCGCTTTTTAGCAGCGAAATTTTGCCGTCCTTCGAGACATAGTAACCACCCTTAACTTTGCTTAAAATTTCGCTCTGCGGCAAGCTCGCCCAAAAGATTTCTACCCTGCTTTTATCCGCGGAAAATATCCCGTAGATCGCAAGCGCGGCGTTATCCGGATCGTCCAGCCTCACGTCCGCGACGTCAAAAACCTGCACGCAGCCATTCTTGATCTTTGAAAAGCTCTGCCCCGCGGCGACCAAGCAGCCGTGCTCATCCGTGCCGCCGCCTACCATCGGCCCCTGCACGGCGGGCACCTTGCAGACGCCCTCACTAGCGCCGCAGTCCGCAGCCGCGCTTTCGCCCCTCTTATCCATTGCGCTCGTATCCTTGCCTGGCTTTGTATCATGCGCCGCGCAGCCACACAAAAGCACCGCCGCAAAGGCCGCGATTAAAATTTTACTTCTCATCTTTACTCCTTAAATTTATTCCGCCCTAATAAGCGCAAATTTACATATCAAAAAGGCGTAAATTAACGCTTCCTTGGAATCGCGGAATTCTACCGCCGCCTGGCTTAAATTTTATCCACGCGCTCGCAAAAGCCAGCTTCCGCGTTAAATTAATCTCGTGCGTCGCACCCGAACAAAGCCGATCTACGCAGTGTCCGCACGCTGTTTTACCATCGTAGCGCTTGCGCCGCTTGATCGGTCAAAATTCCGCGTTTTGCTCCCAGATACGCTCTTGCGACCTCGCGTCCACCGCCGCAAGCTCGGCCAGCTTGCAAAACGCCTCCCAAATCTCCTCGCGCTCCATAGTGTCGATGCTATGCTTGGCGTCTATCGCGTTAAAAACGGCGATAAATTCTTTTAAAATTTCGGTTTTCTCGGTCTTGAGCCCATCGCTTGCAGGCTCTGCTTCGAGCGCGCTTAGCTTCTTGTGCGCGCCCGCATAAGCCCTCATCGCCTTTCTGGCAGTCGCCGCGCCCACGCCCTCTCTGCCGTCCCAGCTACGTAGCGGATTATTTAAATTTAGCGCCAGCCACTGTTTGCTTCGCGGCTGCCTGATTACGAGGCTTTCTATGTCTTTAAACTGCGCTCTAGCCGCCTCGCAAGCGCCTTTAGGCACCGACCAGAAACAAAGGCGTTTTAGATGCGGCAGCTGTGCCCTAGTCGGGAAATGTTCAAATCCGTAAACGTCGCTTAGCCAGACGTCTTTTAGATATTCAAATTTAGCGAGCGCGTCGATGTTTTTTAGCGTGCCGCCCTGTGCGTTAATGAAAATTTCGCGCAAATTCGCAAAGCTCGCCGCTACGTCTTCTAAATCAACGCACTCGCCGCGCTGCGAAAATATCCGTAGATTTCGCAGTTTTTCAAGCCCGCGAATGCAAAACCCGCCGCCGTTTAGCTCTAGTTGGACGCTCAAAAGCTCGCCGTCAAAGGGGCAGCGCACGCTCTTTAGCCTCGAGGTATCGCCGTTTATCACGAGCTGCCACAGCGAGCCGTTTAGCGTGATCTCCTCCGTGCCGCTTGCGTGCAAGACGAGCTGCTGCAAGTGCGTACGCGAGATATCTAGGCTTTTGCCGGCACAGTTTAGCTCAAGCTGCGTCATCATCGGCGTCGCTTCTAAAAAATCTTTCAAATTTTCATCCCAAATTTTGCTTTTTATCTCGTAGCAAAACGGATTTTTATGCGCTAGATCGGCGTAGAATTCCCTGCTTTGGGGTTGCGAAATTTCAAGTTTTTGCTTGCGGGCGGATTTAAATTTAGCGCGAATATCCTTCGGTAGCTCGTTCCACGCAAGCTGCATATAGATATGTTCGATGCTTTGCAGGCTCACGCATTCGGGCGGCTCGCAAATCGAAGCGGCATTGCCGATAAAAACGGGCTCGGCGTCCAAAATTTCATCCACGCCGAGATAAAATTCCCCGCGCTTCCAAAAGTGATGATCGAAGTAAAATGGCTTAAGCTTAGCCGCTTCTTTTAGCCCGAGCGGCGCGCTCGTAAAGCCGTCCAAAACGAGCGCGACGAGCCCCATCTGAGCACTTAGGATCTGCGCGGTAAAATACGCGTCCTGCCTCTTAAGCTTTACGGCGAAGAGATCGCCGATTTTCAGCTCGGTCATTTCCGTCCTTTAAATTTTAATCTCTCTGTGCCCATTTAACGAGCGCGGATTTTAGCGGAGCTGCAAGCTAAATTTAGCTCAAATCCGCTCCGTTACTAGGCGCTGCTTCAAATCAAATTTCATCTGCACTCAAAGCTACTCGCGTTATTTTCGTCGCCGCCCATGTAGATAGCCACTTTTGGATACGCGCAGATCGGCATCTGTTTGCCGGCACGGCTCGTGCTTTTGCCCAGCAGACTAGAGGGAGCCGTGCCTTGCTCGCGCCACGCCTCAAGCGCGCTTAGCGGATCGACGTCATCGATGCCGTTACCGCCGCCGCAGTGGTTCATCCCCGGTAGCGCAAAAAATCGCGCAAATTCGTCCGCATTCGCGTTGGTTTCTACTAGCTTTTTGTACCAATCGCGCTGATCCATCGCCGAAAACACGGGATCGGAAACGCCCGTTACAATGATGAGCTTACCACCGTTAGCGCGGAAGCTATCTAGCTTGGTCGAAATCGCATCGTTTATCGCCGCGCTCTCAAACGTTCGCTCTACATCCTTATCGAAATCAAAGCTCATCAGATCAAACTCCGGTTGCGGCGGCGTCAAGAAATAATAATTCATCGAACCCTTTGAGAGCACGATATTTCTAGCATTTGGCTCTGCCGTTTGCGAGTCGCCAAGCTTCCACATGCGCCAGCCGGGCTGATTTATCCCGGCATCGTAAAACCAGCCGCTGTAAATTTGCTCGCCCTTGCTGTTTTTTGCGCCCTCAAATATCGCTTTTATCGCAGAAATTTTTTCTTTAGCTAGATCAAGTCCGCTAGGATCGAACTCGCAACGCTCCCAAGCGCCGATGATTCCGTCTTTTAGCCCGTCTAGCACATCGCATTTATCCAAAACCGCCTTGCTTAACTTATCCAAATCCTCCTGCGTAAGGGCGTTTGCGAAAATTTTATCCCCCGCGGCGTTTTTAGGCGCGATCTTCATAAGCTGCCGGTTGTCCCACTGCTCCGCGATCGCCGCGCGCGAAAGCCTAAAACCCGGATTTGCCGCGATTACGCCGTCAAATTCCAGTGGATACCTCTGCGCCGCCATCAGAGCCGAGCGCCCGCCGTTTGAGCAGCCCATAAAATAGCTGTGCGCGGGCGCTTTTTTATATGCCGTGAAAACCAGCTGCTTTGAGACGCTCGTGACCTTGCCGATAGCCTGATAGGCATAGTCTAACCGCGCCTGTTGCTCAAGTCCGAACTCGGGCGTAGGCGTAGGGTGTCCCGAATCGGTCGTGACGACCGCATAGCCCCTCATAAGCGCGGGCGTTGCGGTGCTAGTGCGGATAGGCACGGCGCCAAGAGCCGGCGCTACAAAGCCGTCCAAACCGCCTCCGCCCTGAAATAGCAGCTTGCCGTTCCAGTCGCCTGGCAAGCGCAGCTCAAATTTTATGCCGTAATGCTTGCCGTCCGAGCCCGTGCGGGAGGCTATCTCGCCGTGAATTATGCAGTGCGGCGCGGCTTTTAGCGTCTTTTTGGCTCCGCCGGTTAGCGCAGACATCCTATCGGCGCCGATTTCGCCGCTTTGATTCCAGATCGCTTCGCTAATCTTTGTATCGTAAATTTTTGCGCCCTTTAGCGCCGCGCAAGCCTGCTCGTCAAAATCGCTCGCAAGCGCTCCCTGTAAGCCCAGAGCAGCCGTAAAGATTGCAACTAAAATTTTATATTTCATTGCCGCTCCTTTTGAAATTTTATTAATCATAATTTTAACATAAAAATTTATCGTGATTTTACTGCGTTTATAAAAAATGATGGAATTCCGCACTAAACGGGGCGGAATTCCAAATTTAGCTAGAAGAGCGAAGCGCCCGAGCGGTCCGCGGGATCGGGCTCACCCGTTACACGATTTCGTAGATCGCGACGAAATACTTCGATCGCCCAAAACCAAACCGCGTGCCCGAAAAATTCCGAAACATGCTCATACCACGGAAGCTGAAAAAGCGGCAGCGTGATGCAATGCACCGCGATATTTACGACGATGCCAATGCGGCGCCCTGAAATAGCCTAATTTTATGAAATTTCTCGGCAGCGAAGTGTGCCTAATTTTAAATTCTGCTATTGTTGCGGAGCATTAAATTTCACGCGTGCCCTTAAAGTTCGCACGGTAAAAAATCAGCAGCGCGGCGGCTAACGCGGCAAAGCCGCAAAATAGCCCTTGGTAGCTTAAATATTCAAGCGCCTTGCCACCTACGGCAGTACCGATGCCGCCTCCGAAAAATATCGCCGTGCCTATGATCCCAGAGGATAGACCTTTGGCGGAGCCGCAACGAAGCGCTGCGCTTGCTAGGACGGACTGCGCGCAAACATAGCCGAATCCCAGCAAAAACGTCCCTACATATGCGGTGGCAGCGAAGCAACTCGCCAAAAGGCACAGCGCCGAAGCGGACGCCAAAAAGCCGAGGGATAGAATTTCTTTTGGCGGCAACTTCTCTTTTAAATATCTAGCAGCGTTTCCTGCCAAAAAGCAAGCGACGCCGTAAAGCATAAGGCAGGCTCCGGCAAAATTTGAGCTCAAGCCCAGCTTTTTAAGTAGATAAGCGCCTATGAATGAGTACGCCCCGAGCACGATTACGCCGTTACATAAAGCCAAAAAATAGCTTCTCAAAAGCGCAGCATCGCCGCGCAAGCTAGCTAGGGATTTTACGAAACTTTCGCCTCCGCTTTTCGGAGCGTCTTTGAAATTTAGCGTAAATAGTGATACGAAAGATACCGCAGACAGCGCAGAAAAGGCTAAAAATATCTCCCTCCAAGAAAATCTAGCCACCGCCCATCCGCCTAAAGCCGCACTCAGCCCCTGCCCTAAAAATACCGAACCCAGAAATATCGCTACGATTTTTTGTCTATCCTTCTCGTCATATGCATCGCCTATAACGCCGAGGCAGACGGCGATTATACCCGCCGCCGCGCATCCCGTGCAAAAGCGAAATAAAACAAGCCACGCTAAACTTTTTGCAGTGGAACAAAGAAGCGTAAATATCGCCAAAAAGAGCATTAGCAGAATTAAAATTTTACCTCTGCCGTAGCGATCGCTAAGATGTCCGTATACCGGCTGAAGTAAGCCATAGGGGATCAGATATGCCGTCAAAACTGCGGAGGCGGCGCCCACCTGCACCCCAAACGTATCTGCGATGCTAGGTAGCAGTAGCGATGCGATCCAGTTATCTGCGGCAGAGATTATCCCTGAGGCGATGATTAAGAGTAGTAGTCCTTTTTTGCAGTGCATTTTAAATTCCTAAATTTACGTAATTTTAGCCATTATAACTCTTTTGCTAGAAAATTTGGAATTTTAGCAAGCTCAGCGAATATGAAACGACAGGCATAGATCGCTAAGTTCGCAGCGGTGTCGCAATACTGCGGCAAGTATAGCGCAATAGTCGGACATACAATGCGATGCATCTACCTTGAGCAACGCGAGCAGTGAATGCATGACTAGTTTTATATTTCTAACTCTCTTTTTTCGCGTATAAAGCCTTATGAGAAATAACGCAAATTTAACAATGCCACGAAGCAGAGCTATAGCATAAGGCAAATAAGGAAAGCCCTAACTTGCAACGCGAACCCTACAATAAAATTCAAAAATTCTTTAGAATTCTACGCGGATTATAATACCTAAAAATCAACTAAAATTTTAAGTGCGCATATCCCCGTAGCGCACGCTTTTTAGCCACGCAATTCCGCCGTTTATCACAAGTCGCGACGAACCATTTGGACGATCCCGTGCCGCTAGATTAAATTTAATAGCAGCGGAGCTTTGAAATTTTACGAATGCGGGGATTTCAACGGGCGCTTGGAATTTTAGTCTCGAGAGATGATTTTGATTTCATCCGCGTAAGATCCGTCAAAGTCCGCGCCGAAGGGATCTTGGACCGTGAAATAATGATCTATCGCGCCGCATCCGTGCCCGATCTGCTCACTCCAGCCGAGCGCCCTGCGCACGAAGCTCTTGGCATGGACAACGGCTGCGGGCAGACTAAGCCCCGCCGCCAGCGCGCACGCGATCGCGCTTGAGAGCGTGCAGCCCGTGCCGTGAGTGTTGCGCGTAGAAATTTTAGGCGCGGAAAACTCATAAAATTTGCCATTTTCATACAAAATATCGACCGCTAAATTTGTCAAATCCCCGTTCTCGCCGCTCGGTTCAAAACCTGCATCTAAAGGCGCTGCGGATAAATTTTGTTCAAAAGAAGGCTCCGCGCTCGCCGTTAAAATTTTGCATTCGCTAGTAAAATTTTCACTCGCGAAATTCGCGCGCTCTGTTAAACCCGTAGAATTTTTGAGCGCCCCGTTTTCGCCCGCCTCGTGCCCAAAAGCTTTAAAATTTCGCGCCCCGTTCGTTTCCGCCGTATCCGTTTCCGCCGCGCCGCAAGCCACGCTTGCAGCCGTCAGATCGCCGCCTTTAATCAAAATCGCGCCGCCGAAAAACTGCGAAATTTTAACCGCTGCGGCGCACATATCGGCTAAACTTGAAATTTTCATCTCCGCCAAAACCTCAGCCTCGCGCACGTTGGGCGTGATAATCTCCGCAGCGGGAGCGAGCTCGTATTTTAGCGCATGCAGCGCGCTTTGTTTCATCAAAACTCCGCCGCTAGTAGCGACCATCACGGGATCTAAAACGACGTTTTTCGCGCCGTGCTTGCTCAGGCTCTTTGCGATAGCCTCGGCAACCCCCTCATTGGAGATCATTCCGATTTTAACGGCGTCCGGAAAGATATCGCTAAAAATAGCGTCCAGCTGCGCCTCCACAAAATCTGGCGAAACGTCCAGCACGCCGAATACGCCGCGCGAATTTTGCGCCGTAAGCGCCGTAATAGCGCTCATAGCAAACATCTTATGCGCGCTGATCGTCTTGATATCGGCTTGGATGCCCGCGCCGCCGCCGCTGTCCGAACCCGCGATAGTAAGAATTTTTCTCATAAAAAGCCTTTAAAATTTTAGCGCGATTATATCGAAATTCCGCTATAATTCCGTCCGATATATTATTTTACGGGTTAAATTTAAGTTTTCTTTATATAGTTTTACTATAATTTACAATTTATTCGTAATAACTATTACAAATACAAAATTTTAACCCAAATAGAGGAAACTACATGAAAAAAGTCTCTAGTTTGATTTTCGCAGCGTTTTTAGTTTCGGGCTGCTCCTATTTTGAAAAAAAGGAAGATAAAGGCGCGAAGCAAGGCGGTGGGGCTCCCGCGCTGCCGGTAGGCGTATTTACCGCCAAATCCGCCGACGTGCCGATAATTTTGAAATTTAACGGACAGACCGTGAGCGAGCTTGAGATAATGCTAAAGCCGCAGGTTTCGGGCACCATCGAAAAGCAGCTTTTCGAGCCTGGTCATAGCGTCAAAAAGGGCGACGTGCTCTACGAGATCGACCGCTCGCGCTACCAAGCGGCGTTTGACAGCGCAAACGCTAATCTGCAAAACGCCTCGGCGGACTACAAAAGAGCCAAGGCGCTAAAAGCTAGCAACACGATCTCTCAAAAGGATTTCGACACCGCAAAGGCCGCGTTTATGGTGGCTGAAGCAAATTTTAAAAGTGCAAAGATAGATTTTGACCACTCGCTTGTGACCGCGCCTTTTGACGGCATGGCGGGCGATACGCAAAAGGACGTGGGCGCGTACGTAAACGTGGGCGAGGATCTGGTTAGGCTTTCTAAATTTGATCCGATCGACGTGGAATTCGGCATCGCGGACGTCGATAGGCTAGAGCTTGATGCAAATTTAAGAAACGGGCAGTGGAAGCAGCTGGGCCGTCAGGTAA
>ERZ773035.3033-NODE-3033-length-10279-cov-38.516823_pt1 | contig 10279 bp, 10 predicted proteins | sample MGYA00511487_ERZ773035 | MGnify/ENA primary metagenome ERZ773035 (study PRJEB29015, sample SAMEA2737985) | human oral metagenome | biome: human oral; feature: human-associated habitat; material: dental | place: China | collected 2024 ...
CGGCACCGGCGGAGGCCCTGGCGGCGAGGGCCCCGGCCACCCCCGCCCCCGACAGAAGCGACCTCGCGCCCACCACCGCGCCCCCCAGCAGGCCCGCCGACGCGGCGCGCCCCGCACTGACGGCGCCGGCGGGGATCTTGTAAGCGGGGTCCCACCCCGGTTCCCAGGCGCGGACCGCCGAGGGGGGCGCGTACCCCCCCACCAGGCCGTTGGGGGTCACCGTCTGGTTCACCGGGCGCCCCACCAAACCCACGCCCTCCACATCACCCAGGCGCGCGTACCGGGGCGGGTCCTGCAAAGCACCAGGGCGCGCGAACCCCTCCGACACCCACTCCCCACCAGGCAGAACCACACCACCAGCGGCGGCGCCGGCCCCATCGGAACCACTGAGGGAACCACCAGCACCAGAGCCGCCACCGGCCCCGACACCACCCGCGCCACCGCCATCCTCGCCGAGGCCGGCGGAACCCACACCGCCAAGGGCGCCGCCACCTGTAGCGCCGCCGTTCAACAGGTTCGGATCGGTAATGCCGGGAATGGGGGGCGCGGGCCGCTGCTCCCAGGTGTTATCTTTCGCGTCTCCTCCTTGGTCGATGATGTCCTGCATGTTCTGGGCGCCCTGGGCCAGGGAGGCGTTCATCTGGTCCAGGACGCCCTGGCAGTACTCCTCCCTCTCCCGGTGGCGCTGGTTTTCCAGCCCGGACCAGTACACGTCGGAGGCCACCATCGCCAGCACTCCCGCCACGGGGATGGTGAAGGCCCCCACCGCCGTGGCCGCGTCCATCGCTGCGCGCCACCCCCGCTCCGCGCCCGTGAGGAGTTCGGGGGACACGTTCTGGGCGAACAGGTCCCGGGCCTGGCGCATCACGTCGCGGGCCTGGCAGAACGCCCCGTGCCCCGCCTCCAACTGGTCGCGCACAGCGTGCAGGTCCGCGGTGAACGCCGCCGCCCAGAGCCTGTCAATTTTTCTGTGTATGCGGGTTAGAGGTAGGGGGTGATCCGGTCGGGGTAGGCGGTGGTGAGTTGGGCGAGGGCTTGTTTCCAGTTGGTGGTGAGTTGGCCTTGGATGAGACGGGGTGGGGCGGTGCGTTCGCTGGCGGGTTTGCCCTGGTCCTTGTCGCGCTCTTGGGCGCGCTCGTCGCTGTTGCGGGTCTGCTGGCCACAGTAGTTCAACTGCGGCCTCGTCGGAGGAGAGTAGTGGCCGCGGTTCTTGGTCACCTTGCGCAGTTGGTAGTTCAAGGACTCAATAGCGTTGGTGGAGGGGGCACCTCCCGCGCCAGTGGGGGAGGCACGACGCGGCGCCCCTGTGGGCGGGAAGTCCAGGAACGGCGTGAACCGGCCTGGGCCCTCTCCCACGTCGCCACCGTCTGGGGGTAGCGGGCCCGGGGTCGGACTCGGCGAAGTCCTCCAATGCCCCAAAGGGGCGCCTCCTCGCCCAGCGGTGGTGTGGGTGCGCCTGGGAGCAGCGGCGGCCCTCCTCGTGGCCCCTTGTAGGGGGGCGGACCACAACGGTGGGGCGGACCGGTTGCGCCCGCGCAGGCCCATGGGCCATGGACTGGGGCCAGGCGGCCACGGGCCGCCTCCGTGGCGGGCCGGTGAGCCCGTCGCATTCCCCCGCGCGCCCCGCTCCCCGGCAGCGGCTCCCGCCTCTACGATCTGGCCTCCCGGGCCGGCGCCGTCCCCTTGCGCTAGCCGCCGCCGGGCGAGCGAGCCCGCCCGGCCCCCCGGCGGCCACCGGTCCCGGAGGGCCCCACCTGCGGATCAACGGTCCTTGGCCGCACTCCCGTTCCTCGTGTTGGGACGCGCCGACGGAGCCGACCCGGCTCCTCCCAGAATCCCTGATGATCGGTCAGCTCAGCGGCCAGCCCGCGTTCCCGGGGCCGCTCTTCGAGCGAAGCGGGGAGCAGGCCATCGGTCCCAGTGATCACCGGCCCCGCCCGAATCGATCCGCTCGAACAAGCCGTCCAACGCCCCACAGGAACGCAACTGCTCCACCACACCCGCGCCTGCCAACACGAGCCATCACATCATCAGTCATCACGTATCGATCCTTTCAAATCAAGGGGATACACAGACAATTGAACACGCCCCGTCGATGACGGCGATGCCCACGCCTTTCCCGGTGTAGCCCGCGGCGGCCTCGTTGTCCACGCCCAGCGCCGCCACGCACTCCTGGGTCGTGATCTCATTCACCGCCCGCGCCCCGCCCCACCGCCCCGACCACGAACAACACCCACCATAAGAGACGAACACCACGCACGACCAGATCCGCATCACGGACAACCCGTACCCACATCGCAGACAACCCGCACCCGTATCGCGGACAGCGCGCCCCGGATCACAAGCTCAACCGCCCGCTGGTCCGGGTGCGGTTATCCTGCTCAACTGTTTCTATAGACGTACTACGACAGACGTGGTATGTTTGTCATGTGATAGGGGAATACCCGGCCACGGTCCCACGAGGAGGAAGGAGGAGCCGGATGATCAGCGCCGATGCCATCAGGGGGTACATCGACCTCATCGTGCTGGGGCTGCTGCGCGAGCGCCCGTCCTACGCCTACGAGCTGGCCAAGACGATCAGCCAGGTGTCCCAGGGGCAGTACGCCATCAAGCAGACCACCCTCTACTCAGCGCTCAAACGACTGGAAGGACAAGGGGTCACCGAGTCCTACCAGGACGTCTCCGAATCGGGCAAGACCCGCACCTACTACCGCCTGAGCCCCACCGGCCAGGACTACCTCAACGACAAGATCGCGGAATGGGCCGACACCAAGGACCTCGTCGACCGCTTCGTGGAAGGAAGAGAATGATGGACACCATCGACAATTTCCTCGACGCCATGTTCGCCCCCTACCCGGCCTCGACGCGCCTGGCCGACGCCAAAGCCGAGCTGCGCGCCATGATGGAGGACGCCTACGCCGACGCCATCGCCTCCGGCATGACGCACAACGAGGCGGTCGGCCGTGTCATCACCGACTTCGGGAACCTCCAGGAGATCGCGCCCGTCCTCGGCATCGCCGACGACCTCACCGCCGCTGAGAAGGCGCCCCAGCCGGAGGCCGCCCCTGCGCCGGCCGGGACCGAGGGGGCCGGGGCCCCGAGCCGGCCCCGCGTCACACTGCCCGAAGCGCAAGAACTCGCCGAGGCGCGCAGGCGCGGGGCCGCCAGCCTGGGACTCAGCGTCGCCATCCTGGTCTCGACGGGTATCCCCCTGTTCGCGTTCCGGGGACTGTCGGAGACAGGCCTCGTCCCCTTCAACGAGGACACGGCCACCTTCCTCGCCCTGGCCGTGGACCTGCCCCTCGTCGCCCTCGGCGTCATCATGCTGCTGTCCAGATCCCGGTTGTTCGCCAACGTCAAACACCTGGTGGACCTGGAGTTCACGCCCGACCCCATCGTCACGGCGTGGGCGGCCAGACTGCGCCTCGAGCACGAGGACCGGCGCATGCGGCGCCTCGCCATCGCCGTCGGACTGTGGATCTGCGCGGTGCTGCCACTCGCAGTGGTCCAAGCGCTGCCGCCCATCGGCGTCGGCATGGGCGTGCCAGCGGGCGCCGACAACGGGACGCTCAACGGCGGCGACCTGTCCGAGCTCGCCCTGGCGCTGTCGGTGGTGCTTGTGGCGCTCGGCCTGTGGATCTTCCTGCCCGCCAACTGGGCCGTGCAAACGCAGCAGACCCTCATCCGCGAGGGCCGCCAAGAGTACGACTACGACGAGGAGGACTACCGCGACCCCGTCATCGGAATCGTCGCCAGCGTCTACTGGCCGTGCGTCGTCGTCGCCTACTTCGTGTGGGGGGCCGTCTTCAACCAGTGGGACAAGTCGTGGGTGCTCTTCCCCGTCTCAGGATTGCTCTTCGGGGTCTTCGCCGCAGTGCGGAAGGCGATCCGCCGCGCCAAGGCCGGTCCCCAGTAGGCGGCGCCAAAGATACGCGGCACCCGGGTGGGACCCACCCGGGTGCCGCGCGTCCCCGCCCGTGCGCCCGCCAGGCGGTGGCAGGGGCTCAGGCCCCGTCAGCCCCTTCCGCCTCGGCGCTCGTGCGGCGAGTCCACCGGTACAGCAGTGCGATGGCGCCTGCGAAGAACGCGACGCCGACCACCTGCCCGACGGGGGCGTACCCGTCGCCGATGAAAGGCAGTGCCAGCGGCGCCTCCGAACCCGTGGCCCCGGCGATGCCCGCGAAGACCACGCCGAAAAGGGACTCCCCGACGATCAGCCCCGTGGCCGCCAGAGTGCCGAAACGGCGCGCCCGACCCGGCTCCGGGCGCCCGTCCGCCCACCGGTTGTAGAAGAACCCGATGAGCCCCCCGACGGGGATCAGGACCGTGAGCGACGACGGCAGGTAGATGCCCATGCCCACCGCCAGGGGCGGCAGGGCCAGCCTCCCCCTCGACAGGGGGCGCAGCGCCTCGTCGATGCCGATCACCACGGCGCCGATGACGGCTCCCAGGCCGAGCAGGCCCCAGTCGATCCCGCCGCCGAGCACCCCCTGCGCCAGCGAGGCGATGAGCGAGGCCTGGGGCGCGGCGAGCGCACTCTCCCCCGCGCCCGGCGTCCCCTGGAAACCGAAGCTCGTCTGCATGAGGCCCAGGACCGGGGGGATCACCAGGGCGCCGAAGACGACGCCGATCACCAGAGCGACCTGCTGCTTCCACGGCGTCGCCTCCACCAGTTGGCCGGTCTTGAGGTCCTGCAGGTTGTCGTTCGCGATCGTCGCGATGCAGAAGACAATGGCCGCGGTGAACAGCGTGTAGGCGACCAGCGCCGTCGTCTCCTCGGCGGACGAGCCCGTCCCGTGGACCAGCAGGACCGCCAGCGCGGTGAGGACGACCACAAGGATGCCCACGCCGGAGACCGGGGAGTTCGACGAGCCGATCAGGCCCGCCATGTAGCCGCACACCGCCGCCACCAGCAGGCCCGCGGCCAGGATGAAGAGCACGGAAACGGCGATCAGCGCGCCCGTGTTGTGCGCGATGGCCGTGCCCGACGCGAAGAACCACAACAGGCCGCCGATGGGGAGCATCGACGCCAGGATCGAGGCCACGACCACGCCCGCGGGGATGTCCCTCTCCGTGCGCGCCACGCTGCCGCCCCCGTGCCTCGCGCGCGAGGCGGCCACCGACTCGCGCATGCCGCGCACGATCGGGACCATGATCTTCACGAGGGTCCACACGGCGGCCACCGCCATGACCCCCGCGCCGATGAAACGCACGTCGGAGCGGAAGACCGCGCCCAGGGCGTCCTCCAGGCCGTCACCCCCGTCCAAGGAGCCCGAGGCGAAGTAGGGGAGCAGCACCCCGTAGGACAGGAGCATGCCGACCAGCATCGCGACGCCGACCGTCATGCCCACCAAGTGGCCGACGCCGATGAGCGCCATTGACAACGACGATCCCAGCATCGTGCCCGTTCCGCCCAGCCGGAACGCGGCCGAGACGCCGCTCGCCGCGATCTTGAGGTTCGACAGCAGGCTCATGAGGGACGAGGCGAGGGCCCCGAGGACGATGGCGAGGAGCCCCCGCCTGTTGTCCTCCCCGGTCCCGTGGGCGTCGCCGACTTTGAGGATCTCGGCGCCCGCGACGCCCTCCGGGTAGGGCAATTCGGAACCGGTGACCAGGGCGCGGCGCAGGGGGATCGAGTACATGACGCCCAGGGAGCCGCCCAGGGCGCACACCAGCATGGTCTGCCAGTAGGGGAAGCCGTTCCACCACCCCACGATCACCAGGCCCGGCAGCACGAAGATCACGGCCGACAGTGTTCCAGCGGCCGAGGCGATGGTCTGGACGATGTTGTTCTCCTGGACCGTGTGGTCGCTCCACAGGCGCAGGACCGCCATCGAGATGACGGCCGCGGGGATCGAGGTGGCGAAGGTGAGGCCGACCTTCAACCCCAGGTAGACGTTCGCGGCGGTGAAGACGAGGGTGATGATGCCGCCGATCACGATGCCGCGGATGGTGAGTTCTTTGAGCGGGGCCGGTGCTTCGAGTGGGGCCGGGCGGCCCGCCTGTGGCGCGGACACGGAGTTTCCTTTCACTGCACGGATGGTATGCCAGGCCAGCCTAAGGCGGGGCGCGGATTCTGGCAGCGCGGGGGCGGTATGCGGGAGGCGGCGCCGACGTGTGCGAAGGGTCGCAGCTCCTGGCCCGACTTGCGCGACCATGACCCGCTTACGCTAATATGGCCGGGTAAGGTAGCGTGTCCGAGCGGCCGAAGGTGCAGCACTCGAAATGCTGTGTGGTGTAACAGCCACCCTGGGTTCAAATCCCAGCGCTACCGCCACGGGGAGCCCCGCGGTCCTAACCAGAAGTTGGGGCCGCGGGGCATTCTTGGTTCAGAAGTAGTCGCTGTTTGCCTGGCGGCCGTGGCCGCAGGCCGGCGCGCGACCGTTCGAGCGGGGCAGCTGGAATCGCGGCCGGGCGCGGGCTGATCGGGCTGTTGGGTGGAGTTTGAAAGTGGGGCGGCTCGGGTGGGGCCACTGGGTGTTCGGCGGGATATCGCCCTTTATGCCCTTCTGGTGGAGTTTTGTACTGCAAAGCGAGCCGGTCGGGGCGGCGGTCGAGCTGTTTTGCGAGCGAAGCTGAGCCGCTGCGCGGGACAGCCCCGCGGAGTCGCCCGCGCGGATCGTGGTGCCGCTGTGAAAACGGGCCTGTCGTGCGCGGCGCCCGGACTCGGGCGCTCATGGGCCAGGTGGTTTCGCCGTACCAGCAACGGCATCCCAGTGAGAACGGAATCCGTCGCGCCGCCACAGCCTGCTCCTGTATCCAGCGACCGGGCCGGCACCGGAATTGGCGTGCTCCCACGTGCGGGGGTCTGCCTCGGGGAGGGAGAAGCCGTAGCGGGGCAGGAAAATGGGCATTGGAGTGCCGCGGTGGGGCAGGGAAATGGGCATTGGAGTGCCGCGGTGGGGAAAGGAAATGGGCATTGGGGTAGGGAACCAGGTATTGGGGCAGGTGAATTGCCTGCCCCAATACGCCGTAGCCTGCCCCAATGCGAGCCTGCGCCCTGCGCCGATGGCTATGGCATTCGCCGTGGGGCCGGGCCCGCGACTGGCGGTTATACTGCGCGTCCGCTGTGCGGTTGGCGCGGTCGATGGCCTCGGCGCCCATCGGATGACGAAGAACTGCGCGTTCGCTGCGTGGCCCGGAGTCACCCGCGCAAGTCGGCCGCATCGCAAGGGCCGGGGCCCTCCGGGTGCCCCCGTGGCGCCTCGGGCGCTGACCCCAGCACCCCGCTGGTGAGGGTGCGCAGCAGCTCGTCGCGGTCCGGCTGCGGGTAGCCGTCCACCCAGGGGTATCGCTCCAGGATCTCGTCCACGCGGTCCTCGTCCAGCAGGCGCGCGATCTCGACGACCGCCGCCTCGTCGGGGGCGTGAAAGCTCCGCGGCGGCAGGGTGTCCGCCTCGACGTCCTCGATGGACAGCCACAGGGAACGGCTCACCGAGACCGCGATGTCGCCTTTGCTGAAACTGACGTCGACGTGCTCGTCGTCGGTGTTCGCCAAATCCGCGAGCAGCGCGGGAACGTCGTCGGGCCCGCCGTCGGAGTCCCCGCCGAACGCCCAGAGGAAGTACAGCACAACAGCTCCTATCCCAGATGGACCGGATGGGCCCAGTGTAACGCCCACGGTTGTGCGGAGGAGGGGCTGTGGGGGCGGCTGGAATGGCGGGGCCCGCCCGACAGGGGTATGGGGTGAGTGGATTGCCGGTGCGGTGCGAGCCGCCGGACAGGGGAGGGCAGCAGTGAGGGGGCGGCGCCCAGTGGCCCCGCCCCCTCACTCACCGCCGAGGCGGTGCGGGCGTCAGCTCTGCCACCAGCCCTTGACGGTGTCGACGGCCTGCGCGCCCAGGCCGGCCAGGGCCTCGTGGGCGTTGACCAGTCGGGAGGCCAGCCGGGCGCCGTTGAAGCGCTCCTCGGCGTTCGCCCAGTTGACGACGTTCCACCAGGCCTTGACGTAGTCGGCCTTGACGTTGCGGTAGTCGAGGTAGAAAGCGTGCTCCCACATGTCGATCATGAGCAGCGGGACGGTGGCGACGGGGATGTTGCCCTGCTGGTCGGTGAGTTGCAGGGTGACCAGGCGCTTGCCGACGGTGTCCCACGCGAGGACCGCCCAGCCCGAGCCCTGCAGGCCCAGGGCCGCGGCCGCGAACTGCGCTTGGAACTTCTCGAAGGAGCCGAAGAACTCGTCGATGGCGGCGGCGAGCTCGCCCTCGGGGCGCGAAGCGCCCTCGCCGGTCATGTTCGTCCAGAAGATCGAGTGGTTCACGTGGCCGCCGAGGTTGAAGGCCAGGTTCTTCTCGAGGAGGTTGATGGCGGCGAAATCGCCGGACTCGCGGGCGGCCTCGAGCTTCTCGAGGGCGGCGTTGGCGCCCGCCACGTAGTTCGCGTGGTGCTTGTCGTGGTGCAGCTCCATGATGGTGCCCGAGATGTAGGGCTCCAGGGCGGCGTAGTCGTAGGGCAGGTCGGGCAGGGTGTAAACGGGCATGGTGCTCCTTATGCGTTGTCCTTGGCCCCAGCCTAGTACTTTAGTCCCGGAATTGGGAGTGGCTAGTGCGGCAGGTCATAAGATGTGGTGCCCGTTCCGCACCCGGTTGCCGTCCGGCCGGTGCCCGCCGTCCGGAGGACTGTGATGCAGGGCGCTATTGCGCACCGGCGCTCCCGCCCGCATCAGCGCTTCCGGCGCACCAGGCGCCGCGCCACCGCCCAGACGAGGGCGAGGAATCCGCCCAGCGCCAGGCCGAACACCCCCGACAGGAACGACTCGGCGCACCACTGGGCGAAGCCGCCCGCCCCTGCGACCGCGTGCTCGGCGGCCGCCACCACGTGGTGGGGGCCGGTGGCCCCCAGCTCCGCGAGGCTCTCGATGACCAGGTGCCCGCCGACCCACAGCATCGCGACCGTCCCCACGACGCCGATCACCCGGAACACCCGCGGCATGGCCCTGACGATCACGCGGCCCACGTTGTCCACGGGGCCGGGCCGGTTCTCCATCGGATCCGCCGCCGCGCCCTCCGGCGCTCCCGCGCGCGCCAGTCGCAGCCCGAAATCGTCCATCTTCACCAGCAGCGCCACGAGCCCGTAGACGAAGAAAGTCATGAAGAACGCCACCGCGATGAGGATCGCCACCCGCCTCGGCGCCGACTCGCCGGCCAGTCCCGCCATCGACACGAGCATGATCTCCGAGGAGAGGATGAGGTCGGTGCGCGTCGCCGAGGCGACGATCCTCCTCTCCACCTCCTGCGGCGCTGTCTCCGGGCCCTCCTCCGAACCGGCCCCCGCCTGGTGGTGGGGGAGCCACCCCAGGGCGGACAGGACCTTCTCCCCTCCCTCGAAGCACAGGTAGGAGCCCCCCGCGATCAACAGGATGGGCAGCGCCCACGGCGCCAACCACGTGAGCGCCAGCGCGACCGGCAGGACGATGAAGAGTTTGTTGATCAGCGAGCCCTTCGCTATCCGCCCGATGATGGGCAACTCCCGGTCCGGGGAGAGGCCCTGCACGTACTGCGGGGTGACCGCGGTGTCGTCGATGACGACGCCCACCGCCTTCGACGACGCCTTGACTGCGCCCGCTGCGATGTCGTCCAACGACGACGCGGTCGCCTTCGCGAGTGTCGCGATGTCGTCTAGAAGCGCCACAAGGCCACTGGGCATGGGGGTCCTCCCATCGGGTCGGGCCGGTCGTGCGAGCGGGCGCGTTGGAGCCCGCAGCGCCAACGGGCGCAGTGCGCGCCGGGTCGGGGTGATTATACCGGCGCGCCCGCGCCTAGCAGCAGACAGGCGCTCGTGGGACGAGAGCCCCGGAACCGCGGGCCTCCGCGTCCCGGGAACCGCAGGGGCAGGCCCGGGGACGCCGGATCTCCGCCCCGGGCTGCGGGGACGTCGGCTTTGAGCCGCGGCGGCCTGGTCCTAGTCTGGAGGCATGACTCACTCCTCGACGCCGGTCCCCGTGCTCGACATCGACCTCATCGACTCCCTGCGCGCCGACCTCGGCGCCTCGGAGTGGACGGTGGACCGCATCAGCGCGGCGCTCAGCGCCACCGCCACAGACGCCATGATGCGCGGGATGCGCGTCCCCGCCCTGCTGGAACTGGCGGGATCGCGCGACCCCGCTGCCGTCCTCACCCGGTTCTTCATGCTCGGCGCCGACGAGGCGTCCGACGTCCTCGACGCGGCGCTGCCCTCCCTCGGGGCGCGCGGCCTCGTCCGCCTCGGGCTGGCGGGCCCGGCGGGGGAGGAGGGCGCGCCCCGCGCCAGCGCTCCGAGTCCGACCGGGGGGAGCGGGGCC
>ERZ773035.3034-NODE-3034-length-10279-cov-5.798807_pt1 | contig 10279 bp, 3 predicted proteins | sample MGYA00511487_ERZ773035 | MGnify/ENA primary metagenome ERZ773035 (study PRJEB29015, sample SAMEA2737985) | human oral metagenome | biome: human oral; feature: human-associated habitat; material: dental | place: China | collected 2024 ...
CATAATTCTCTACCTTCGCCTGCGCTGATCCATTGTTCGCCTGATAACATGTCTCTTCGGTCTTTTGGGTGATGGAAACGGCAAGTGCCTTATTGGCTGCTATGTCAAGCCTTTCATCTACCCTGAGAGTAGGACAATACACAGGTCCTTGCCATACTTCTATATCATCTATGGCAAAGTCATTACCACAGGGGTGATTACGTGTGTTTTGTATCTGTATCTTTACACGAGATACATTACCTGGGTTGATATCTCCTATATCTTCTGAAGAGATACGTACCCATTCTGTATTTCCTTGAGTATTATAAGGAATCTCTCCTGAAGTTCTTTGTCCTAATAGTGTATTGGTAGCCGCATCAAGCACACGCACACGAATGTCTGGTTTAGCTGGTACTGAACCGCAATAGTTAGGATTAGCAGTTGAATTGTTTAGGTTCAAGACATATACCTCAAAGCCTATAGGTGCATTGGGTTCTATATCTACCGTTTTCTCATAAAGGGTCTCTCCAACACCAAGATTGGTACCCATATCTATATACATATAGCGTCCCTTATCCTCAGTCCCATTGGAGGTATGATCCTTAGGTGCATCGGCTATCCAAAAAGTTTGTGGCCATGCACCTGTCTGATTCACACTACAAGCCCCTCCTGCTGTCCACCATTTTTCATGAAATTCTCCATACCCTAATATAGCATAGTTATTAGGGCCTATATGGCAATCCCTAAAGGTTAGGTTAGGGGATATAGCGGTAGTAGCAGCATCACGGCCTAAGCCTGCAAAGTCAGTGGTAGCACCAATTCCAAAGTCCTCACGGAAGAGGAGTTTCTTAGGATTGACTGTCTTCTTGTAGAATATACGTGCATACCTAGTATTTCCCGCATGTGTCTTATCAAAATCAAGACTATCTATTTTTCCCACTCCCTCAAACTGTCCATACCACTCATTAGGAAGTCCTGCTAGGGTATTTGCTTTTTCTACATGATAGCTATAGTCCGCACGATTAGTTGTGAAGATAACTCTCGCTGCCCCTTCGCAATCATATTTTATTTGCTTTCCTACTGTAGGAGCTGCTAAAGGCTCTTCCACTTGTAGAGAGAAGGACATCTCACAAGGGGTAAGACCACTTGCAGGGGCATGGCTCTTTATCTTAATATTATAAGTACCTGGGCTTAGATTATCCCAACGCAAATCATTGGCTACAAATGTTGCACTTGGATACATAGCTGAAGGGCTATTATTCCAAGAGAGACCTCCGTCCAAGCTCACATCATATTTGCCTCCTGGCCCTACTCCTCCTGGGGTACCATTACCACCGCCTAAGTCAGAGAGGCGTATGGAAGCATGGGCATGACCTAATGGATTTTGTATACAAGCCAAGTGAGAGACCATACCAAAACCTTTGATGGGTTCTCCTGTCTTCACCTCTACTTCTATATCGTCATAGCCTTCTCCTGTAAGGTATTTTAGCTGATTGGTATTAGGGTCAAGTACCTGATAGCTTTCCTCTGGGTAAGTACATGTCTTAGTACCACGGGTATAGTATACCCTTAAGCGATACCAACCAGCAGTAAGCCCTCTAAAAGTACCATTAGGATAATTTTGTTTTACCCAAGTATCAGTAGTAGGGTAACTATTACCTACTTTCTTCTGGATAGCATATTGTACTGTATATTTGGTATGATCAAACTGAGGGTTATTGATACCCATAGTAATAGTTCCCGCATTAGGATCACAATCCGCAGGAGTAGCCGACTTATCAAAAGTAGGTTTTTTCTGCTGGTAATAGCGTACCTGCTTGGATACAAAACAACCATTAGCATCTTTTACCCCTACTAAATAATCTTTATAATCATTCTGAGGCCTAAAATTAGGGTCATTGATATCAAAGGTATAGGAGGTAGCATTACCTACTTCAGGTTGTTGTAATACTCCAACGGATTCTATATGTAGCTTATAGGGAGGATTACCTCCTTGATAAGTAATAGTGATATGTTTAGTAGGACCGCAAGTAGGGTCATCGTAGTTAGCACTAAGTAACTTAAGCTCTGGGTACTCTTTTATCTCTATACTTCTAGAGGGAGAAACACAATTACGATGCAAAGACTGTATTGTTACCTCATAAGTTCCTTTGGCCAAAGAACTGAGTTTGTTCTTTATTGCCGTAGGTGTATTGTCTGAGTCACGCAAGGCATCAGTAGTTACCTGATAGTTGGTTACCTCAAGGCCTCCTACTTTTTTGACAACGACCTTCACTGGTAGAGTAACATCGTTAGATACTCGTATATTAATCTTACCTGTTGCAGGATTTTGTCCTGTACAAAGTACTTCCGTTTTGGTAAGGGTAAAATTAGGATTTGTATTTCCACCAGTGGTTGCTAGTACCTCTATAGACTGCTCAAAGCTACAAACATTGTTTTGGAACTGAGAAGCATTGGAACCGAGCTTAGGACGTAGGGTTACTGTATAAGTACCTGCTGTGGTTACCTCATGCTCAAATTCCTGTGTAGAGAGGTCTGTCCAACTTATGGAGTTGGATGGTCCATCTATCTTATATTGGTACTGACCATTAGGAATATTAGTTACTTTGAGCCAACCACGAGAGGCCATACCTCCTGGATTACAATCCAGTGGCATGATATTCTCCTTATCTAAGTTGTAAGTGACCACACTCTTATAGGCACGGAAGTAGAAGTCCATATCACAACCAGCATACTTGAGCAGGATTGCAAAGTGAGAACCATTATCAGCTACCTTATCGGCCGTAAGCCTAAAGGTTGCTCCTGTACCCAACTCTTCCCAGTTACTTCTTTCTGCCCCTATAGAAGCTGGCGGACAAGAAGGGGTTAGCTGGGTTGTGCTTCCCTTATACCTATACCATACAATTTTTTCATTAGGCAGGGTAAGTCCTGTGGCCAAATCCACATAATTACCACAGAGAGCTACTTGTAGGTATTCCAATCCCGTGTTGTTACAAGTCTGTCTTTCCACCACCTTAGGGCTGTTACGCAAGGGGTGGTTCGCATCATTTCCTGAACGAGGAGTGATATTATAGGTAATGGTTGAAGGATTTCCACAAGTAGAGCCTGTTCTTTCCAAGATATAAGTACCTGCAGCATTGACCTGATAGGTACGTTCGGTGGAAAGTACACCCGCTTGACCTTGTTTTGTCCATTTGTAAGAGGTATAGCCTGCACCTCCGTCCAATGTAAGAGAGGCACAATAAGGAATATCAAACCTATTGCAAGCACTATCTTCTATAAAAAGCGTAGAGGGTGCAGGTGCACAATCTGCAAGATCCTTATGTGAATAAACCGTTTCTTGATCACCATCATACCTTCGATTATTTTCATCATGATATTGAGGCACATTAGATATAGAAAATTGGAAATCAAGTTTATTACTACAGGCATCTTTCAGTGCCTCACAATCGCCCTTAGTACGTAGCTTAAGTCCTGTTGTAATATTCATTATACCTCCCGATAAACAATTAGGATGAGTATTGAAGGAAACTTTGGTTCGATCTCCTACAGTTGTAACACTATAAGGAGAAAAAAATCCATTTCTTGAAGATTCTCCTATATATTGCACATTTTTAGGTAGGAGTATCTCCAAATTTGGCGTTATTCCTGACCTACCGCATTGATTCGGTATTAAAGTACTCACAGTTCCTCCTTTATTAGACAGGCTCACGTCTAATACAAAATCTGTATTGGGAGGTATTCTTGTATTCTCTATATTATTAACTCTTGCTGCATCAAGCAAAGTCGTTTTCATCTCTAATATAGGAACAGGTACTTCTACTGAGATTGCATGAACAATATTGATATACGCATCATTACCTCCATTTTTAGCATAATAAGCTGTTTCTATCTTAGAATCAAGAAGTCCAACTTCATTTGGTCGCATATTAGGGGAAAAATCGTTCGTTTCAAGATGAGAAGAGACATCCCACCCTCTTGTATTTTGTGGGGCATCATTTTCTATTGTAATAGTACTATTAAAAAAATTTAATACTTGACGACCATTATAAGCCTTGTCCCTATTAGCTAGCTGAAACCTATCTCCTGTTATGTTGGCCTCTCCTCCCAATGCAACATGTCCTGTTCTTATAGTATGGCTATTCCAAGGTTCAGCATTGTGATAATAACGCCTTAAAGGATCCCCTCCTGCTCCTACACGTTGGAAGCCATCATATATATTAATCAGATTTTTTTTACCCATTTTAGGGTTTTCATACACAACTACTAGAGCCCATCCTGACTCAAATTTCCATGCAGCACCTCCTTCGTTATATATATTACTTACCTTATAAGAGCCATCAATATTACCTGCAGCAGCCAAGGCTTGCATTTTAGCAGTAACATCTGCCCAACGATAGTAATAAGAATCGTCGGTTACACGTGTTCCATCATTGATAATGGTCTTAGTAGGATCTATATCGTCATTTTGTCCTGCTATATAAGTAGTATTATCCGTTTTATACCATACCAATCGTCCGTCATTGAAGGTATATTCAAAGTCTCCTACATTTCCTGGATTAGATCGGCACCCTCCTCCTTCTTCTTCTATAGTTACTGGAGGGAAGTTATAGGTACCTATTCTAGTACCTCCATCATTGACCCAGTCAAAGCCTACTTTTCGCATAGTACCTCCCCTATAACCTTCTACCAAGATAGAAACTTTTCCACTAACTTTAGATCCAAACCACCAAGTTTTGTAATTAAAGCGGAGTTTGCTGTGTCCTGCCTGTCGCATGTTTTTAACATTGAAGAGTACTGCTTCACGACCTGTTCCGCGATTATCACCACTCCATTGTGCAAAATTGGAAGGGAAGCCTGGTAACCCCATGTGAGTATTGGCACACCATCCTCCTACACCATAGAAAGGCTCGCTTACTGTTACACGAATATCAAGGTCTCGGCCGTCATCAAATTGTACACGATAGATCAGATAATCTGCATCGTCCCATTGTACGGCATTGGACTCTTTATGCCCTTGAGTAGAGGTGATATTTTCACTAAATCCTGGCCCACTGAAGTGTACCTGATCAATATTGCCTCTTCCTGCATGGCCCGCCCAATAAAGGCGTGCCCACTTCACGGTAGATGGACAATTGTCTATCACTGGCAAACTAAAGTTATAAGAAGCATCTGAACGGTTTCCTATCAAAGCGAAGTCTCCTTTTAAAGAAAGTCCATTATTATTATAGACCTTAGTAAGCTCTTGTTGTGCAAAAGCCGTTGTCCCTACTAAAGCTAATAAGGCAACGGTCAATGCGTACTGGAAGAATGATTTAAGTTTCATAATTGTTTGGTTATTATCTTACTCTTGTTTAGTTTCATTAATTATCAGTGGTCAGATGTCAGACATCTGTAATTGGCTCTATTATCTAAGCGTTGCTAAATAAATGGTAATTCCCGCTACTACCCCACTGCCTACTATACCAAGTACCCAATATAAGATACGGATGCTTTCTTTCATTTGAGAAAGTTGTGTGTTAGTAGCTGCCTGCATTTGAGAAAATCGTAAATCAATATTCTCCTCCATTTGAGTAAGTCTTGAGGCAGTGCTGAATTTCAATTCGTCAAACCTTATTCCTAAGGCTTCTACGGCGCGTATTACTTCTTTCATATCATTATTGGTTTTAGTATCTATTAATTCTAAAATAGCCTTTCGTTGGTTCTCAGGCAATTGTTGTATAATAGTCAGATCAGATAAATTCACCTTACTTAATTTTGAGTTATTAGTTTTGAGTTGGCTCATCAACAAATCATCTCTTCAAAAAAACTAACCCCCTGTATGTCAATATATTACAAACCAACCCATTACATTGTATATGGGCACTCTATTTTTGGGCAAATATATATAATTTTTTAGAACTAAAAGAATTTATTTTACGAAAAATGTAAAGTTTGTGAATAGTTTAACGATTTAGTAGCTAGTGGCTAGTTCCAATAGACTAACCACTAATAACTAAGCACTATTTTGTTTCCAATACCCAAATACCACCGATGAAATCTATATTAAGCATATACTTACGCATAAGGTTTTGGGCATCTTCGAGGGAGAGGGCACCCTTACCTAAATATACGTAGGTAAGACTATTTTTCTTATTTACAAAAGAACTTACTTCATAACGCTTGCCCATCTGCTGTAGGAAACTATAGGCATTACGAGGATTAGCATATACCCCAATAACTACATAGTGTCCTGCTGGCACCCCTTCCATGGTCTCTGTCTTAACCGCAATAGGCGCTTGGTTCGGCTTAACTTGTTTTGGTGTCACTGTTGGGTTGTGTGGTACCAAAGGTTCTTCTTCTTTCTTAGGTTCTTCCTTAGCAGGTACCACAGGAAGCCTTGGAGGCTTAGCAGGGGCGGGTGGCGTGCGTTTTTGTCGGTCACCACCGAACTGTACATTGAGGTATACTCCGAAAGTACTACCCAATTGAGGCACCTTCACACCCATGGCATTTTCGTACTCTATCCCAAGACTCCACTGCTGGCGGAGGTTAAAGCCCACCCCTGCTATAAGGCCATTGCGCTGGGTATAACCGAGATTAGCCCAGCCCAAGGCGGGCAGGTCTATCATGGCATGACCACCGAAGTTGTACCCATCGAACTCCTTGGTAGCACGGAAAGCTACTGACCAATAGCCATTTTCTAAGAGATCACTTCTGGAATCCAAGGCCTTGCGATACATAAGGTGTGCGGTGAAGGTTTTATCTCGAAACTCTGTCATAGCCTTAGACGCTCCAGCAGAATAGTCAATGAGGTTCTCCGCTGTCCCCATAAGGTAGAAATCCCCAAAGGCAAGATAGCCCCCAGGTTGGAGGATGAAGTCAAAGGAGTTACCCACCTGCAAGAGCGGATCGGCTGGGTCGGCCACACGGATACGTCCCTTGTCCAAGCCGCTAAAGGATGGAATCACATTGAGCCCCATGCCTATACGTACATTATCCGAGAGGTGAATGAGGTGTCCATAGTTAAGCACCACTCCATAGTTGGTCATCACCGTTACATTGCGCTTGTATAGAAAAAGGTTCATGGAGCTGGTCTCCCGCCAGTTGCGTCCATAGGAGAGTCCCATGAGTGAAAAATTATCATTCTTATAGCCCATCCACTGGTTACGATAGTACAGCCCCACGTTGTGTTCCTGATAATTGACAACAAGGGGAGCGGCAGGGTTAGCCACAAAGGTATTAAACCGTACAAAGGCATGGGTAGGCATCTGGTAAGGTACATAAAAGCCCTTTTGCTCTTGCGCCCAGGTGGAGACCATGGTCAAGAATAAAATACAAATCCTATAGTAGCGTCCTCTTTTCATTCTATTGTAATAGTGTTATGGTTCCGTTCTCTGTTTTTCCATCTTTTTCTAAGATATAGAAATAGTAGATGGCTGCCCCCCTCTGGCTCTCAGGTGGGGTAAAGTTCGGAAAATCATTGTTATATTGGTTTGCCTGATAGACAATTTCTCCTGTTTGCTTATAGATAGTCACCTTGGCACCTGCCCACTGAGCTGGCAGCATCCACTTACGGTTAACGTCCTCTCCTGAAAGGAGTAGTGTATTAGGAATCTCATTACCATCATAAGAGACTGAATAGGTAATACTAATCACCCCTTCGGCATTGCCACAACTCTCAGCATAAGGCGTTAGGTCTATGGTATCGCCCCCTATGCTCACCTCCCCTGTCTTGAGTTTTACCACAAACTGGTATTGGCCTACAGCTTCTCTAAAGGCAGGGTCTTTATAAGGGATGGCAGGAATGGTGTATTTCTTATCTGCTTCAGTGGTTACTTCTTTTTTGAGTGTCCAAGGCTGGGAGTCATCCTTGCGGTAATTCCAAGTATAGGTAAAGAGTTCTTGTTGGAAATCACCTTCTAAAGTAGGAATGAGATCCAAGGCTTGCTTGTCCTGCAATTCGGCCACCCCTGTATTGGTAGTGATACGTACCGCTGTGGGGAGCTTGATATCCACGAGCTTAACTTCATTGGAGTTAAAAGCTCCATTGACCATCAGCCTATATACACTTAGAGAACCTGAACGGGTGGTGGTAAGCTCCTTACCCATACCGACCCCTGCTCCGTCCTTTTTCCATTGGAGTGTATATTGGTCATAATCTGTACTGGGAACAAGGGTTTTCTTCTCTTCGCTACCATTTACAATCACAGCCTCTAGGCTGGAGAGTTCCAAGATCGCATTGTTTGAACCACAAGGAGAAGTTCCTTGTTTGAAGCCTATAGTAGGGATATAGCGGGAAGGTTCCTTGATCTGTAGCTTGAGTACCCCTTCGCTCACTTTGGTTTGGCAGGCATCATATACCTCGGCCACGAAAGTTCCTTCGGAAGGCACTTGGAAGGAGCGGGTGGTGTTCTCCTGTAATATATTGGTAGGGTCGTCCTCCTTAAACCATTTTACAGTAAGGGTTTCAGTGCTTGGAATATCCAATTCTATAATAGGACGACGATAAGGAAAAGCAAATACAACCTCCCCATTGGCATGGCCGAGCCACTTGATATCTCCTGCATTCACCCCAGAGCGATTGGTTATGGCTACTGTATTGGACTTAATCACACAGCCGCCAGCCTCGGTAAGGGTTACATAATAGCTTCCTATATCGGTAGCACCATAAGTATTGGCAGTAGCACCTGCTATTTCAGTACCATCCTTATACCACTTATAAGTACCTGTAAGGCTGGCATCTTTGAGCTTGGTGGTAAGGGTGATGGTTTGCCCTGTACACTTCACTTGGGTCTCCCCTCCTTCTATTTTCAGTAGATCGGCCGTAGTTCGAGCATTGAGCTTTACCTCGGCAGAGGTCATAGGACAATTAGATCCAGGCACACTTCTTACCTTGTAAGTGCCTGCCTCGGTAGCCTGATAGGTAGCTGTCGTAGCTCCTGGTATAGGGTTATTGTCCTTATACCACTGATAGGTAAAGGTAAAGCCAGGTTGTTCGTTGGTGATTTCTGATTCCAAAGTAAGGGTCTGCCCTGAACAAATATCACGAGTAGCATCGCCTTTTATCTTGATTCCCATAGAATTAGCTGAACCAGGCAAGGTAGCTTGTATCTCATTGGAACGCATAGAACCTGCACAGCGCCCAAAATCAGGCTCCACTGAGTAAGACCCCGTTTGGGTTACAGTATAGCTGCTACCTGTAGCTCCAGCTATGAGATTCCCATCCTTATACCACTTATATTGAGCAGCAGTAGTACCTCCTGTTACAGAAATGGTACGACCCTCGGAATCAGGACAAATTTCTATATTTTGGAAGTTGTTGAGCTGTAAAGCATCGGCATTGCCTAAGTGATGCGCCTCAAAAGGATCACTGATCCCAATAACCTCTGGAGAAGTACTACGGATACGTATTCTATATTGCTTCCCATCGGTAGTGGTAGGCAAGTTAATAGGAATTTCAAATACATCGGACTGATTTCCACGCCCTGGAAGCTCGCCCAACTTCACAGGCGAAGAGAAATCTCCATTAGCATCGGAGAGTTCGGCGATGAACTTATTATCTTCATTGGCTTTAGTCCCTTTCCACTTAAATTTTACATATACCTGTCCCGAAGAATTGCGTATACAATAATAATTATCAGTACCTCCATTCCCTGTAATTATACTGTATATCTCACGTTTTGTCTGCCCATAAAGAGTCTGGATAAGCAGCACCAACAGCATACATAGTAAGTATCTCATTTTTTTCATAATAGGCTCTTTATTGATTGTCTGTTAAATTTATTGGTTAATTTATATTTTCTTTAAACAATGTGATTATGTGACTTTTAGCCAATCACTAAACCAATGCAAATATATAAAAAAGTTTTTATTAGTTGGTTTGTCCTAAATAAAATTATCTTTCCTGTGCTTTCTTTTTTTATTTGGATACAAAATAAAATTTATTTATCTCAGGCAAATACAAGGGGTTAAAGAAATATTTTCTTTGCTTTTACCCACACCCAAAAAGTTATTAACATTTTTTAATGTTATAAACAATTACCCCTCTCCTACTCTTTCTATCAAAAAGATACATAGTATAGATAACAGGTTCTCTTTTTTATAGTTAAACAAATATTAAATCAATATGAAGCAATAGGGATTAAAATCAATATGTGTGACAAGTGGTTAGTGATTAGTGATTAGTGGTTAGTGATTAGTGGTTAGTGATTAGTGGTTAGTGATTAGTGGTTAGTCAAATTAGCTCATTAATTTAAGTTTCGCAAGCTCTATAACTTACTGATTCTCAAAACATCCCCCCTACCCCCCCTCAAGGGGG
>ERZ773035.3036-NODE-3036-length-10271-cov-14.592698_pt1 | contig 10271 bp, 14 predicted proteins | sample MGYA00511487_ERZ773035 | MGnify/ENA primary metagenome ERZ773035 (study PRJEB29015, sample SAMEA2737985) | human oral metagenome | biome: human oral; feature: human-associated habitat; material: dental | place: China | collected 2024 ...
GAGAGAAAAAATGATTTCAGTTATTTTTCCAATCTGGTTTTTAAAATGGTTTAAAGCCTAGAGACCATAAACTAAAAAAATAAAAATAAAGGATAAAAAAGATGACAAACTTTGACAAAATGGAACAGAACTTTGCGGCTCTTACAGAAGAAGAGTTGACGGATGTGAATGGGGGATTGATTATTACAGCAGCTGGAATTATTTTAGCAGGAAAAGTAGCAGGTGCTGTGGTTACAATTGGAGGAGCTCTTTATGGAGCAGGATATGCTATTGGAAAAGCATTGCGACCTTAATATGATTAGAAAGGAGGCTTAATAATGAAACAATTTCAAGAATTATCTTTTCAAGAACTTGAAGAGGTTCAAGGCGGTGTTATTACATTAACGATAGGTACGGTAGTGCTTGTAGGCTGGAAAGCAGTAGCAGCTTATGGAGCAGCGGCTACTGTAGCAGGAGGTACACTTGGATTGGGAGTCTATAATGGATACAGAGGGCGTTAGACTATGAACAATCGGAACCTTAATCTCAATACACTCTTACCCAAATTAGCTACTATAGTTCCTTTCTTGGCCATAGCTCTCAATCTTGTACTTCATGTGATTCGTACAGGTTCATTAGTATCCTTTGATTGGCAATGGACTGTAGTTGGTTTACTTGCTTCGGGCTATTTTGGTATTTTTTGTAAGGATTTGACGAAAAATAATCAAAACTATAAAAGATCAATCTGAATGAAAAGAATTTTATGCATGTAAATGGTGGAGTTTTCCCGCCTTTCTTTTCAGGTAAATAGGAGTCTATCATGAAAAAATTCTTATTAGGATTTGCTGAGGGGTATTTTGTCGTATCGATCATTATTTATATCGCAACGTATTTGATTATGAAAAATCCGATTAATACCCTGTTTTATCCAGAAACCTATCCTGTTCTGTTAGGATTGTTTTATGTAGGGTTTCAGTATGAGATAAAGGATAATAGAATTAAGAAGTAATGTCTGCTATAAAGGAATAAAAAGTGTGTTTGTATGAAAAATCGAAAATATTTAATAGGCGTGCTTTTAATCATTTTTGGAGTACTCTGGTTCTAGGTGATTTAAATGTAATTACCTTTAAAGTTGATCAGTATGTAGGCTCGGAATTATGGATTCCGAGCCTTATTTTAATGATGAGTTACTTGGATTCAGCTAAAGACAAGGTTTAAAGAGAACTATTTTTAGTGTGTGGCAACTGCTATTGAATAGTCATCTTTTAGTTACTATCAATGAAATAAGAACTAATTTAGGAATAGTAGGGCTTTTGGTTGGAGTAGCTATTGGATTAGCCAGCATTATTTAAAAAGGAGAGAGAAAAATGAAAGAAATGGATGAAAAATTTAATATCATGACAGAAGAAGATTTGGCTCTTACTGAAGGAGGCTTCATTGTCACTTCTTCCACAGCAATAGCTTGGGGTGTATTAGGAGTAGCTTCTTATATGTATGGGCGTTATCTAGGAAGTAGACGTTAAGCTAAATATAGAAGGAAATTAACTATGAATCGTAACCTAAATCTCAATACATTGTTACCTAAGCTAGCCACTATACATCCTTTGTTAGGAATAGGTCTTAATCTTACGCTTCATCTAATTCGTACGGGTTCGCTAGTATCTTTTGATTGACAATGGAGTTTAATATGAAATTCGTTAAATCAATATTGAAAGTTTTGCCTGAAATCATGGTATTACTTAGTTCAATGTCTTATATAATCATCAGATTAGTAGCTGACATGAATAAAGTATCTTTACCTACTTGGTTTGATAGTTTCAATATACCAACGATTGCATTATTTATAATGGATTTATTCCTATGACTCGGTTTACTACAGAATTGCTTAACTTCCTAGCCCAAAAACAAGGTATCGATGAATTTTTTTGTTCTTCTCTTGAAACAGCTATGAACGACTTGCTTCAAGCAGAGTTATCAGCCATTTTAGGTTATGAACCTTATGATAAAGTAGGCTATAATTCTGGTAATAGTCGCAATGGAACGTATTCATGGAAATTTGAAACGAAATATGGGGCTGTTCAGTTAACCATTTCTAGAGATCGTAATGGAAACTTTACTCCAACTTTGATACCTGCTTATGGGCATCGTGATGGTCACTTGGAAGAGATGGTGATTAAACTTTATCCAACTGGTGTAACAACTCGAGAAATTAGTGATATCATCGAGCACGAATGTATGTTCATCACTATAGTCCTGCACAATTTCTAATATCTCAATAGCACCTCAGGAGAATATTGCTGCTTTTCATGAGAGAAACTTAGAAGCCAACTACTCTGTTTTATTTCTTGACGGAACCTATCTTCCATTAAGATGTGTAACCGTTAGTAAAGAATGTATTCATACTGCACTTGGCATTACACCAGAACGATTTATCGTGCTGAAGATTTAGAAATGGCAGTACAAACTTTAGAGGACTTTGTCGCTAAATGGAAAACAAAGTATAGGAAAATAATGGAAAGTCTAGAGAATACGGACAATCTTTTAACTTTTTATCAGTTTCTCTACCAGATTGGGCATAGCATTTATTCGACAAACTTCATGGAGTCTCTTAACAAAGAAATCAAACGTCAAACGCAAAAGAGGATTCTTTTTCCCAACGAGGTGGTCCTTGAACGTTATTTAGTTACCCTGTTTGAAGATTATAATTTCAAGCAAAGTCAATGAAACTATAAGGGATTTGGTCAATGTTCTGACACATTTGAAAGCTTATTTGATTAAAACTCCATAACTCTGCTTGAGTGTTTACACAAAATTATTGACAGTATCTAGTTACAAATTCTCACCACTAATTTCTAATAGTGAAGATTTTCAAAAATTATCCATTAGTTGTTTTTAATGACTCTAAATTTTGCCTTGTTTACCTAATTAATCTTTATCTCAAATCACTAAAAAGTTAATTTATAGAACAAACTATTGAGAAATCCTGATCTATAATTAGTTAAACTTGTTACGCACCAAAAACTAGCATGCATTCTACCAATATATCTTGAATTGCAGTTATATTTTGGTAAAACGAAAAACTCGACTCTCAAAATCACCTTGATTAAATATTGGATTAACATATAACCCAATGTTCATCAATTCGTCTCCAAAACAAGTAATATTCATTTCAGGACAATAATAGTGTGCTTCTTTTTCTAATCCTATTAAATGTAATCTTTCTAAAGGTGGTGCTGCATGAGATAAAATGTTTGAGTAGGTTACAATACATTCGCTTTTATCATCTGAAACGACTTGCCAGACACAATGATTATTCTCGAAAGGACTACTTAGACGGGTAAAAGTACCGTATAAAAGCAAATTTCTATATTTTTTATAAAATTTTATTTGTTCCTCAATTTGAACTTTTTCTTCTATTGTTAATAAGGTTGGATCTAATTCGTATCCAAAAACACCTGCCATAGCCACATTAGCTCTAGTCATTAATGGTGTGATACGTCCGTTTTGATGATTAGGAACTGCTGAAACGTGTGCTCCCATTGTAGATGGCGGATAGACAAGACTTGTTCCATACTGTATTTTTAATCTTGCTACTGCATCGCTGTTATCACTTGTCCAAATTTGAGGCATATAGTAAAGCATTCCTGCATCAAATCGCCCACCACCACCTGAACAGGCTTCAAATAGAATATCTGGGTGTTGTTTGGTTAATTTGTCTATCAAACGATATAAATTCATTACATACCTATGTGATACTTCCCCTTGTTGTTTATTTTTTAATAAGAGAGAAAACACATCTGTAAGATACCGATTCATATCCCATTTTACATAATCAATATTATTACCTTTCAATATTTTATGAATTGAATCAAACAAATAATTTAGTACATCCTCATTACTTAAGTCAAGAACATATTGAGAACGACTTAAGGTCGCCTCGATACCAGGTACATGAAAATAATAATCTGGGTGTTCGGCAAATAGTTTACTCCTCTCTGAAATCATTTCAGGCTCAAACCATAGACCAAATTTCATACCTTTGTCATGTGCATATTCGGATAAGCCACGCAACCCATTGGGAAGTTTTTCAAAATTTTCATACCAGTCCCCAAGTGATGTTTGGTCACTATCTCGTTTTCCAAACCATCCATCATCCAATACAAACAGTTCAATTCCCAAATTAGCAGAAACATCAATAATTTCTTTTATTTTTTCTTCATTAAAATTAAAGTAAGTAGCTTCCCAATTATTGATTAATATAGGTCTTTCAGCATTTTTATGCTTACTTCGAATGATTCTATTCTGTATAATGTTGTGGAAGTTTTGAGACATTCCATTTAAACCGTTCTCTGAAAAAGTTAAAATAACTTCTGGAGTCTGAAATTGTTTATTGGGCTTAAGATTCCATTGAAATCCTGAAGGATTGATGCCAATTGTTAATCTAAGTTGTTCATATTGATCTAATTCAAGAGCTTCTTCGTGATTTCCGCTATAAATTAGTAAGAAACCATATGCTTTTCCTTGATGTTCAGTTGTGGATGGTTCAACTAATGCAATAAAAGGATTCTCCTGATGGCTTGTGGTTCCTCTCTTGCTATCTATGATTTGGATACCTCGATGAATCTCTTTTCGTTCAATTTGACGTTCATTCCCCCACGAACCTGGTAAATGAATCATCTCCCTTTTTTCAAAAGGGAGGTCAATACTCATACTTGCCAGTTTATTAACCTGAATTTCAGATTTTCCTTGATTTTCAAGGCGAGCAGAGCGTGCAATGATATCGTAGTCTCTATAGATTGTATATGATAAACATAGCAATAATTTATTTGCTACATCTTCTAAATAAATCTCTATAGTCTCAGCTTCTGAATCATTTTCTGTCCAAACATGTGGTAGGGGGTGCAATTTTTTCTTTCCAGAAAACATCTTATAATCTTTATAACGAAAATCGCAGACACTAGAACCTGAATCCATTATAATTTCAATTGAAGGAATTCTGAAGTCACCACTTCCCAAACTGGAATATTCCTGTAACAACGTATCTCTTGAATAGACACGGTTTTTGTCACCTTTAAAGTTGGTTGAAAAAGAACGTTCAAATCGAGGGTAAGTTAAACCACCATGATAATCAGAAATAGCTTTACCAAAATAAATATGATGTAATAAATTTTGTTCTTCAACTTGGAAGATATATGAAATTTTCCCATTTGACAGATGGAATATACTCTTCTTTTCGTCCACTGATATTAAACTCATCTTATTTCTCCAATTTCTAATTTCCATACTTTTAAATTAAAAGTGGCTTGATTTCTATCTAAATGAAGGTATTTTTGTTTCTCTGTCGGGAAAATTCGACTTGAAGCTACAAAATCTCCATCATCGACAAAGATTTCAATGGAACTTCTATCTAAAAATATTCTGAGATTTACCTTATCTCCAATATTGTCTGCAATCAATCGATCTGTTCCAAATTCTTCTGCAATTTTTTCTCCGGAAAGGGCTCTGTCCAAAAAAATCTTTCTTTCTACAAAATTGATGACTAGTCGTGTGCCAACTGTTTTGTTGTTATCTGCTGCTAAATCAATTTTGACGATATCTTCAAGAGTTCTTTCAACACTAAGTTCAATATCTACACCGAAGCCTAGTTCATAGCTATTTTTTGATTGACTAAGAGCTAATGGCTTGCGATACTTCTTTATTTCCTTAAGTGGACGTTGTTTTAACTGTCCATTTTCTAAGAATAATTCTCTTGGTAGGGTTAAACAGCCACAATAGGCATATTGTTCTGTAGGATAAGCAATTTCTGGTAATCCCATCCACGCAAATAAAAAGGTTCTCCCATTAGCTTGCATAACTTGAGCAGCGTAAAAATCAAACCCTCTATCAATTTCTAGAAATGTCTGTTCAGATGTTACTTTCAAATTGTTTTTTGATATTTTATCACCTATCACATATCCTGTTTGATAAAGGTTTCTAAATTTATCTCCTTCAGGTGGTACCCCTTGAGGAGAAAATAAAAAAATTCCCTGGTCCCCAATTTCAAAATAATTTGGACACTCCCACATGTAACCAAAATTCTGATAGGCGATATCCACTTCCCCTAACACTTCCCAATCAAAGCCTTCTTTAGAAAATAGTACAAGACTTGTTCCGGTCAAATTCTCTCTTTGAGCACCAATAACTGCAAAGTATCCTTCTTTATTTTTCCATATTTTAGGATCACGAAAATGATCCGTATATCCTTCTGGATAACCCGTTATAGCTGGCGGAAGTACTTTAGATAATCTTCCCTCTTTATCTAAAGAAGCAATAATTTGGTAAGGGATTCTCTCATTGCGACTATTTCGAGTATTCCCAGTATAGAATATTTTGATATGGTCCTTCTCTGCCATTGCTGAACCAGAGTAGGCCCCATGTGTTTCATAGATACTGTCCGTTTCAATACCGACACCTTGATTTTGCCAACTCACTAAGTCTTTTGATGTCATATGGTACCATCCTTGAAACCAGCTATCTTCACTATAAGTTAATGGGCTCCATTGATAAAACAGATGATATTCTCCCTCGAAATAACAAACACCGTTGGGGTCATTAATATAGCCCATATCTCCTTCAATATGAAAGAGTTGACGATATGGGCTATCTGAGACTTTCTCTCCCAACGATGCTATTAATTCTAAAGGAATATCATCATATTGATGATATTTTTTCATGTAAAATTACCCTTCCTTTTCCTTCATTACTTTGCTTAATACAACTGTGAGTGTTGCGCCAATAGCCACTGCAATCAAATGTGCAACAATGTAATGAATATAACCATTATTTGCTGGGTCTACTATTGTAAATCCTGGAAGTGCTGTTGCTCCAAAACCAACTGCTGTTAGTTTTGTGAAGTATACATAAGCACTTGCTAACGCTCCAGCTACACATCCTGCTACCAGAGGGTATCTGTATTTAACGTTCACTCCAAATAGAGCAGGTTCTGAAATACCAAACAAAGTTGAGGTAAATGCTGATACTGCCAAAGATCTTTTCTTGTTATCTTTATGATTCATAAGAAGATACCCTAAAACTGCGCCACCTTGTCCCATCAATGCAACTGACATAAGTGGATTCAAGAAGTCACGTCCTGTATCTTGTAATAATTGTGATTCAATCGCGCCAAATGTATGATGGAGACCTGTAATAACAATAATTTGTTGGATACCACCAAAAATCATATAACCAAATACTCCAAGATGCTCTACCATCCATAGTAACCCACCTGTTATGCCTTGACCTAGTGATCGTCCAAAAGGTCCAATAATTGTAAAGAGTAGGAAAGCAGAGATAAGTATTGTTAACATTGGTGTAAGCACGAATTTTAACATATCAGGCAAGATTTTATTAAATTTCTTATCCAAAAATGCCACGATATAACCCATCATCAAGGCAATGATAATACCACCTTGAAAGCCTACCAATTCTACATTCAATCCAAAAACATTAACTAACTCGGCTTCAGCAGTACCATTAGCTACTCCGTAGGCATTTGCTAAGCCAGGAGACACCAAGAGTGCACCTAAAGCTAAACCGAGGGCCGGTCTACCACCAAACCGTTTTACAGCTGAATAAGCTACAATTAGCGGAAGAAAATCAAATATCGAACCTGAGGCAATTTGAATCATTCGATGAAGTCCAGAAATAGCTGGTATAGAGTCGATAATAGAATTTTCACCAAATAAGCCCTTGGTAGAAATCAAAGATCCTAATCCAAGCAGTAATGCCGCAGCCAGGATACACGGCATTATTTCAATGAAGACATCTGACAAAGCCTTCATAAATTGTTGAAGCGGGTTTCGCTTACTTGTTAAAATTTCTTCATCAATATGGGTATCTCTAGTAATACCAATATAGTTAGAAAATTCGTCATAAATAGTATTAACTAGACCTGCTCCAAAAATCATCTGTAATTGGTCACCAGCTACAAATACACCCTTAACAAGACGAACATTTTCTAGTTTTTCCAAATCCGCTTTACTATCATCCTTTAAGACCAAACGTAAGCGAGTTGCACAATGTGTAACATGAGCAATATTCTCACGCCCTCCTACTAAAGTTTCAATTTGTTCACTGACGTCTTTATACTCAGTCATCTGAACACCTCCTTGTTTTTATACTTTAATAATACACTTTCATTTTTTATTATTAAATGGTAAAATGTAGACAAAGTTTATCAATTTGTAGCAGGAAATAGTGAAATGGATTTTTTATTTAATAATCTAAATACAAACCCGTATATCAGCGTCTATACAGTAGGGTATGAAAAAACAAAGCCAAATCACTCATATGGGCCAACAAGAAGAAGTGGTTATATGTTGCATTATGTCTATTCTGGTAAAGGAAAATTTATTTGCCAGGGTAAGACATATCACTTGAAAACAGGGGATTTTTTCTTTATTTCTCCTGATGCTACCATCACATACACTGCAGATCCAATTGACCCTTGGGGCTACTATTGGTTTGGCTTCAGAGGAAATCTCGTTGAACACTATCTGAAGGAAACAGCCATTTGTGCTAATACTCCTGTCTTTTCTCTAAACCATTCAACTGAGAGAATTAAATCTGCCATGAGTCGACTAATAGAAATTTCCTTGGCTTCAGAACATAATGATATTCTTCTCAACTCATGTTTACTTGAAATAATTTATCAACTCACAAAATCATTTCCAAAGGATAGCATTCAACAACAGGGAACTAGTCCAAAATTAATTTTTTCTCAAGCTATATCCTTTCTTCGGCACAACTACGATCGAAATATCAAAATTGGGAATCTAGCAAATCTACTAAATATTGATCGTAGCTATCTACACAGACTTTTTATTGAGCAGACAGGAATCGCACCAAAACAATTCCTAACAAATATTAGAATTGATAGAGCAAAACAACTATTACAAGATAGAGACTTAGATGTTAAAAGCATTGCTCACTCAGTCGGATTCGAAGATGCTGGGAATTTTTCAAAGTTGTTTAAGCAAGAGGTTGGCATGTCACCGACAAAATTTAGGAACAATATTAAAGTTTAATTCTCCCGTTAATAGTCTTAATATTTCCCAATTTAAAGCGGCAGACTATTTATAGGGAATAGGAGTCTCATAGTAACGAGTCAAAAAAGGAGTAACTATGAATCGTAATTTAGAACGGTGTTATCTATTCTGACTAGGAATAGATCATACCAGAGGTAGCTTAGAAATAGCAGAGACATTAGAAATTGAAGTAATAAATAGGATGTCGTAAAGGTTACTATCAATGATTTATTTGTTTCAAGCTTGCCTAAAGTGACAGTAAAAAATCAATTTCCTTTCAATAGCATATTTTAGCAGGCAGAACTTTTGTTCTGCTCTTTACATTTAAATGATAGTTTATGCTTTTTAAAGTGCGTTTTAGGTGCAAAAATGGTTTATTTAGGAGTATTTTCCTGTTTTTATCCTTGTTTGGTTAAAATAATCTTACAAAGTTTTTAGAGATTATTAGAAAAAAGGAGATGGATATGAAATTTGGGAAAAGGCACTATCGTCCTCAGGTGGATCAGATGGATTGTGGCGTGGCTTCCTTGGCTATGGTCTTTGGCTACTATGGTAGTTATTACTCCTTGGCTCACCTGCGAGAGTTAGCCAAGACGACTATGGATGGGACAACTGCTTTGGGTCTTGTCAAGGTGGCAGAAGAAATTGGCTTTGAGACGCGGGGTATCAAGGCGGATATGACACTCTTTGATCTGCCAGATTTGACCTTTCCTTTTGTGGCTCATGTGCTTAAGGAAGGGAAATTGCTCCACTACTATGTGGTGATAGGTCAGGATAAAAAGCACATCCATATCGCTGATCCAGATCCTGGTGTCAAGCTGACCAAGATTTCTCGTGAGCGATTTGCGCAAGAATGGACAGGGGTCAGTCTCTTTATGGCTCCGTCTCCAGACTATAAACCCCACAGGGAGAAAAAACAAGGACTCTTATCCTTCTTGCCAATCTTGCTCAAACAGCGTGGCTTAATTACCAATATTGTCCTAGCGACACTCTTGGTAACCTTAATCAATATTGTGGGTTCCTACTACCTTCAGTCCATCATTGACAGTTACGTACCAGACCAGATGCGCTCGACACTGGGTATTATCTCAATGGGACTAGTCATCGTCTATATTCTCCAGCAGATTTTGTCCTACGCGCAGGAGTACCTCCTACTAATCCTTGGGCAACGCTTGTCAATTGACGTGATTTTGTCCTACATCAAGCATGTTTTTCACCTGCCGATGT
>ERZ773035.3042-NODE-3042-length-10248-cov-3.949475_pt1 | contig 10248 bp, 9 predicted proteins | sample MGYA00511487_ERZ773035 | MGnify/ENA primary metagenome ERZ773035 (study PRJEB29015, sample SAMEA2737985) | human oral metagenome | biome: human oral; feature: human-associated habitat; material: dental | place: China | collected 2024 ...
GAAATAAGGTAGAGCGTGTCCGCGTCAACAGCGAAGACGATAAGGCGAACAATGATTACCGTGATGTGTACGGTTCTCATATTTCCCCGGAAGCGTAAACCGGAAAGCAGAAACAAAGATAAAGATTAGCATAGGATATTTCAGATTTTTTAAATGATGAATCTTGTTAAATAGAATCTTTGTCACAATTTTAGGCTCTAAATCATAACCACCCGTTTAACGGGTGGTTATGATTGCAAAATAAAAGCATACGAGGCTCGCATGTTTTACAATAAAAGTGCCCAATCCTAAAGAAGGGATGCGATCTCATATGCCTACTACTGACTATATAACCCTTCTTCAATATTAAGGGGGGATGCCAATTTCTACCAAACAGATAATAGTTAGTTTATAGAGTAATACTTCCCACGACGAGGCATACTTGCACTCATTTCAGACATACCACGAAATATATATAAAATAATGAACGCGTACGATCAATTTACGAAGTATCTACGGCTTATATATTTATGCTAAATAGGCGCGCCATGGGAAACATTAGTTTATTATGCTCATATTATGTGCGAACGCTACAATGTTGCTGTTTAGTAGACTGTGCGATAGAACGATTTAGAAAGCGTGAGCAAAAGAAGTTAGTGCATTATTTTACCATGTTAAGGAGTAACCAGAAAATACTCATGAAATAACCTGGTATATTAACGGATACTGAGTTTATTAAGTTAGAAGAAATTTACGGGTTTCGGATGATTCAAGAAAAGCATACAAGCTAAAGCAGGAGTTTATAGATATATTCGGAAGATAAGGGAAGAAGGGAATTATAAATCATTTAGGGGGCTTAATAGCATAAAGACAGTATAGTTAACGAAATTTAGAAAACTTTTTTACGCGCTTTTGTTTTATAGGAAAACCAGATACCTAATTTATTCTTACAGCTTTTTTCTAAAAGTATTGAAACGAATAAGCTACGGTCTTAGACACCTTGTCATTCCTTGATTCATATCCTATTGTTGAACAAAAACAATACCAAACACAAAGGTATTTAATGTTGAGTAATGCTTGGAGTTAGGTTTCAATGTTTGCAAAAAGCCAGTTGAAAGACGCTAAGAGCGAATTGAAGGCTGCTGAACGCCACATTAAGCCGGGAACTTATGCTGTTGACAGCAACGGTAAGGTAACCATGACCTATGTGGACGGCAACGGTGACGACGTAGCTAATGAAAAAGCGGTTATTGAAGGCATTGCCAAGAACGACTTGTCGAATATAACAAACGACGGCAAGAACGTTATTACGAACCTTATCGACATGGAAAACGGTAATAACACGACCGTTTCCTCGCGTAAGGATGCAACGGGCAAGAAGATCTTCAAGGTCGACGTAGATTTGTCGGCCACGAATCGGAAGGTTGACACGGCCGCTACAGGCACGGGCTCCGTGGCATCGGGCAGTGCTGCCGGTGCAGCTGTAGTCAATAAGGGCACACAGTTCGTTGCAGGCGACAACATGGTCGTTAAACGCGAAACTATGAGCGGCAACGATACGGATCAGAAGATCACGTATGCTCTGAACCCGAACTTGCAGAACATTAAGTCCATCAGCAGCAGTACGACAACGAGCAATGCTCCGCGTATCGACTTCGGCTCCAATACGGTAACGATTAACAACGGTAATCTGAGCCTGGGCGGTAACAAGATTACCAACCTGGCACCGGGTACAAGCTCGACGGATGCCGTAAACCTCAGCCAGTTGGAAGGCGCTCGTACGAAGGTTACATCCAATGACGAATCCGTAACGGTTACGAGAAACGAGAATACGACGACGAAGGAAATTACTTATGACCTTCATGTAGCAGGCGGTAACGGTACTCCGGATCCGACTATTTACAATCGTCTCAACAACCTGGGTGATGAAATCCAGACAGTCGGTGCATTAGGAGCCGCATTAGGCGCACTGAAACCGATTCAGTACGATCCGTTGGAACCGACTCAGATTATGGCCGGCTACGGTAACTATCGCGGTACCTCGGCTTTGGCTTTAGGGGTAGCTCATTACAGAAACGAATCGCTCATGATGCATGCAGGCATGTCCTGGGCAGGCGGTTCGAGCCACATGATGGCTAATGCCGGTGTTACGTGGAAACTCGGTCACCGCGATCCGGAAACGGCTATTGCCGACCGCTATCGTCGCGGCCCGATCAGCTCGGCTTACGCATTACAACAGGAAATGGCGGCAGTGAAAGAAGAAAATCAGGGCTTGAAGGGTGAAGTAGCCGATTTGAAGAGTGAAAATGCGGAAATGAAGAAGAATATCGCTATGTTAATGGCGAAACTCGGCATGTAATTCAGCGGCTTTTATGACAGGTAGGGCCTCGCAAGAGGCCCGTCACCTGTTAACTTGAGACTTGATACTTAAGAAGAGGAGTATAGACATGAAAAAATCTATCTTGTCTGCTTTCACGGCAGCACTTGTTTTAGGAACGGCTTTTGCCGGTACATCCGTACAGGCATTGCACGATCCCTTGCTTAGTAAAAATCCCGAAACGACACCGCAACTCGGCACAGTCGTACTCGTAAAGGTTCCGAATCAGGAAGTTAAGGACTCGGTACACTCTTTTGCACAGGCTTGGCAGCATGCGACAACGCGTATTGCCGAAGTAAAGGCAAAGCAGGCTGAAGGCAAAGAGTTGACAAAAAATGAAAAGAAATGGCTCGAATCCAATCGAGTCAACAATTACGGCGATTATTTCCGTACGGACATTTATTCGTATGTCCACGGTCTTGAATTCGTAATGAATTGGAATGCTGAAAATGACGGTATTCAGGAATACAACTATGAAACCATGCCCGGTAAGGATCCGAAAACGGGTACGGACATGAAGCGCGGCTATACAAACAGCTACGGCTGGAATGTTATGCGCGGCATGGCTGACAGACTTATTGAGATTACTAAAAAACAGCAGGATGAAGGCGGCGTAAAGAGTGATGAAGAAGCAGCCGCTTTGGAAAATGCGATTCTCACTGTCATGGTTGAAGACCAGGAACATGTGGCCAATGAAGAACTGCGCCATTATATGAATGAAGGCGTATGGTTTACGACGAAACAGGTCGTAAAAGACAAACATATTACGGAACCGACCGAACAGGAAGACCATACAGTCGACTTGTGGCAGTCTATAAACCGTAAATAAACGGATATAAAGCGTCCGTTTGATGAAAGTCGAAAAACCGCGATGAAAATCGCGGTTTTTTGCTGTTTAGGCATGTACCCGTTCTTGTCTTTCCGCGACGTATCTTGTACAATTAAAAACGGAGTGTGATTACGATGCATGTAGTAATGGTGGAACCGGAAATTCCCGGAAATACGGGTAATGTTTCCCGCCTTTGTGCGGCTAACCATATAACCTTACATTTAGTGAAACCCTTGGGGTTTTCGTTGGAAGATAAGTATCTTAAGCGGGCCGGTCTCGATTATTGGGATCTTCTCGATTTACATGTACATGAGAATTTTGAAGAAGTTCAGCAACAGTATCCGAACAGCAGATATTTTTATTTGACGACCAAATCGGATAAATCGTACACGGATATTGTCTTCAGAGAAGATGATATGCTGGTTTTCGGTAAAGAAACGAAGGGACTTCCTGAAGATTTGTTAAAAAGAAATGCGGATCACTGTTTTCGCATTCCTATGATTGACAAGGCAAGGAGTCTGAACCTGTCGAATGCCGTGGCCATTGTTTCGTATGAAGCGTTACGACAACTGGGTTTTCCGGGAATGACGGGAGGTAAGGGTATAGAAAATTTATAAATGAGGTGCGGCATGGAAGACGTATTTGTAAAAGCCGATGCATTGGCTAAGGCTGTAGGAGAATGTGAAGACTATAAGAAACTTCTCGCTGCGGGAGACAAGTTGGCAGCCGAAGAAAGTACGCGAAAAAACGTGCGCGACTATTTGATTTTACAGGCTAAGTTAGCTTATGCACAGTCTATGGGCGACAAACCGGTAAAAAAGAAAATCGAAGAATTAAATCGCTTAGCCGATATTATTAAAAATAAGCCGACGGCTATGGAATACTTGCAGGCGTATAATACGTGGCAGTCGAAGGCCGGCGAAATTTATCAGATTATACAGAACTCCATGGCGGAAGGGATGAGCATTCTTGACCAGTAAGGCAGTTGAAAAGTTCACGGAATGCCTCGGTGCCGAGATTCCTAAGGATCGAATTTATCGGGACGAGCCTATGCGTGACCACACGACCTTTGCCGTCGGCGGACCGGCGGATGTTCTCGTTTTACCGCATTCGGTAAAGGAAATGTCTCTGGCCATTCGGGCGGCTCGCTCTTTGGAACTTCCCGTAACGGTTCTCGGCGGCGGTTCCAATGTTCTTGTTTTGGACGGAGGAATACGCGGCGTCGTCATTCAGCTCAATGAGATGAAACGAATCCTTTCATGCCACGGCAATCGTATTCATGCCGCTTCAGGCTACATGTTGGCCGACGTATGTGAATTTGCTTATGAAAACGGTTTGACAGGAGCGGAATTTGCCTGCGGCATTCCCGGTACCTTGGGCGGTGCCGTCTTTATGAATGCCGGAGCTTACGGCGGTGAAATGAGCCAAATCGTTTCCCGCGTGCGTACGGTAAACGGTCACGGCGGAGTGACAACTTATGAAAAGGGCGAGTTCGGGTTTTCTTACAGAAAGAGCATTTTTCAGAAGTTGCAGGAATATGTGGTAGATGTCGAGCTGTCTCTACAACACGGCGATAAAACTCAAATCAGAGCGACGATGGACGATTTAACGGAACGTCGTACGTCTAAGCAACCTTTGGAAATGCACAGTGCGGGCAGTACTTTTAAGCGTCCGCCGGGGTACTTTGCCGGTACGTTAATCGACCAGACGGGGCTTAAGGGGTTATCGCACGGCGATGCGGAAGTGTCGGAAAAGCATGCGGGCTTTGTCGTTAATCGCGGTCATGCTACGGCGGCGGATGTTTTGGCCGTCATTCGTGAAGTCCAGCGGCGTGTGGAAGAAGCTCACGGCGTGACTTTAGAGACGGAAGTGCGTATTTTGGGAACACCTTAATGTAATAAGCGGTAAAACGAGCGGTTGTCGGCCTTGTGTTGAGGACCGCTTTTTGTTTGGCTATGGTCGGTATATGTGCTATACTATTACAGTTATATAAAAATTGAAGTTTTGCTATTTTTCTGAATGGGAGAGGAAATATATATGGAACGTCAGGATATTCGCAATATTGCTATTATCGCTCACGTCGACCACGGTAAGACTACACTCGTCGATGCGATGCTCAAACAAAGTCACGTTTTCCGGTCTAACGAAAAGGTTGCGGAACGTGTCATGGATTCGGGGGACATCGAACGGGAACGAGGCATTACGATTTTATCCAAAAACACGTCGGTTATGCATGACGGCGTAAAAATAAATATTGTCGACACCCCGGGTCATGCCGATTTCGGCGGCGAAGTGGAACGTGTTTTGAACATGGTTGACGGTGTATTACTTCTTGTCGATGCGTTTGAAGGCCCTATGCCGCAGACCAAGTATGTATTGCGTAAGGCTTTGGAACAAAATTTAAAACCCATCGTGGTCATTAATAAGATTGATAAGCCCGATGCACGTGTTGCGGAAGTAGAAGATGAAGTCCTCGAATTGTTCATGGAACTGGATGCCAATGATGAACAGCTTGATTTCCCCGTTATTTATGCCAACGGCCGTGACGGTATTGCCAAGACGGATATGGCTGATGAAGGTACGGACTTGCAGCCCCTCTTTAAGGCTATTATCGACCACTGCCCGTGCCCGAAGGGCGATTTGGAAGGACCTTTGCAGTTCATGGTTACTACCTTGGACTACGATGATTATGTCGGTAAAATCGCTATCGGTCGAATCGTTCGCGGCAGTATGAAACCGAATCAGAACGTTCTTCTCGTCGACGGTGAAAGCCAGAGAAAGGCTAAGATTTCCCGAGTGTATACGTATGAAGGGTTGAATCGTGTAGAACGGGAAGATGGGGCTTCGATGGGGGACATCGCCTGCATCGTCGGCATTCCCGATATTAAAATCGGTGAAACCGTTGCCGATCCGACAAATCCCGAAGCTTTGCCGAAAATCGATATTGATGAACCGACACTGTCCATGATTTTTTATGTTAACGACAGCCCCTTTGCCGGTCAGGAAGGAGATTTCGTTACGAGCCGCCATTTGCGGGACCGACTTTTCCGCGAAGTGCAGACCAATGTCAGCTTGCGTGTAGAAGAAACGGGATCTGCCGATGCCTTTAAGGTATCGGGTCGCGGTGAACTGCATATTGCCGTTCTCATTGAAGAAATGCGTCGTCAGGGCTATGAAATGCAAATCGGTAAGCCCAGTGTTATTACAAAAGAAATTAACGGTCAGAAGTGCGAACCTCTCGAAGCCTTGACCATCGACGTGCCTCAGGAATTTATGGGGGCCGTTATGGAACGCTTGGGTACGCGGAAGGCCGAAATGGTCAACATGGTCGATATTGCCGGCTATACACGGTTGGAATTTATTATTCCGGCTCGCGGACTCATCGGTTTCCGTAGTGAGTTTTTAACGGCTACGAAGGGTAACGGTATTATGTATCATGTCTTCCACGGCTATGCACCTTGGAAGGGAGATATTCCCGGTCGTACGCGCGGCAGTCTCGTTGCCTTTGAAGCGGGTGAAACAACGGCTTACGGTATTTACAACTTGCAGGACCGAGGTACTATGTTCATTTCGCCGGCTCAGGAAATCTATCTCGGACAGGTTATCGGCGAAAGTAATCGTGACGTAGATATTGATGTCAATCCGTGCAAGAAGAAGCATCTCAGTAATACGCGTTCTTCCGCATCGGATGAAGCTCTCCGTCTCGTGCCGCCTCGCATCATGAGTTTGGAACAGGCCTTGGAATGGATTAATGACGACGAACTCGTAGAAGTTACACCGAAAAGCATTCGGTTGCGTAAGGCTATTTTGGATAAACACGACCGCAAGAAAGCGGCTAAAAAAGGATAAGCAAAAAAGAGTTACGACTTCGGTCGTAACTCTTTTTAGTATGGTGGCGAATGTCTTTGCTTATAGAGGACTGTCTTTTTCACATAACATTTGTAAGTCTCGGCTTAGTTCGCAGAGTGTATCTATATCTGCCGGCGTACAGGTTCCGAAGATATTGAGGCTTTTTGTGCCTTTTACGGTTGTAAATGATTTAGTTCTGCCTATAAAGGTTATCTCCTGCTCATCCGTACGGATTGTCAGCTTCAGGCAAGGAATTCGTTTTTGAAGATTATAATGCAGATGACAGCTTTGAAGGGGACCGCTTAACCGGATAGTTGCATTGTTTCGAATCGTGACGGTTCGGTTGTTCAGTTCAACCGTGTATGTTTTCAATAATGCCCGCTGTATCTTCTTTACCGAGTACCAAGCGGCGCATACTGCAAAAATCGTGAGAAACATATATAGGACAGTCTGTCCGGGCAGTGTCCTGTGTGCCGGCAGATAAAACAGAAATAAGTTGACAAGTAAGATGTTCAGACCGAAACAAAACGGTAAGCTAAGGGCTATGAGTATTTCCGATTTTTCGGTTCCTGCCGTAAATACGTATCGTTTCATACAGTGTCCTTTCGTATGGGTGTCATGGAGATATTAAGTAAATTATAACATTCGCATAAAAAACGGGGAACTGTACATATGACAGAGCGGCTCAATGGTGGTATGATAAGAAAGTACTTCATGAATATCAATCGGATTAGGGGGACTTACCATGAAAAAAAGAGTTATCGGTGTAGTCGGAATGGGTCATGTAGGTGCTCATGTAGCTTTTGTGTTGGGCATGCGAGGTGCCGCCGATGTAGTTAAAATTTGCGATATAAATGAACAGAAGGCTATCAGCGAACGTCAGGATTTGATGGATGCCGTCCTTTTCATGCCGCATCATGTAGATTATGTGATTGCAAAGTATGAAGAATTGGGTGATTGCGACATTATCATTAATGCCATGGGCAAGGTTGAATTGTGTGCGACGGGCAGTCGTGATGATGAAATGGGATTTACCGTACCGGGTGTAGCCGATTATATTCCCAAGATTATGAAGGGGGGATTTGACGGCTATTTCATTAATATTACCAATCCGTGCGATGTTGTTACTCATCTGATTCGCGAAAAGAGCGGATTGCCGTCTCACAAGGTTATGGGTACGGGTACAGGTCTTGATACGTCTCGTCTGGTTAGTGCTATTTCTCAGCAGACGGGGATTGATCATCATTCTTTCACGGCCTTCATGTTCGGAGAACACGGTAATTCGCAAATGACTCCCTGGTCTCTTGTTAAATTTGCCGGTCAGCCTTTTGAAGAATTGGCTGAACACGATGAACGCTTCCGTTTTGATAAGGCGGAACTTCAAGAACGTGCTATTAAGGGCGGTTGGTATACCTTTATGGGCAAGCGTTGTACCGAATACGGGATTGCTTCTACGGCCGTACGCATGGCTGAAGCCATTCTTCACGATGAAAAGGGGATTATGGCGGCCAGTGTCGAATTGGACGGCCAATACGGCGAAACGGGCATTTATGCCGGTGTACCTGCCGTTATCGGAGAAAACGGCGTAGAACGGGTTATGGAATACAACTTAACGGCTGAAGAATTGAAAACCTTTAAAGAATGTTGCCAGAAGATACGTGACAACATTGCTAAGGCCGATGCTTTATTGGCTAAATAAGCGGGATATATTTTTATATATCCTTATATACGGGCATAAGGAGATCGTTTGTTTTGCAGGCGGTCTCTTTTGCTGTCTGTCGGCTTGTTTTTGCTAAAAGGCGAGTGAAATGGTATGATATTACATGCAGAAACGACAGGAGGAGTTTATGTTTAAGCATGTATTATTCGATTTAGACGGTACCTTGACTCAGTCTCATGTAGGGATTTTGAGGTCTGTTGAGTACGCCTTAAATCGAGAAGGAGAATCTACGGTAGACAGACTTCGTCAGGAAGTTGTAATCGGTCCGCCTCTCATGTATACATTTACGCATACGTACGGGTTTTCAAAAGACAAAGCTCGGCGTTTGTATGATTATTTTCAGGAACGATACGGCACGGTAGGGCTTTTTGAAAACGAGCCTTATGCCGGCATTGTCGACTTATTACATGACTTGCAAGCTCAGGGAATACGGGCGTATGTGGCTACGTCGAAGCCGCAGATTCACGCAGAATCTATTTGCGAGCATTTCGGCATGAGACAGTATATTACGAAGATTTCCGGGGCTGTTTTGGGAGGCCTTGAGGATAAGGCGAAAATTATGGCTTCCGTTCTGGACGCTTTAACGGCTGAAGAACGGCGACAGGCGGTTATGGTAGGGGATCGGAAGTTTGACGTCATCGGTGCGAAAACGTGCGGGGTACCCTGCATCGGCGTCGGTTACGGTTACGGAAATGATGCGGAACGGGCGGAATTTCCTCCCCGTTATTATGCACGTGATGTAAAGGAATTAAGAAATATATTACTCGGAGAAGGAGATAAAGAATGATAAAAGAGAAGAAGTTCGATGTGGGCACGATTCGTTCGGGATTTCGTGTCGATTCCGTTCAGTATGTAGAAGAAGTGCAGAGTACCTCGTATGTCATGACCCACATACAGTCGGGGGCCAAACTTTTATACTTGGCTAATGATGATGACAACAAGGTTTTTTCCGTGTCCTTCCGTACGACACCGGACAACAGTACGGGTGTACCCCACATTTGTGAACATTCGACCTTGTGCGGGTCACGGAAATTCCCCTTGAAAGAGCCGTTTGTCGAGTTGGTTAAGGGGTCGCTCAATACCTTTTTGAATGCCATGACCTTTCCCGACAAGACCATGTATCCCGTGGCCAGTCGCAATGCCATCGATTTCAGAAATTTGATGGATGTCTATTTGGATGCCGTCTTTTTTCCGAATTTTTTAAAGGACCCGCAGATTTTGCAACAAGAAGGCTGGCATTATGAGCTGGAAGAAAAGAACGGGCTGTTGACGTACAGTGGCGTCGTTTACAATGAAATGAAGGGGGTTTTCTCTTCGCCCGATTCCCAGTTGGATCGCAAGGTCATGGCTCATCTTTTCCCGCAAACGACATACGGTGTCGAATCGGGCGGCGACCCGGATGATATTCCGCAACTTACACAAGAAGAATTCGTGGCCTTCCATAAGCGGTATTATCACCCGTCGAACAGTTATTTCTTCCTGTACGGCGACTTG
>ERZ773035.3043-NODE-3043-length-10245-cov-2.497448_pt1 | contig 10245 bp, 7 predicted proteins | sample MGYA00511487_ERZ773035 | MGnify/ENA primary metagenome ERZ773035 (study PRJEB29015, sample SAMEA2737985) | human oral metagenome | biome: human oral; feature: human-associated habitat; material: dental | place: China | collected 2024 ...
ATACCACTTTTCACTAAAGCGCTTTCTAATCGGAATCTGTCTGAACTGGGGAGTTCTACAACCTCCAAATTGAAGTTATCACCAGGTCCTAATGGTACAAGAACAATCTTACCATGGGCTACTACTTGGAACAAAACAGAAGGATTATCAAACTCTGGTACAAGGTTTATCATTCCTCGTTGAACACCCATTTGTCTGAATGCGGCCTTATCGTCCACCACAATTGTCCTAGCATAAAAATCCTTTTGTTCATTTTCTGGGAACAACTTTCCTGCCGCCAATATAAAAGCCAAAGCCTCTTCTTTAGACGATGCACGATATGCCCTTATGGTTGGGCTGGTAAGTAAATCTTTCAACTGCAAGGCAATATCCTCACGACCTGCAGTATAAAAGGATGCATCCAATTCTATCCCTTCCCATTCCAAAAGTTCTTTCAAACGATCACTGCCTGATATTAAGTTGTTAGCCAGCATTCCTACTAATTGTGAGAACCAAATATCGACCAGAAGGGACAGACAGAATCCATTGCACAAGCAATGTGCTATCATATACCCGAACATCTTTCCAAATACCATCCTTCTTTTTCTCTTCTTCCCAGTCTTTCTTGTTACCCCAACACCTGGGTGTCATAAATATAAAAGTGGTCTCAGATTTGTTTAACCCTTCATAGTTATTACCAGACCTAGTAGTATAATCCCCCTCTGCCTTGGTTTTGAAATCTTTGTTTGTCCCAAACTCTAGAATACACTTTCCTTTGGGAACATATGCCGTTCCCCGAACAGTTTCAACTTCACCATCAAAACCGCCCATATTCACGGCACTTCCAAAAGGTATATTACACTTCGTCAACTCGTGTGTCGAGGCATATACCAGTTTCTGAATCAACAATGGAAAATCACCCTTAGCATTGTAGGTATTAGCCCATTGCTCTATTTGTGACCTGTCTAACAACATCGTATATCGATTTTTCTAATTAAACATACTAATTTATCCGCAAATCAAAAACGATAGTACCTTACTATTCCCAGTATCTATCACGTATACAGTTCTGTTATATCCAGAAGTTTTTAAAATATCTCTACCCGTTCAGCTTTTCCATCAGTTTTCTGAGCTCCGAGTAAGTATAATTCCTTTCAGATGAAAGCTTCTCATACATTGACCGATTGGCGTTGACCATCGCTTTTTTAAGCTTTCTGCCATCACGCTCAAAGTAATTTGTGCAGTCCCTTACTCTTTATAAAGAAATCCATCGTTTTCCGATATTCGACACATTGATTCAAGTCTTTGAGCAATGGCTCCTGTCCGTCGTGTGGACGTGAGGTGTAGTGGAAGTAATAGAGGAAGAACAGTTCTGTGCAGCGGTGCGTCTCGAAAAACTCGACCTCGCAGTAGATACCTTTCTTGGGTTGGTTGATGGGCTTGGCATACTTGGCCTTTAGCTTCTGATATTGTGAACGCTCTGGCTCCCTTATCCTTCGTATCCATGTCGATGATGCAGAAGATATGGCTGTAACCCATTGCCACACCCTCTGCTATCTTTGCATCCAATTCCTTGATGTTGGTATGCTTCGGATAGTCTGGCTTGATGGTCAGACGCTTGAATACATCGCATAGGGATTTGAAATAGAAGAATTCGGTTGGTCCTTCTCCCAAGATGAGTGCTGTCTGTCGTTGCTTTCCCATATCAATCCTCCAGATTTATAAAGATATTACCCAGTTCTGGCTTTGCAACTAATCGTCCAATGCGATAAGAGTTATAAAGAGAAAGATTCTTGTGCAAGCCGAATGAATCGCCACGAGCATACTCAGATGACGCAGTCTCTTTGTTCTTCTCCACAAACCACACAACACCTATGTTCTCATTGATTAAATCCTGAGAAAGGAGCATTGTTTCCTGGCTCGTGATAATCAACTGCGATTTCTCCGAGTTGAAAATGAACACATTAAGATAGTAGTACAACAAATCATTGTGCAAATCCTCTCCTAATTCATCAAGATAATACACGTGAGAACTTGTTATCATACCGTATAATGCATCCAATATGCGTATGTATTTTATCATACCTTTCGACTGCCATTTGAGTGGAATGTCAAAATCTCCATTAATAGAATGATTGATAAACGCTTCAGATTCGGCAGTCGGTTTAAGCAAAGCCTCTTTCATTTCTTCAGGGATGTTTTCCTTTTGAATGCGTTCTCGATATTCCGATGGAACGAAACGATCTTCCACAATAGGTTGATATTCCAAGATGTTTAAATCGGCCTTTTGCAACATTGTGTTATAGAATTTACGCTTTTGGTATGTAATTGTGTTGATATTGATTGGTATCTGAGAATGCCTTTGCGAGTGGATTCCGGAAGATGATGGGTGAGAGTGGGGGATGAGCTAATCTAGGCTTTCTATTTCTTTGAGAATCTCGACTGCGGCGGTAACGGTTGGAACTTCGGTTATGAGCATGGAACGCTTGTTGTTTTTTTCTTTCAGATTACAACGACGGGGCTGGGAGGTGATGAAAGTGAGAATCTTGCCGAATGCCTTACTGCGGTAGTAGAAACTCGTGGGAATAGACACGAATTGAAGTTGCATGAAGTTTTGCTTGAGGATGATTTTTTCACAGCCGAGCTTTTTGCCTATCCTACGGAGGAGTACTACCTGGAGAAGCTCTTCGCCTTGCTTAGGTATGGGGCCGAAACGGTCTTCCATCCGTTTACGGTATTGAAGAAGGTCATCGTCGCATTCGATGGTGTCGAGTTCTCGATAGAGTAACATTCGTTCGCTGCTTCCTGGTACGTAGGTTTCAGGAAAATACATTTCAAGATCGCTTTCGATTGCGCAATCGTCCACGAAGTCGGTAGTTGAGTTCCCGGATGCATTGCTTTCGATGAGATCTTGAAATTCGTCGTTCCGGAGTTCGTTCACAGCTTGGCGGAGTATTTTTTGATAGGTTTCATATCCGAGTTCTTGCATGAATCCGCTTTGCTCGGTCCCGAGGAGATTTCCGGCTCCACGAATGTCAAGATCTTGCATGGCTATGATGAATCCGCTTCCGAGTTCAGAGAATGTTTCGAGTGCTTCGAGTCGACGTCGGGCATCAACGCTTAGGGCTGCGAGTGGCGGTGCTATGAGATAGCAGAAAGCCTTTTTGTTTGCTCTACCTACTCGTCCACGCATCTGATGGAGATCGGATAGACCGAATTGATGGGCGTCGTTGATGATAATTGTGTTTGCATTGGGAATGTCGACTCCGTTTTCAACGATGGTTGTCGAAACGAGCACATCGTAATCGTGGTTTATGAATCCCATGACGATATCTTCGAGTTCTTCGGGTTTCATCTGGCCGTGTCCTATTGCCACGCGGCAGTCGGGAACGTATTTCTTTATCATGGAGGCTAGTTGTGGCAGTTGCGATATTCGCCGGTTAACGATGAATGTTTGTCCGTTCCGGCTCATTTCGAAGTTTATGGCATCGGCTATGACTTCGTGCGAGAAGGTACTTATTTCCGTCCATACTGGGTGACGATTGGGTGGTGGAATGCGCATGATGCTCATGTCACGTGCTCCCATGAGAGAGAATTGAAGTGTACGCGGAATAGGAGTTGCGGAGAGGGTGAGGGTGTCGATGTTAGTACGTAGCTGGCGGAGTTTTTCTTTTGTTGTGACTCCGAATTTTTGTTCTTCGTCAATGATAAGAAGACCGAGATCTTTCCAGACAATATTTTTACTGATTAGTTTATGCGTTCCTATGAGGATGTCGATTTTTCCTTCAGCAAGATCGGTAAGCACTTGTTTTGTTTGCCTAGCTGTTCGAGCTCTCGAGAAATAATCTACTCTTACGGGCATGTTTTCTAGTCGGTAGGTAAAAGTTCTGTAGTGTTGGAAAGCGAGCACGGTTGTGGGTACTAGTACGGCCACTTGTTTGTTATCGGCTGCGGCTTTGAAAGCAGCCCGAATGGCAACCTCAGTTTTTCCGAATCCTACGTCGCCACACACTAATCGGTCCATTGGTCGCGAGCTTTCCATATCTTGTTTTATTTCGTTGGTTGCTTTCAATTGATCTGGGGTATCTTCATAGAAAAACGATGCTTCGAGTTCGTGTTGCATAAAAGAATCGGGCGAGAATGCGAAACCCTTTTCGTGTTGACGCCGAGCATAGAGCTTAATCAGGTCGCGTGCAATATTCTTTATATTCTTTTTAGCTTTCTCTTTGAGTCGTTCCCATGCTCCGGAACCTAGCACGGAAAGCTGAGGTGGCTCATTGCTTTCGGCACGACGATATTTACTGATTTTGTAGAGCGAATGTATGGAAACGTCAACAATATCACCTCGCTGATAAACTAGACGTATAACTTCTTGATAGGATTCACCCGAAGGTACACGTACCAGTCCAGCAAATTTTCCGATTCCGAAATCGATATGTACAAGGAAATCGCCTGGGTCCATTTCCTGAAGTTCTTTCATCGTGAGGGCGGCTTTCCCGAGTCGTGCTTTGTCTGATTTCAGATTGTATTTATGGAATCTATCGAAGATTTGATGGTCGGTGAAGAAGCATTCTTTTTGTTTGTTATTGATGAATCCTTCGTGTAGGGTTTGATTTATTGGAGTGAAAGGGATGGGTGTTGCTCGGTGCGAACTGTCCATCGTATCGAAGATGTCATGTAATCGGTCGGTTTGTTTCTTACTGTCGGCAAGGATGTAGAGTTTATAGCCTTTGGCAATGTAGTCACGCAGCGTTCGTGCAAGCAGTTCGAAGTTCTTGTGGAATAGTGGTTGAGCCATTATATCAAATGTTAGAACGGCGTTGTTTTCTTCGCGTTTAGATGCTTCGATTGTACTGCTGGCCCCGAATTCCACGCGCCTGAAGTGTTCGGCCAGTTCGGCAAACCAAGTAGGCGAGACCAATTGCAGTTCTCGTTGCAGTTCTTTCCTGATTTCTTGCTGTTCAGTTTCGGTGTGGTTTGCAAGCTGTTCGTCAAGAGCTTTAGCAGAGAATCCTTCTTCGTAGATTCGGCCGACTGCCTGACACATGTATTTAAAATCTTTCGTTACGAGTAGAGCATCCTTCGGCAAGAGTTCGAAGAAAGGTACTTTCCCGCTAGGAGTTGACGAGAGCTCTGGTAGAATTTCAATCCGTTCACGTTGTTCGAGTGAGAGTTGATTTTCAATTTCGAAGGTTCGAATACTGTCTATTTCATCACCAAAGAAATCTATGCGAAAAGGTAGTTCGCTAGAGAACGAATAAACGTCGAGAATACTTCCGCGAAGAGCAAAATGACCGGGTTCGTAAACATAGTCAACGCGTCTGAAACCTAATTTGAGTAGTTGTTTCTCTAGGTCAACGATGTCTTTTCTGCCACCTTTGCGTAGCGATATTGTTTGCTCGTCGATTCGCTTCTTCGAAACAACAAGTTCGGCTATAGCCGATGGTTCTGTGACGATGAAAAGGGACGTTCTGCTTTTGTTATTGAATGCACCAAGTGCGGCCATAACCTCTGTTCGGAGAATTTCGTTTGCTGAGTCGCGTTGTCCATATTTTACCGAACGTTTGTAGGATGAAGGCAAACAAAGTACCCTTGCAATAGAGTCGTCGCTTTCAGAGGCGATTATTGTTTTGAGGTCGTTATAAAAATATCCAGCCTCGTCGTTGTCATTCAAGACAAAAAGAATCGTTCGGTTAATCTTCCCGGCAATGGTTGCGAATAGCATTGGGGCCGATGAGGCTACAAGTCCTCTGAGATAGAGTGTTTCCTTAGAGTTTTTTGCCAGCATCGTTTGCAAGGCCATTGCTTCGGCCGACGTTGCATAGCGATTCTTTATGTCTTGAATATTCATAGATTGTTTAGCCGAAGATGAAGTTCAGAATGAAAAGTATGGATAGTATACAGAGTGTCCAATTGAGGCTTTTAATTTTTCCGGTACAGAGCTTCATTATTACATAGGAGAGGATACCTAGGCATATTCCGTCAGCTATCGAATAGCATAGCACCATAGTTATCATGGTTATGAACGCTGGGAACGATTCGGTGATATTTTCCAGATCGAGTTTCTTTACCGAGTCAAGCATCAGCACACCAACCATCACTAGTGCCGAACTTGGAATAAGAAGGAAGATGGGCGATAGAAATAGCGAAATGATGAAAAACACACCGACAACGAATGCCGTTACGCCCGACCGTCCACCTTCGGCTATTCCGCTAGCGCTTTCAACATAGGTTGTCAGTGTTGAGCTGCCCAGCACCGCACCACAGGTTGTTCCTATGGCATCGCTCATCATGGCTTCTTTCACTCGCGGGATGGTTCCATCAGGTTGCACGATACCGGTTTTGTCGGCCAATCCCATAAGTGTACCAATGGTATCGAAAATATTGATGATTAGCAGCGAAAACACTACCAGAACGGTTTTGAGATTAAGCAGTCCGCTGAAATCGAACTTGGCGAATATGGGCGACAAGTTTTGCGGAATCGAAACCGGTATCCACGAGTTAGGGAGCTGTGTTACGCCCATTGGTATACCTGCAAGCGTGGCTACGATTATGCTCCAGAAAAGTGCGCCCTTAACGTTATGTGCCATGAGGATTCCGCTGAGCAATATTGCCAGTATACCAAGCAGACATGGGCCTGTGAACGCACCAAGACCAACGAACGTTCCTTCATTAGCTACGATTATACCGGCATTCTTCAGTCCGATGAAAGCGATGAACATTCCTATTCCGGCCGATATGGCATAGCGTAGATTGGCTGGGATGGAGTCGAGAATTATTTCTCTGACGTTGAAGAAGGTTATGATGATGAACACAACTCCCTCGATGAACATTATAGCGAGCGAATGTTGCCACGTGAAGCCCATTGCCTGACAAAGCGTGTATGCGAAGAATGCGTTCAATCCCATTGATGGTGCCTGCGCAAAAGGAAGTTTGGCCATGAAAGCCAGTAGTAGAGTTGCTATTGCTGCAGATAGAGCTGTGGCTGTGAATAGCGCGCCTTTGTCCATTCCGGTAAACGATAAGATTGAAGGGTTCACGGCTAGAATGTAGCTCATGGTTAGAAAGGTTGTTGCGCCCGCAATAAGTTCGGTGCGTAGTTTCATGCTTTTGGGGTCGAATCCTAAAGCTTTTTCTAAGAGTCTCATTATGTGCTGTATAAGGGTTTGTTATTTCGTTTTCGATGAAAGGTACTATCGCTTCTGATGAAAGGTACTATCGTTTTCGATAAAAGGTACTATCGTTTTGGGCAAAAAGTACTATCGTTTTGGGCAAAAAGTACTATCGTTTTTGGTAAAAAGTACTATCGTTTTTGGTAAAAGGTACTATCGTTTTTCTGAAAGGTACTATCGTTGTCGCCGAAAAGCAGTTTACGGTCGCGAAGTGCAGCCGGAATTGTCCACTTCTCGGGTACGAATTTCCAGTTGCCTAGCGGTTTCGGATTCATCTCGCCGGCTTTCTTGATTTCTTCGATTAGATAGTACCGCTGGTCGCGCTCACTTTTCCAAACGATTCGTTCTTTGAGTGCATCGTGAGCAATACCGGCTCCTTTAGTTAGGAGTTCGCCACCACCGTTACCGCGATAGCTGTTTATAGCGACATTGTAGAACTTATTTTCGTCGAACGGTTCGCCGCTGCTCATTCGTATTATTCTTACCTTCTTGCCGTTGGGTTTGGTTACATCGACTTCATAATCTATTCCGGCAGCCGAGTCGAAGTTGAATGCCAGATTCTTGAATCCGGCTCGTTGTGAATCGTTCTTTGTATTAGCCAGAAGCAATAAGTGGTCGTCGGCGCTACGCATAGTGTTAGTCCAGAGAGCATAGCTCATTTCGAGATATTGCTTTATTTCGCGTCCAGTTAGCCGCATCACATAGAGTCCGTTTTCATATTTGTAGAGCTTGAACATGTCGGCAATCGTTATCGGACCGGCTTTTATTTCAGTATTGAACTGCAACGGCGCATTGAAAGCAATATCGGAATGTGTGATGTCGAGCTCGAGTTGAAGAATAAGGTCGTTGAAAGCCGAACTGCCGAAATAGCAATCTTTGCTTGATATCGTTTCTTTGAAACGACCGATTTCCTCGGCAGACCATGCTTTTACCTCGTTGATTTCGTTTTTGAAATGTTCTTCGAACACACTGTCGGGTTTCAGTTTCCGAACATCAACTAATTCGCCAGACTTTTCCTTTATCTCAAACCTTCCTTTTCGTTTCACCAATCTAACTGTTGCCAGCGCAACTCGCATAGCATTATTAGCCGGATTGAGACACAACACCGTTCGCCCGTCTTCGTGTTTCACTACTGAGTTGTGCATTGTGTGGTCGTGCCCGAAGAAAATTACGTCGAATCCCTGTACTTGTTTTGCCACCTGTTCAGCTGCATCCTCGTCGTAGGTTTCAGTTTTGATTCCTCCGTTCCATCCCGAATGAAAGAGTCCTACGATTATATCGGGGTGCTCTTTTTTCTTTACCTCATCAATTGTTCTTTGTGCACACGACACGATTTCCTCGAAGCTTATACCGCTCCAAAGTTCTTCCTCAAGCCAATTAGGAATTGCGGGTGTGAGCATTCCGATGATGCTTATGCGCACGCCATTTCTCTTCACAATCGTTGTATAGGGAAGAAAATAGGGCCGACCGCTTCTTGTGTTGATAACGTTAGCTCCGAGCAACGGGCAGGTAAGTTCATTTTTCCATTTATCATAGACAGCATGCCCCGTTTCGAGGTCGTGATTACCTATGGTTGCAGCGTCGTACTTCATGAAATTCAGTACTTCAGCTGCGATATTATCTCGGTTGGTTTGTACATAGTTATAATAATATGATATGGGTTGTCCCTGAAGAATGTCTCCATTATCGAGTAGGCATACTGCATCGTTGCCAATCTTATTTCTTACGTTGTTTACAAATGTCATCACTCTGGCCATCGAACCTTTTGCTGGTTGTTTAGCCAGGAAATCATATGCAAAGAAAGCGCCATGAACATCCGATGTTGCTATCAATTTTATAGTTGTTTCTGAGCCCTTATGTGCTGATAATACGGCACTGCTTGTAGTCAATAAAGTCATAGTTACAATGATGAGTCGTTTCATATTATGTTATTGAGTAAATATTGCATGCAAAAGTAACAATAAGTGCCTGTAAGCATATTATGTTCTTGTTGTATCTCCTTATTTTGAGTTTAGAAATCCGACGGTATCTTTTTTCTAAAGTTTAGTCATTTAACCGCAGTAAATATTCGCATTAGTAGTCGTCTTAAAATAAGAACCGACATCTTTTTTAAGGATGTCGGTTCTGGTTGTTTTATTAAACACGAATTGTTTATAGAGAAAGCATAAAATTTCTATTTGATGATTGGAGCCTCTGCCGGAGTATTGTGTTGCAGAGAGTCGGTTTTTGTAGAGTCGGCCTTTGCAACCGATGGGCCTTCTTGAGTTTTATTTATTCTAGCTGTGTTTGAAACGTTCTGTGTTGTGTTTTCTGTGAATGCATTCTGTATTGCGTTGCCGAGTGTCAGTATTATTGCTACAATAGCTGCGGCTTTAAAGAGGGGCATGAAGCGTTGATGTATTGTGATAATACATGCTTTGACCGGTTTTTCATTAATAATGGACAGGATTTTTTTGTCAAAATCGTCGTTTAATTTGACAGTATCTTTCTCGGAATGTTCGTAAATGAATAAATCTTTATAAGATACCAAACCTACAGGAACATTCTCTTGTGAGAAGAATGTACGTAGGATTTTCTCTTCTTGAAGTGAGGTTTCGCAGTGCCAATAACGCTCCAGCAATTGCTCTATATACTTATAATCCATAATCTTCTATTTTCTTGTATTTCTGCTTGACAGTTTGACGTGCTCGGAATATATTCACTTTGACTTGTTCTTCCGTTATGTCAAGAATAGCAGCGATTTCTTTATATTGTTTCCCCTCAAAATCGCGTAGTTGCATGCAACTACGTTGTTTTTCTGGAAGTGAGTCGACGATTTCTTTTATTAGCCGAACTTTATCCCGCTGAATCATTCTGTCTTGCGGAGTATATGAGGTTTGCGGTTCATCTATGTTCACATCCTCAAGGGAGTTATTGTTGTTGTCTCTAAGTTTACTTCGATCGAGTGCTAGATTATGGCATATTTTCAAACTGAATGCTTCGATCGATTCTATTGTTTCCCAGTCGGTGTGTTTATTCCAAACCTTTATCAGTGTATCTTGCACGATGTCTTCTGCTTCTGCACTATCGAGAGTTATACGGAAAGCCAATCTAA
>ERZ773035.3044-NODE-3044-length-10243-cov-8.805850_pt1 | contig 10243 bp, 17 predicted proteins | sample MGYA00511487_ERZ773035 | MGnify/ENA primary metagenome ERZ773035 (study PRJEB29015, sample SAMEA2737985) | human oral metagenome | biome: human oral; feature: human-associated habitat; material: dental | place: China | collected 2024 ...
ATTTGGAGAAAAAATATGAAAAAAAAGAAAAATAATAATAGAAATATTAATGATGAAATAAAAAATAGGAAACATAGTTTTAAGGTTATTTTAGTTATAACAATTATATGTATAATTATAAATATATTAGAATGTGTATTAAAAAGGCAGATAGATATTATAAATACAATAAATTTTGTGATATTAATAATAGCAATCATAATAGATATATCAGTATTAATATATCTAAGAAAATTGGAAAAGAAAGAAATACAAAAGAATAAAGAAAAAGAAAATGATAAAAATATAAAGTGAATTAGAAAAGGTAAGATATGATATTTATAAAATTATTAATTGCAGTTATATTTGCAATATCTACATTATTAGTTTTTGATACTAGAAATATAGTAAAAAGGTATTTTATGAATGAAGATAGGAATGATATGGTATTTAAATTAAGGATTATAGGTTATATATCAATTATAATATCAATATTTTTAGTAAAGATGTTTGTAATATATTAAAAAAGCGTAAGAAAAGTGTAAGATAAAGATAAGGAGAAAAATGGACAAAAGAAAAAAGAGTTTAAAGATAAAAAAAGATATAAGAGAAATAAAAGATATAAAAAATAAGACACCTAAAAAAGAAATAATTGAAAATGAAGAAATAGTAGTTACATATAAAGGTAAAGAATATATATTTGATGGTACAGAATCAATATTAGATAGATTTAAAGATGTTATAGAAAAAGATAAGAATATACTTGCTATAAGATATAGAAATAGTATAAAATCATTAAAACATAGACCTAAAAAATCAGGTGAATTTAAATTTTTAGATATGACATCAGAAGATGGTAAAATGATATATATAAGAGGATTACTATATATATTATGTATGGCGATAAATAGATTATATCCAAATGCTAAAATACGTACAGAATATCAACTTCATAATGCAATGTATATAAATATTACGAATTTAGAGTTAACAGATGATATGGTAAAAGATATTGAAGAAGAAATGAGAGATATTGTTGATAAAAATTATGAAATAATAAAAAAAGCATTTACTAAAGAAGAAGCAGAAGAATTTTATATGAAAAATAGATCACTTAGAGGAATGCTTCAAAAAGATGTAAAAAATGAAGTTAAATTGTATTTTTGTGACCGGATATTTTAATTATTTTTATGGTGTAATGCCAATATCTACAAATAGAGTAGGTGTATTTAAACTTGAAAAATATCAAGAAGGAATATTACTTAGATATCCAGACTCAGAAGTAGACCTAAGTAAAGTAGGGGAATTTAAAGAAAACAATAAATTAAAAAAAGCACTTGATGAATATAATAATATATATTCATTATTAAAAGTAAGTACAATACATCAATTAAATACAAAGATAAAAGAAAATATGAAAGATGTTATATTATTATCAGAAGCATTACATGAAAAGAAAATTGCAGAATTATCATCAGAAATATTAAAGAAAAAAGATGTTAAGATGATACTTATAGCAGGGCCTTCATCATCTGGTAAAACTACATTTGCAGGTAAATTAACAACAGCATTAAGACTTTCAGGAATAAAACCTGTAATGATATCTGTAGACAATTATTTTGTAGAAAGAGAAAATACACCACTTGATGAACATCGGAAATTATGATTTTGAAGATATAAACGCAATAGATATACCACTTTTCAATGATCATTTAGAAAAATTACTTAATGGTGAAGAAGTAGAAATGCCAGTATTTAATTTTAAAACAGGGAAAAAGGAATATTCTGGTAAAAAGACTAAATTAGGAAAAGATGAAATATTATTATTAGAAGGTATACATTGTTTAAATGATAAATTAACTGAAAGAATAGATAAAAAGAATAAGTATAAAATATATATAAGTGCACTTACAACACTTAATGTAGATTATTTTAATAGAATATCATCAACAGATACAAGACTTATAAGAAGAATAGTAAGAGATTATAATACCAGAAATTATACAGCAAAACATACACTTAAAATGTGGTATTCTGTAAGAAGAGGTGAAAAGAAAAATATATTTCCATATCAAGAAGAAGCAGATTATATGTTTAATTCATCAGTAATATATGAGATAGCGGCATTAAAAAAACATATAGTACCACTTTTAGAAGAAATTACAGATGTAGATGAAGAATATAGTGAAGCAAGAAGATTACTTGCATTCTTACAATATTTTGAAGATATTGATGATAATTTGGTGCCAAATAATTCACTTATAAGAGAATTTTTAACAGGAAGTATTTATGAGCTTTAAGATGATAGATGAAGAATTTAAATGTGAAAATTGTGGTAGAGATGTGAAAAAACTTCGGATATACGGCAAGAGATCATTGCCCATATTGCTTATTTTCAAAACATTTAGATATTTTTCCAGGAGATAGAAAAAATACTTGTAAAGGATTAATGAAACCTATAGGATATATAAAAAAGAAAAAAGGTGAAGTTATATTATATAGGTGTACAAAATGTAATGAAGAACATACAAATATAATTGCAGATGATGATAATATAGAAAAAATAATAGAACTATCAACAAAACCAGTAGAAAGAAGAGAATAGTAAAATGGAAATAAAAGAAAATATTATAGAGAATTTAGAGAAGATCTTAGAAGAGATGAAAGAAAAATATGAAGTATCAGATATAGAAATTAATATAGAAAATATTGTTGAAAAGAGCAAAGGAAGTAATTCAGATATATCAATAACATGTTTTGCTCTTGCAAAAGTTTTTAGAAAATCACCAATTGAGATAGCAAATAAAATAGCAGAAGATCTAGAAAAAAAAGAATTAGACTATATTGAAAAAATAGAAGTTATAAATGGATATGTTAATATTTTCTTAAATAGAGAATATATTATGTTTGAAGCAATTAAAGAAATAAACAAAGAAAAAATAGGATTTAATAAAGAAAATGAAGGAAAAGTTGTTTTAATAGATTATTCATCACCTAATATTGCAAAACAATTCCATATAGGACATTTAAAAACAACAGTAATAGGTGGGATGTTTGCAAAACTTTTTAGAGCCCTTCGGATATAAGGTGGAAGGTATAAATCATTTAGGAGATTATGGTACACAATTTCGGAAAGTTAATTGAAGGATATAATCTATGGAAAGATGAGTATACTTTTAATGAACATCCTATAGAAGATTTAACAGATATATATATAAGGATAAATAAGCTTTGCCGGAGAAGATGAAAAAGTATTAGAAAAATGTAGAGATAATTTCAAACTTTTAGAAGAAGGTGACCGGAGAAATGACTAGAATCTGGAAAAAATTTATAGACCTTAGTTTAAAAGAATTTAATAGGATATATGATTATTTAAATGTACATTTTGAAAGTTATAGAGGAGAGTCTGCATATTCTAAAGATATGAAAAATATAATAAAACTTTTAGATAAAAAAGGAATAACACAGGTTTCAGAAGGTGCAAAAGTAATTGATTTACAAAATGAAGGACTAGGATTTGCATTAGTAGAAAAATCTAATGGATCAAGTATGTATATAACAAGAGATATAGCAACATTTTTATATAGAATAAAAACATATGATTTTACTAAAGCATTATATGTTGTAGCATCAGAACAGATATTGCATTTTAAACAATTATTTGCAATAATGAAAAAGCTAGGTGTAGATAAAAAATATTTAGATGGTGCTAAACATATACCATATGGGATGGTTAGTCTTCCAACAGGTAAGATGTCTACAAGACTTCGGAAATGTTGTAAAAGTTGAAGATCTTATAAAAGAATGTATATCAAGAACAAAAAAAATATTAGATGAAAAAAATGAGCTTACAGAAGAAGAAAAAGAAGATGTGGCAAAAAAAGTTGGAGTTGGTGCATTAATATTTTCAAATCTTTCAACAACACTTATAAAAGATAGTGTGTTTGTATGGGATAAAGTATTAGATTTTACTGGAGATACAGCACCATATATACAATATGTTAATGTAAGAATAAATAGTATACTTAAAAATGTTGAAGAAGTATATAATGATAATATTGCTGAATTAAAAGAAAATATGGAAGAAAATCTAAGAAATGTATTAAAAAATATAGATAAAGATATAATTAATTCAGATGAAGTGTATAATATATTTAAATATATATATGAATATGAAGATATATTAAAACAAACAGCAGAAAAATATGAACCAAGTATACTTACATCATACTTATTAGATTTAGCAAAAGCATTTAATCAATATTATAACAAGCATAGAATAAGTACAGATGATGTAAATTTAAGAAAACTTGGAAGTATAATATGTATAATTACAAGTAAAGTTTTAGTAAATGGTATGAATATATTAGGGATTGAAATGCCAGATAAAATGTAATTAAAAGTTAAATATAGTTATATATTTATAAAATTTAATATTTAAGGATTAAAGAGGGAAAAAGTGTATATGAGAAATCGTAGAAGAGATAAAATATCAGAAGATGATTTTGAAGAAAGAAGAAAAAGAAGAACAGAAAACAGTGAAATTCTTAGACAAATAGCAGAAAAATTTGAAAAAAAAGAAAAATCAAATGATGTAAATAATGTAAATGTTGTAAAAGATATTGAAGAAAAAAATATTGAAAATCAAGATAATACAGATTTAACTAGTAGTAGTAATAACAACAATAACAATAATAATAGTATTTATGCAAGAAAGTTTGAAGTTTCTGACAAACAAAAAAAAGCATTAGAAGATTTTTTTAGCATGAATAGTAATAAAATAGAATATGGAAAAAATGTATCTTCTAGAAGAGAACATAGTAGAGATAGAAATAATATAGAAAGATATAATACAGATTTAAATAATGATAAAGTTATTAAAGAAGAAACAGTATTATCAAATCTTTTACTAGATGAAAGTGAAGTTGCAATAGATAAAGATGAAGCAAAAAAAATAGGAATTGATTCTAAGGAATTAGAATATAGTACAAATATAGATAATATAGATCTTGAAGGTAAACCAATTTTAGCTAAGAAAGAAGTCTTAGAAAATATACATGATGAAGATACAAAAGTTGTACATGAAAAAAGAAATATATTATATATGTCATTAATGATATTAGAAGTTTTAATACTTATAATAGTTGTATCATATGCGGTAATACGTGTTAAAAATCCAGGAATTTTAAAATATTTCACATTTATACCAGTAGAAAAAGTATTATTGTTAGATGGAAAAAAGGAAGAAAAGAATAAGAAAGATAATAACATAAATAATGGTACAATAATTACTGAAGGAGAGGCAAAATATAATATAAAGCTTAAAATAGCGGGTAAAGAATATAATGTTATAAATAATGCAAAAAAAATATCTGAAAGTGTAGTATTATTAGGTACAAGAACAAATATAGAACCTAATAAACAACATTTAGTAATAGCATCACAAAATGTAGAAGGAAGACTTTCAAATTTGGAAGGATTAAAAAAAGGTGAAAAAATAACACTTGTAGTAAATGATAAAGAATATAATTATGAAATAATTAGTGTAAAAAAAGTTAATTCAGATGATATAGAAAAAATAGAAGATAAAAATAAGAAAGAATTAACATTGATAACAAATGCAGAAGAAGGAAAAAGAGTAGTAGTATATGCAAAATAATTTGAAGAATATTGAATATTATAAATTTAATAGAATAAATAAGAAAAAAGCACATATTGTGCTTATTTTCATATTCATAGTGTTATACATATTATTTAGTTTTAATATGATAATATATGGGGCTGAAGAAAAAGATATAGTAGGAGATACAAAAGTAGGATTAGAAGTAGGAGAACAAAAAGAATTAGTATATACAATAGACAGAAAATATATATTACAAATAGATAAAGTTAAAAAAAATAATTCAAATATATCTGTGATGAAAACATATACATCTGAAAGTTCACCAAATAAAGTGTTTATAGAAATAAAGGGGATATCAAAAGGAACAACAGAGATGAGTATATATATTAATTATACTACAACAAGTAAGATAGTTGATAAATATTCATCTACAGTAAAAAAAGTGATAGTAGAAGTTGGAAAAAATGGTGACTCTACAAATAATGGTTCTGAAAATATTAACAATAATAATATAGAAGGGAAAGTTTCAGATACTAATATAGATAGAAATATAAATGCTAAAAAGAATAATGGGGAAAATGGAAATACAGAAAATCTTACATCAAATGAAGTACAAGAAGAAAATATTATAATAACTTCAAAAGATATAAATGAAATATTTGATGGTTTAAATAATGATAATAATAAATTAAAAGAAGAAGAAAAGAACAATCAAGAAAGTGATAAAGAAAGAGAACAAAAAAAAGAAGAAGATGAAAAAATATTAAAAGATAATGAAAAAGATGAAAATATATTTAGAAATATAATCCTATTAGGAACAATTATAGCATTATTGGTTCATATATATAAATATATTAAATTTGAGAGATAAAAAAGAATGGGGAATAATAATAAAATGGAATATATAAAAATAAGAGGAGCAAAAGAACATAATTTAAAAGATATTGATGTTGATATCCCTAAAAATTCTTTAGTTGTTATAACAGGAGTATCAGGTTCACGGAAAATCATCACTTGCATTTGATACAATATATGCAGAAGGACAAAGAAGATATATAGAAAGTTTATCTGCATATGCAAGACAATTTTTAGGAACAATGGAAAAGCCTAATGTAAGACATATTGAAGGACTTTCACCATCTATTGCGATAGAACAAAAAACAACATCAAATAATCCAAGATCAACAGTTGGAACTGTAACAGAAATATATGATTATTTAAGACTGTTATATGCAAGAATAGGTAAAATGTATTGTCCAATATGTTCAAGACCAATAGAAAAACAATCTGTTGACCAAATTGTAGAAAAAGTATTAAATTTTGAAGAAGGTAAAAAAATACAAATACTTTCACCAATAATAAGAGATGAAAAAGGAGAACATAAGAAAACTCTAGAAAATATACAAAAGATGGGATTTGTAAGAGCTATAATAGATGGAGAACAAAAAGACCTATCTTTTGATGAGATAGCTTTAGATAAGAATAAGAAACATAATATTGATATAGTTGTAGATAGACTTGTTATAAAAGAAGGAATACGTACAAGACTTGCAGAATCAATAGAAATAGCAATGAAACATGCTGATAATAATGTTATAGTAGATGATTTAAAAGAAAAACACAAATTTAGCCGGAAATTATGCATGTCCAGAACATCGGAGGAACATATACAGATATAAACCCAAGATTATTTTCATTTAATGCACCACAAGGAGCTTGTGAAAGCTGTTTAGGTATAGGGCATCTTTTAAAAATAGACCCAGAAATGATTATTCCAGATAAAGAAAAAACATTATATGATGGTGTAAAAGCATTTGGAGCAAGTACAATGATGAAAAATGATACTGTAGCAAAAATGTATTTTGAAAGTGTAGCTAAACATTATAATGTTAAGATAAAAGGAGTAAAAATTAAGAATTTACCTGAAGATTTTGTAAATAAGATATTATATGGGACAGGAACAGAAATAATTGAGTTTGAATATTCAAATGCAAGAGGGACAAGAAAATTTGAACAACCTTTTGAAGGCGTAATACCAATACTTGAAAGAAGACATAATGAAACAAAATCAGAAGGTGCAAGACGTTTTTACGAAATGTATATGAGACAAATGCCATGCCATGTATGTGAAGGAAAAAGACTAAAAAAAGAAGTTTTAAATATATTTGTAGGTGATAAAAATATATATGAACTTACAACATTAAGTATTATAAATATACTTAAATATTTAAAAGAACTTAAATTAACAGAAACAGAAAAGATAATTTCAGAAGAAATATTAAAAGAACTAAATAAAAGATTAACATTCTTATTAGATGTAGGACTTCGGATATTTAAGTCTAGCAAGACAGGCACGGAACATTATCAGGGCGGAGAAGCACAAAGAATAAGACTTGCAACACAAATAGGTTCAGGACTTACAGGGGTATTATATATATTAGATGAACCAAGTATTCGGATTACATCAAAGGGATAATGATAAACTTCTTCGGAACTTTGAAAAAATTGAGAAATCTTCGGAAATACTGTTATAGTTGTAGAACATGATGAAGATACAATGAGAGAAGCAGATTATATTTTAGATATAGGACCTGTTGCAGGAAGAAATGGTGGTTATTTAGTGGCAGAAGGAACTATTGATGAGATAATGAAAAATGAAAAAAGTATTACAGGTAAATATCTATCTGGAGAAAAAGAAATAGAAGTTCCTAAAAAGAGAAGAAAAGGTAATGGAAAGAAGATATCTATAATTGGAGCAAAAGAAAATAATCTAAAAGATGTATCTGTAGATATACCTCTTCGGAAAGATGGTATGTGTAACAGGTGTATCAGGCTCACGGAAAATCATCCCTTATAAATGAGGTTATGTATAAAGGAATATATAAAGAGATAAACAAAACATTTATGAATGTAGGTAAATGTCTGAAAATAACAGGGATATCAAATATAGATAAAATAATAGGGATTGATCAATCACCAATAGGAAGAACACCAAGATCAAACCCTGCTACATATACAGGTGTATTTGATGATATAAGAGATATATTTGCATCAACAAATGAAGCTAAAATGAGAGGATATGCTAAAGGTAGATTTTCATTTAATGTACCAGGTGGTAGATGTGAAAGTTGTTCAGGAGATGGTGTTAAAAAAATAGAAATGCATTTTCTTCCAGATGTATATGTGCCATGTGATGTTTGTCAAGGAAAAAGATATAATTATGAAACATTAGAAGTAAGATATAAGGGGAATACAATAGCAGATGTACTTGATATGACAGTAACAGATGCATTAATACTTTTTGAACATGTACCTAAGATTAAAAACAAGCTTAAGGTATTAGAAGAAGTAGGACTTCGGATATATAAAACTTCGGACAATCATCAACAACATTATCACGGACGGAGAAGCACAAAGAATTAAACTTGCAACAGAACTTTCTAAAAGGTCAACAGGAAAAACATTATATGTATTAGATGAACCAACAACAGGATTGCATATAGATGATATTGCAAAACTAATAGAAATATTAAATAGACTTGTAGATGCAGGAAATACAGCAGTTATAATTGAACATAATCTAGACCTTATAAAAACAGCAGACTATATAATAGATCTTGGTAAAGAAGGTGGAGAAGCTGGTGGAACTATTATTGCAAAAGGAACACCTGAAAAGATAATGAAAGAAGAAAATTCATATACAGGTAAATATCTAAAAATGCATATAGAAAGAGAAGAAAAAAGAAAACAAAATAAAATAAAAAATTAAAAAATAATGATTTAAATATTATAATAATGTAAAGAAAAATAATATATATTGAATAAATAAAATAATGTGTTATATAATAAATACATGAGAATTAAATTTTAAGGAGTTACAGATGAAGAAAGAAGAAGAAAACAAAGTAAAAGCTAAAAAACAAAATAACAAAATAAAAGTATTTGGAATGAAGGATGAATATCGTACTGACACAGCTGGAGTAATCAACTACGACAACAATGCCTACGGAGTAGCCTATGTTCACGAAGATGAAACAGTTAAATTAGGAAATTCTAGCGGATGGTACGCAGGAACAGATACAAATCGATTTAGATTTAAAGATTTAGAAAAATCAAGAGAAGATCAAACAATGATAAAAGCCGGAATCTTCAAAACAATGTCACCAGAAAAAGATTATAATGGAGCATTACGTTGGACAGTAGCAGCAGATATATTTGGAGGAATAAATGATATGCACCGTAAATATTGGGTTGTAGATGATTCATTTGAAGCAAAATCAAGATATTATTCTTATGGAGCAGCACTAAAAAATGAATTAGGATACGACATAAGATTAAGTGAAAGAGCGCATTTACGTCCTTATGGAGCATTAAAAATGGAATACGGAAGATTCTCAGATATAAAAGAAGATAGAGGACAAATGAAACTAGAAATCAACGGAAATGACTATTTCTCAGTAAAACCTGAAGTTGGAATGGAATTTAAATACATTCAACCTTTAGCAGTTAGAACTAAATTATCGGTAGGATTAACAGCAGCCTATGAAAATGAAATTGGTAAATTAAATAAATTGAATCAGGCAAGAGTAAGATATACAACAGCTGACTGGTATAACTTGAAAAATGAAAAGGAAAACAGAA
>ERZ773035.3045-NODE-3045-length-10243-cov-5.598842_pt1 | contig 10243 bp, 8 predicted proteins | sample MGYA00511487_ERZ773035 | MGnify/ENA primary metagenome ERZ773035 (study PRJEB29015, sample SAMEA2737985) | human oral metagenome | biome: human oral; feature: human-associated habitat; material: dental | place: China | collected 2024 ...
ACGACCCTCTGTTCCGAAGACAGATGCTCTAATCCACTGAGCTACGGGTGCAACTGGTTCAAGTTTACCACATCTTGCCCTAGTTTTCCAAAAAAACAAGATGAAACAGAGCCATGGGTAACTTTTTCGATTTGTCCTAGTTTTCCAAAAATAAGATAGAATAGAATTATGGATGACTTTTTTCGATTAACACAAACAATCATCTTCATCATCATGACGATTGTCATCATTTTTGGCATCACCGTCTTCTTTGGCGCACCATATGTACCCAGCCTATCGAGCGAATTAACCAAAATGTTTAAAAAACTCTATCCACTATCCAAGAAAGACCTACTGATTGATATGGGCTCCGGTGATGGAATTGTCTTAAAAGTGGCCGCCGGATTTGGCGCGCAAGCCATCGGCATCGAACTGCACCCAGTTCTCTCATTCTTGTCGCGTATCAGATTGCGCAAATTAAAATCAAAAACCAAGGTAGTATGTCGCAATTATCTGGACTTCCCCTTCCCGCTAGAAACAACCGTAGTCTACACTTTTAGCGACTCAAGAGACATTAATAAGATCTATCAAAAAATCGAATCAGAGGCAAAAAGATTAAATAAAGATCTCTATTTCATTTCAAACGGATTCGAAGTGCCCGACAAAAAACACGAAAAAACATATTCTTCGTTCTATCTCTACAAAATATCTGTTGAAAAATAAATAGTACTCGAGATTATAGAGCATGGCTTTGCGCTTAAACAGCACTATGACTTTGCTGAAAAGAATAAATAATACTTGAGGTTACAGAGCTGCAAATTAGCTACCCACGACAAAAAAGTCCCCCAACCGGGAACTTATTTGTTGTGTTTGCGTTTCTCGCTGTGCTTATGGTTATTGTTACGATTAAGCTTGGAAATCACAATCTTCTTTTTCTTAACTGCCATATTAGCCTTTCTTTAATCTGTTATATTTTAACATAAAGCAGTCATGCTGACTAGTCTATACAAAACCCCGGTCTAGGACCGGGGCAAGCTTCGATTAAATTCCCTGAGTCATGTTATGATAGGCCCAACTAATAGCATTGTAGGCACCATTATACATTTCCTGATATTCAGGAATCTCCCACTGGCCATAATCCACACATTTAAGTTTGAGAATCTTGAGATACAGCCCGATAATCTGGTCGATGGTAAATAGGGTTGACCAAGCTTTTTTCTTGACGATGACATCAAATTGACGTTTTAGATCATCGATCTCGACCTGCCATTCAGATAGTTTCAGATAGAGCTGAGCTCGAATGCGAAAACACTCACTACAGCTCGTGACCTTCTTAATCTTCTTGAGGCTTAAAGTGATTTCCCTGCCATTATTTAAAGTAATAACAAAGAACTGATCATCGTCACAACGATTGATTCGAGAAATCACTCCATCGGTATACGGCCTTGGTATGCTACATAGCGAGTCCTCCTTCTTCTTGTGATACGGCCTAATCGAAATTCGGTCGCCGACACAATAAAACTTCTCGCCGGCTGTGGTATAGATAGCAATCGGGTGCGGTCTACCATCTACCACATACTTAACTCCCTCAATGTTAGTTTTTTCTAACTTCATAGATTCCCCTTTCTGGGTTAAATTAGAGCCCGTGGCTTGCGATGGGGTTTCCCCATACTCTAATTACTAGCCAAGAAAATTCTTGGACAGTAGTTAACTAATTAATCTGGTTTCTTAATAACCTAACTACTATCCAAGAGTGAAAATAAGGAGCGGCAAGAGTCTTCGCTTATAAAATATTTGGATTTCCTTAGAATTTAATCAAAAATAAAGGTACGTAGTAACACTATATTTATATATTATATAATTATTTTTACTGTTGTCAATAATCGTGGATTTTATACTAAACTTCCTCTGCAATCCTGTAATATGTTAAAATTAGGTATTAATACCAACTTGTAAAGCATGGTTATGAAAGGAAAAAATGTTAAAAATTGAAGAGAATGTGATGATTAAAAACCTAGTAACGATGCGCATTGGCGGTCCAGCAAAGTTTGTAATTACGGTGACTAAAAAAGAAGATATTCCAGAAGCTTATGAATTTGCTAAGGAAAGGAATTTGCCAGTCTGGATATTAGGGGGCGGAGCAAACACCTTTTCCAAAGATGCAGGGTTTGAGGGGGTAATTATTCTTGATCGCATTATGGGAATTTCCCAAATAGAAACACCAGCCGGCGAAGAAGAAAAAGAAGGGGTGGCATATTTTAAGGCTTATGGCGGCGAACAGTGGGATGATCTTGTAACCTTCGTGTCTGAACGAGGCTACTCGGGAATTGAGGCAATGGCTGGCATTCCTGGAACCGCTGGTGCGGCACCAGTACAGAATATTGGGGCTTATGGTCAAGAAGTGACTCAGGTGATTGTTTCCGTGGAGGCTTATGACACTAAGCTTGAAAAATTTGTGGTTATACCAGCTAGCGAAATGAAAATGAGTTACCGCAAATCAATCTTTAACTCGGGTGAGAATGTGGGGCGCTTCTTTATCTATTCGACAACAGTGCGTGTTGAAAAAGGTCAGCTGAATCCTCCCTTCTATCGTTCCCTTCAGGCCTATATTGATGAGCACGGTGAGACTGATTTTTCACCACTAAATATTGCACGCATGGTTAAAGAGGTACGTAATAGCAAATTACCAGACCCAGAAAAAATTGCGAGTGCAGGAAGTTTCTTTAAAAATGTGTATTTGACTGACGAGGAGGCCGACGAAGCTGAGGCGCGTGGAATACAAGTTTGGCGAAATACTAAAGAAGTGGGACCAGATTCTCCTGAAAAGCGGACAAATCTTGTAAACTCCGGTTGGCTGATTGAGGAAGCCGGACTAAAGGGTAAGGTTTTCCACGGTATGAAGGTGAGCGAGAAGGCAGCATTGATTTTAATTAATGAGTCTGCCAAGTCATACGCAGATCTTGCAACAGCACGTGAAGAAATTGCAAAAATTGTGTTTGATAAATTTGGTTTTAAAATCGAACAAGAACCAGATGAGATTGAGGCTTAGGAACAGCGCATGGTGAAAGAATTAAACGGCCGAGAATTGGTGGGGTTCATTAAAGAGAGACAGGCACACCTCGTACAAATTTTAAGAAGCAACAAGAAACGTGCGAAGCTAGTGATTGTGCGCGATTCGGATAATCCGGTGATTACTAAATATGTGGGGCTGAAATGTCAATACGGGGAGGATATTGGAGTTGAGGTGGTTGATCTTAAGGTTGAACCGACAGCTGAGGCATTAAAGCAGTCGATTCGTGGAGCCAATGAGGATGAGACAGTCTCCGGAATTATCGTCCAGCTGCCACTAATGAATTCTGAAATAACCGAAGAAGTACTAAGCGAGATTGCGCCGGAGAAGGACGTGGACGGACTCTCTGGACAAGGAAATTTTGATAGTGCGACAGCAACGGCAATTAACTGGCTTTTGACCGGTTACAATATTGACCTAAAGCAGAAAAAGATTGCCATTGTCGGTAGGGGGAGACTGGTCGGCAGGCCACTAGTTTCAATGTGGACAAATTCAGGACTGAGTGTAGAGGTTTTTCACCGTGGCTCAGATTTTTCTAAGTTACGAGATTATGATGTAATTGTAACAGCAACTGGTGCGCCAGATTTAATTACAGACGAAATGATCCGAAGCGGAGCGGTGATTGTGGATGCGGGGACGGCAAGTGAGGGCGGAAGACTGGTCGGAGACATCTCAGATGAAATTCGCGAGAGAACAGATATTTCTGCAATCACACCAAAAATTGGGGGCGTGGGGCCATTGACGGTCGGGGTATTGTTTGAAAATGTATTGATGGCGGCTGAGAGGACCCAGCATCAAAATTGATTTAACTACCTTTAATTTTATTGTTTATATTAAAGGAATCAGATAAAAAATATGAGCGTAAGCTCATATTTTTAAACTTTGGTGAGTAATGCTACGGGGTTGGACCTCCACCACCGTTCCCACCGTTGCCGCCGCCGTTGTTACCACCATTACCATTACCACCGTTGTTGCCGTTACCACCATTGCTTCCGTTGCCGCCATTGCTTCCGTTGCCGCCGCCGTTGCCAGCTCTATTTTTACTCCAACTTATAGTCTGAGTAACCTGGCCATTATTATCACGGATCTCCATTACACGATTGCCAAGGTTATTTACATTAGTACCAGAAACATTTGTAATAAGATCACGCGCGTTATCATTAAGCTCGCCGACTTGAGTTGGATCATTTTCAAGACTCCTAACAGCACTCTGCACAATAGTATCTAAGTTTTGATTAGCTGGCGCTGAAATTAAACCGCTTGCCCTAGCTTTGCTTATCTCAGCAGCATCATTCTTGCTAATTCCTTTAATATCTTTAGAGTCCATAGTTTCAATGAACTTATTTGTTGCTTTATTGCGAGAACCTTTCAGGGCTATTGGTCCAGTAGTCGAGGTATTCAGTTCAGTAATAGCACCCGATCCTTGCATACTCTGCATTTGTTGATAAGTAATTCCATACTTGTCTTTAAGATCAGAATTATTAGACATATAGTCCCTCGCAAGAACAGCGCGCGAGCGTTCGCTAGAATTAACAGATATAGCTTGACCATTACTATTCTCATACGTTCCAGTCTGGAGGTACTTTTCATAAGCTTTTTGTCCATCTTTTGTTTTGAGAATATAGCGTTGAAGGGCACGCATTTGAAGATCACGTTGATGATTTTCTTCCTCATTTTCACCATAACCTTCATTCTGCATTCTTGCAAGATTTTCTAGAGCATCGCTATAAGACATATTTTGGCGAGCATAGTCAGACAAATAAGCTGTAGCCTGCTCCTCGTCTACTTTATCCATAGCTGTATTAGCAGTTCTTGCCATACCCGCATCACTGGTATCATGTTTATACTGCGACATTACTGCGCCAATTGTAGCGACTTGATGAGCATCTTTTCCTAGAACGCCGACAGCATTCATGAGGCGCCTACGTTCGCCAGGCTTCATCCGTGCTAGTTGCTCCTGAGTGTAACCAGCATACTTTTTAGCAAATTTTGCTTGTTTACCAAGCTCATAATTTTCAGCAGAAGCCTTAACGGCACCCGAATTCATAATCTTCTTATTTGCAAGTTGCATACCACCGTTTGCACGACTCTGGAGCTGGGCAACACCATTTGCCACAGCGTCGAAGCCCTTCAAAGCATTTCTAGTCATTGTTGGAACTGCAAAGTACGGAGCAATACTGATAAAACCGGCAACTAGCTGAATAAAGACACCCGTTGAACTCATAACGATTAATCTAGCAGCCATAAAACCACCACCAACCATAAGACAATAGACTGGATAAAGGAAGAGTAGTCCACGGAAGAGAGAGATCCATTTCTTGAAAAGAGCATTTGTGTTTGGTAATGCATATAGGACGAAAGCGATTGGCGAGGTCACGATCATGACGATGATCATGGCTTGACGAGCACCAAGCATCAAGAGGGCGAAGAAGCCAGCCAAAAAGGCAGAGGCGGCAAGACCTAGAACGGGAAGGATGAGCGCGAGGAAGCCCCCACTCTGTGCGGCACCAACAAGAGTTGCACCGGCACCAACAAGAGCAACAATGCCAGCGACAGCTGCTGCAACGCCCAATGTTGCGCCACCAGCACCTACGCCATCACTACCAACTCCAGCACTAGCGGTGAGCCCACTTGCGGCGTTCTCAAAAATGTTTTTCACACTGTTACCGATTATGTTTGAAAGATCGACGACGATACCACAAATAAAGTATGAAAAGTTGACGATAATGGCGGTGACAATTAACTTCGGCAAGAGACGCTTAATACCGTAGTTATCAATACCAAAGCCAGTAACCTGGGAAAAGATCACAAAGAGAAGAGCGATGACAAAGATAATGTTTGCCATATTACGGAACAGAGACCAAGCTTTATACATGGCGGAAGAATCATTATTTTGTGCGAGATTAGTGACGATTGACTTGTCGACACGAATGAGAGGCTCGACGAATTCATTGAAAATACCTTGGACGGCGTCGCGAAGAGTATACATGAGAGGACAGATCATCCAACCGAGAGCACCAGCGTTTTGGAAACAGACTGACATCTCACCTTTTGCCCCATCTTCTTCCTCGGAAGCGTTATCGCCAGCCAACTCCTTACAACCTTCTTTGTTCGGGTCAGCTTTACAGTCGATTGGAGTGGCTTGACAGAGTGGAAAGTTTGAATCGGCAGCACAGACGGAAGCAAGGTTGATCGAGTTTAGATTATTTAAAATCTCTCTAGCAGTTTGTGGTTTTATTGTGTCACTTATAGGATCAGCAGCATTAACTACGCCTTTTCCATTCGTCTCGTATTTCATTAGCGCTTCGTTTGCCTTTAACCCCAATACAGATTCATTCATGGGGCAATACTGAATTTCCGTTTTATTAGGATCAGATTCAGATTTCTTGAAATATTGGAGATAAGCGCCATTGGAAGGACGTGAGGTGCTGCAGCCGATAGACGTATCAACGGAAATTGCGTTAAATATATCATGAAGTTCATAATACCAGTTATAAGCTCTTTCCACCGCTGTAAATCCACCTGTTTGAGCCGTAGCCGATGATCCTCCATATAGCTCATAGTCAAGTGAACCCCTTGCAGTGCCTGCTGATGGGACAGGATAGGAAGGTAAATAATATTTCATAAGATTATCGTAGTTTGGAGAGCCACCATACGTATAATCTTTTGTTAGTGAATTATTAAGTTCCGTTCCAACGCCTGCATTTACACCAGAGCTACCGCTTATGGAGCTAGTGCTATTTGTAACAACTGAACTCACACCTAATGCTTTTGGAAAAGGTTCACTTTCGCAAGGGCTGTCACCACTTGTACTATCTCCCTCCGGTCGCGGATAATAACCACGGCTCTTGGCTTTATTAAGAATCTGCTTACTTTCGATATCGCCAAAGAATTTTGAAAAGAAACTCTCAGGACTTTGGCCTATATATTTATCTAGACTTTCGCTAGTATAAATGTCGGTAGGACCAAATTGACAAGACGATGCATCTTTAGTGAGTTTTGATAAATTCATATTGACTACAATTTTTTTATAGCTAGGATCTAAAGTGAGCCTTATATATTCATCACTATTTGTATTTTTTATGACTACATCATTTGCTGTGATCTTCTTTCCCTGGGACGGAGTGATTTTCCCATCAACAATTTTCCCATCAACAATTTTCCCATCAACATTTACACATATAGAGTTTGTTGTTCTCGTGCTACCAGTACCACCTGCCTCGGTAGTCGTATAATTAAGTGCTACACAATAATATAATTGTGTGTTACCCCTGTCGCTAGTAGTATACCCGAGAGCTTCGATTAGGCTGTTTCTTTCAGCAACCGATGCATTATAGTTTGGATGGTCTTTACCCCCTAATACGGAGAAGGTTCTAAAATTACTCTTATCGGTACCCCAATACCCTTCAAAGAGCTGCTCACAAGAGATATCACCATCATCAACAGTGTTCCCAGAACCATATTTAAATGGTAAACGAACATTTTTATCATTCACGTAAATAGGAGATGTAACATTAAATAAAATTTGCTCATTAATTACAGAATCTTTAATTTCTTTCTTAGATAGAACACCACCATCTATACATTTTTTAAAGCCAGCTTTTAATACCTTAAGTAATAATGTGTCTTTTGGGGATAAAGCTTCGGCATGAACGTCTTCTGTAAAATTAATATTAACTGCTGAAGTTAATATATACTGAAACAAAAATACAACTACTATAGACAGAAGGATTACTCTTTTATTTTTGTTTTTATTTATAAATACTTTCATCTCTTGTTTTCCTTAGTAGTTGATTTTGTATTATAGAGTGCAATTATCGAATTATTTAGATATAAAGTTGAATCAAGATAACTATCGTAAAATATTCTTTCTATGCCATCTAACTCTGTATATAGAGCATTCAACGCTTCATTGTCAGGATTAATTCTACTATTGACCTCACAATTAACATCTATGGAGTTTCCTTTTACGCACCCAGCGTTTTTTACTTGATCTAGATAGTCAATATATTTACTATAATAGGTAGTGAAATAATCAAGGCGCTCTTTTGCATAAGAAATTTCTGAAGTTTTTATTTGAGAAGCATACTTATTAGCAAGGGTTTTAGCTACTTGGCTATCTTGCACGTAGGCTGCTCTTATTTTTGTAACTTTTTCCCCTATTTCAAGATAATTATTAAAAAGTGTCAAAAAGGAAGCGATTGGTTCTTGACTACTATATTTTAAATATCGTTCATTTAACTTTGATGCATAATTCGATTTTTCTTCAGAAGTTGCAGATTCTGACAACATCTTGTAGGCATAGGTATAATTTGCTGGCAAATTAGCATTAACATCTTTTTTTTCATTCTCATCACCATATTGATACAGCTTAACAAAAGCGATGTAATCCTTAATGTCACCAGAGCCAACCTTCTTCGGAGATATAAAGATTTTCAAGATAAGAATTATAAATAATACAAAAAATAGAGCAGCAACACCTATAAAGATCAATTTTTTATTCTTGCTTCTTTTTGAAGCTAAATTATTCGTCGGAACATTTAACTGTTGTTCGGAGAATTTATAGCTATTTATACTATTAGTTGAATTATTTATTTCTGGGCCCATCTTGTTTTGATTATAACATAAGGAATTTGAAAAAGCCGATAAAAAATAACACATGAAAAAGGCCCTCAAATGAGAGCCTTTTTTTAACGTATGTCAGAGTGACCCATGAGCTTACCCTCCATTGGATCTTTCCTGAAAGAAGGATCCTTCATGTTGATGTATGGAAGGATTGAAGCTTTAAAGCCTTTATCGAAGTAGTCAGGGACTACTAAGAGACTTTTTTGCCCATTCTTGGCCTCCACATAATAAATCCCATTTGGTTTAACTGTGAAGAATTTACAATGAGCATAATCGTAAGCTTCCTCAAACTTAGGATCATTAGTTAACTCTGTTGTCCCACCCAGTCTAAAATAATGGAACCATTCAGAAGCAATACCATTCTCGTCTTCTGAGGATGCACCGCCGTAGTCGATGTTAAGATCATACCCGTCCTCAGCGACAAAGATACTAACTTGCTCTAAATATCCATAGGACGATGGATTGCTTCTATCACCTTCAAACTCGTATAAGGTGATAATTCCATTCGGATAACGAGCGGCGATACGAGTCTCCGAATCGAGGACTGTACCTAGTCTCTCAATACTAATAGCACCACTATCAAGCAGATACTGATTAAAATCAAAATCTGCCACATACATCTCCGCATCTTTATCTATATTTGTCAGATATGTAGATGCGAAAGTATTTTTCTTACTATCTACAGCCTTGACGTTTTGCACGCTTTGTGCACCTTGTCCAGCTGCCTGGTTGCTTGTACATGCGGAAGTAAATACTACTACCGCGAGTATCATCAATATAACAGTTAACATTTTCTTCATAGTTTTTTACCCCCTTATGAGAAAAATGGGCCAGAGTATTTAATGTACTCTAGTCCTTGGTTGATTAGTTGCCTTGATTATACTACATAATTTTATACTTTGCAAGCATAAGAACAATTATTTTATGATTTTGCAAGTGAAAGAAATTACTGTCGTTCTTTTAAACAACCGCTTGATCATTTTCCTAATAGTAATACAAAGAGCAAGAAATTAATAGAGGAAAAATAAAAACCCTCCAAAGAGGGTCGCAATTTTTTCTCGGATCATCAACAAATTCTTAATGCAAAAACCGACATTGATTGTCCTATCTAAAATAATTGTATCTTTCTACGTCTCAGAGTCCTTGTCGGTGTTCGAAAATGTCTCAGAATCCTTGTCAGTGTTCGAAAAATATTGATCTGGCTTCTTGGACTGACCCGGCTTCTTGTCCTTACCATCCTTCTTATTATTTCTACCTAGATGACTATAGGCGACAAATAAGAATAATGCGATGCAAATTAGTGGCAATATAATTGTTCGCTTCATTAGTATTCCTCCCCAAAGAAAAAATAGACTCGCGTAATAATGTACTCTAGTCTATGATTGAATAGTTGAAATTATTATAATATATGTTTTACAGTTTACAAGCTTAACGAACATATATTGGGGAAATTAATAGTGGCCAAGAGTAGCCGAAAAAGTGTGGGGACAGAAAATAGTGCAGAGGCAGAAACATATAGCAACAAAAAAAGAACCAGATTACTCTGGTTCTTTTTCATTCTGAGGCTGA
>ERZ773035.3048-NODE-3048-length-10242-cov-3.716600_pt1 | contig 10242 bp, 13 predicted proteins | sample MGYA00511487_ERZ773035 | MGnify/ENA primary metagenome ERZ773035 (study PRJEB29015, sample SAMEA2737985) | human oral metagenome | biome: human oral; feature: human-associated habitat; material: dental | place: China | collected 2024 ...
GCAAAACCGTGGATGCAAACATTTAATCTTGGCGGTGCCGTATGGAGCTATAAAAAGCAGAGCCAATCGGCATAATCGTCTCGCTGCTATTTTAAATTTAAAAGGCAAGAACGCACGACATTTTAATCTTCTATAATCTCTACTATCAAAGCGGCGCCATCGATTGACGGCATACGTCGCTTAGGCTCTAAATTTTGAAATTTAAAGCAAAACGCATTAGTAAAGGTGTGATAGAAGCACGATAAAATCGATATTTATACAAAGCTCATTTAATGAGGAAGTATTGATTGGAAAATGCAGTGATCTTTAAAGAGCAAAAGTAAGCAAAGCGCAATATGGCTTAAAACAACGATTTTAGGCATTTAGATAAATTAAAAAGAAAAAGCATAGTGGCGGACAGAGAGGGATTTGAAAAGCGCCTTATAATATCGTAGCGACAAAGGCTGTAAAAATAGTAGTCAGCTAAAAAATCAGCAAAAAGTAGTCGGTAGAGGATGAATTTAAATACTTTTTATCGCGCTATTAGGTTCGTTCATAGCGCTATCGTCGATTGATATTAGCGTGCCGCCCTCTAAACCCAAGTCATATTCGACATCGCGCTCATAAAAGCGTCTTTTTGTGTGCTCCTCGTCCATATCGGCGTCGGAATTGACACTGACGACTTTCTCATCTGCGCTTTGCTCTTGCATATCGGTATCCTGTGTGTCGCCCGCCTTGCGAAATGCCCCGCGTATGTCCTGCACTAAAGCGAAAGCTTTCGATCCGATGGAGAAAATTTTTAGTGCGTTTGTTAAATAGAGTTGTGAAGTAGAGGTTGCCCCCGCTGCCGCAAATCCGCCTATAGACGCTCCTTGTGTCGCTGCAGAGCCTAGGCCCGCGGAGCTACTGGCGCCCGCCCAAGAGCTTACGCTCACGCCGTTGTAGAGCTGGCAAGTTTGATTAGCGCCTGCTGCTCCTGCAACGGCCTGATTGGTTGCGGTGCTCGCGTTTTGAGCGGCGGCAGATTGAAAGAAAAAGTCTTTTGCAGATGTATAGATTGAGCCGATCGCGCCGACCCACCCCATTATCCGACCAATTTTGCTGAGGGTTTTATTCCCTGCTATCATTCCTAACGTCGCGATAAATCCGCCGATTGCGCCTACGATTGCGAGCGTCGCCATAACGCCCGCTAAAGTTACTGCCCCGCCGCTACCTACGAGCGCTCCCATTGTAGCGCCCGCAGCAGGACCGTAGGTGCCTACGCTTACCGCTATTAAAAAGATAGAAAGAAAAAATAGAACAGGAGGGATTATTTGCTTATACCAGCCTCCTTTTTTACTTTTTGTATGATAGGTGACGCCATAAAGATTATTCCAATCTTTTACCCAACGCCTAACTCCCATTATCGGGGCATCGCTGTCTGCATAAAAAAGAGGATACGCCGCAGCAGATATCGAGCCGGCGTCCGATTTGTCATCGTGTGGAATATTACTGCCTATATATATGCAAACCGTTGCCTCGGATGTATCAATTAAATAATTATCCACGTATTCAAACTCGGTGATCCCTAATTTTGTCGCTATATCTTGAGCCATTGTAAGCCCTCCATATGTAGATACTCCATAAGGCTCAAAATAGGATTTGCGATAGGTTTCTAAAATTGCACGAAATTTCTCAAAAGAGAATTTGCTCCCAAAATTTTTACAATAAAAGCTAAAATCAGATACCTTGGTTTTTTTTACCCAAAAATAGTCGGTTATTTCGCCCTCGCTCGGGCCGTTATATGTTGCCGTGGGTTTTTGTTTGTTAAAAAGCTGCGAAAGCCCAAGATTATTGCCCCCGTCTCTCGTATAGGGCTGCACACCGCCGCTATTAATATTGTATGCTCCATTCTTGGGCTCTATCCACTCTCCGCTTACTGCGTGCCCCCACCTTTTTATCTGCTCTGTTTTGTCTTTACAAAAATAAACTCGACCCCATTTTTTAGTGTTTAGGTGTATTATGCTAGCCCGCCCTTTACGGACAAGCTGCCTGTGGAGATATTCATATATGCGACCATATGAAACGGCACTCCATATCATCCCGTTTTTAGCGTCTTCAACAAAATTCCACGAAGTCTGCTTAAAAAACGCTGCTGCATCAGTAGGCATTATCTCTCCTACGGAGTTATTCTATCAATTGCATTAAACATTTTCGTCGTCAGATCCGTAGGCGGCACCACTCCTCCTACCGAATAGCCAAAATTTGCATCCTTTAACATTGTTGCCTCTTGCACTCGTAGCTTGTCGTTGTAGCTTTCAATCTCGCGCATAATAGCCTTTTTGCGTTCGCCCTCGCTTTCGGTTTGAGCATTGATAAGCTTTGTGCGCGCTTCGTTGAATGCGGCTTCTTTGTCCGCTAAGGCAAGCTTTTTTTCCATCAGATCAAGCTCGCGCTCTTTGAGCTTCACGTCCGCGTCGGCGATCTTTACTTGAGCTTCAAGCTGCTGTTTTCGTAGCGGCAACTCCTCGCTTTCACTAAGAAGTCGCAGGGCGATCTCTTGACTGCTCGTCGTTACGCTTTGCGTCATCGAAACGAGGGTGTTGCAAAGCATATCAAATTTCTTGTCATTCGCCGCTCCATATTTTTCAAAATACTCATCAATCTTCCCCGCGAATTTATCATACGGCGTATCAGCCGCCATAGTGTCGCCGAGCACACGTTTATAAAGCTCGCTATACGCTTCCTTATAATCAGCCATTTTTTAGTCCTTTGATATAATCCTCAACCCTGCGCGGGGTTTGGCGACAGAGCAGGCTTGCGCGCAGGTTCCTTGCCGCCTGAGCGTAGTCTCCCGCTTCGATGCATTTCAGGGTGTATTTAAAGCCAAGCAGCTTTGCGATGTCTAGCTGATACGCCATTTCAAGGATGGTATCCTGCACGCTCTGCGGCTTGCTAGCCAGCCACGGCAGACACTCCGGCACTCGCTTTTGAAGCTTCGCAACTTTCAAATTTAGGATTTTCTCTGCCGTTTCGCGGCTCATCGGCTCGATCTTGCCGCCGTTGAGTTTGAGTTCGTCTGGGCTAAGTGCCGAGACCAAAAAGCCGTAGCCCACGGTGAGTTTGCCTACGCTGTCTTTGTATATCCGCGCGCTAAAGCCCTCGTGAGTTTTGATATTTTCGATGAGGCTCATATCCCCTCCTCGTTTGTGATCTCGATAAATTCTATGTGTTTGCCTATGCAAATTTTGAAAAAAGAGTTATAGGTTTTTATCGAGTTTGTAACCCCCGCGGCACTGTATCCGTCGCCCACGAGGACGCATCCTGCCGTATCTTGCGGGTAGTTGCCGGGGTGAATGAGGATGTAGCGGCTTTTCGGCACCAGCTCATTGTATAGAAACGGACACATTCGCTTCTGGTTAGGGCTGTTGTGCCACTGCATTTTATAGCGCCCCGCGGGTATGCGTCTGTCTTTGCCGCGCTCGGTGGTATCGGGCCCCGCAGGCTCAAGGGTAAAGCACTCAAAAAGCCTCTTTCCCTCGTCCGTGATCGTGAGTTTCCCGATCGTCCCGTCATGGATACTTTTAAATCTATTTATCTTTATCTTCATACTCATCCTCCCTAAAATCCTCCTCGTTCATTCGTCTATCTATGCCGAGTTTGGCACAGACGAATTTTTCAGCCCAATTTTTTACGGCATCGGCGCCTACCCACGCAAAAAACCCTCCGACGGCAAGTCCAAATCTCGTGTTGCCCGTCATAAATAGGGTAAATTCCGATCCGAAATAGCAAAGAGTAATTGAGCTTAGAAAGCCCGATAAAAACGCTACGATATAGGCAAATTTGCTTTTCCTTTTCTTTGACATTGTCCGCAGTGCGGTGATTGCTATTGCTAGTGCCATCATACACCCCCAATAAATTTTGTCGAATAAGCTATTTAGGTCGTTCATTTAGCTTCCTTATGCTTTCTAGGTTAATCGCGCACTTTGCGTAGGCTTCGTATAGATCTAGCATTAGCTCCGCGGCGTCTGCTTGACTTGCGATAGTGCGGTTCGCGTCTATGCGCGGCACGGCTAATAGATACTGCGGCGGCTTGGTGCAATTAGGGGCGCTCGCGCAACCGCTCAAGCACAAAATTAGCGCTAGCGTTAAGCTCGCTTGAAATTTCATCTTTGCCCCCTTTCTTTGCTCTTAAATCCCGCCTGATCTGCGCCACGCTCTTTGAGATTTCCTCTTTTTGCTGCGCGGCTTGCGAGATTTGTTCCATCTGCTTATCTTTTTGCCCCACTTGCTCTTTCAGCGCTTCGATTTGCGTCTTTTGCTCTGAAATTTCAGCCTCCAGCCTGTTCGCCTGCCAAGATTGAAACTTAATAGCGCATAGAAGCAGAGCGATTACCACGCCTAAGATTGCGTAAATTTTAAAGCTCATAGTGCCATCCATAAAATCAAAAATGCGACATCTTGCATTGCGCCGTAAAAGAGCTCCTGCCTAGCCCATGCGGTTTTAACCTCAAATTTCTTAAAAGTGAAGATAAATTTCGTGCGGTATCCTAGCTCGCAAGCAAGCGGAAAACCTACCGCAAGAGCTACGGCTAGAAGCGGTGCGGTATAGACGTCTGCAAAGAGCAGCGGCACGAATACCGGCAGCCACCAAAGCAGCCCGCGCGCAAAGAGGCAAAGCCTGCAATACGCTAGCCAATGAGTTTTGGGCTCGAAAAACCTAGCGGCGATGCGCTCAATAAATTTCACCTCATGCTCGCTTGTGTAGCTGCCATGGATTACGAGCGCGCCGACCCATACGCCCCAGCCTTTGGCTTCGCCCAGCAAATACCCAAGCCCGCAGGAGAGGGCGAGGCAGAAATTATGGAAAAAGGCAAATATGAGCAGCGCTACCACCAAAGCGTTGATCTTTGCAAAGTATGCGTATCGCCCGCGTAGTCTATTCAGTATCCAAAACATCATCGCTCCTTTGGACGAGTTTTTACGACATCCGCGAATTCATCGCCGCCTAGATACCAAAAAGGCTTTGAGCCGTCAGGGTATTGAAATTTTTCGAAGTCATCTGGGTGGGTAGCTAAATGAGCGAACACTCTTAGAATGTTCATCATATTGCTATTGTCCCACTGGTCGCACTTTCGTGCACGTAGGAAGATAAGGAAAGGGCAAGCAATGATGCCAACGATTAAAGATAGTAATGTAACAATTACGTAACTCATTATAGTGTCTCCTGTACCGTATCTGCAAATACGATTTTATCGATATCTGCGCTGTTTTTTGCTTTATTGATTTTAGCTTCATAAAGTATTTTTAATGAGCCAATTCCCGTGAAAGCCCTTTGTATTGCTTTCTTGATTTTCTTAATGTCCTCTACGCCTTTGACTTTAGCCATTTTACCGTCAACTAGAGGGTAAGCTCTTACAGCTAAGTCATCAGATGTATCGATGATAGCTTGTATCTGAACAAGTGCTTTGTACCCACCCTCGACTACTCCGAAGTCTTTTATATCGACTTTAAAGTTTTCAGTCATATCTTTGTACCAAGCATTTAGAGCTGTTGTTTTGCTCTCACGTAGTTGTTCTATAGAAGGAGCTAGCTTTTCTTGTAGCTCTGCCTCAGTGATTTCTGGAAGTCCTGCTCCATAGCCTTGAGCTATTTGCTCGTCGTCGTATGCGTAGACCTCATTGTTTTTTAAAAAATATCTCATTGTTTTGTCCTTTCATTATCGTAGTTCGTGCCAATTATCCAAAAAATCATTCCCTGTAGTAAATGATTTGTACTTGTAAGTGCTTCCGTTAGGAACTATACCTGTTGCAGAGCTTTGCATATTATCCCCACCGCCTGTTATGCATAGTCCTACTCCATCTATGATTAGGTTTGAAGAACCCCCTGTTGTGCAGTGCGAGGTGATAGAGACCATTATTGGTCGTCCAGTAGTATTTGTATATGTAACACCTGCCTGTCTTAGGTGCGTTACGGATTGCCAGGTTTGATTTATGCCTAGCACCCCCATTACACTCGCCGCATATGGGACACTTACTGCACGTACATAGTTATCGTTTTCTGCCGAACCCTCTCTAAAGAGTAGCTCACGGTCGCCGCTAAATATATTATTTTGATTCGGAGCTTGCAATCTAAAGTGCCCTGCAGTTATGTATCTTCCTGCAAAATCTCCGTTTGAATCTCGCAAGACTAGACTATTCGCCGAACTCTCGTTATTGGGTTTATAGACGCTTTTTCTCATAAAATCGTCTGCGGGGCTTCCGCCGAGTTTTGCGCTATCTGCGGCGGTTTCGGATTTGCCGAGCTTTTCTGCAATAGTCGTACCCATAGAGGTAAATTTTTTATCCATCTCAATTTTTGAGTAGCTATACCCCGCGCCCGCTTTGGTCTCTAGCTTCCGCTCGATCAAGTTCGAGCTATAAGTTTGAATGGCGCTTTGAGCCCCGTCGTTAATAATTCCGCTTTTTAAGACGACCTCTATCTCTGCTTTCAACTTTCGCAGGCTTTCCAATAGGGTCTGCTGCTGTTCGAATTTTTGATTTATTGAGGCGGCTTTTTCTGAAATGTCTTTATGCGCGACGTCCACCTTGTCCTTAAGCTCTTGGACGAAATTTTTATCTTGCAAGACCTGATTTGCTTTTTCCAAGATGTCGTTATAGATAGTATTTAAGCGGCTGTTATCGATTTTACCGATAGAGGCGATTGTTTTTTCTATTTCCGCGCTTAGAGCCTTTAGAATTTCAAGCTTTTCAGCGCCCAGTTTAAGTTCATAAATCGATACCATTTTTTACCCCTTTAATATGCTTGCTGTAATGAGAGCGTCAAAAATTTTCAGCCTCTCCGCCAAAATCCGCAGCAGCTCTAAAATGTCGATGTCAGATATTGCCTCGGCGTTTAAAAGCGCCGTATTAAACCCCTCCTCAGTCATCGAAAATCCTTTCTTTGCCGTCGTTTGCGATATAATCCGAAATGATTTCAAGCGCCAAATCCCTATAAAAAGCGTCCTGATTGATGATAAATGCTACGTAGTTGATTACCGCATACGTTAGGCTCTCATCGATCATAATATGCTCTTTTTCGTCATCAAAATTTGGCTTGTCGGGGTATGTGATATAAAAGCCGTTCGCGACGTTTCTATATACTCGTTCACTCTCTACGCTACGCAATAATTCGCTAGGCGTGCATTTGTTCGCCGTCCACAGCATAGCTTCTAAAAACATTTCGGACAATATCTGATCGGGCGGCATTTTTTTGCCGCCCACGATCTTATGGGCTAGAAATTCTTTTGCGAGCCTCGATGTCATTATTTAACCTTTAAGCCTACGCCGATTGCAAAAGCGTCCGCATTTCGCACCTCAAGCGTCGCTTCGGTGTAGTAGCGCTTTTGTTTCGCAGTCTTGCTCGTGGTTACGTTTTCGATCATAGTAGGGATCAAAAGTCCGTTTTTCATAAAGCTAAAATCGCCCGCAATTAGCACGTCGTCTAACCTGTTTTGCTCGGATAGGTATCGGTGAAGTCTAAAATTTACCTTTCCGAAGTCGGTGTCAAGGCTTACGACGCTTGAATTGATGCTTTTTTCGTTGCCGAATTGGCGGGTAGCGAAAGCATTGATTGCCTTTTTGAGTTTTGCGCCGATGAAAACGTCTCTAGGCGTCGCGCCCGTATCCCAAATGCTTTGCAAAATTTGATTTAAATATTCCTCGGTTAAAACTGAAGGCGTGCCGGTCCAATCTTTCTTGCTGTCGAAAGCAAGGACGTTGCCGCGTCTGCCATTAGCAAATGCCGCTTCCCCTTTGGAAATATAGTAGAAAAGTCCCGCCATCTCTCCTGCGACCGCATCGGTTCGCGGAGTAGGAGCTTTGAATATGGATACTTTGGTGTCCGTATCGCGGCCTAGTCCGAATAGTGCGTATTCCATATCGCGCTTATGCTCTTTGGCGCGCTTAGCCGTTTCGCGCTCCATCTCTTTTCCGCCATAGGTGGCTACCTTCTGCATCGTATAAGATACGCTTATGTTGGTAGTGAAAATTTGCACGCTGTTAGTGGTTTTTTGAATAGTCGATTTTCGATCATCAGCAAAATCGCTAATCTCAAGCTGTGCGTTCTTTTTGGGCGCCGCGATATTGTCGGTTAGCCAACTATGCTCGGTATTCGTAACGCTTGAAGTTCCGATGAGACTTAAGAGTGGGGTATCATCCGCTCCGATTAGGATTATGCTATCGTAAACGGAGGGCTTTAGCCCTTCTCTTTTTGTTGCAGGGGCTTGAAAGCCCGTAGATGTGATTGCCATAACGTTCTCCTTTTGAAAGTTATGGCAATTTTGGCTTTTTGCGCGTCCCAAATCTACAGCATTTTGGGACGGAAGGGGAAATTCAGATCAAAATTTGAAGGATTTTTGATAAATTTAGATATGATTGCGCGGTTTGCTAGTTAAGGGGACGGCTATTGGCGTGAGGTATAGCCCCGCACCTGAATTATCTCTCTGCCTTTCTTAACTCTTTTAATCTATTCGTTATAGCTACATATAGCTTAGCTCTATTATTGGGCGTGATGGCTTCTGTGTGTTCTATGTCGCGCATTATCTTGTTTAGCTTTACAGCATCGGTAGAGTTTGAAATTTTACTCTCCCATTCACTCTTGGTTTCAGCTTCTTTGATAGCCTCTTTTTGTAAATCGGATAGCCCTTTTACCTTGCTTAAATAAAGCTCGCCCTTGTCGTCTTTTTTGACGATATAATATTCTTTGGTATCACTTTTCCAGCTTCCACCATCTAGCCTAGCTTCAAACATATCGCCCTCTTTGGCGTTAAAAGTGTAAGAGGTTTCATAATATTTGCGCTTACTATCCCACATACGAGTATTGCTGTCTATAAACTTCCTTACGGGCTTTCTATCGTTAAAGCTTATTTTGGATAAATACGCGTGTCCGTGCTTTCTTGGATCAAAGCTTTTAATTGTCTCAAGAGTAAATTTTTTCTCTGCGGGTTTATTATCTGCCAAGCCTTGTGCTTCTTTAGCCAGTTTATCTGCGGTTTTATCGCCTGCCGCCTCATTCTCGAGCCTTTGCTTAATCCCTGCTTTTTGATTTTCTATTATGGCTAGGCGCTCTTTGTCGTCTTTAGCGTTTATTATCGCCTTTCTAAGATCGGCGGGCGGAAGTTCCTTTACTTTTTGGGAGTTTTGGAGTATAATAGAGCCATGACTAGCCGATAAAAGCTCGTTTGAGCCAGGGCGAGCGCTTAAAACGTTATCGCCTAGCACCCTTGCCGACTCGGATCGGTGCGTAAGGAGCGGGGTGTCCTTACTATCGGCTATTATTTTTTTGTCCATAACTTCTCGCATTTTAGGGCTATAACTTCTTAAATTTGCGTGCTTTATATAGTTTTCTGCCTCTTGCTCGTCTAATACTAAATCAGCCATCTTACTTTTACTATTGGATTTATCGTGTTTTAGCGATCTAGCTAAATAATATCCGCCGTCAGCTCTTTTTTCAATCACTTCGGGCATATCGTCAAGCACGTTTTTAATCAAGTCATAAACGGCACGCCTATTTGTAAACATTTCTCTATGATGATTGAATAAATAATTCAAACTGGCGGTTATTGGGTTGTCGTTGAGCTTTAAATTTTCTTTTAGATATTTGCCTAATTCAAATTTTGCTCTATCGGGATAGTCGGTTCTGCCCTCCTTCATCGTAAAGCCCTCACCCTGCTTAACAGGTTCGCCCTTGGCGACTTTGCCCGCCTTTTGATCTAGCTCCTCTTTGATCTGTTTTTTTGCTCGCTCTACCAAATTTACCTTTTCTTGCGTGGTTAAGCTTGGATCTATCAACGCCTTTTTTAATTCCTCGGGGCTAAATTTAGCCCTTACGGCGTCATCCTCTTGGGTTTTTATAATTTGCCTAATCTCAGGGATTACCTCTTTTGTGAATTTACTTAATCCCTCTTTGGTCGCGCTATCTAAACCCTCCGTCGGTATCGCTTCGATATTTTTTATCGCGCCCTCTAAATCGCCCGCATTTTTAAGGGCGTTTGCGATATGGTTTTTAAGCGCTTGATTATTGCCATACCACGGGATTTTGGATCTCAATTTGTTTACTACGCGATTTCTAAGCATTACTTGAAACGCGCCGGTAATAGATTTGCCGATACCTTGCTGTAGTTCGGCGGTTTTTGGCGCCATTTCAGACAGCTGTTTTAAAATTTCACCCGAATTTTTTAACAGCGGCGCGCTTTGCTTCAGTTCCTCTACCGCTCCCGCTACCCGCTGCGCTTTAAAAGGGATT
>ERZ773035.3056-NODE-3056-length-10218-cov-5.936731_pt1 | contig 10218 bp, 8 predicted proteins | sample MGYA00511487_ERZ773035 | MGnify/ENA primary metagenome ERZ773035 (study PRJEB29015, sample SAMEA2737985) | human oral metagenome | biome: human oral; feature: human-associated habitat; material: dental | place: China | collected 2024 ...
AAACGAAGAACTTTTGGCTATAAGTAAAATTATCCTTGAAAGTCGGGCTTTTAATGGTATAATATAAAAATATAGGAGGTGTCAATATGCAGATTTCAAGTAAATTCACTATAGCGGTTCATTTACTAGCAGTAATTGATTATTTAGGAGATAATGAAAAAGTGACTAGCAACATTTTAGCTAAAAGCATTGGTTCAAATCCTGTAATTGTTAGAAATGTAATGGGAAATTTAAAAGAATTTGGTATTATTGACATCAGTCAAGGAAAAAGTGGAGTGTTACTTACTCGAAAAACTAACGAAATAACATTTTATGATGTATATAAAGCAGTAGAGTCAGTAAAAGAAGAAGGATTGTTTCATTTTCATGAGAATCCTAATCCTGAATGTCCTATAGGAAGTAATATTCATAAAGCTATGGATATAAAATTAGAAACAATACAGCAAAGTATAGAAGAGGAAATGAAAAAAATTACTATTGCTGATGTTTTGTCAGACATTATGAAAGAGATAAAAAATATTGGATAATTAGAGTGAGAAATTACAAGTTATAGAGATGATTATAAGAGCCCGTCGGCTCTTATTTTTTTTTATAATTTATTTTTTAGTATACATTTTAGTTATAGTGAACTTGCAAAATTGATATTAGGCTTCAGAGGAAAAAATTGATAAAATAAGTTCAAGAAAATTAAAAGTACAACTGTAATTAAAAAATGACATATAAAAATTAGGAGGAAATATTATGAAATACGTAACTTTAAACAATGGAGTAAAAATGCCTATATTGGGATTTGGAGTATTTCAAATTGATGATATGAAAGAATGTGAGGAAGCGGTTTACAATGCGTTAAAAGCAGGATATAGATTAATTGATACAGCTGCGTCCTACAGAAACGAAGAAGCTGTGGGAAGAGCTATAAAAAGAAGCGGTATACCTAGAGAAGAAATTTTTGTTACAACAAAATTATGGGTAAGTGATGCAAATTATGAAAAGGCAAAATTGGCATTTGAAACTTCTTTAAAAAAATTGGATTTGGAATATATTGATTTATATCTGATACATCAGCCATTTAATGATGTATATGGAGCTTGGAGAGCGATGACAGAGCTGTATAAGGAAGGGAAAATAAAAGCAATTGGTGTAAGTAACTTCTATCCTGACAGACTGGTTGATTTTATTATGAATAATGAAGTAGTGCCAGCTGTAAATCAGGTGGAAACACATCCTTTCAATCAGCAGGTTAAAGCAAATGAAATAATGAAGGAATATGGGGTTCAAATAGAATCATGGGGACCTTTTGCAGAAGGAAAAAATGGAATATTTGCAAATGAAATTTTGTCTGAAATTGGTAAAAAATACAATAAATCTGTGGCTCAGGTAATTTTAAGATGGCTAATTCAGAGAGATGTAGTTGTAATACCAAAATCAGTCAGAAAAGAAAGAATTGAAGAAAATTTTAATGTATTCGACTTTGAATTGAACAGTGAGGATATGGGAAAAATATCTGAACTTGATAAAAAGGAAAGTTTATTTTTAAACCATGATGATGTAGAAATAGTAAAATGGCTTAATGGAAGGAAATAATAAAAATACGAGGGAGATTTCTTCCCTCTTATTTTTTAAGAATCTTTACTAAAACTAACAAAAAGTTTCTCAATCTCATTTTTTATATTTTTCTTACAGACACAGTAGAAAGTCATTTTTGCTTCCTTGTCAGCAATAGGGATTGAAATATTATTTTTGAAATTGTCTTCACGTTCAAGTGTGAAATTTGAACGGAAATGCAGTAAATTTTGCATTTCAGCTAATTCCTGATAAATAATCCTGTCACTTTGAATAAGGAAGTTCATATTAGGCATTTTTTCTAAAACTACATCCTTCCATATTCCTATTGGATTGAATAAGAGCATTCTGTCATCTGTAATATCTGAAAAATGTATTTCCTTCTTTTTAGCCAGTGGATGCTGCAAAGGAACTGATAAAAATAATTGTTCAGTTTTGTATTTTATGCAGAAAAATTCAGAATTATCAATAGGTTCAGAAAGTATGATCATCTGATAAATGTCATTTTTAAGTTTTTCAAATAACTGAAGATTATTTTCTATTTTATGAAGAATATATTTTTCAGGATAAAATCTTCCAAATAATGAAATCATATCCCACAATGGAGCTGGAGCACATGAACCAATTGAAAAATTATTTTGAATCTGATTATTTTTATTAACTTTTTCTTCCATTTCATCTACAAGATTCAATATTTTTTCTGCGTACTGGATAACAGTTTTTCCATTTTGATTTAATTCCATCTTATTTTTTTTCCTGTCAAAAAGTTCAACCCCTAAAGTTTTTTCCAGCTTTTGTATCGAACGGGAAAGGGCAGGCTGTGAAATATACAATTCTTTAGCAGCTTTTGATAATGTTCCATATGTTGCAAATGCAATAAGCTGTTTAAGTTGTTCCAATTCTATCATATAAATCACCTCATATAATTTTTATTTCTAGTATGCATTTTAATTATAGCACATTTTGTAAATGTGTTGTATTTTTAAAAAATGTAATAACTTCAAGTATAAACTTATAAAAATTGTCTAAATTGCTTACTCTTTTTTGAATATCTATAAATCTTATTTTTTCTTATATTTATTTCCATATTCGTTCATTAAATCAAAAATAGGTTTTAGTTCACTACCTTTCTTTGTAAGAGAATATTCTACTTTTGGTGGAACAACTGGATATACTTTTCTTACAACTATTCCATCACTTTCAAGTTGTCTTAAATTTTCAGTTAAAACTTTTGCACTGATTCCGACTATAGATTTTGTTAATTCATTATATCTTTTTGTACCAGTTAATAAATCCCTCAATATTAGTATTTTCCATTTATTAGCTATTAATGAAGCAGTATATTCAACTGGACATTCTGTATATATTTTTCTCATAAAATCACCTCTTGTATTCATTATATCATCATATGATACTTTAAGTAAGTACAAAAAAAGAGCTGTCTCAAAATTTTAAATAATTCAAAAATACAGCTCCCACATTATTTTTTAAATTTTCTTTTTGAGACAAACCCTATTAATATATAATACCATCATTTTCAGTATATGAAGTTAATGAATTTTCTTTTACTTGAACACATACATAGCTGATACCTTCATCATCTGCGGCTGCAAATTGTCTTTTACCATTAGGGGATATTTTAATTACATTTCCTTTTTTTATTTTAACAACTTCACCATCAATTGTCAGAGTACCTTTACCCTCTGTAATTATATATATTTCCTCATTTTCTTTATGTGAATGAACAAATGGTACGCTTACACCTGCAGGTAAACTGTTAAAACTTACTTCCGCTCCTGTTAATCCTAATGTTTGATGAAACTCTGTTCTTGCTCCATCCGCAATTCCTATTGAATAATTTTTCATATATGATTCCTCCTTTTCTTTTATGTGTTTATTTTATAACATAATGAAACAAATGGCAAGAATGCACTTTTTTGTTATATAGTTACCTTTTGGTATAAATTGTGGAAATACGAAGAAAAATTATTGAATAAAGGCTCTATAATATATATGGGGTGGAAAAAGAAATAAAAAAATAGCATAAATACAAATTCCTTTTTTATGTGTTATTATGCTGCACCATCCAACCATATCCTTGTACTGCCATATCCACGAAATGGTTCATGAGCAGAGATACCTTGGAATCAAATGTTGCTTTATCATAGCTTTCAGGCAAATCATCGTCCAGGGATAGTTCTACCTCATGTTTTAACTTAGCACGTGGCTGTTCATCCTTGTACCAATCTACTACAAGAAGACTACTACGATTATCGACTAGCTTCTTATAAAGGTTCTTAGCTGAGAGTTTTACTTTTTGCTCTTCGGCTTGTGTTAATTTCTTTCCAGCAATCAGCAAATCATAGATTTCCAGCTCTTCTTCTGTAAGACCTTCTATATTTGCACGATTATCTTCCTGACGAAGTTCTTCAAGAAGTTTTACAAGTTGCTCGTAATAATCCTCATTTTCAGTACCACCGGCATTATAGGAGTCAATAATACGCTTGAATCTTTCTGAAAACTTTGTTCTTGTACAGTTTTTATTAATCATCTGTTCGAGTGCTTGCTCAATGTATTCCTTAAGGTCGTTAATCTCAATAGCTTTATACTTAGCAACCTTGATTTCTTTTCTCAATTGCTCGACATCAACCTTAGAAAGATCAATAGCCTTTGTGCCTTTTATCATGTACTGTGCAGGTTCCTCACGTACATAATTAACAAACTCTTGACTTGCTGTAACACTGCCATCCAGAATCTGATTCATTTTCTGTCTGGCACGAGCGACTTTTTCATCATCAATAGTGTGATAAAAAAGACCATGCAGATACACAAGCGGTGCAAACTTATCGTTGCTCCAATTCTTCTCAAAGATTTCCGGCTTTGATGCTTCATAGAGATTCGTCAAAGTATTGAGGATAACTTTGAACTCCTCTTTATTATCATCTTTGGCAACGATAGTGTCATAGGCACTTCGTAATAACTCTAGCTTATCAAGAGTATTTGAATCATCAATTATCTTTTCCAAATTAATATCTAAAGATAATAAGAAAGAATCTGCTTCATCGATTGTACCGTCAATATAGCCTATTAGCTGGTCAATATCCTTTGCAGGGAATTCTGTTCCGTCATCACCAGTGGCATATTCTGTTAATGCTTTCTTCATGTATTTAAACACGTTGACATAATCCACGATGATTCCGGCAGGTTTTCCTGGATACACTCTGTTTGCACGAGCAATTGCCTGCATCAGTGTGTGTCCTTTCATCGGCTTGTCCAAGTAGAGTGTAGAAAGATTCTTTACATCAAATCCTGTCAGCCACATCGCACAAACGAATACGAGCTGCAACGAATCATTAGGATCTTTGAATCTATCCTCAATATCTCTGCCATCTGGTGTGATTTCTTTCATCTTTGCACGATGCTCAGATATCTTTAAACCTTGCTTTGCAAACTTGGCTTCTTCATCATTTTCCTCTGAAATGATAACAGCCATTTCAACCTTATTCATATAAGCAAGAATACGAGTGAGCTGTTCACGTTCTTCTTTTTTAGAAGCTGTGTTTCGCTCTTTCATGATATTCTGCTTTTCTATAGCCCAGTAATGCTGAACCTTATCATACATTTTGACAGCAGTATATTTATCGACAGATACAACCATACCTTTTCCCAGAAAGCCTCGTCTTGGGAAGTGATAGGCAATATCCTGTGCAACCTTGTCCAGTCTGTCATCACGCTTGATGACTTCTAAAATACGAGAAGATGCGTTTTCTAACAGACGTGTTTCATCCTCGTTAAGATTTTCTTCCTCAATAATATCCACAACGTCATCGTCAAGGAAATCATTCTCAAGCCCAACTTCCGGAACTCGTCTAGAATAGAATAAAGGTACTGTAGAGCCGTCTTCAACAGACTGGGCAAAATTATACTCTGATACATAATCTCCAAACCACTGATTTGTAAGACGTTTTGCACCAAGCAGAGGGGTTCCAGTAAATGCAACAAAATTAGCATTCGGAAGTGCAGTTCTCATGTTCTCTGCCAAATCCTTATACTGTGTTCTATGTGCTTCATCAACAAGGACAATAATATCGTCACGAGTAGAAAGGACGGGATATTTCTTTGTCTTATCGTATCTGAACTTATGAATCAAAGTAAAGATAAAAGCCTTATTGGTAGTTAGAAAATCTCTTAACTGCTTACTATCCTTAGGTTGGCATTCTTCTTTAGAACCAATAACCTCAGTACGTACGAAGTTCTTATGAATCTGAGTATCCAAATCCTCACGGTCTGTAATAACGAGGAATGAGAAATTACCTTGAATCTTACGCTTCACTTTACGGGCAAACATAACCATAGAATAGGATTTGCCTGAACCCTGTGTATGCCAGAAGACACCAAGCTTTCCATTAAGCTCTTTTCTGTTCTCGACTGATTCCATCAGATTATTAACGCCTAAGTACTGGTGATTCTTTGCAATAATCTTTATTCTCTGATTTTCAAAGAGAATGAAGTTTTCAATATAGTCAATCAATCTATCTTTGTTAAGAAGACCATCTACAAAATATCTGACGGAGCTATCCTTAACATTATCCGTAGCAAGAATTGCTTCTCTGTCCAGTTTTTCTTTTTCGCTATCAACCTTGAGCCATTCAAAAAAATAGTCATAGGTTGCATTAAATGCACCAAGCTTCGTCTCCAAACCATTTGAAAGCACACAAATCTGATTAAATGCAAAGAGATTCGGAATATCTCGGATATAATCTTTCAGATTCTTGTTGTAGGCTTCTTCAATCTTAACAATACTATTTTTCAGTTCAATAAACACAAGGGGCATACCATTGACAAAGATAAGAATATCCGGTCTTCTGTAGTAAACCTTCCCCTGTATCCACATCTGCGACACCGCTGTGAAAGTGTTGTTCTCTGGATGCTCAAAATCTATCAGTTTAACAAAATCAAAGTCCTCTTTTCCGTTTCTACGAACTGTGATTTTTATATTATTACGGATTTGCCTATATAATTTGTAGTTGGTATCTACAATGTCCGTTCCTGTATAATCTTGCCTTAACGTCTTTACTATCTCTTTAATTTTATCTTCTTTGATAGTTGGATTGATACGCTTTAGGGAAGACAGCATAACATCAGGAAGAACACATTCTTTCTTAGAATTTCTTCCTGTGCCATCATTCAAATCATCACGCTTGCTTAGATCAGCATCGCAAACGAGGATATTATATTTAAACGGTTCAGCTTTTAATTTTGAAAGTATAGCCTGTTCTATATCATCTTCAGATATAAAATTACGCATACGAACCCCTCCTTAAACTTCAAGTTTTCCACTCATTAAGCGTGGCAAAAGCATATCTCTTTGCTGTGTAAGCAATTGATTATGCTGATTAAGTACTTTGATTTCATCATAATATGGCTTAACGAAATCATTATATTTATGGATTAATTCCTCTGTTGGAATTAAAATGCATAGACTATTGATATTTTTAGGATATACATGTGGTTGTGCAGCTCCGCACTGTAAATTGCTAATAACAGGTTGCAAATATTTAAGTGTATTATATACAAACCATATTGTTGCATTATCTTGATAGTAAGAGCAATCCGCTGCCCAAATATCCTGCAAATGATATTGAAGATTTCCTGCGTTAGCACCCGAAGCACTGATTGTAAGATTTTCTCCGAATACATTTGCTTCGTTGTGATATCCGGAAGGCTGTAACCCTGCTGAAATAACAGGAATATTTTCTTCGATCATCTGAGCTGCAGTGATATTTTTTCCTCTTACAAAACTTCCAATAGTTCCAAACTCATCATATCTGAAGATGGTAGGTGCAAAGTGCTTTTTATCTTCTGTACCAACTTGCCAGTTTCTAGGTTTCTTCTCCTCAAACTCCACATCCTCATATCCCGGAAAGCGAAATCTTACAAACCATTCCTTATATAGATTCTCTGCCATTTGTTCCAACAACTTGATACGCTTGTTGTTGTTTTCGATGAGATCATCAAATGTTGAGAGAGTTTTAACAATCGCATTCTGTTTCTCTATTGAATAATCTGGAATAGTAAATCTCAGTAATCCTTCTATTCTAAGGTTTGGTTGCGTTGCTACACAGGATATATTATCGATATATTGCAAAAAGCCTTTAGTTTGGAAAATATAATAAACAAATCTTGGGTTAAGACTTTTCTCTAATCTAAGTCGTATTGTTCCATTATTGTATACAGCTTCAGTATCTTCCTTGATAAATTGAGAAACTCCAACTGTTGCACCTGTTCTTGCAATCAATAAATCATTTTTCTTAAGCAAAAATTTCTTGCGGTCTTTTTCGTTAGTTTCAGTGAAGCCCCACTTATCATAATTTTTCCCTTGGGATATATCTTGGATACGAATACATTTTAATCCTGTGTCATATTCAACAATAGGAGCTCTTTTAATAGCATCCAGACCTGTATTTGCACTTAGTGTTTTATCTTTTAACCTCATATCACTCACCCAATAACCCTTTCAGATTATTTGCGATGAGTTCTTCAAGTTTCTTTGCCTCAGCACTTAATGCAGTGAACTCAGCACTCAAAGATAACATTTCTTCCTTAAACTCTTCCTGTGTTAAACCATCGTCTTCAATAACCACACCAACATAACGTCCTGCATTAAGGGAGTAGTCCTGATCGATAATTCCATCCTCACCATCCATTGGTGCAGCTTTGCAAAGACCGACAACATCTTTATAAACACCGTCTGGGAATCTTTCAGTTAACCAGTCAATCTGTGACTGCCAATATGCTTTTGTAAGAATTTCTTTATCATCAGAAGTTTCAGGTGCATTAGCAAGTTCTGCTTTATACTCATCAATCAAATCTACAAGAGCCTGTGTATCACCGTGATAAAACTTGGTAATAACACCTAAGTTCTTAATCTGCTCATCGGAGAATTTTCTATGTGCTCTGTCTATCTGTGTGAATACATTTCTTGCATCAATAAACAAGATTTCATTTTTCTTGTCAGTATTTGGCTTTTGCTTATCAAAAAACCAAAGAGTAGCTGGAAGAGTTACTGATGAAAACATATTAGAAGGAAGAGTTACCATCTGAGAGATGATGCCCTCTTCAATCATTTTCTTTCTGATTTCATATTCTGAACCGGATGCGTCAGATGCAGAATTTGCCATAACAAGTGCCGCTTTACCATGCTCATTTAAGGCAGTCGCAAAGTAACCTATCCACAAATAGTTTGCGTTTGGTACAGTTTCTTTCTTATCAGATTTTTTCTTTGTTGATTTGCTCTTGTTTCTTGGCACTCCATATGTATTGAAACGAGCATCGTCAGAAACCTTATCAACAACAACTTCATCTACATTAAAGGGCGGATTCGCCATTACATAATCAAATTGCCCGAATGCATTATATGGATCAGAATAAAATGAGTTAGCTTGCGTAATGTCACCACGGATATTATTAAGAAGAAGGTTCATTTTTGCCAATTTTACAGTGTCTGGTTCTTTCTCAACACCATAGCAACGAAACTTCATCTGCTCACTTTCACTGGCATTGTGATTATGCATGTATCGTGCAGCCTGTACGAACATACCCCCGGAGCCGCAGGCCGGATCTAAGAACTTCTTTTCACCCGGCTGTGGATTCAATACTTCTACCATATATCTAACAACAGTTGCAGGGGTATAGAATGTTCCTCCATCCTTACCTTCTGCAAGTGCGAAGTTACCTAAGAAATATTCATAGATTTCACCGAAGATATCGATTGTACTGTTTTCCGGAATATTTTTGAAAATACGTACGATATTAGAGAGAAGCTCCGGTTCTTCTTCCGGTACTAACTGAGCGTAAACTTCTTTTGGAAGTACACCATCCATTTTAGGATTCTCATCTTCAATGGCTTCCATAGCTTTTTTTACAAGAGTAGCCTTGTTTGCATCGTCCGGTGCATTGTTAATGAAGTCGTAGTAAGCACACTCAGGGAGATAGAAGCCACATTTCTCGATAGAGATTTCTTTGATGGACTTTTCCATACGACTGCCTTTGAGACGCTTGTATTCTGCTTTAATTTTTTCCTTGTGTTGTTTATATAAGATATCCGCATATCGAAGGAAAATAAGTCCCAAGATAGGCTGACCATATTTATTTGCAGCTAAATGTGCACTCACACGAAGCACATCGGCTGAGTGCCATAGCGTATCTTTCAGTTTTTTTAACTCTTTATCTGTCATAGCATTAATGCTCCTTTATTTTTCAATTTTATAATCAAGCCATGCTTCCTCGATTGTTTCATAAGGAATATTGTTCTTAAGGCAAAAAGCATTAATGCTCTTCATTGCTCTTAAGTTTGGCTTTGCACATCCTGATTCTCAATGATTCAATGTAGAAAAAGTCACACCGATCTTATCGGCAAAATCCTGTTGTGTCAGAAATGAACGCTATCTGATTCTTTTTATTTCTTCAGGGAAACTCATACGCATCTCCTTTTCGTTTTTCACTCATTAATATAGCTTTATTATACCAAATAAATATGAAATTTCCTAGTACCCAGTCCTTCAAAATATTATTCTTGTTTATAAGTAAAGTAAATTTATTTTTAATAATTAAAAAGATATACTTATGAATATATTGAATGACTTTTAGAGGAGG
>ERZ773035.3062-NODE-3062-length-10210-cov-8.766519_pt1 | contig 10210 bp, 12 predicted proteins | sample MGYA00511487_ERZ773035 | MGnify/ENA primary metagenome ERZ773035 (study PRJEB29015, sample SAMEA2737985) | human oral metagenome | biome: human oral; feature: human-associated habitat; material: dental | place: China | collected 2024 ...
AAATAGAGATTATAATTAAATTACAGAGAGTGATTTTAATTTTTAATATATGATATAATAGATGTATAAATAGAATTAAATTACAAAGGAGAAAAAATGAAACAACTTGCTGTTATAGATGAATCAAAAGATTTTCTGGCAAAATTTGCATATAATATAATTTATGGGAGAAAATTTAAAAAATTAAATATTGACAAGAATTTATCAGATAGCTTAATAGATAGAAGAAAAGATTATTATGCCAAAGATATTCTTAAACTAATAAATAAAAGCAAGAATAGAGATGAATTTTCAACTAATATTATAGATTATTTGAAATTAAAAGGAAGAAATGCTTATGCCAATTCTTTGTTAATAGGTAATGTTACTGGAAAATATAATTTTAATAATTTTTATTATGATTCAGTTAAAGAATTAAATTTAGACGCATTTACCAAAGATAATGAAGACTTGATTCAAGATTTAAAATCACATTTTGTAGAATATATTTTAAGTGATAATAAATACAAAAATAAATTTGCAGAAAGAATACAAGTTGGAAAATCTCTTATTAAGGATTTGTCTCAGGATTTAAATAAAGAAGAAGTGGTTAAAGATTTTGATAGGGTATTAAATGGCGAAAATACAAATGATGATTGTACAAAGCCTGGAGTGGTAGAGAAGTATTTAATGAAAACAATAGGTGTATATACAAAAGAAGATATAAAGGAAAATTTTGATTTTGTGTTATATGATATCGACAGAGGTGATAAGAACGGTATTGATGAAAGAAGAAGAAAATATTTGTTGCACAGTAATTTATCAAATAATCAATTGAGAAAAATAGAAGAAGCAAAAGTTTTAAAACTAAGGTTACAAAAAATTAATGGAGAAGTATCAGAACAATTAATATCTAGATTAAATAATATAGAAAATAATTTATATGAGAATATTTCTGAACTTGAAGATATATATAGTGATTATGAAGTGTTATACAGAGAAGATTTAATTGAACACTTATTTGTACCTGAATCTGATGTTACAATTGTAGAAAATGTTTCAGATTTAAAACCACAGTTAATTCACCAGTTTATAAGAAATCCGGAAAAGTTTAGGAATCTGGAAATAAAGAAAATAAAAGAAAAAATTATAAAAGAAAGACTTGATAAAAATAATAGTCAAGAATTAACAGAGGATGAACAAGAAAGATTAAATGAATTAATGAATAGAGTAGATGACAATCTTAATCAGTATAAAGTTAATTATTCAACTGATGGAAAAGGAATGTTATATACTGATTCGTTGGGGTTTGATGGATACATATCAGACACAAGTAATCAAATATCAGCATCAGTATTTGAAGGAAAAGAATTAGTTGAATCTTCGAAGAATGGGATTATTGGAGTAGGTTTTAATGAAGAAACAATAACAACAGATGCAATTGCAATTTCTTCTAATAGCTATAAAACTACTAATAAAGGACTTAACAATCTTGAATATAAAAAAGGAAAAGAGTTTGAAGAAATGAGTTCTCCGTTTTCAGAACTAATAAAATCAAATGGACGATCTGAAATTGTTATGTATAGAAGAGGGATGAATTTTGAGACAAAAGCAAGTTATATTTTTGCAACAATAGATAGTTCTAATAAAAAACAAACAGCTGGAATAATGAATGAAATAGAACAAACCAGAAAAAAAGAAGGATTAAAAGTTGTAATATACGATAAATACAAAATTAGAGAATCTATGGAAAAAGATAGACAATTACAAGATAAAGAAAAAAAAGAGAAAAATGAAGAAGATAGGGAGATTTAAAATTAGTTAACTAGAAATTTAGAAAAATTTTTAGAAATAAGTAAGCGATAAAGGACTTAAACAGCGATGTTTAGGTCCTTTTTGTATATTTAAGTAAAATTCTAGAAAAAATGATTATAGAGTTGTATAATTTTAGATATAAGGTAGAAGATGGAAGAAAAATTAAATAAATTGTATAGAGAATGTATAAAAGAATTAAATATGGTAGGTATAGACATATTAGATGAAAAATACTATGGAAAAATAGATATATCGATTGCTAAGAGGAATAATAAGAGATATGGATGCTGTAGGCAAGAAGAACCTGATAAAAGGTATAAGGCTATAACTAAAAGAGGAAGAAAAAAGATTATAAGATATGAAAGATTTAATAAACATCATATTGAGATTAGCAAATGGGTTTTAGAACTTGAAGATAATATTATAAAAAACACAATAATACATGAACTTATACACTGTATTCCATATTGTAATAACCATGGCTCTGAGTTTAAGAAATATGCAAAACTAATAAATAATACTTATGGTTATGATATTTCTAGAGTTGGAGATAAGAAAAAAGATTATGAAAAGAGTAACTTAGAATATTCTGAAGGACAGAAGTATAATTATAGGGTGGTGTGCAAAGGATGCAAACAAGAATTCTATAGGCAGAGAATTAATAAGGATTTTGTGAAAAAATATATTTGTGGTAAATGTAAAAGTAAGTTTGAAGTTATTAGAATAATGTGAATTTAGAATTAATGATTTTTAATTTTAAATTTCGCGAAAAAAAGTTATCCTTTAATGGAAAATTAATTTGAAAGGAAGACAAAAAATGATAAAACAAAAATATAAATTGAACGAAGGAGAAAAGATAGTTTTTAAGGCAATAAATGTGAAACATGTAAAACATGGATTTTTAGAAACTTTTATAGGAGATTCGTACTCGAATATATTAATTATAACAAATCAAGGAATTATACTAGAAAAGTATGGTACATTTGAGAATTTTAAAGGAATTCAAAGATATAGTTATAATGATATAAATCAAGCTATTCAAACAAAATCATATAATGGATCAAATACATTGGAAATATATATGGAAAATAAAATAGAGGAGTTTAAATTCTATTCAGATGATGAAAATGTTTTGAGAATATTAGTAAAGTCTATTAGTGATCAAATGGGGCCTGATGCAGAATTATATGATTTTCAATATTATCAAGATTTGTTGAACGGCATAAAAGATGAGGAAAGATTATTGAAATTAAGGGAGTTGGTAGATGATGAAAATTCTAAAACAAACTTAGGATTTGCAGGAAATGCAGTAAAAAATATAATTAAATCGGGTAATTTTAGTGTTGGTGGAATAGCAAAAGGAATAAGTAAAGCTACTACTAAAAGAAACAGTGGATTTATAGATGAAATTTTAGAGGATATTGGAGCAAGAGATATACAGGATGGTTTCACAGAAATAGGTAATGGCTTTAGAGAAGTGATAGGTCTAAGGCCGAAAATTACAAATGCTGAAAGAAAAGAGCTTCAAGAGTTAGAGAAAAAAAGAAGAAAAAAAGAATTTATTCAAGAGAAAGCTAGTAATAAAAATGAAAAGATAAATGAACAATTGGAATTATTAAGAAAAACAAAAGAGCTGTTAGATGCAGGAATATTAACTGAAGAAGAATTTGAGATAAAGAAAAGAGAAATAATGCAATTTTAATAGATTAAGTGATATAATATATTTATATATTGCAATATGATATTATATTTTGAAGTTAAGGATATGAGATGTAAAATATTTAAAAAAGGAAGTGATTGAAATGAATACTAAAAAGAAAGATCATTTACCATTATTTGGAGTAGGACCATTAATTGTTTTACCACAAGTAATCTTAACAATTATAGGGGTTACATTAGAAAAAAATGGTATTCTTATTGGTTGGAAATTTGATATACTTAAGATTCCAATGCTGATATGTGGGATAATTTGTATATGTTTAGGAATTATATTATGGCATGGAGCAAACTTTAAATGCAAGATAGATATACATATACAAAAAAATGAACTTGTAACAGATGGAGTATATGGTATTGTTAGAAATCCTATATATAGTGCGTTTTATCTATTATGTTTAGGAGTAATACTTATTGAAAATAATCTAATATTACTTATAATTCCAGTATTAGGATATGTATATATGACAATTATTTTAAAGAATACTGAAGAAAAATGGTTATATACACTATATGGAGAAAAATACAAAGAATATTGCAAAAAAGTAAATAGGTTTATACCTATGATTAAAATAAAAAATGGAGGAATTTAAAATGATAAAATTAGTATTAGTAAGACATGGACAAAGCATGTGGAATTTAGAAAATAGGTTTACAGGTTGGACAGATGTTGAACTTTCAGAACAAGGAATAAAAGAAGCAAAAGAAGCAGGTAAAGTTTTAAAAGAAAAAGGATTTAATTTTGATGTGGCATATACATCTGTTTTAAAAAGAGCAAATGATACATTAAAATATATTTTAGAAGAATTAGGAGAAGAAAATATACCAGTAAAGAAAAGCTGGAGATTAAATGAAAGACATTATGGTGCACTTCAAGGATTAAACAAAGATGAAACAAAAGAAAAATATGGAGCAGAACAAGTGTTACTTTGGAGAAGAAGTACAGATGTAAGACCACCAGAATTATCTAAAGATGATAAAAGATATCCAGGAAATGATCCTAAATATAGTGATTTAAAAGAAAATGAATTACCAACAACAGAAAATTTAATTGATACTATAAAAAGGGTTATGGAATATTGGAATTCAGATATAAAGAAAGATCTAGAAGCAGGAAAAAGAGTAATAATTGCAGCACATGGAAATAGTCTAAGAGGCCTTATAAAATATCTTGATAATATGACAGATGAAGAAATTATAAAACTTGAACTTCAAACAGGAAATCCAATATGTTATGAATTAGATGATAATCTAAAACCAATAAGACATTATTATCTAAAATAATAAATATGTATAGAAAATGTAAGAAATGTTGAAATTAATATAAATATTGATATAATGAAAATATAATCAAAAAAAGGAGAGTTATATGGAAGACGAAGAAAAGAAAGACAACAATACATTTAAAGATGGATTAAAAAAAGGAGCATTAGGTTTTGTTAAAGCAATATTTGATTATATTAAAGGTATTGTAGCAATATTATTAATATTATTAGGATTATCAGCATTTAGATTAATAGAGAGAGAAACAACATATTTACCAATTGGAATTATATTAATAATATTAGGATTAATGGCAGCACCAAGAGTAAGTGAAATGACTAAAAAATTTGAAAAATATACAAAATACAAGATATTTATAGTTATTGTACTTACAGTAATTGCAGTATTATTATTTATGCTAGCAGGATATAGGATGTCAAATTGATTATAGAAAAAAAGAATTATCAGAATTATTGTTTTGATAATTCTTTTTTGTCTTGAATTATTAATTTAAAAGGATATAATCTATATTAGAAAGGTTTGATTTTAATATATAATTATATAGGATTAGGAGGTAGAAAATGAATATTATTGATATAAAAAAAGAGGAGAAAAAAGTAATATTATTAATACATCCTATGTTATCATCTGCAAAAGGAATGAAGGAGGAAATAGTAGATAGGGTAGGAGGAAATTATAGATATATACTTCCAGATTTATCCGCACATGGTGAAACTAGAGGAGAGTATAATTCGGTAGATGTAGAGGCAAAAAATATTGAAAAATACCTTCTAGAAAATGGGATTAGTAAAGTGCTTTTAGGATATGGTGCATCTTTAGGTGGAGTAATATTACTGAAAATGCTTGAAAATAAGAAAATACATTTTGAAAAATGTATTTTTGAGGGGTGTAGCTTATGGGAAAATGTATTTTTACTTGAATTTGTGCTAAAAAGGATATTTATATGGAAACATAGAAAAGCATTGAAAGATAATAAGCTAGCAATAGAGAAGATAACAAAATTATATGGAGAAAGAGCCGGAATAGCAATGTCTGATACTTTTATACAAATGAGTGAACAAAGTATTAAAAATATAATACATGATTGCTCAAATGTGAATATACCTAAACTTTCTAAGGAAGAACAAGAAAGATGTATTTTTTGTTATGGAGAAAATGAATTTGATTTAAAAGGAGCTAAAAAATTAATACCTAAAAAACTTCCATATGTTGAGCTTAAAATATGGAAGGGGTGTCATCACTGTGAAAGGATTACGAAGGATAATGAAAAATATTGTGATTTTTTAAAAGAAGAATTAAAATAGATATTTAAAATAACAAGAATTTAAAAGATATGTTATATAATTATAATATATCTTTTTTTAATATCTAAAATATGATAGATTTAATATATAAAAGTATTAGGAGGTAACATATGAAGAAAAATACAGAAAGAATATTAATAATTTTAAATATAGTATTAGTTGCAATTCCATATTCTATGTATTTTACAGGGATTGATATGCAATCACTTCATTTTATATGGGCATGGATTATAACATTTATACTTGGAATAATAGTAGAAGTTTTTTCTAAAAATGAAGAATTTAAGAAAATATATCCACTTATAGCTATGTTAATAGGTATGCCTTTTGTAATGGCGTTTTTATCATCAATATCTAAAGAACTTGTAATATTTGATAGTAGTAGTATTGCAATAATTTTAGTACATTATATGTGTGCAGCTTCAGGTAGATCTATTGTAGAATGTGTTAAAACAATTGCTAAATATATAAGAAGTAAGAAAGATGGTAAATAAAATGTTAAAAATTAGAAAAGAATTATGGGTAATGATATTACAGTTTATTGTATTTTTAGGTTCACCAATGATAGCAAAATTATCTGGTGAAGTTTATGGCTTATTAATGGTATTATTAATTATATATCCTATTTCAGTTTTGGCATTATCAATAGCTATTTCTTGGATGGAAAGTAAGCTTAAATATTTATATCCATTATATGTTGCTATAATTTTTTTACCAATAGCATATATATTTTTAAACAATTCTGCATATGTGTATAGTCTTGTATTTGCAGGAATATCAGCATTTGGTATAATGATAGGAGTTATTAGTAACTATATATCAAAACTTTTTACTAAAGATAAAAAAGAAGAGATAAAATAATTGATGTGAAAAGGGAAAGAGGATGAATAGTTTTATAATAGGATTTGGAATTTTTACAGTAATATTTTTTATTTCAGCATTAATAGTTGATAGGAATAGTTCAAAGATTATTGGATTTGCTGGCGAGTTTTGGGTACGTAAAGAGTTAAATAAATTACCAGATGAATATTTGTTTTTAAGTGATGTGATGCTAGAGGTTGGAGGAAAAACAACACAGATAGATCATATAGTATTTTCAAAATATGGAATATTTGTAATTGAAACAAAACAAATGAATACATATATAACTGGAAATGAGCATGATAAATATTGGGTTATAAAAGCAGGGAAAAATAAGTATTATATGTATAATCCAATACATCAAAATTATGGACATAAAAAGGCTATAGAGCAAATATTAGGATTAGAAGATAATCAAGTAATAGATGTTGTATGTGTAAGTGGACAAGCAAATTTAAGAATAAAATCAAATAAAGTTGTTAGAGTTGAAAGATTAGTAGATAGAATATTATTTGAAAAACAAGAAAAAATAAAAGATTATGTGAAAATGGCACATATTATAAATGATATGAATATAGTTGATAAAGAATATAGAAAAAATCATATAAAAAGTATAAAGGAAAATATTATGAATAACAATGAAAATTTAAGAAAAGAAGTTGTTATGAATAGATGCCCAAGATGTGGAAATGAACTTGTTATAAGAAAAGGAAAATCAGGGGAATTTATAGGGTGTTTAAGTTTTCCAAAGTGTAAATATACAAAAGTTATAAAAAACAAGAATACAGAAGATATGACATTATTTTAAAGGGGTAAATATGGCAGATATACAATATGCAAATGCATATACAGAAGTACTAGATATATTAAAATATATATCAAAAGAAGATTATGAAAAGATACCAAAGAGTAAGATAAAAGTTTTTGAAGAAAATAGTAATAAAAATTATCATTTTACATATGATGAAAATAAGACATTAGATGAACAAAATGTTTCTGAAATAGCAAAAATGATAATTGCGATATTGTATAGAGATTATTGGACAACAAATGAACAAAGATATGTTATTATAAAAAAGCAAAGAGAAGCTAGAGAAGAACAAGAAAGACAGATAAGAGAAAGAATAGAACAAAATAGACAAATAAAAGAAGATGACATAAAAACTATAGATGTCTCAACCGATTTAGATTTGGATTATAATTATAATCAAGGTACAAGTTTAGAAATATATAGGAAAGATAATATTTTAAAAAAAATAATAGGAAAGATAAAGGATTTTTTTGGGTTTTAGGAGGAAAGAGTGGAAGAAAAAACAAAAGATAAAAAGGTTGTAACATTAAATGAGCTTGAAAATAAGGAAAAACAAAAGCTTAAAAAAGTTTTTCTTCATTTTACTAGAAAGAATAATCAAGAAAGTATAGAAAAAATAGGATTAGATCCCAATGTGAAAAAAGAAAACGCAGTGGGTAATGATAGAGAAGTTCCGGTAGTATATTTTTCGGAAGGATTAGATGGAATGTTTGAAATATTAAATACATGGGTAAGAACTGAATATTATATGAATGTGCAATCTAAAAGAATAGCGGGAATTAATGTTAAATTTGGTCATGAGGAACGAAATCCTGAAATTTTAAAAGAAGTATATGAAAAAATGTATGAGGATTTAAAAGATAGAATATATTATAGTGTTGATTTAGAAGAAGGGATTGATTATGAAAAAGACGGTATAGATGATAAGAAAGTTGATTTAAAAACAAGATTAGAAAATAATGATATACCGGAATATATAGTTGAAGATGTTAAATGGCAATATGGTGATGGAGAATATGGAAACTTCGATGATATTAAACAGGAAAAGTGGAATAGAAATACAATTAGAGGAAAGGTTATAGAGCCTGAAAAATTAACACAGATAGTATCAGAAAATGGAAGTTTAAGTGCATTAGATATAATACTAGAAAAATATGAAAGTCATGATAAAACAAAAATAGAAAATCTAAAAGAACTTGAAGAACTGGTTGAATATTGTAAGGAAAGGAAAAAAGAGGAACAAGAATTAGTAGTGGATGAACAAAAAAATGAAGAAAATGCAAAAAAAGAAATAACAACACAAAGTCTGCTAAAGCAAGTATATGATAAGTATACAGAAGTAGAACAAATGAGCTTAGTTAAAAAAACACTAGAACATGAAGAAAAAGAGATTGTGCAAAGGGAAGAACAAGAAATTGAAAATAAGATGGAAATATAATTTGCCTTAAAAGCTATGCTTTAAGGCTTTTTTTAATTATATTTAAAAATATATTTTTATTGAAAATACTCTTGATTTTTTAGTATATATTTTTATTGAAATTAATACAAAAATGTAATAGAATGGTAACAAGAGGTGGAAATGAAAGAGAGAATACTTGGCAGAATAAATAATGTGTTAGGATATACATTATTTATATTAATAAGTCTTATAACATATAATTTTATACCAGTTGGAGCTATAGTAGGTACAGTAGCATTTTTTGCAATGTCTTTACCTATTATTTTTGCTGTGGGAATAAGTATTTTAACATTATTAATAGTAAGTCCTGCTAGTATATCAGTATATTTAATATTTTTGATGATTTTTGTAATGGAAACAATTTTGTTTAAACCACTTGTTAGTTTTGAAAACAGGAATGAGAGGAAAAAAGTTGGAACATATTTAGTTATAACAATGTTTGTGATTCAACTTATAAATTTAGGGATAATAAGAAGTCTTACATTTGCTCTTATAATGCTTGGGGCTTATAAGATTATAGTAAATGGATTATCAGTAGTATTTAATACAGATCAAAAGATAATTTTTGCAGATGAAGAATGGCTTTCAGTTATAATTACAACAATTATAGCAATAACATTTAATTACCCAATTTTTAAAAATATTAATATATTAGGTCTTGGTTTGCAAAATGTATATATATTACTTCTTACAATAATTGCAACAATAAGTGTAATAAAAAGAGGTGGAATGATCTCATTTTTAAGTTTAGGAATTGGATATATTTTTATAAGAAATATTGTGGGGATTAATCAGTTTGCAGATGTAAATTATAAGATGATATATATTACAATATTTACAGTATTATTATCTATAATATTACAGTTTAAGAAAAAATATATGTTATTAATATTATGGATTATTAATTTAATAGCATTATCACTTATGTATTATAATTTATCAGCATATCTGTATATTTTAATTCCATCAATTGTCTCAAGT
>ERZ773035.3063-NODE-3063-length-10210-cov-2.750960_pt1 | contig 10210 bp, 7 predicted proteins | sample MGYA00511487_ERZ773035 | MGnify/ENA primary metagenome ERZ773035 (study PRJEB29015, sample SAMEA2737985) | human oral metagenome | biome: human oral; feature: human-associated habitat; material: dental | place: China | collected 2024 ...
AAAAATGTTTCCCCTACATTTAATTATAGCCAAAACTATCAAATGCAAAATATTAATCGTTCTCTCAATCAGATTAATTCAACTTTACAAAATATGACTCCAACCCAAGGTACGGGGCCACGTTGGTATAACGTTTATTAAAAAAGATAAAGAAAGCGAGATCATTTTATCTTGCTTTCTTTTTTCTTGAATCCAATCACACTAGCTATAATCACCTTGCCAATTTCCCCTTTTCTATGGATAATGGGGCGTCTTTTTGTGCATAAACTTTTGCATGCGAAATTGACAAGTTTTGTTGGTAAAAACCCAATGCAGCGAATGGCATAAGACATTGATAATCAACAACTTTCCTTAAAACTCATCAGCCGTTTGCAGCGTGCGTAGAATATCGCGCCGTTTTAGCAAGTAACATTTTGAATGCTTACTAACGTTATCAATGCACCCAGCAACGTACAATCGTGAGATTGACCGGCGCGAGAAACACGAGGTCGATAGCGAAGCAAAGTGCGGTTTGTTTTCAAGGTATTTTTAAAATCTAAAAAAAGAGAATTCACAATGAAAAGAATGTTAATCAACGCAACTCAAAAAGAAGAGTTGCGCGTTGCGTTAGTCGATGGACAACGCTTATTTGACCTGGACATTGAAAGTCCTGGTCACGAACAGAAAAAAGCCAATATTTACAAAGGGAAAATTACTCGCGTTGAGCCGAGTTTAGAAGCCGCTTTTGTGGATTATGGCGCAGAACGTCACGGTTTTTTACCGTTAAAAGAAATTGCACGTGAATATTTCCCGGCGGATTATGTCTATCAAGGTCGTCCGAATATTCGCGATATTATTTCTGAAGGACAAGAAGTTATTGTTCAAGTGAACAAAGAAGAACGTGGCAATAAAGGTGCTGCGTTGACAACCTTTATTTCCTTGGCAGGAAGTTATTTAGTGATCATGCCAAACAACCCTCGTGCAGGTGGCATTTCTCGTCGCATTGAGGGCGATGAACGTTTGGAATTAAAAGATGCCTTGAGTTCTTTGGATGTGCCTGAAGGTATCGGCTTAATCGTACGTACCGCCGGTGTAGGTAAATCGCCGGAAGAATTGCAATGGGACTTAAAAGTGCTATTGCACCATTGGGAGGCAATCAAACAAGCCTCAGAAAGCCGCCCTGCGCCGTTCTTAATTCACCAAGAAAGTGATGTTATCGTGCGTGCGATTCGCGACTATTTGCGTCGTGACATCGGCGAAATTCTGATTGATAGTCCGAAAGTCTACGAAAAAGCGAAAGCACACATCAAATTAGTGCGTCCGGATTTCATTAATCGCGTGAAATTGTATCAAGGCGAAGTACCGCTGTTCAGTCATTATCAAATCGAATCCCAAATTGAATCCGCTTTCCAACGTGAAGTGCGTTTGCCTTCCGGTGGTTCTATTGTCATTGACGCCACTGAAGCGTTGACAGCCATTGATATTAACTCCGCACGTTCTACCCGTGGTGGCGATATCGAAGAAACCGCATTAAACACTAACCTTGAAGCCGCAGATGAAATTGCGCGTCAACTTCGTTTACGCGACTTGGGTGGTTTAATCGTTATCGACTTCATTGACATGACACCGGTGCGCCATCAACGTGAAGTAGAAAACCGCATTCGTGATGCCGTACGTCAAGATCGCGCGCGTATTCAAATTAGTCGTATTTCCCGCTTCGGTTTGTTGGAAATGTCACGCCAACGTTTGAGTCCGTCATTAGGTGAATCCTCTCATCACGTCTGCCCGCGTTGCCAAGGCACCGGTAAAATCCGTGATAACGAATCACTTTCACTTTCTATCTTGCGTTTATTGGAAGAAGAAGCGTTAAAAGAAAATACCAAACAGGTTCACACCATCGTTCCGGTACAAATTGCTTCTTACTTATTAAACGAAAAACGTAAAGCCATTCATAGCATCGAAAAACGCCATGATGTCGATATCATCGTGGTGCCAAACGAAGCGATGGAAACACCTAACTTCAGTGTATTCCGCGTTCGTGATGGCGAAGAAGTGAATGAGTTAAGCTACAATTTGGCAAAATTACATCAAGATCAAGATGAAACCTTTGCTGCTGAGGAATCGTTGGTTTCTCGTAATATTGAAGCGACACCGGCAGAAACCCCGGCGGTGGAAAGTGCGGCAGTTTCTTTGGCCATTACAATGCCTGCACCGGAGCCGGTTGAACGTAAAGCGCCGAAAGCACCATCTTTATTAAGCCGTTTATTCGCTGCGTTAAAAGGTTTATTTGCTTCTGAGCCAAAACCGGAAGAGAAAAACAAAAAAGCTCGTCCAAACAACAGAAACATGAATAACCGTAATCGTCGCAATCAAGATCGTCGTAACAACCGTCGTGTTCGCAACGAAAACGTGGAAAACGTTGTTGAAGAACAAAGTGCGGATAAATCTGAAGCGAGAAATCGTTACCAAGAGCGCAACGCTAAACGTAATCGTAAACCTGAAGTGATTGAAGAAATCATTAAACCTGAATCTTCTACCCCGGTTACCGAAGAAAAGGCTGAACCTGCGCAACGTCGTCAACGTCGCGACTTACGCAAAAAAGTCCGCGTTTATGATGAGGTAAATGACATTCAAGCTGACCAAGCAGAAAAGGTTTCATTTGTTGAAAACGTGAATGTTGCTCATGCCCCAGAGGAATCCATTGTTTCTGCGGAAGTAACAGAAATCTCAAATGAACCTGAACGCAATCGTGATAATTCTCGTCAACGTCGTTTACCACGTCATTTACGTGTAAATAATCAACGCCGTCGTCGTCCACAAGAAAAATCACCTATGCCGTTATTTGCTGCAGTGGCATCTCCGGAGCTTGCCAGCGGTAAAGTTTGGATCGATATGGCGCAAGTCAATCAACCGAGAGAAAAAGAAAATGCGTTCTTATCTGTTGATGAGCTACTTGAACAACAAAATCAATCAAGTGCAGAAACCGAGAAGAGCCTTACTGTGCCAGCCTTGGATATGATTGTTGAGAAAGCTAAAAATGACGTTCAACCATTAACTGAATTTATTGCTCAGCCGGCAAATGATTCTGTTGAGAAGAAAATTCAGGCATCTTTAGAACGTTTAAATCATAACGTGACGTCAGAACCCACTACGGCAGTAGCTGAACAGGTCGAGCCGAAAACAGCACATGAGGTGAAATTCATGGCTGAAACCGACCGCACTTATGTGTTCAACGGACGAATTGGAACGTTCTCTGCAGTCGCGCATACCAAAGCAGAGGCGACATTAGCCAAAGCCTCGGATGAACCGATACAGACTTATCCCGTATCTGAATGGAAAAAATCCCGCTATTATTTCTATGGCAAAGGCGCGGCAGGACATCATACGGCAATCAGCCATGTCTATGCAGAGCCTACCAAAGCCGAAGCTGAATAGTGCATCGTTTGAAAATAAAGCAGTTAAATGATTTCTTTTATTTAACTGCTTGACTTAAATAACGAGAGTCCGTATTATTCACGTCACTTCAACACACGGAGGAATGGTCGAGCGGTTGAAGGCACCGGTCTTGAAAACCGGCGAGGGTTTACGCCCTCCCTGGGTTCGAATCCCAGTTCCTCCGCCATATTCAGAAAAGGCGCTAAGTTTTTACTTAGCGCTTTTTTGTTACATTAAAATAATGCCTAACAATAGAATGAATGCGTCACCTAAATGCGCCATGGTGTAACAAATCAAGAAAAAAGGCCAAACCTCTGTTTAACAAAGGTTTGACCTTAAGAAATCATATTCGCTGAAGAATTATGATCTAACAGCAATCGCTTCGATTTCTAATCCAACATCTTTCGGCAAACGCGCGACTTCGACACAAGAACGTGCTGGAAAACTTGGATGATGATGCGCCTTGAAAAAGGCTTCATACTCTGCGTTAACTGTTGCAAAATCTTTTAAATCTTTCACAAATACCGTGGTTTTCACAATATCTTTCACGCCTAAACCGGCTTGTTCTAAAATGGCTTTAATATTTTCCAAAGACTGTCTCGCTTGTTGAGCAATATCTGTCGGAATCTCGCCAGTTTGCGGGTTCACCGGAATTTGTCCGGAGGTCAACACAAAATTACCCAAATCAACGGCTTGAACATAGGGGCCGATGGCTGCCGGTGCTTTATCGGTATGAATTACGTTTGTCATTTTTTACCTCATTTTCTTCTGGTTACGACTTTTCTCACGACAGTTTCTAGAGAGACCAGAAACCATCAGCAGAAAAGTGCGGTCAATTTTTATGATGTTTTTACTGATGATGTGTGCTAAATGTTTAATTCCATGCTCAGATCAATAAAATTTTGGTCCATCTCAAATGCCGGTTTGGCATCTTTGTCTTTGCCTATAATGCGTGCCGGTACGCCGGCGGCGGTGGCATAGTCCGGAACCGGTTGTAGGACCACTGAATTAGCACCGATTTTAGCGTATTTGCCGACTTCGATATTGCCTAAGATCTTCGCACCGGCACCGATCATCACACCTTCATGAATTTTCGGATGGCGATCGCCACATTCTTTACCTGTTCCGCCAAGCGTAACGCCTTGCAAAATAGACACGTTATTTTCAATCACGGACGTTTCCCCTACCACAATACCGGTGGCATGGTCAAACATGATGCCATGGCCGATTTTTGCTGCCGGGTGAATATCCACATCAAACGCCACAGAAATCTGATTTTGCAGGTAAATCGCAAGTGCTTTGCGATTTTGTTGCCATAAATAGTGTGTAATACGATAACTTTGAATGGCATGAAACCCTTTTAAATAAAGCAATGGTGTTGACCAAAGCTCCACTGCCGGATCGCGCTGACGCACCGCTTGAATGTCACAGGCAGCACATTCAATGATGCTTGGTTTTTCCTGATAGGTTTCTTCAATAATCTCACGCAAGGCAATTGCCGGCATAATCGTATTGGCTAATTTGTTCGCTAAAATATAACTTAACGCGCTGCCTAAGTTATGGTGTTTTAAAATGGTGGAATGGAAAAAACTGGCAAGCATAGGTTCATTCTCTACCAACTCTTTCGCTTCCTGACGAATAGATTGCCAAACCGTTGATGACATGAATTATTCCTCTTTACGTTCTCTGCCTAATAAATTTACTGCCGCTTCTTTTGCATTTTTACCACAAAATAGCACTTGATAAATTTGCTCCGTGATAGGCATTTCGATATCATGCCGTTGCGCAAGCAAATGCGCTTCTTTTGTATTATAAAAGCCCTCCACGACCTGACCGATATTATCCATTGCCGTTTGAGCAGAAAAGCCCTGCCCCAGCATAATACCAAAGCGACGGTTGCGGGATTGATTGTCAGTACAGGTTAAAACAAGATCACCTAACCCCGACATCCCCATAAATGTATTCGGGTTTGCCCCAAGTGCGGTGCCTAAACGGGATATTTCGGCAATGCCACGTGTAATCAGCGCTGTTCTGGCGTTTGCGCCAAATCCCATGCCATCGGAAATGCCTGCACCGATAGCAATTACGTTTTTAATCGCCCCACCCAACTGAACGCCAAGCATATCGTTGTTAATATACACACGAAAATGTTTACTGCAATGAATACGCGCCTGAAACTGCAACGCAAATTCTTCGTTATTCGACGCTAAAGTAATTGCTGTAGGAAGCCCTGATGCCAACTCTTTAGCAAAGGTTGGCCCAGAAAGCACTGCTAACGGATAGTGGTTGCCCAATTTTTCCTTAATCACCTCTTCTAACAAACGACCGGTATCCCGCTCCAAACCTTTCGTTGCCCAAATGATACGACTGTCAGGACGTAAGTGCGGTCGAATTTGTGAGAGAATTTCACCAAAGCAATGACTTGGAATCGCCAACAATAAATCCCGTGAGGCTTGAATCGCTTTCGCTAAATCGGCTTCCAGAGATAACGCCTCAGGGAAAATAATATCCGGCAAAAATTCTGCATTTTGTCGCTCAGCATTCAGTTTCTGCATTTTTTGCGGATTGTGCCCCCAAAGGTAAGTGGGATGTCCATTACGTGAAAATGCAATGGCCAATGCCGTACCGAAAGAACCGGCACCTAACACAGTAATTGAAGAATGGGTTAAAGTCGTATTCATCATTAACTCCTTGAATGGCGAAAAAGACGGTAACGAAAAAAATAAACCCGCTTTATCACTTAATGAAGCGGGTTTTGCAGATTAGTTCACGCTTGGTTGTTCTTCGGATTCTTGCTCTTGTTGTTGACGTTGTAAATACTCAACAAATAATGCATCGAAGTTCACCGGAGAAAGGTTTAATGCTGGGAATGTGCCACGATTAACTAAGTTAGAGACTAATTCGCGCGCATATGGGAATAGCATATTTGGGCATTGTGCTGTTAAACAATGCGCCATTTGCATATCATCTAAACCACTAATCGTGAATACACCGGCTTGTTTAACTTCACAAATAAACGCCACATCACCGGAATCTTCCAATGTGGTTTCAACGGAAAGATTTAAACACACTTCATATAAATCATCGCCTAATTTTACGGTTTCGGTAGATAAATCAAACGACAATTTCGGTTTCCATTCTTGATGGAAAATATGTGGAAGATTTGGCGCTTCAAAAGAAATATCTTTGACATAGATACGTTGAATTTGAAGTACGGCTTGAGCCTCTTGTTCTTCGTTCATCACGTCTTTTTTTTCTTCGGTCATATTGGAGTCCTTATTTATTTTCTAACTAAAGGTAAGCTTGCTGCACGCCAGCCTGCTAGGCCATCTTTTAATGTATATACATGATTAAAGCCTTGTTTTGCCAAAATCTCTGCAGAGGTTGTCGAGGTTACCCCATTTGTACACACTAAAATCACTGGTGTGTCTTTATGTTGTTCAATTTTGCCAATGTTGTGATTTTTAATTTCGGTAGGCAACAGGTTGAGGCTATTGATAATATGTCCATTGGTAAACTCATCAATAGAACGCAAGTCAATAACCACGGCATTTTGATTGTTAATTAAGGCAATTGCTTCGGCATTATCAATCACCTTTGTTTTACTGGTGGCGGCTTTAATAAAGCTGAAAATCACCATAATAAACACAGCCACCCAAGCAACAACAATGAGTGTATGATTTTTGGCAAACGCCGTTGCCATCGGCATAAATTCTTCCATTTGTTTCTCAATCATTAGGTTTAAAAAGAAAGCTAGAGTATAACTTTACTTTCGCCATTTATCAAAAATTATTGTTTTTATTCCAAGGCAGAACTTGCTCAAATAACAATCATTTATTGATTTAAAATGTGACCTAGATCATAAATCAATCAGAACATCAAATCTCTCACATACTCACTATTACGTAATTCTTATATAATTAAATCGATTTTTGAGTTACGACATCTTGATTTATCTTAAATAAGGTAGGTCTATCAAATATCGCTGAGTATAATTTCTTATACCCCATACAAGTTTTATGTTTTACTTAAAGGAGGCAGTATGTCTGCTATGTTTTTACTTCAGTTCGCCATCGTGTTGCTCTGTATTTTAGTCGGTGCGCGCGTGGGTGGTATCGGTTTGGGTGTCTTTGGCGGCTTGGGGCTAGCTATCTTATCTTTCGGTTTCGGCTTAAAACCGGCGGGTTTGCCAATTGACGTGATGTTTATGATTATGGCAGTAGTTTCTGCGGCAGCAGCAATGCAAGCGTCAGGTGGTTTAGATTACATGATCAAAATTGCGACAAATATTTTACGTCGCAATCCAAAGCATATTACATTTATCGCCCCTGCAGTGACTTGGACCTTTACGCTATTAGCCGGTACGGGCCACGTTGCCTATTCTGTATTACCGGTAATTGCCGAAGTAAGTCGTCAAAATGGTGTTCGTCCTGAACGTCCAATGTCCATGGCGGTTATCGCCTCTCAATTTGCGATTGTTGCCAGTCCGATTGCTGCCGCTGTAGTTGCAGTTGTCGCGTATCTTGAACCGCAAGGCATTCATTTAGGGGATGTGTTAATCGTTACAATTCCTTCTACTATTCTGGGAATTTTCTGCGCTTGTCTATTCGTCAATAAAATGGGTAAAGAATTAAAAGATGATCCGGAATATCAACGTCGTTTACACGATCCAAAATATGCGGAAGCCTTTAATTCAACTGTTGTCGGTAAAGAGCTTGAAATTAGCAAATCCGCCAAAATCTCCGTATCCCTTTTCTTATTTGGTGCATTACTTGTTGTGTTAATGGGAGCAATGCCTTCTCTTCGTCCGGTATTTGATGGCAAACCTATGGGTATGGCGCATACCATTGAGATCATCATGCTATCTATCGGTGCGTTAATTATCTTAACCTGTAAACCGGATGGCACTGAAATTACTAAAGGTTCTGTATTCCACGCCGGTATGCGTGCGGTAATCGCTATTTTCGGTATTGCATGGTTAGGTGATACCTTAATGCAAGCCCATATGGAAGAAGTTAAAGGTTTAGTAAAAGGTTTAGTCGAAACCGCACCTTGGACATTTGCTTTAGCACTATTCGTTCTTTCTGTGTTAGTCAACAGCCAAGGCGCAACAGTAGCAACATTATTCCCGCTTGGTATCGCACTTGGTATTCCACCAGCTATCTTGATTGGTGTATTTGTGGCAGTAAACGGTTATTTCTTTATTCCGAACTACGGCCCAATCATTGCTTCAATTGACTTTGACACAACAGGTACAACACGAATCGGTAAATACATTTTTAACCACAGTTTCATGCTACCCGGCTTATTAAGCATGGCATTTTGTTTAGGTTTCGGCTTATTATTTGCCAATATCTTGCTATAACAACATTCCTTAATACAACATATAGCGCCTGATGTCAGGCGCTATTTTTTTACATTCAATTCGCACGAAATAACGTCAAAAATGACCGCACTTTATTTCTCATCGCAGAATCGGCAAAACGAAACTCTCCTTCCCAACAAGCTAAGGGAGAACCTATGAAAACAATAGCATTAGGTAAAGGGATAATATTATGCCAAAACAAAATACACAAAATGCTCTTTAAAGACGACATTTTATTGTTGACTAGATGATTAGATAAAGATTTGAAGGCGTTATAATGTCTAGTGTAACAAGGTCTATAAACAACCACTATCAATATTCATTGGTCATCAATGTAAAAAAGAGTGTACTACTCGCTCAATCTCTTTATAACGCACATAAGATATATAGAATGCTCTACATTCTCAAAAACGGGAAACAAACTGTCAAACTATTTACTGTTTAGTATTTGCCTGAACAATTACAGTTAAACTAAAACAAGATATTCACGCGAAATTTAAATAGAATTTATAAAAAGATAGAATATTTTGATGGGATATATAACGAGGGTATGATCAATGGCAGGGGCGGAGAGGCTCGAACTCCCAACCCCCGGTTTTGGAGACCGGTGCTCTACCAATTGAACTACGCCCCTATTGGTATGTAACTTTAGATAATTGAAATTGGCGGAATGGACGGGACTCGAACCCGCGACCCCCTGCGTGACAGGCAGGTATTCTAACCAGCTGAACTACCACTCCGCACAGGTGAGGTGCATAATAATGTTGAAGGATAGCAACGTCAACTCTTTTTTGTTTTTTTCCGTCTGTTTGTCTAATCAGTGAACGATTCTTTTTACTGCAAGGTTTCCTCTTTTGTGCGGCGATCCCACAAGCAATTTTCTTTGCTTTTTTTGTTAATTAATTTGAGATATTCCAAATGGGCTGCCAGTTCTTCTTCTGTCGGTGTAAGCAAGCGTAAATGATGCGAAAAAACCACCGCACTTTTTACCTGCTGATGCGTTACCGCTTGTTGAATCACGTCCTGTTCACTTTCATCGAATAAACTGGTTTGCCCGCCGGTCATGGCAAGGTAAACGTCGGCTAAAATTTCCGCATCCAACAACGCGCCGTGCAAGGTACGCTTACTGTTATCAATGCCTAAACGGGAACATAACGCATCCAAATTGTTCTTTTTGCCGGGATACATTTGGCGCGCCATCACCAAGGTGTCGGTAACCGTGCAAATATCGTTGGTTTTTATCGGCAAATTCAGCTTACGAAATTCATAATCCATAAAGCCCACATCGAAGGGCGCATTATGGATCAATAACTCGGCACCTTTGATGTATTCAATAAATTCATTCGCTACTTGGCTAAAATCCGGTTTATCCGCCAACATTTCATCAGTAATGCCGTGAACTTTAATCGCCTCGGGATCGACCGGCCGATC
>ERZ773035.3067-NODE-3067-length-10200-cov-3.478659_pt1 | contig 10200 bp, 8 predicted proteins | sample MGYA00511487_ERZ773035 | MGnify/ENA primary metagenome ERZ773035 (study PRJEB29015, sample SAMEA2737985) | human oral metagenome | biome: human oral; feature: human-associated habitat; material: dental | place: China | collected 2024 ...
CCTTTGCGCGAGTTGCAGCTGCCCCAGCGAGTGGTCATTTTGCGAATGACGACGCGGTTTATCTTGCGGTTTACGGTAGGAGCAAATTTGGCTATAAAATGCCCGTAAATGCGCCTCGCAAAAGCTTTTTTGTAGTTTTCTAGCGCAGCTAAACTCGGAGCGTAAATTTCTCCGTCAAATTTGCGTTCGTCCGAGCTTTTAAATTTAAGCTCATCAAGGTGCTGGGTAAATTCGCTAGTGTCAAATTTGCCGTCAAATTTAGCGCCGTAAAGGTGCGAGTTTTGCCCGTCTGCGCTCAAATTTAAGCCGTCAAAAACTCCTAAATCGCTCGTAAATCTTATCAAATTTACGCCTTTTAAATTTGGCTCAAATTTGATGCGGTAAACCTTGCCTAGCAGCCTAAACTCATCCTCGCGCGGCAAATTTGATAGCGTTTTTTCGTGAGCCGATTTTAGCCAGTCGTAGTTTTTTTGCACAAACTCTAGCGCATATTTTTGTGCTGCGTAAAAGGGCAGCGAGACCGAGATCTCGCCAGTTTTAGTGACCTTTAGGCGAGTGGTTTTTACGCCTTTTTTAAAATTTAGCTCGACGTCAAATTCGCCGCATTTTACGCAAACGGTTTTTACACGAGGCGTTTTGATTGCCATTTTCTGCTTCTCCAGCGCCATGTGTTTACGAGTCCGCGCAGCCACTCGTCGGCGGTAAATCCGATCCAGACGCCGATGATCCCCATGCCCCGCACGATGCCCAGATAGTATCCCAGCGGCAAGCTCACGCCCCACATAAACACCGCGCCCGTCATCAGCGGAAATTTAGCATCTCCGCTCGCGCGCAGGGCATTTACGATGACGATGTTAAAGGTTCGCCCCGTCTCAAGCGCGATAGAAAGCGTAAAAAGCGGCAGCATGACGGCCTTTAGCTCCTCGGTCAAATTTAGCCGATCCATGATCTCAAATTTACCAAAATACGCCGCCAAAACGACCGCGAGAGTCGCGATAAAGCCGATGCGAAGCGCGCGGAAAGTGCGCGAGTAGGCCTCGTCAAATTTCATTGCGCCGACTAGGTGGCCGACGATGACCTCGTTTGCCACGCTGATGCTGGCTCCGCAAAGTAGGATTAAAAGCGTGATCTGAAAGTAAATGGTCTGCACGTTTAGGCTGGCCTCACCCATGCTCGCTACAAAGCCGAAAGCCACCATATACTGCGCCATCCAGAGTAAATTTTCGCCCGCGCTCGGAAGCCCGACGGATAAAATTTTACGCAAAATGGCAAACGGCAGGCTAAATAGACGTTTAAAGAAAATATTAACTTTCGCGTAGCGGGTCAGTATCAAAAATAGCACGATAACGCCAACTAGACGCCCCACGACGGTCGAAACCGCGACGCCGTAAAGGCCGTAGTTTGGCAGTCCTAGCCAGCCAAAAAGCGCGATGGCGTTGCCGCAAAGGGTGATGACGTTCATGAGTAGGGAAACCAGCATGACGGCGGTAGCGAAGTTGTAAACGCGAAGCACGGCTGCAAGCACCATGCCGATGCCGTCAAAGGCTAATGCGATACCAAGCATATGCAAGTAGCCAAAGCTCTGGGCGCGAAGCTGCTCGGGGACGTTTAAAAGCTCTAAAATCTCAAATCCGAAAAAGTAAATAAAAACCGCGCTGCCAAGCCCGATGATCGTGTTAAACGTGATGCTAGCGTGTATGACGCGTTTGGCTAAATTTATATTTTTAGCACCCAGAGCTTGAGCTACTACGACCGAACAGCCCACGCTAAGGAAGCTAAAAATGGTCATAAAAAGATCCATTATCTGGTTGCCAGCGCCCATGGCGCCGACTAGATGGACGCTGACCTTAGTCACCATATATGTGTTTATGATGAGCGTCACGAAGTGCAAAAACATATCTAAAAATATCGGGATAGTGAGCTTTTTGAGCGATAAATTCATAATTTCTCTTTTGTAACGTGGATTTTAGATAACGCGCGATTATACCCAAATATAAATTTAAAGCGTTTTAAGGCGGCGCGGCGCGTTTTCCCTGCGAGCAGGGCATAATCTTTTTATTAGCTTAATCAAGTATAATTGAAAAAATTTAATCTAAACGGATATCAAATGCACAAAACAAATTTTACGTCACGCTGGGCGTTTATCATCGCTTGCGTGGGCTCGGCTATCGGTATGGCCAACGTCTGGGGGTTTCCTTATAAGGTCGGTACGAACGGCGGCGGCGCGTTTTTGCTCGTTTATCTGTTTTTTATCGCGATATTTTCCTACGTGGGGCTATCTGCGGAGTACGCTATCGGCAGGCGCGCCAAAACCGGCACGCTAGGCTCATACGAATACGCGTGGAAGAGCCGAAATTGGGGCACGTTCGGTAAAATTTTAGGTTGGATACCACTGGCTGGCTCGATGTGTATCGCTATAGGCTACGCTGTCATCATCGCATACGTTTTAAAGGCGCTATTTCAGGCGATCACGGGCTCGCTGATGACCGTGGATACGAACACTTGGTTCGAGTCCTTTGCGCTTTCGTCCTATTCTGTCGTGCCGTTTCACTTTATCGTCGTTGCCGGTACGCTATTTACGCTATTTTTTGGCGCGCACAGTATCGAAAAGACAAACAAAATCATGATGCCGCTTTTTTTCGTGTTATTTTTTATCCTCGCTATCAGAGTGGCGTTTCTAGACGGGGCGTTTGGCGGGTATAAATTCGTCTTTCACAGCGACTGGGGCAAGCTAGCCGACCCGATGGTATGGGTAGCGGCGATGGGTCAGGCCTTTTTCTCGCTATCTATCACGGGCTCTGGTATGATCGTTTACGGCGCGTATCTATCAAAGGACGAAGACGTCGTAGATAGCGCGCAAAAGACGGCGATCTTTGATACGATCGCGGCGATGACGGCGGCGCTTGTTATGCTGCCTGCGGTGTTTGCCTACGGTATGGATCCGGCGGCGGGACCCGGGTTACTTTTCGTAACGCTACCTAAAATTTTACAAGACATGCCTGGCGGTCAAATTTTCGCGATTATTTTATTTACGGCGGTGATTTTTGGCGGCGTGACCTCGCTGCAAAATATGTTCGAAGCAGTCGCCGAATCGATAATGCACAAATTTCCCAAGCTAAAGCGCGGCGTCGTGCTGATCGCACTTTGCATAATATGCTTCGGCATAGGCGTAAATATGGAAGCCATAACTAGCTGGGGGCCGTGGATGGACTTCGTGTCGATCTATATCATACCTATCGGCGCGGTGATAGGCGCTGTGTCGTGGTTTTGGGTTATCAAAAAAGAGGAGATCATGGACGAGATCAACACGGGCGCGGCAAAAAAGCAAGGCGCGTTTTGGTATTTTACGGGCAGATATATCTACGTACCGATGGCGCTTGCGCTTTGTATCATCGCGCTTAGCATGCATATCTCGTTTTAAAGGGCGCGCGTGGCTCTAATCGACCTTATCGACGTTAGTAAAAAATTCGGTCCGAATGAAATTTTAAACAAAATAAGCCTCAGCGTAAACGAGCGCGAGCGTATCGCTATCATCGGCAAAAACGGTAGCGGCAAAAGTACGCTGATGAAGCTAGTAGCGGGTTCGCTAGAACCAGATAGCGGTAGGCGTATACTGCAAGGCGGCGTAAAAGTAGAAATGCTCGCGCAAAATCCCAAATTTGACGATGCGGCGACGGTAAAAGACGCGCTAAATTTGGAGCTAAAAGAGATCTTTGACGCGCGCGACGAGTATGCGGCGGTACTAGAAGCGCTCGGCCGCGATCCGCACAATAAAGAGCTAAATGCTAGGCAAGACGAACTAATCAAATTTATCGAAGCAAAAGACGGCTGGCAGATCGAGCGCAAGATCGAGCGCGTGCTGGAGGAGTTTAAGCTAAAAGAGTACGAAAACCGCGCTGTTTCTAGCCTTAGCGGAGGCGAGATACGCCGCGTGGCTCTGGGCGCTTTGATCCTTAAAAAGCCCGATATTTTGCTGCTTGACGAGCCTACGAATCACCTTGACGTTTATATGGTGAGATTTTTAGAGGATATGCTAAAAAGCTCGCGTCAGACGATAGTTTTTATCTCGCACGATCGCTACTTTATCGACGCGCTAGCAACTAGAAGCGTCGAGATCGAGGAGGGCGCGCTGTCGTCATTTGACGGCGGATATGCAAACTATCTAGCCAAAAAAGAGGAAATTTTAGCTAGCCTAGCTAAATCTCACGAAACGCTGCTAAAACAGCTAAAAGCCGAGGAGGAGTGGCTACGCCGCGGCGTCAAAGCGCGACTAAAGCGTAACGAAGGGCGCAAAGAGCGAGTGCTAGCCATGCGCGAGGAGGCTAAGAAAAACCCGGGCGTGATACGCCGCGTCAGGCTTGAGCTTGAGCGAGCGAGTAAAAATTTTAACCAAACGCAAAGCGTAAACCGCAAAAAAATGCTATTTGAGATCAAGCAATTAAGCAAAACTATCGGCGGCAAGCAGCTTTTTAGTGATTTTAACGCACGCGTTTTGCAAGGTGAGCGTATCGCGATAGTCGGGCGAAACGGCAGCGGCAAAAGCACTCTTACTAAAATTTTACTCGGGTTTGAAAAGCCTAGTAGCGGCGAGATAAAGCGCGGCGAGGTGCGCGTGGGGTACTTTGATCAGTCGCGAAGCGCGCTAGACAACGACAAGAGCCTCATCGAGACCTTTTGCCCAAACGGCGGCGATCACGTCATGATGCGCGGGCGAAATATGCACGTCTACGGCTACCTTAAAAATTTCCTATTTCCGAAAGAATTCCTCGATAAACCCATCGGCGTGCTAAGCGGCGGCGAGAAAAACCGCGTGGCGCTGGCTCTGCTTTTTAGCAAGGAGTACGACGTGCTCGTGCTAGATGAGCCGACAAACGACCTGGATATCGCTACTATCAACATCCTTGAGGACTACCTGCAAAGCTTTGAAGGTGCTATAATCATCGTGAGTCACGACCGCTACTTCGTCGATAAGATCGCACACAAGCTCTGGGCCTTTGAGGGCACGGCGATCGAAGTGCTACATCAAGAGTACAGCGTCTATCTCGAGCTAGAAGACGAATTAGCCGAGCTTGGTAAATTTGAAGAAAGCCTAGCAAGCGAAGCCGAGCAAGCGCAAAAGCAAAAGAGCAAAACCGGCGCAAAGTTAAGCTACAAGCAAACGCAAATTTTATCCTCGCATCCAGAAAAAATCGCCGCGCTGGAAGCTAAGATAAAAGAGCTAAACGCCGGCCTTAGCGATCCTAAAATCTATCAGCAAATCGGTCTAACCGCGCTTTATAACGACCTAGAAGCTGCTAAAAGCGAGCTTGAAACGTTAGAGAACGAATATTTTGAAGTCTTAGAAATCGCCGAAAATTTGGAGCAAATTTGAAAAAATTAACTAAAACGGGCAGGGTTAGCGCTCTAAATTTACGTACGATTAAGCGAGACGAGTTCATCGGCGCTAGTTTTGAGCTGGACGGGATTAAATTTAGCGGCGTTTTTTCGGCGGATTTTAGTCTGGAACAGGGTGATCTCGTGCGCGTAGAGTACGAAAGAGACGGCTTTATAAATAGAATAACCCTGCTTGAAACCCTGGCTAAAAATAGCGAAAACAAGAGCATGACGGCAAAAATTATAAACATTACGGTTTTTATCTCGCTGACGCTTCTTGCTCTTTGTATCGCGGGCGGAGTGATTTTTTCTTTGATTACGGGCAGATTTGAGATTCGCGATTTTACCGATATTATTCGGCTTATTTGTATTTGCTTCCTTGTTTGGTCGCTAGCTTACCATGCGATAGGAAAATTTAAAATTTTGAGGCATTTTGCGTAAAATTTGAGTTCGATAAACATCAGAGCTTCTAAAAATAGGCGGCACTTTGAAAGATAAAAAATTTATACTACTTTGCTTATTTGCGCTTTTTGCTGTGCTTTTTACGGTATTTTTCATGGTTTATGTCGCTAGCTACGAGGAGGAGAATGATTTTACCCAGATAGGTAACAGCGAATTTTACGCTACGCCGCAGGGTAAAATTTACGCGCTCATCCCAAGCGGAGGCAAATTTGAGCTAAAGGGCGTGCGGGCGGATAAATTTAGGGTTTTCGCGTCTGAGGGTTACCGCGGCCGAAACGTCGGCATGGGCGAAAACGCCGTCTACTGCGGCAATCTCGCTATGACCGGGCTAGATCCATCTCGCGCTATGTCGATTGGCAATGGGTATTTCACGGATGGTGAGATTAGCTATTTTTGTAGCGACGTAGGCGAGAGGAACTACGAGCTAGGCGGCTTTACCGAGATGGTTCAAACTATGGCGTACGCGATATTTGGTGCTGATAAACCGCAAAGCTATATCTATAAAACCGAGCGCGTTTCAAGCGCAAATTTAGCCCCTATTTTAGATTTTGGATTTGCGGCGGAAAAAGCGGCTTTGGGCGGCGAAGGCGGCAGGGTGTATTTTGAGGGTAAGCAGCTAGAGGGCGCAGATGCTAGAGCGCTAAGATACGTGCTAGACGCGCGCGGACGAACTAGCGATTTTTACGTTACGGACGGGCGAAATGTCTATTTTAAAAGCTCGCGGCTCGCGGTCAAATTTACCCCTGAGCTACACGAGGCGGCATATTTTAACGGCGTGCACTATCTTTTAGAACCCGCTAGAGGCGCGGTTTATGCGGATGAGCATGAGTTCGCGCCCAAATTTGCGCCTTATTCGCTACCCTTTGGCGTCTCTGGCACGCACGCCTACCATCTACTTTTTCGCGGCAAGGGCGGGATTTACTTTTGGCAGCGTCATAGCGGCGGCGAAAGCGGCGAGCTAAAACGCGCGGGAGACGATCCTTTTGCGGGTGAAATTTCGCCACTTGCGGGTAGCGTTTTTATTAGCGGCGCTCACACTTATTTTGTGCAAAGCCGCGAAGTATGGCACAGAAATAAGAGCGGCAGGCATTTGGGCTCGCGCCGTACGGAACTTTTTAGGCTCAAAACTAGCGAGCAGTGGCGCAAGATAGGCCTCGTGCGTAACGGCGTATACGGCGCGGTTTATGCAAACGGCGATAAAATTTACTATTTTGACGCGCTTGGGACGCAGCAGGAGATTGGTGCTAGCGTTTACGAGATCGCAGACGTTGCCGCCATAGAGGCCTTGACGCGGCCGTATGATCCGAGCGGGCAAAACATAAGCGGCGCGGATATCCGCAAGATGATAAAAGATGGTCGGCTCGTAGCGGCGCAAGGCGAGCTCGTTTTTGAGGCAGTTACCCGTTACGAAAGCGGCAAGGCGTATCTTTTTTTGGGAGTCGCCGCATTTGCGCTTTTGGTAGTTATTGCGGGCTTTGCGCTTGGGGCTATAAAGCGTGCCAAGGGGCTAAAAATCATGAATAAGTCCTCGGTAAAGTAAAATTCGGCGACAAAGCCGCTTGGGTAAAGTGATAAACGACGGAAATTTAAGCAGATAAATCTCCGTCCGCAAAATCAAAGTTTAAGTAAAAAGTCTATGTACTCTTTTGCGCTATTTTCGACGTCTTCGTCGCTAGCGCCCAGTAAAAAGCCGTACGAGGCGAAATCTGCCATAGGCTTTGCACCGACGAAATTTAGAGTAGCTTTAAACGGCGACAATACCTCTTTCAGGCTAAAGCCCTCGATACCGTCTTTGGAATACATATCCTCTTTCGCACCCGCCGAGATAGCTAGCGAAAATAGCTTACCGTTTAGCTTGGTGCCTCCCGTGCCGTAAGCCCAGCCGTAGGCGAACACGTCGTCAAACCACTTTTTTAAAAGCGGCGGGAAATTTGACCAATATAGCGGATATTGAAGCACTATTTTATCGTGAGTTTCGAGTAGTTTTTGCTCCTTGGCTACATCGATTTTAAAGTCGGGATAAAGCGAGTAAAGCTCGTGTAGCTCGAATTTGTCGGCGTGTTTTAGGATTTCTTCCTTCCAGCGACGATTTACGCGAGAGCCTGCGATATCAGGATGCGCTAGGATAATAAGCGTTTTCATATTTTCTCCTTTTAAAAATAATTCGGAATTATAGTTTATTAAGATATATTTTGTCTTGTTTTGCGTCAAGTTTTGCGATGAGTTATCAAGAGCGAACCAAAATTTAGATAAAAGTTAAGTAAATTTTCGATATCGCATAAATTTAGGCGGTTTTAAAATCGTCGTTTGCGAGAACGCCGCTTAAATTCGGCGTCATTTTTAAATTATTTTCGCGCTTTAAGTAGGCGTAATATCTCACGAGAGCATCTAAGCGCCATCAAAATGCCACCAAGCAAAAAATGCGGATGTAAATTTATGCGCGACGCCCGGTAAATAGGCGTAATTTTGCTATTTGCTTGATAAATTTAGGCGTCTAATTCGGGCTTAAATTTTTACATTCGTATAACGATAAATTTTTAATCAAATTTTCGCTATAATCGGACAAATTTAAGGAGCAAATATGAAACTAGGAAATTTTTCGACCAATGCAAGCATGAGTAGCCACTATCTCGAACAAGCTCAAGCTAACAGCGCAAAAGCACTAAATAATATCTCCGCACAGCGCGCTCTAAGCGGCATCGATAGCGCAAATCTTGCTATCGCGGACTCTCTGCGCTCTCAAAGTTCCACGCTAGAGCAGGGCGTCGCAAACGCAAACGACGCTATCGGTATCCTACAGATCGCAGACTCCACGCTAGCAAATATCACGCAAAGTGCCGACCGCATCGGCGAGCTCTCGGTGCGCTATAGCAGCGGTATCCTAAATGCCGACCAGCAAAAGATGATAAAAAGCGAAGTCGGTGCGCTAACCAAATCAATGCAAGATAGCGTAGATCAGGCTAGCTTTAACGGTAAAAACATATTTGGCGGACATATGAGTTTTCTAACCGGCAACGGTATGGAGGGCATAAATTTATCTGCGCCTAAATTCGGCGGCATCGACGTGGGCGATATAAATAGCGTGCATAAATTTATCGGCGGCGTAAACGCTCTGCGCGGCGAAATCGGCGCGGCGCAAAACGGCATACTCTCCGGTATAAATGCAAGCCTGGCGAAAAACGTTGCACTAAAGCAAAGCGAGTCCCAGCTGCAAAATAACGATATCGCCAAAAACGTAAGCTCGTTTAAGCAAAATGATTTACAAGCAAACGCCGCCGTCCTGGCACAAGCGCACAATGTGGCAATCTTACAAGCGCAGTTTGGCAGACTTTTGGGGTAAATTTAACTAAACGCCGGTTTTGGCCGCTATGATTCTTGGCGGCTAAAACGCTTTATTTTATTCTAAATTGCGATTTGATCGCGCCTTAAATCAATCTATCAAATTTTACTTTCGCGTTTAATACTCCTTCGCGCTTTACGATAAAAAAACTTGTCGCGTTAAATTTATCGGAGCGAGCTACCTTCGCGTTAAATTTACCTAAACCCTCCACATTAGCTTTGCCAAAATTATCATTACGATGCACAAAGTTAGAGCAATATGGTGCGAGTATTTGCCGAATGGATCGGGCTTTTTAAGCTTATAGACGTAAAAGAGCGATATCGCCGTGATTAGGCACATTAGCCCCAGCACGCCGATCTTGGTCGCGAGTAAAATTTGAAACGAGCTACCCAGCCATCCGTTCTCGCCGCCAAAATAATCCTTTGCCATATAAACGCCGCTGATAATTAACATCAAAAACGCCGTGCCAAATACCTTCGCGCTGCCTTTGGTGTAGGCTTTTTTGACGCGAGCGAGCGTATCCTCGTCTATATGCTTTTTAGCAAACGGAAATATACAAACATCGAAAAATACGTAGCCGACGAAGGCTACGGCGCTCAAAATATGAACGATCAGGAAAAATAGATACATTTAGGACCTTTTTTGTTTGATTATATTTAAATCGGTAGCCCAAATGGATGATTTTGGTTAAGGATTGCGCGGAAGAGGGTTAAATTTAAAATTTATCGGCGAAGCGGCAAATTTGCAAAATAAGCGAACAAAAAACTACACGGAGTCAAATTTGGATTTGGTAAATTTGAGATAATGAATTGAGAGATTTATAAAAACCGCCCGTTAAATTTAACGGGCGGGGCAAATTTAAGGGCGCGTAAAAACGCTAAAACCTTAAATTTTCGTTTGAGGCCCTTGCCAAAACAAGGGCTAAATTTTACTCGACTTCGGCGTCGATGACGTCGTCGTCTTTTTTCTTGCCCCCTTCAAGTTTCTTGCGCCCGCGATGGATAGGGACCGAACTGTCTCACGAC
>ERZ773035.3071-NODE-3071-length-10195-cov-11.449507_pt1 | contig 10195 bp, 10 predicted proteins | sample MGYA00511487_ERZ773035 | MGnify/ENA primary metagenome ERZ773035 (study PRJEB29015, sample SAMEA2737985) | human oral metagenome | biome: human oral; feature: human-associated habitat; material: dental | place: China | collected 2024 ...
TGAACGGCGCCACCACCGCCTCGTCCTCCAGCACCGCCATCGCGTTGGCCACCCGGGCCACCTGCCTAAAGGCCGCATCGGTCCGCAGCCGTGCCTGCTGCATAGCCGCCGGTTTACGCTCCATGCGCGCTTCCGACCGCTTCATGAGCAGGGCGTCTAACCGCTCGTTAGACTCCTTCAGCGCCTTCACGTAGAGCCCCATATTGAGCCGATCGACCTGCTCCATATGGTTCCGCTCCAGCTCGCTGACCAGCTTGGCGATCATCCCCGTTTCGCGGTCCAGCTGCATACCGCGCGCCACCTTCCGGCTGTCCAGCAGCAGCGACAGCTCCTCGGCCGCACGTGCCATCTCCTGATCCGGTATATGCTTCAGCCCGCGCACTGTGGCTCGGAGGCCCGTCAGTAGCTCGTCGCGTTCCTTGTCTGTCGCCTTAATGTCTTTCGTCAGTAGGCTCTTACGCGACTGCCCCATGTAGAGCGATTCCTCATCCACAGCCGCTTTTAGTGCTGCCACAGCCCGTTGCATCACGGCGTTTTTCATCACCTCTGGCTCCTCTTTTAATTGATCGAGGGTCATGCTCATGAATTGAATGTGCGCCCCGTTGTTCGCACGCCTCATATCGGGGTAATCAATCTCCTTCATTATCTATAGGGACTAAAAATCATTGGCCGAAAGGCCCGTCGGAAGCTCCGAGATACTATAATCATCTCCCGAAGGCCTCGTCGGAAGCCACGTGATGCCAGAATCATTCGCCGAAAGGCCCACCGGGAACCTCGTGGCTCAAAAAACATTCGTTTCGGGCTTCACCGAGCACTTTGTGGCTTTTTCATGACCTCACGAAGTGAATACTTTTCTATTCTTCATCTGAACATCATGCCACAAAGATAATCCAATAATTGATTTTACTATCTTCATCCGATCATTTTCATAGCTCATATACTCATTATAATTGACACCTATACACGGAGAGATATGACTTACTATTCCATTGAATGTGTTGTCACGAGAGCTATTTATATGGTTATTTATATTTGTATGCATGCACATATAGATAAATAAGATCATCTACTATATTTTCTTTGTGGATTAAATGATGAAACAATATATCATATATCTATGAGTATGCATATTTGATCGGTAGTAATTATATTAGGTCTATGTGTGATCACGAAAATGATAGATGGATAGTTTGCATATCTTCGTGCATAATGGATGAATGGGAATAGAGTATAGAAATTTCATGTGCATGCACGAAGAATTGAATTTTTATCCCGTGAGCGGTTCTACAACGCCAGAAACCCTCACTGAGATCACCGTCGGATGTTCGCTTTTGCTTTTCTCTTTCTTTGCCGCCGCATTCGACCCCCAATCTACGGTCACTTGGCTCTTGTAACTCGTAACCATTCGCTCGTAACTCATTTTTAGATGAATCTCATATTGGATCAAGGCAATACGGCCACGAAAATCGTCCTCGCCGACCGCGGGCAGGCCGTCTACACCGCCGCATACCCCCGTTTGGAGCCTGCCGAGCTCGCTGCGCTCATCGATCGATACCGCCCCGAGTGCGGCATCATCGCCTCCGTCGCCACGCCCGATCCCGCCTGGCTCGACCTCCTCCGCCGTCGCCTTCGCCGCTTCCTCTCCCTCAACGACGACCCCGCGATCCGCCTACCCATCACCATCGGCTACCGTACGCCCGAGACCCTCGGTCGAGACCGCATCGCCGCTGCCGTTGGCGCCTGGACGCTCCGCCCAGAGGTGCCGTTGTTGATCATCGATGCGGGTACGGCCATCACGTACGACCTCGTCCTTCCGCCCGGACATTTCGTCGGCGGAAACATCTCGCCCGGCCTCACCACCCGCTTCCGCGCCCTGCACGATTACACCCATCGCCTGCCCCTCATCAGCGAGCGCGACGAGGTGCCCGATCTGGGCGTCACCACCGAAGAGGCGATCCTCTCGGGCGTCGTCCGCGGCATTGTCTACGAGATGAATGGCTACATCGAGACCATGCACACCAAGCACCCCCATGCGGCTGTCTTCCTCACCGGCGGACATGCCCCCTATTTTGATAGAAGGCTCAAATGCCGCACCTTTGCCTCTGAAAATTTAGTGTGGCTCGGATTAAATCGAATTATTGAATATAATGAAGACAAGTAGGTCAGTCCTCTCCCTCCTCCTTGGCATCCTCCTTTGTGGCGCCCTGCCGATGATGGCACAAAACAGCACAAACTCCCCTTATACACGTTTCGGATATGGCATGCAGGCCGACCGCTCCTTTGCGGCCGGGCGAGCGATGGGCGGCATCGGATACGGCCTCCGCTCCGCACGCCAAATCAATCCGATGAACCCTGCGTCGTACACCGGCATGGACTCGCTGACCTTCCTTTTCGACGGCGGCATATCGGCGCAAATGTCTTGGTTCAACGATGGCACCCATCGGCAGCGCGACCTCAATGGTGGCTTCAATTACGCCGCTATGCAGTTCCCGCTCCATCGTCGCCTGGCCGTCAGCATCGGCCTGCTACCTTTCTCGTCCGTCGGTTACAACTATACCGCGCCCAGCCAGGGCGACTCACGCTATACGGATCGATTCAGCGGTACGGGGGGATTAAACGAAATCTACGGGGGCCTGTCATTCGCGCCGTGGAAAGAGAGATTATCCATAGGCGCCAACATCAGTTACATGTTCGGGACGATCACCCACAGCAGCGTGACGAACTTGACGAACACGTTTTACTGGCGGAATAAGATCCGGGTACACAACGTCAAGTACGACTTCGGCCTGCAATACACGCATCCCCTCTCGAAGACCGATCGACTCACCCTCGGCGCGGTCTATTCGCCCAAGCTCCGCCTCGGCACTACAGTAAGCAACGAGACCAGCTTCCGCGAAGACTTCTCCACCGTCGTCGAGGGCGACACGATGCGCAACGCAGGCTTCGACCTTCCGGATATGTACGGCGTGGGGCTGTCCTTCACAAGAGACAATCGGATGGTGCTGGCGGCTGACGTCTCCTACAGGCAATGGTCGAAGGCGCAGTTCTACAACCGCGAGGGCGACTTCAACGATCAGATCCGCGTCGGCCTCGGTGGCGAATACATCCCCAACGCCTTCACCCGCGCCTACCTGCAACGCATTCGCTATCGTGCCGGTCTGCACTACGGCAATTCATACGTTAAGGTGAACGGCAACGGTGGATATAAGGAGTACGGAGTGACGCTGGGCGTAGGCCTGCCGATGCTCGACAATCGGTCGTTCATCAACGCCTCGCTGGAGTACATCAAGGTGGCGCCAGAACGCAAGGGCCTGATCGATGAGCAGTACCTCCGGTTGACGGTAAGTTATACGTTTAATGAGTATTGGTTCTTCAAACGCAAGATAGATTGAAAGAGAAAACAGAGAGAGACTTGTTTCGGATTAGTGAATACAAAAAGACAATGAGGATATGAACATCAAAGGATTCTTGAGTGTCGCCCTGTTCCTGGCGACGGTAATGAGTGCAAATGCACAAAAAGGTGTGGACAACGGGACGCAATTCGGTTCCGGAGAAGACAGCATTCGGTGTCTGACGAATATCAGCCTGTTTATCCCTTATGCCAAGGTGAACAACTTCCAGGACGCCTATCCGTATTGGAAGATCGCCTACGACGAATGCCCAGCTGCCACGAAGGACATCTATCTCTATGGTGTCCGCATCATGAATTGGAAGATTGCGCAGGAGAAAGACCCGACGAAGCAGGCTGCGCTCATCGATGAGCTGATGGCCGTCTATGACAAGCGTGTGAAATACTTCGGTGGCGATCAGAAATATGGTAAGGACTGGATCTTGGCGCGTAAGGTGGAGGATTATCTCCGTCTCAAGGGCGATAAGGCCGACATCGCTGCCGCCTACGGTTGGCTGACTCAGGTGCTGGACGAGTACAAGGAGAAGACGGATGAGTTGGCCGTATCGGAGTACATGTTCCTTTCGCATAAGATGATGGAGAAGGACGAGGCCGGACACAAAGCCAAATTCGTGCAGGACTTCCTCCGCTGCTCATCCATCTTCGACACCCAAATCAAGGCTGCTCAGGAGGCTAACAACCAAAAGCAGCTGGACAACCTGATGGCCATGAAGGCCGGTATCGAGAAAGGATTCTCGGGTAGTGGTGCCGCCGACTGTCAGACGCTCCAGAGCATCTACGCCGATCAGATCGAGGCCAACAAGGACAATCTGGACTTCCTGAAGGAGACCCTCACGCTGCTCCGCCGTGCTGGATGCCAAGAGATCGAGGCCTACTTCAAAGCCTCTGAGTACGCTTACCAGAAGGAGAAGACGGCCGAAATTGCTTTCGGCATGGGTAATCAGGCCATCAAGAAGCGTGACTACGCCAGCGCCGAGCGTTACCTCTTGGAGGCCGCCGACATGGCTAAGGACAAAGAGATGAAGGAGAACGTCTACTATACGCTGGCCGTACTGGCTTCTCAGCAGCGTGCGTATCCGAAAATGCGCACCTACTGCTACAAGGCGCTGGAGTTCAATCCGAACAATGGCAAGGCGTATATCCTGATCGGCAATGCGTACGCAGCCACGGCTGGCGGTATCTATCCGGACGATCCTGTGAAGCGTAAATGCGTCTACTACGCCGCTGTGGACAAGCTCCAGAAGGCACGCTCGGTAGACCCCTCGGTGGCCTCTGAGGCTAATGCACTGATCGGACGTTACAGCTCGTATTTCCCCACGACTGAGGAAGTCTTCATGCACCCCGATCTGAATAAGGGCGCTGGATTCACCGTCGGTGGCTGGATCGGTGAGCATACTACGATACGCTAACTCCCGACCTCTTTCCCCCCTCCATCGAAGAGGTGATGATTCACAAGAGAAACAATCCCAGCATAGCAATCGCTTCTGTAGCGGTTGCTATGCTTCTTTTTTGTTCGATCGTCTCGTGTAGTCGCGAAAAGAAAGAGGAAGTAGAAATTGGCTTCAACCCTGACAGCACCTACACGATGAAGGCGGTGGACGTGGTCACGCTCGTCTCTGACTCCGGGGTCACGCGCTACAAGGTGGAGACGCATGAATGGTACATGTTCGGTGAGGCATCGGAACCGTATTGGTACTTCCCCAAAAAGCTGCATCTGGAAAAGTTCGACTCGCTCTTTCGCGTCGAAGCCAGCGTGGATGCCGACACGGCCTATTTCTATCAGCGGCGCAAGCTCTGGAAGCTAATTGGCAACGTGCGTGTCCGCAGCTTACAGGGCGAACAGTTCGAAACGAGCGTCCTCTATTGGGATCAGAACACGGAGAAGATCTACTCCGACCAATTCATTCGTATCACCAAAGGCGAATTTGTCAACACGGGGCAAGGCTTCGAATCGAATCAGGCGTTGACACAATACAGGATCTTCAATTCGGCAGCAGAGATTCCCTTTGATGAGCGCTCCTCGTCCGATTCGATAGGTGTCGCGCCACCACTTCCACCGACATAAGACGAACGTATTTATCCCCCCGAAACAACCCACAAACACCACCTAAAAAGCGCGCCAAATTTGCCGTATACCAATTTTTGCACCTCCTTTGCGCGCGCTAAATCAAAAGACAATTCATATTTGCAGAAGTAAAGATGGCTACATTAGAGAAGATTAGAGGGCACGCACCGCTGTTGGTTACTATCGTCGGTCTGGCCCTGTTAGGGTTCATCATCGAGGACTTTCTGAACTCGGGTTCGACCTATTTCCGTCAATCAAAAAACCAGGTGGTTACCGTCAACGGTACCTCCGTCGACTATCAAGAATATCAAAAACGCATCGAGGAAATGACGGAAGTCACCAAGCTGCAGTACGGCCTCCAAAGCCTGAATGAAGAGCAGACGCTGGACCTCCGCCAGAGCGTATATAACTCGATCGTGAGTGAGATTGTGATGAAAGACGTGGCGGATAAGATCGGTATTGACGTGACGTCAGACGAGCTCTTCGACATGATTCAAGGTGACAACATCCCCCCGATTGTGCAGCAGAATCCACTGTTTTTGGATCCGCAGACGCGGCGATTCAGCAAGGCGCGTGCACTGGGCGTGTTGAAGGCCTTAGAGAACATCGACGCTGTGCCCGAAGAGCAGCGCGAAGAAATGCAGCAGATGCGCAACTTCTGGCTCTTCTGGGAGAAGAACATGAAGCTGCAACGCATGCAGGAGAAATACATGAACCTCTTAACAAAAGCAATCGTAGCCAACCCCATCGACGCCAAGGATGCTTACGAGGGATCGGTGGTAAGCTCGGACATTGTTTACGCCGTGCAGTCGCTGGCTTCGATACCTGATTCTACGGTACAGGTGGACGAGTCGGCCATTCGCAAGCTCTACAACGAGCGCAAGGAGCAGTTCAAGCAGAAAGATTCGCGCGTGATCGATTACTTGGCCGTCGAGGTTCGCCCGAGCAAGGAAGATTACGACGCCATCAATAAAGACATGCAGGAGGCCCGTGCGCAGCTTGCCGCTACGGACAGTAGCAGCAGCGTGGAGAATGTGATCTCGAAATATTCCCGCACGCCATACATGGACTTCTATATCTCCGAAAACGATATGCGAGACGAAGACCTCAAACGCTTCGTTCAGACTGCTGAAGTGGGCACTATGGAAGGCCCCATCTTCAAGGATGACAGCTATCGCCTCTACAAGCTCCTCGGTCGCAAGTCCGCACCGGACTCCGCCAAAATCAGCGACATCTTCCTGGCTGCACCCAGCGGATCGATTACCGCTGACCTGACCCGACTGGCCGACAGCCTCATGACGCTGCTCAAGGGCGGCGCCGACTTTGCCGAGCTGGCCAAGAAGTACTCCTCCTTCGGATCAGCCGAGAATGGTGGCGATCTGGGTTGGCTTACCGAGGCCGCTCTCACCCAAGCCAACCTTGGTAAGGACTTCGACCGTGAAGTCTTCAGCGCCCCCATCAACCAGCCGACGCTGGTCAAGACCAACAATGGCTATCACCTGCTGAAGGTGACGGAGCGTACCGCCGCCGTATCGAAGTATAAGGTAGCCGTCGTCTACATGGATGTGCGCCCGACTAACAAGACTTACAGCAAGATCTTCAACGACCTCAACGCTTTCGTGGCGAAGAATAAAACGGCTGATCAGATCGCTGCTGCCGCTAAAGAGAATGGCTATGAGTTGACGCCAGACGTGACCGTAACGGGTGAAGACCATCAGCTGGGCATGATCCAAGATGCCCGCCAGGTAGTGCGCTGGGCCTTTGAGAACAAGTCGAAAGGCAAGGTGTCTGACATCAAGGAGTGCAAGTCGCGTATCCCGGGCACGAGCGATTACAAGACGACCTACGTCGTGGCTATCCTGCGCGATGTGCTGAAAGAGGGCTATCAATCGTTTGAGACCGTGGCCCCGCTGATCCGTCGTGAACTGGCCATGCGCAAGAAGAGCGAGGACGTAGCCGCAGCGCTGAAGGCCAAGAACCTGACCTCGCTTCAGGCCTACGCTTCGGCCATGAACTCACGCATTGACACCGTGAAGTTCATTACGATGAACACGGCACGCATCAACGGAATCGGACTCGAACCGATCCTCAACGCCTACGTGGCCTATGCAAAGCCGAACACACTCTCTGGACCCGTAGCGGGATACAACGGCGTTTACGTCTTCCAAGTCTACAACCGCACGAAGGACGCCACGCCCTACAACGAGAAGGCGCAAATGCGGGAGATTGAGGCCAACACCGCACCGCGCGTGGGCTATTTCGCCCTTCAAAAGTTGGTGGAGGACTCGAAGATCACCGACAATCGCATTCGATTTGAATGATACGTCCTCCTCTCTCTGAGGAGGCACTTTGTACATAATTTTTTTGCTGCCGTAGCGACGAAAGTCGTTGCGGCAGTTTTTTTAGCTTTTGATTTTAGCCGTTAGATCCCCCCACCTATATTTGCGGCCGCAAGAAGAAAAACGACAACCATCCGATCCACACAGAACCGAATGACTATTTCAAGCCTCGACATACCGCACTCCTCCGACGAGCTGCATAAACAAGCGCCTATGCAGGCGTTTGGTGATCGGGTTGTTAAAAATACCCCCCCCCCATTTAACAGTTAAGCCCATTATTTACGGACTCCTACTTATCTGCGGATGCTTTTTGTCGTTCGCAGCCGCCTTTGCGCACCCTTTTGCCAAGGATGCGTTGGAGTGCGGTGTGTGCGTCGGGGCAGGTGAACAGAAAAACAAACAAGCACGAGATATGAACCACGGAAAATGTTATTGCGCGTACTGTGGCCAGTCGTTTACGAGCGTTGGCCAACTGACGCGGGCCGGGCTGTGCGCACGCCACCCCGACGGCCCCGTCCGAGGGAAACACAAACTCTACGAAGGGACAGAGAAGTCGGCCTACACCTGCAAATACTGCGGCGCTGAAGCCCGTACGATCGATCGCCTGACGGCCTCCACCTGCCTCCACCACCCCAAGGGACACCACCGCGGCCACCACGAGCCGGCACTGTAGAGGAGAGATAGAACACACACACTATTTATGATATATGAGAAAGGATATTTTGAGAATGTCGAGGGGGTATTTAAAGCATGCCAGCGAGATCGTTATGTCTTTAGTTGCACCCCAAAATGATCTTTGAACATTAACTATTTGAACTATGCAAGGAGAAAGCAGTAACAAACTCGTACCGATTATAGTCGGCGTATTAGGCGTTTTATATGGAATTAGCCCGGTTGACATATTGCCGGATGTTGTGCCCGTCTTTGGCTGGATAGATGATTTGGTGTTTACTGGAGGCAGCATACTGGGCGTAATGCAAGGCTTTGCCCAAGACAGCAACGCTGCATTTGCTGGGATATTGAAATTCTTCAAGTGGACACTGTGGTTGCTGGGAGGTATAGCTGTGCTATTGATAGCCTTGCTGGGTGGATTGGTTTATAAACTTGTTGCCTCGTAACAGGGGCACTATTGATCATCTATATGGATTTCATAAAAGCAGCCCTGATGTTGGGGAAGTTCGTAACCAAGGATCGGTTAAAGTCCGCACACGACTTTATAGATAAGCATGGTGATGACATCGCAAACATCGCTAAGGGAATCGGTGAGGTTTCAGCATTTGCGCAAAGGAAAAACGAAGAGCGGAGACAACGGTCAAGTATCGCGCGGCTTATTGAAGAGAATTTGAAAGCTGGGAATTTTAGTACGGTTGACATTGGACTTACTAACAAGGGCATTATCGACGACGATTTTGATATACGGTCGAAGTAAGCCCTCCAATGATAGCCGTGGAATGAATAAAAGGGAAACAGCGACGGGGCATGCTTTTGCATGACTTGGAGCTTCATACTACTAACTGAATAACGAGATTTCTTATGGGACAAAAAATTGAGAATGCTGAGAAGACGGTCAAGACAGCCGGTGAGGTTATCGGTGTTTTAGAATTGGTCGTTTCTGTTGCTGGAGCCATCTTAAAAGTACTTAGTGGCAAGAACAATTGATTGGAGAGATGGGCCTCTGAATTTTTTCAATAGAGGAGACAGCTTTCTCCTTCAGAGAGGCTGTCATGACAAACTTGACTGAATGAAACAAGGCAACATGAAAAAATGTCGTTCTAATGCGGCATGAGATTTTGCAACCTACTTAACAAGGAGAACTTTTTATGGAAAAGAAATTTGAGAACACAGAGAAGCACCTCAACAAGGCTGGAGACGTCGTCAAAGTCGTGACCGGAGTCCTCTCTGTTGCTGGACTCATCTTGAAAGTGCTGTCTGGAAACAAGAAGAACTGATTAACCCTCCGCGCCCCACCCCATAGCCCTATTATCGCAATAGGCATAAGCGGGTAAGTGAATCTGGTGGTGCATCGTACGTGTAGGGGCGGCCCTCAGTGGTCGCCCCTTTTTAATCTCTACAGGGGAGGCGTAGCAATACGATTTTCACATCCCCGGTTTCTTTTGCTGCCGCAATGGCCCTTCAGAAAAGATGAAAAATGACACCATTACAGCTTACACTATCGACATTATACCCCGCGAAAGAATAGATGAGGAATCGCAACCCTGTATCATCCCGCTGCGGGGCAGAAGCCTCTGGAAGAAACTTCCACGGTACTTCAACCAGCTGCGAGCCCTCTGGAAGAAACTTCCACGGTACCCCCAACGGCTGCAAACCCTCTGGAAGAAACTTCCACGGTTTGACTCGCTATGCCCGCAGTCCATTCACATT
>ERZ773035.3072-NODE-3072-length-10195-cov-3.932939_pt1 | contig 10195 bp, 10 predicted proteins | sample MGYA00511487_ERZ773035 | MGnify/ENA primary metagenome ERZ773035 (study PRJEB29015, sample SAMEA2737985) | human oral metagenome | biome: human oral; feature: human-associated habitat; material: dental | place: China | collected 2024 ...
TTTCTACGCTAGCGCTCGAGCACGCAGCCAAACTCTCCGCTCTTGGCGCCGTTATCGCGCCGCCAGTTTTGGGCTATTATTCGGGTCAAAACAGCCTTGAAGATATGGAAAATTTTATCATCGGCAAGTGGCTTGACTTGCTCGGGTTAGAGCATCAAATTTACAAAAGATGGAGCTAAAAACAGCTGCGCCAGTCGCAAGATAAAGTCCTGTTTTAGGCATAAAATAGTAAAATTATCCTTTAAAATTTAAAGGCGAAAAATGAAAGCTTGTATCTATCCTGGCACCTTTGATCCCGTAACAAACGGACACGTCGACGTTATCAGGCGGGCGGCTAAAATTTTCGATAAAGTTATCGTTGCAGTTGCGGCAAGCGAGAGCAAGCAGCCCTATTTTAGTTTGGCTAGACGCGTAGAAATGGTAAAAATCTCAACGGCGGATCTAAAAAACGTCGAAGTCGTAGGCTTTGATAACCTGCTTGTCGATTTTGCTAAAAACTGCGGCGTAAACGTCGTGATCCGAGGACTTCGCGCGGTCAGCGACTTTGAGTACGAGCTGCAAATCGGCTACGCAAACGCTGTGCTTTGGGATGAGCTAGAGACCGTTTATCTGATGCCGAGCCTGCAAAACGCCTTTATCTCAAGCTCGATCGTGCGCTCCGTTCTTAGCCACGACGGCGACGTTAGCAAGCTGGTTCCAAGCGAAATTTTAGAAACTTTGAAAGGCTAAATTTGTATATTTTATTCGAAGGTATCGACGGCGCGGGTAAAAGCACGCAGATAGCGCGGCTAGAGGCGGCTTACCCGCAAGCGATCGTGACTAAAGAGCCCGGCGGCACGAAGCTTGGCGAAAATTTGCGCGAGATTTTACTAAAGGAAAACGACCTGGATAAAAGGGCTGAAATTTTGCTATTTTTGGCCGATAGAGCCGAGCATTTCGGTAAAACAATAAAACCCAACTTAGACAAGATGATTTTGAGCGACAGGGGCTTCGTCTCGGGCATGGCCTACGCGCTGGCGGGCGGAAATTTTAGCTTTGAAGAGCTTTTAAGCTTAAATAAATTTGCCCTACAAGGAAATTTTCCGCAAAAAATAGTATTTTTTAAAGCGGATGAAAGCACGCTAATATCGCGCCTAGGCTCGCGCGCGCAGATGGACGGCATAGAGGCTAGGGGATTTGCGTATCTACTAAGAGTGCAGGACGCGATGGAGGAAATTTTGCAAAAACTAGACATCAGTTACGTCGCGATCGACGCCGCCCTGGACGAAGAAAAAATAACGAATTTGATAAAGGAGTTTATAAATGATTAGCGCATTAAGGGGGATTAAGGACGTTTTGCCGCCCCAGTCTGGACTTTACGAGAGGATAATCAAAATCTGCGAAGAGGTCGCGAAAAACTACGGATACGAGTTCGTGCTGTCTCCGCACCTGGAGCAAACGGCGCTTTTTCGCCGCAGCGTCGGGGAGAGTAGCGACATCGTGGGCAAGGAGATGTATCAGTTTGAGGATAAGGGCGGCAACGACGTTTGCCTGCGTCCCGAGGGTACGGCCGGCGTCGTGCGCGCCTTTATCGAGGCTAAATTTGACCGCGCGGGCGGCGTGAGACGGTACTTTTATCACGGTTCGATGTTTCGCTACGAGCGCCCGCAAAAAGGACGTTTGCGCGAGTTTCATCAGTTTGGCTGCGAGTGCTTCGGCGAACCTAGCGTTTATGAGGATGCGAGCGTTATTTTGATGATAAACGAAATATTTTCGCGCCTGGGTATCAAAACCAAGCTACTTATAAATTCGCTCGGAGACGCCGCTAGTATGGGTGCATACCGCGAAAAGTTGGTTAAATTTTTAGACGAGCACGAGAGTCAAATTTGCGAGGACTGCAAGCGTAGAAAGCTGACAAACCCTATCCGCGTGCTAGACTGCAAGGTCGAAAGCTGTCAAAAAATCTATGAAAATGCACCGCTGATAATCGGCAGCCTAAACGACGAATGCGCAGGCGAGTTTAAAAAGCTGCAAGAAATTTTAAGCGGCAACGGCGTAGAGTTTGAGATAGATCCGAAGCTCGTGCGCGGGCTTGATTATTACTGTAAAACGGCGTTTGAGTTCGTTTCAAACGAGATCGGCGCAAAGAGCGCGGTCGCAGGCGGCGGACGCTACGACAGGCTGGTCGAGTACCTAGGCGGCAAGGCTAGCTACGGCGTTGGCTTTGCGATGGGTATCGAGCGCATAATGGAAATCCTGGGTGGCCGCGAGAGCCAGAGTGAAAGAAGCGGAGTGTATATCGGCGCGATGGATTCCGATGGCGTGGATGCGGTCTATAAAATAGCGATAAATTTAAGAAAAAGTCTCCCAGTCATCGTGAGCTACGAGCCTAAAAAACTGCAAAAACACCTAAATGCCGCGGATAACGCAAACGCTAGGATCTGCCTTTGCGTCGGAGAGGACGAGCTAAAAACTGGCAAAATTTGGCTAAAAGATCTGAGCGAAAAGGCTGAAAAAACGCTTGATTTGGCAGATCTGGAGAGTGAGCTTAAAAGGATTTTAAATGTATGATTACGGTTTAAATTTGTGGGGCAACAATAACTTTATCGTCGAAAACGGTAAAATTTGCGTCAATACCGGCTCAAAACCCGCCATCATCGATATCGTAAAAAGCATCAGGAGCGAAGGCTACCGAGGCCCGCTGCTGCTGCGCTTCCCTCACCTCATACACAAGCAAATTTCGCAAATTTACAAAAGCTTTGAGAGCGCGAAAAACGAATTCGGCTACAAAGGCAGCTTTAACGCCGTCTATCCGCTAAAAGTAAATCAATATCCGGGCTTTGTAAAAAATCTAGTCCGTCACGGCCAAAAGTACGGATATGGTCTGGAGGCGGGCTCAAAGGCCGAGCTGCTACTAGTGATGGCGTACAACAACGAAGGCGCGCCGATCACCGTAAACGGTTTTAAAGATAAAGAGATGATAAACATCGGCTTTATCGCGGCCGAAATGGGACACAACATCACGCTAACGATCGAGGGACTAAACGAGCTTGAAGCCATCATCGCGATCGCAAAAGAGCGTTTCGCTCCAAAGCCAAACATCGGCCTACGCATCAGACTGCACAGCAGCGGATCTGGCATCTGGGCTAAAAGCGGCGGTATAAACTCCAAATTTGGCCTAACTGCAACCGAGCTAATCGAAGCGGTAAATTTGCTAAAAGAGGCAAATTTGCTCGATCGCTTTAATATGATCCACTTTCATATCGGTTCGCAAATCACCGAAATCCACCCGCTAAAAAAGGCCCTAATCGAAGCAGGAAACATCTACGCCGAGCTGCGAAAAATGGGCGCAAAAAACCTAAAAGCCATAAATTTAGGCGGCGGTCTAGCCATAGAGTATTCGCAGTTTAAGGAAAACTCAAGCCGAAACTATACGCTTAGCGAATACGCAAACGACGTGGTCTACCTGCTAAAAACGATGGCGACGCAGCGAAACGAGGTGGAGCCCGATATCTTTATCGAGAGCGGCCGCTTTGTCTCGGCTTCGCACGCCGTGCTGGTCGCGCCCGTCTTGGAGCTCTTTAGCCAGGACTACACCGAGGAAAAACTTGTGCTGAAAAAGAAAAATCCTCAGCTAATCACCGAACTAAACGACCTGCTAAGTACGATAAAGCCGTCAAACGCGATAGAGTATCTGCACGACAGCATCGATCATATGGAGAGCATTTTGACGCTGTTTGATCTGGGTTACGTAGATCTGCAAGATCGCTCGAACGCTGAAATTTTAACCCACCTAATCATCAAAAAAGCGGCAAAGATCCTAGGCACCAAGCAGCATAACGCCGAGCTTTTAAAGCTGCAAGAGGAGGCGCAGGAGCGCTATCTCGTAAATTTTTCGCTATTTCAGTCGCTACCTGATTTTTGGGGTTTAAAGCAAAATTTCCCTATCATGCCGCTTGACCGCCTGGACGTGCGCCCTACCCGTTCGGCGTCGCTGTGGGACATCACCTGCGATAGTGACGGCGAGATAGGCTTTGATGACGAGGAAAATCCTCTGTTTTTGCACGACGTAGACGTGGAAAAAGAGGAGTACTTTTTGGGATTTTTCCTAGTCGGAGCGTATCAGGAGGTGCTGGGCATGAAACACAATCTCTTTACTCACCCGACCGAAGCTACCATCGAGATAGACGCAGAGGGATTTAAGGTGTCGCACCTACTAGAGAGCCAGTCGATCCTTGATATCATGGAGGATCTGGACTACGACATCTACGAGATCCAGGACATCCTAAACGAGCGCATCGAAAAGTCAAAGCTCGTAACCGACTCGCAGCGCAAGCAAATTTTAGGCGAAATGTATCTGTTTTTGAACGATAACGGCTATCTAAAAACTATATCTTAAATTTAAAAAAGGAACAAAAATGCTATCAAAAAGAGTTCAGGTGCTAGGCGAAAGCCTAACCATCGAAATCAGCACCAAGGCAAAAGAGATGAAAGCCCGCGGCGAGGACGTGATCAGTTTTGGCGCGGGCGAACCGGACTTCGACACGCCAGAGATCATCAAAAACGAGGTAAAAGCCGCCCTAGATAAAGGCTGCGGCAAATACACAGCCGTCGCCGGCACGCCCGAGGTAAGAGAAGCGGTCGCCGCAAAGCTAAAGCGTGACAACGGGCTAAACTACGCGCCTAATCAAATCATCACCAACGTCGGCGCCAAACACTCGCTTTTTAACGTATTTCAGGCGCTAATCGACGAGGGCGACGAGGTCATCGTGCCAAGCCCGTACTGGGTGAGTTACCCAGAAATGGTCAAATTTAGCGGCGGCAAGCCCGTTTTTATCGAAACTAGCGAAAAGACCGGCTTTAAAATCACGCCTGAGCAACTAAAGGCGGCGATCACTCCTAGAACTAAAATTTTAACGCTAAACAGCCCTTGCAACCCGACGGGCGCGATATATAGCCGCAAAGAGCTAGAGGCGCTAGGCGAAGTGCTAAAAGGCACGAAAATCATCGTAGCTAGCGACGAAATGTACGAAAAGCTAAACTACGAGGGCGAATTTGTCGCGACTGCGGCCGTGAGCGAGGATATGTTTAATCGCACGATCACGATAAACGGCCTAAGCAAATGCGGCGCGATGCCGGGCTGGAGATTTGGCTACATGGCTAGCCCGTTTAAGGAGCTAAATGCTGCCGTAAACAAGCTACAAAGCCAAAGCACGAGCAACATAAACTCCCTAACGCAAGCCGGCGCCATCCCTGCGCTGCTGGGCAAGGCCGACGAAGATATCGCGTATATGAAGGGCGAGTTTAAAAAGCGCCGCGACCTGGGCGTAGAGATGATAAACGCGATACCCGGCCTTAGCGTGCTTAAACCCGACGGCGCGTTTTATCTTTTTATAAACTGCTCCGAGGTCGAGCCAGATAGCATGAAATTTTGCAAAGAGCTGCTAGAAAAGGCGAAGGTTGCCGTGGTGCCGGGCGTTGGTTTTGGTATGGACGGATACTTTAGGCTATCTTTTGCGACCGATCTAGATAGTATCAAAAAAGGTATCGAGCGTATCGGCGAATTTGTAAAAAGCTATAAAAAATAGCATAAATTTGACTCAAATTTGACGCGGCGAGTAAATTTGTGGCGTCAAATTTTAAAGTTATGCTAATGGATTAAGATTAGCCTTTTTTACAAACAAATTTAGAGTAGACTTTTTGCAAACAGGTACATATCCAAAATTTTTGCTTTTGTATATTGTAATTTTGAATCTTTTTCGCTACTAAATTCCTTTGTATAAATACTAACTTTATCAAAATCAACCTTGTTTGCATTGTATAATTTGCTTAAAAATTCTAAGGACTCCTTGTATTTTTTGTTAAAATTCTTAGTTGTGTTAAGGGTATTAATATTAAACTTATCTCCATTGTATATGTTTTTTATACTTTGAGATACATATCTGTCGTATGCGGGGACTATTCCTAGTGTGCCTAGCATTATTTTACTAACTAGCACAAGGTGATTGTTATCAGCTTTAGGCGGCATAATACAATCCTTTATACCATTATAAATATCAACAATTCTATCTAAATTATTTCCGTAGTTCTCTATGTCTATATCCCAATCTTGTTTGTCAAGGCTATTTATAAATTTAATAACTTTTTTATAGTGCGCAAGATTTGTTTGAAGTAAAAATTAACTACCGCGAAGCATACCCCAGCTAGCCAGGTAATAGCCCAACTGTAAACAATCTTTTTCTAAATCAATGCCAGAATTTTGCTTTTTAAAAAAATAGTTGTAGCAAAAATCAAATGAATAGTATCGGTGATATATGCTAGTTTTATTTTTTTCAAATTTACCTATTTGAATTTCTATATCGTTTTGTTTCATGTCTGCAACTTTCTTGTGTTGATTTTTTTTCTAAATACTCAAATTTCTGCTCAACGTTCATCATCACTTCGCAGCCCGTGTATCCGCCCTGTTCTTTAAGCCGCGCAAGCACGCTCAAAATGTCTTTTACATCCAAATTTGAGAGAATTTGTTCGGTGAGTTTTAGGTCGTGATCGCAGCCGCGCGCGTGAAGCTGGGCATCCAAAAGCTCGAAAAGCCGTATAAATTTATCTTCGGACATAGGCAAATTTTGCCTAAATTCGGCTAGTTCTTTTTCTTTTATAGCTTTTAAGATTTCTTTTCTTTTGCTTTTTTCCATAGATTTTGCGTTCAAATTTATGTCTTTAAATTTGACGGCTATTACGTAAAAGCCGTCAAATTTTTAGTTCTTTTTAAAAAACCTAGCGATCTTAGCTTGTAGTTTGAAAAAATCGGCCAATTCCATTATCGGATATGCGCCTGCGTATTTTTTACCGCCCGCGATATCTTTTGACACGCCGCCGCGCGCTGCTATCTGGGCGAAGTCGCCGACTTTTAAATGCCCCGCCGAGCCGCTTTGTCCGCCCATCACGACGTTTCGTCCAAGCTTGGTCGATCCTGCGAGCCCTACCTGAGAGACCAGTATCGAGCCGTAGCCTATCTCGCAGTTGTGGCCGACTTGTACGAGGTTATCGATCTTGGCGTATGCTTTTACGATCGTGCTTTCAAACACCCCGCGGTCTATCGTCGTGCATGCACCGATCTCGACAAAATCCTCTAAAACGACGTTGCCGTTGTGGTAAATTTTCACGTGCTCGCCCGTTTTCGTGTGCGCGTAGCCAAAGCCGTCGCTGCCGATAACGGCGTTTGCGTTGATGCGGCAGTCGTTGCCGATAACCGTGTCGTTATAGATGACGACGTTTGGGTGGATGACACAGTTTGCGCCGATTTTTACGTTATCGCCGACGTAGGCGCCCGCCATCACGAGCGTATTGTCGCCGATTACGGCGCTAGAGCCCACGTAGACGTTTGGCATTATCTTTGCGCTTGGCGAAATTTGTGCCGGCTGCGGCTTGGAGGCTAGAAGCTCCTTAGCGAAATACTCGCTCAAAATAGCAAAAGCAAGGTGCGGGTTTTCTACCACTACCGCCCTGCTTTGCGCGCCGACGAGCTCTTTAAAATTTGACGCGACTAAAATCGCACCCGCCTTTGAGCTCTCGATAAATTTAGCGTTTTTCTCGCTATCGCAGTAGCCTAGCTCGCTAGACCCTGCGTTTGAGAGCGAATTTAGAGCCGTGATCTCTAGCTCCTCGCCGCTAAATTCCAGTCCTAAGATTTTATAAATTTCGCTTAGTTTCATCATAGATCCATTAGCACCGAGCCGCCGCGCACGACGTCTGTGGGGTTAAATTTTTTGATAGCTTTGAGGAAATTTTCTATCCTACTCGCATCGTCGCTAACCATGACGACGATGTAGTTTTCGTTAGTGTTGGCTACGATGCCGTTGTAGGCCTTTAGTATCGCGTCTAGTCCGCCGAAATTTTCGCTAAGCGGGATTTTAACTAGCGCCATTTCTTTTTCTACGAATTCGCCGCTTTCGAAGACTTTGTAGGTCGGTATTAGCTTGTGTAGTTGCTTTACGATCTGCTCTAGCACGCGCTCGTCGCCGCTAGTGACGATGCTGATACGAGAAAGCTCGGTGCCTGGGATCGGTGCTACCGTGAGCGTGTCGATGTTGTATCCGCGCCCCGCAAAAAGCCCGGAAATGCGCGATAAAACGCCGTGCTCGTTTAGCACGATGACTGAAATCACTCTTCTTATGCTCATTTTTATTCCTTGCTTTTTAAGATCATGTTGTATATTGCCGCGCCAGCAGGAACCATCGGCAGTACGTCCTCAAATCTGTCCACGCGTACGTCTAGCACCGCCGTTTTACCGCAGGCCATCGCCTCTTTTAGCGCGGAGCGAAACTCATCCTTTGTGCGGCACACAAAGCCCGCTCCGCCAAAGCCCTCTGCGATCTTCACAAAATCAGGTTGCAGGCTAAGGTCAGTCGAGGAGTAGCGCTCGCCGTAGAAAAAGGTCTGCCACTGGCGCACCATGCCTAGGAAATTGTTATTTAAGATGATGTTGATGACGGGCTTATCTATCTCGGTGGCGGTCATCAACTCTTGGATATTCATGAGGATCGAGCCGTCGCCGGTGAAATTTACGACGATGTTTTCGGGCTTTGCCGCCTTCGCTCCGACGGCTGCGGGCAAACCAAAGCCCATAGTTCCCTGGCCACCGCTAGTTATCAGCTGGCGCGGCCTATCAAACGGATAAAACTGCGCGACCCACATCTGGTGCTGGCCGACGTCGGTGGCGATCACGGCGTCTTTGCCTGATTCTTTTAAAATTTTAGCCGTTTCGCGCACGACCCACTGCGGTTTTATGATCTCGTCGCTATCTTTGTAATCCAGCGGATTTAGCGCGTCGTAGCGAGCCAATATCTCGCGCCACGCGGTCAAATTTTGCTCGTTTACGCTTACTTTTTCCACCATCTCCTCTAGGACGCAGTTTAGATCGCCCACGATCGGGAAGTGCGCGTTTACGATCTTTGAGATCGAGCTAGGGTCGATATCGACGTGGATGATTTTGGCGTGTTTGGCAAATTCGCTGAGCTTGCCCGTCACGCGGTCGTCAAACCGTACGCCCAACGCGATGATTAGATCGGTTTCGCTCATCGCCATATTTGCCGCGTAGCTGCCGTGCATGCCGACCATCGAGAGCAGATTTTTATCCTCGTGCGCTAGGACGCCAAGCCCCATCAGCGTTTCGACCGCGGGGATGCCCGTCTTTGCGCTAAATTTACGCACGAGATCGCTAGCGTTCGCCGCTACGACTCCGCCGCCCAGATATAGTAGCGGGCGTTTGGCCTCAGCGATGACTTCGAGCGCCTTTTTGATCTGCTTTGCGTTGCCCTTGTAGGTCGGTTTGTATGTGGGCATCTTTATCTCGGTCGGGTAATCAAAATCCCCGACGGCCGCGGTTATATCCTTTGGAATATCGACGTGAACGGGGCCGGGACGTCCAGAGCGAGCGATATAAAAGGCCTCTTTTAGGATGCGCGGCAGCTCCTCGATACTGCGCACGAGGTAGTTATGCTTCACGCACGGGCGAGAGATGCCCACGGCGTCGATCTCCTGAAAGGCGTCCGTGCCGATAAGCGAGGTCGGAACCTGGCCGCTGACTAGTATAAGCGGAATGCTATCTGAGTATGCGGTGGCTAGACCCGTGACCGCGTTTGTAAAGCCGGGACCGCTCGTCACAAATGCCACTCCGACCTTGCCGCTAGCGCGCGCGTATCCGTCTGCGGCGTGTACGGCGGCTTGCTCATGACGCGTCAAAACGTGCTTGAAATAACTCTGCTTATACGTCTCGTCATAGATGTTTAGCGCCGCGCCGCCTGGGTAACCAAAAACCGTGTCTACGCCCTCCTCACGCAAGGCTTCCATCACCATGCGCGAGCCAGAAATGCCTTTTATCATCTGTATCGCCTTTTGATAAATTTGACCCCGATTATACAGCTTTAAGGTTTAAAAACGCGTAAAATCGGGCTTAGAATTTGAGTTCGGCTTTGAAAGGGCTTAAATTTGAGTAAATTTGCCAGCGAAATTTAGAAGGATTCAAATTTGGATAGGCTATTAAATTTGACGCGCCGAGACCCGTACCTTTAAAATGCTAAAATTGGTTTTCAAATTTAATGATACACATTTTTTAGTTTTCTAAAATTTAAGCTTTTTCTTTTTTTGGGAGGCAGAAGGGGTTTCTACTTACGGTCTGCTTGCAGCTACGAGCGAAGCGAAGTAGAGCGTCGCCTTC
>ERZ773035.3074-NODE-3074-length-10186-cov-36.835357_pt1 | contig 10186 bp, 9 predicted proteins | sample MGYA00511487_ERZ773035 | MGnify/ENA primary metagenome ERZ773035 (study PRJEB29015, sample SAMEA2737985) | human oral metagenome | biome: human oral; feature: human-associated habitat; material: dental | place: China | collected 2024 ...
ACGAGGCGTACGATGTGCTGAAGGATCCGCAGAAGAAGGCGGCGTATGACCAGTTCGGTCACGATGCCTTCGACCCGCGTCGCGGGGGCGGTGCCGGAGGGGGCAACCCCTTCGGCGGTGCCGGCGGATTCGGCGGCTTTGACATGAACGACATCTTCGATATGTTCGGTATGGGTGGCGGTGGACGCCGCGCGCGCCGGCAGGGTCCCGAGCGCGGCGCAGACCTGCGCTACGATCTCGAGATTTCGTTCGAGGAGGCGGCGTTCGGCAAGGAGGTCGAGCTCTCCATCCCGCGTGAGGAGAACTGTCCGACTTGCGGCGGTTCGGGCGCGGCGAAGGGCTCGAGTGCCGAGACCTGTTCGACCTGTCATGGGTCGGGGCAGGAGCAGGTTATGCAGCGGACGATGTTCGGCAGCATGATGACCTCGCGCACATGCAGCCAGTGCCACGGCACGGGCAAGATCATCAAGAATCCGTGCGGTGACTGCCACGGCACGGGGCGCAAGCGCGTCACGAAGACCATCAAGGTCAACATCCCGCGCGGTGTGGACGACGGACAGCGCGTCCGCGTTTCGGGCGGCGGCGAGGCGGGTGTGCGCGGCGGGGCGAACGGCGATCTCTATGTATACATCTTCATCCGTCCGCATGAGCTCTTTCAGCGGCGCGGCAACGATGTCCTCATCGAGATTCCGATCACCTTCGTACAGGCATCGCTCGGCGATACGGTACAGGTGCCGACCCTCGACGGCGCAGTCGACCTCAAGGTGCCTGCGGGCATCCAGACGGGCACGGTGCTGCGCGTCAAGGGCAAGGGCATACCGAATCTGCGTGGCTCCGGACGCGGCGATGAGCACGTCCGCGTCAAGGTCACAACGCCGCAGAAACTCTCCGCAAAGCAGAAGGAACTCCTCAAGGAGTTCGCAGCGCTCAGCGGGGATGCGGTCAATCCCGAGCAGAAGAGCTTTACTGAGAAATTCAAGGATCTGTTTGCGTAATAGAGCGGCTGCGGCTTCATCTTGCCGTAGCCGCTCCTTTTGCGCATTGACATTACTTCGTACATTTGTTAGGATAAGCCGTATTGGTTTTGTTTAGGAAAAAAGCGTGTAGGCTTGGAGGGCTGGATGGAAAATGTCTACGCATTAGTCAAGCGTTTCTATCTGGCGCATGGGCGTGCGAATATCTTTGTGGCGCGCACGCTTGTCGAGCGCTATCTTCGTGCGGCAGCGTGGCGTGGGCGGAGCAATGAAGACCTCTGTACAGACTGGTACTGCATTGAGGACTTTCTCACAGTTATTCAGCGGCGCGATGATTCGCTTGCGCGGCTCTTCATCCGCATCGACTACCTCGCGCTCTTCTTCCGCTATGCGGATGCGCATATTGACCGACGTCCGCTCAAGCGACACGCAGAGGATTATTTTTCGCGCATGCGCGCCTTTCTGACCTATCTCGAGGATACGGGCGACTATGACATCGACATCGGCGAGCTGGATGCCGATCTCGAGATGTTCTACATCACGGGGCGGTTCCGCCTGCCGGAGCGTGTCATGTGGGAGGAGATCGAAGGGCTGACGATCGAGGATATCGAGGAGGACGAGCGGATCGAGATGGAGGAGCTGAACATTCAGCTCAATGATCTCCTGCACCGCATCGGCGAGTATTTCCGGTGTCCCGCCTATCAGCTCGACATCGGCCGTGCGGCGACGATCTACACGGGCGGCCTCTACGATATGAACGAGTACGAACACGCGAGCGAGGAGGAAAAGGAAACCTTCTGGCTGCGGTTCTGGGACTATTTTTTCTTCGACTATCATCTCATTGCAACGGATGAGACGCCGATTGCGCACTACAGCGAGCATATGTGGAAGAAGCTCAGCTACGATGACCGCGAGATCATCGGCGATCTGCTGGCGGCGCGCTTTGCCGTACTCGCCGTGACGGAGGAGTACGACGATCACGTTGTCTGCCGCGATATTCTGCGCGATGAGGAGGTCGTGCTGCCGCATCCGGATATTCCGGGCTCGCTTTCAAAGAGTATTCTCTTCGGGCATATCTGTGACGAGGGGATGATGATGCTCAATTACATCACGGCAATCCCGGCGAGCAAGCGTCTGCAGAAGCGGATTGGCGACACGATTCAGCGCGAGTACAAGCTCTTCCGCATGCAGGCGCATGAGGCAACGATGGACGATTTCCTCGAACGGGAAGCGGCGCTCGTGCGCCATACGATCCACGTCCTCTCGACGCTCGCGCAGCTCGATGTGCTGCCGCGCCGTCTGCTGCCGGCTGCCATTCCCCGCACGATCGACCCGCATGTGTGCGCGGAGGAACTCGGCGCACTTCAGATCATTGCGGACAAGATCGGCTTTAGCCGTCACTCACAGGTGCTTATGTGCGAGCTGTTTCTGGACTACGCGCAGTCCGATCTTGCGCGTGCACAGACAGCGGAGACGCTGACGGCAACGATATTCCTTTTTGCGGAGATCAATGATATCGACCTTTCGCCGATCACGGAGCTCTATCATGTGCTCGGTTCGGATCAGAAAACGGTGCGTGCTGTGCTTGCGCGCATGCGTACGACGCTGCGCTGTGTGACCTACGATCCCCGTTACCTCGGGGAGGAGGGGTTTGTGACGATGCTCTACAGCGTTGTTCACGGGAAAGCAAACTTTTAGGGAGGAGGCTCCTATGGAACAGGATTCGCGTGTGCGGCCGATGAGCCGTGAGGAAAATGCCGCCTATCGTGGCGTGACGGTGGACGAGAGCGGCGCAGAGCCGCACGAGGAAGAGGGACAGGCGTGGAGCTCTGCCTACGGCGGTACTCCGCGCAGCTCCGTGCGCTATATCCGCATTGGCGGCGTGTCGCGGCGTCCCTCGCTCCTTACGAGCCTCCTCTGGGCGCTCGGCCTCGGGGCACTGCTTGCGCTCTTCATCTTTGTTGCTCTGCCTGCGATTGCGATGATTATCGTCGGTGTCCTCGTGCTCGGCGCAATCGTCAGCCTCGTCGGACGTGCCCGCATCATGTCGTGGATGATGCGGCGGCTGTACGGAAGATAGTGCGAAAAATCACGGAACAGGGCTTTACAAAAGTCCTATCTTGTGATATACTCCAATAAATTCATTTAAGATCTGGAAAGAGTGGGTGGAAGCCCACTCTTTCATTGCGTATGAGAAGAGGGAGAGCATGAGCGCGAAGATCGAGGAGCGCGTTGAGGAGATTGTGCGCGGTCTCCTGACCACTGTGCCGGAGTTGGAGCTGGTCGATGTCGAGTATGTGCGCGAGCGCGACTACTATCTGCGTGTCTACATCGACAAGGAGGGCGGAATCGATATCGATGACTGCCAGGCACTGAGCGAGCGGTTGGAGGCGATTCTCGACCGCGAGGACTTCATCCCCGATTCCTATATTTTGGAAGTGTCCTCGCCGGGGATCGACCGTGTGCTGCGCAAGCCGCGCGATTTCGAGCGCGAACGCGGCAAGCAGGTCGATGTGACGCTCTATGCGCCCTTTGACGGAAAGAAACAGTGGACGGGTGCACTCATGGACTGCGACGGCAAGATGCTGACTCTTGATGACGGGGTTCAGATCCCGATGGAGCAGGTCTCACAGATACGTCTGCATATCGACTTTTAGGGAGGATTTGGGTTTTGGCAAGAAAAAGCACCAAGGAGACGAACGGCGGAAAAGAATTCCTGCAGACCTTGCAGGAGCTTGCGTACGAGAAGGGCATCGATGAGGAAAGGCTCTTCCAGACCATTGAGGCGGCGCTGATCTCGGCATATAAGCGCAATTTCAGCTGCTCAGATCAAGACGTTCGCATTTCTCTGTCGCGTGAGACGGGCGCATTTCACGTCTTTGCCCGCAAGACGGTTGTCGAGACAGTTGAGAGCGACATCACGCAAATCTCCCTTGCGCAAGCGCGTGCTATCAATCCGGACTACAAAGTCGATGATGTGGTCGAGATCGAGATGACCCCTGCGAACTTCGGACGAATTGCGGCGCAGACGGCGAAGCAGGTCGTCATGCAGCGTCTACGTGAGGCGGAGCGCAGCAATGTCTATGATGAGTACAAGGATCGCTCAGCGGATATTGTCACGGGCATTGTGCAGCGCGTCGAGGGGCGCAACGTGTTCGTCGACATCGGGCGTGCAGAGGCTCTGCTCATGGCGACGGAGCAGCTGCCGACGGAGGAATACAACTACGGCGACACGCTGCGCGCCTATATCATCGAGGTGAAGAGTACGGCGCGCGGTCCGCAGATCATGCTCTCTCGCACGCATCCGGGACTCCTCAAGAAGCTCTTCGAGCTGCAGGTACCAGAGATGCAGGAGGGTGTGGTCGAGATCAAGTCGATTGCGCGCGAGGCGGGCAGCCGCTCGAAGGTTGCCGTCTACTCGTCCGAAGAGCGCGTCGACCCGATCGGCGCCTGTGTCGGCCCGCACTACATGCGCGTACAGGCAGTGGTCGACGAACTTGCGGGGGAGAAGATCGACATTGTGAAATGGAGTGACGACCCCGCGACCTACATTGCGAACTCGCTGAACCCTGCCAAGGTGATCTCGGTCGCCGTAAATGAGGCAGAGAAGGTCTCACGTGTGATCGTTCCGGACTACCAGCTCTCGCTTGCCATCGGCAAAGAGGGGCAGAACGCTCGCCTCGCGGCAAAGCTGACGGGCTGGAAGATCGACATCAAGAGCGAGGCACAGGCAGCCGAGCTGATGGCGGAGGAAGCGGCGGAAGATACCGCTGTGGAGGAGCCCGCCGAAGAGGAGGCATAATGGCAGAGGCGAGACAGCCCGAGCGGCTGTGCGTCGGCTGCCGTACACTGCATCCGAAGTGTGAACTCCTGCGCATTGTAAAGAGTCCTGACGGGACGGTCGCGCTTGACCCGACGGGCAAGAGCCCCGGGCGCGGTGCATACCTATGTCCCTCACCCGAATGCCTCCGCAAGTCGCGCAGACAGAACGGTCTATCGTGGTCGTTCAAGGGGCGGGTTGTCCCCGCCGTCTATGACGCACTCGAGGAGATTGTGCAGCACGAGGAGGATGGGACATGAACGCAGGGATAGAGCAGCGCGCGATGAACCTCCTCAGCATGGCGGCACGCGCACGGCGCATCCTATCCGGTGCGTTCGTTGTGGAAGAGGCACTGAAGCGCAAGCAGGGTACATACCTTCTGCTCGCGGTTGATGCTTCGGAGGAGACCAAGGCGAAATTTTCCCGCATGGCGGCGCAGATGAATGTACCGTCGGCGGAATTACTGACTATGCAGCAGCTCGGGCACTGTCTCGGCAAGGAGTACCGTGCGGTTGCTGTGCTGATAGATAGAGGATTTGCGGACAGGCTCAGCGCCTATTTGCAGGATATACCGACGGGGGTGGATTGATGTCAGAATCGAAATACAGAATCACCGATTTGGCAAAGGAATTCAAGACGGACAAAGATACCATTATTGATATTCTCAAGAGCAAGAACTACAAAGTAAAGAATATGTTCAGCGCTGTCGGTGAAGAAGAGCGTGCGGCGGTTAAGGAAGAACTCGGCCGCACGGCAAAACCCGTACGCAAGGAATCCCTGCAGAGCAACTCCCCCGCTCCGAAGGCTGCCGAGCGTCCGGCAAAGAAAGAGAAGGAAAAGCGTCCTGCTGCGGCTTCCGCGCCGGCAGCGGAAAAACCCTCAGCGGAGCAGAGTGCCCCTCCAGCAGCTGCTGAGAAGCCGGCTCCGCAGCCGCCCGCGGCCGAGGAGAAACCCGTGTTGCGTGCGCGCACGAAGACACCCGGCATTGTGATTGTGCGTCAGGCACCCTCCAAGACGCGCGCGGAGAGTTCTGACCGTCCCCGTTCGTCCGGCAATGCGTCGGGCAGATCGGGTGATCGTCCCGCACGTCCTGCGGGTGGACGCAGCGGCGCACGTCCCGGAGCACCTGCGGCAGCGATTCCGCCGCCGCCCGCGACAGAGGGGCGCAGCGACAATCGGCGTCGGCGCGGCGGCGATAACAACGCCGTAGGCGGCGACCGCAATCGCGGCGGACGCGGCGGTGCGCGCCGTGACCGTGAGGAGCGCACAGATCTGCGTCAGGCAGAGCGCAGCCGCGGCGGCGCGCGCAAGGGACGCAAGGGGCGCGCAGCAGCGCCCGCGCCGGCGGTGAAGGCGGAGATTGCGCGTCCGAAGCACATCAAGCTGCCGGAGACCATTGCCGTCAAGGATCTCGCATCCAAGATGAGCTATACGGCGTCTGACATCATCAAGAAGCTCATGCTCATGGGCGTCATGGCGAGCATCAATCAGGAGATCGACTACGATACGGCATCCCTCGTTGCAGCCGAGTTCGGCGTGACAACGGAGGAGCTGCCGCCGGATGTCGACCCGACGCTGATCCCGGAGATCGAGGACGATCCGAAGACACTCAAGGATCGCCCGCCGGTCGTCACCGTCATGGGGCACGTCGACCACGGCAAGACCTCCCTGCTCGATGCAATCCGTAACACCTCCGTCAGCTCGCATGAGGCGGGCGGCATCACCCAGCACATCGGTGCCTATCAGGTCGTGTGTCAGGGCAAGAAGATTGTCTTCCTCGATACGCCGGGTCATGAGGCGTTCACGGCGATGCGTGCGCGCGGCGCACAGATTACGGACGTAGCGATTCTCGTCGTCGCAGCGGATGACGGGGTCATGCCGCAGACCGTCGAGGCAATCGATCACGCGAAGTCGGCGCAGGTGCCCATCATCATTGCAATCAACAAGATCGACAAGCCGGGCGCAAACCCCGACCGCGTCAAGCAAGAGCTCATGGAGTACGGGCTCGTCGCCGAGGAATACGGCGGCGACACGATCATGGTGCCCGTCTCGGCAAAGCAGCGCATCGGCATCGATGACCTGCTCGAGAACATTCTGCTCGTCGCCGAGGTCGAGGAGCTCAAGGCGAATCCGAACCGCGAGGCACGCGGCGTCATCATCGAGGCAAAGCTCGACAAGGGGCGCGGCTCAGTCGCGACCGTGCTCGTTCAGAGCGGCACGCTCCGCATCGGCGACTCCATCGTCGTCGGTACGGCATATGGTCACGTCCGCGCGATGATCAACGATCGCGGCGACAACGTGAAGAAGGCGGGTCCCTCCATGCCTGTGGAGATTCTCGGTCTGAACGATGTGCCGTCGGCGGGCGACATCCTCGCCGCTGTCGACGAGAAGCAGGCGCGCTCGATTGCAGAGGCACGTCTCGGCAACCAGCGCCGCGATCTCATCAAGTCGAAGAGCGTTTCACTTGACGCACTCTTCCAGCAGATTCAGCAGGGCGATATCAAGGATCTCAACATCGTCGTCAAGGCGGATGTGCAGGGCTCGGTCGAGGCACTCAACTCGGCGCTGCTAGGCCTCAACAAGAACGACGAAGTGCGCGTCAACATCGTGCACTCGGGCGTCGGCGCGGTCAGCGAGTCGGACATCATGCTTGCGACGGCATCGAAGGCAATCGTCATTGCGTTCAACGTCCGTCCGGATGCAAATGCGCGCCGTCTCGCCGACACGGAGGATGTGGACATCCGCACCTACCGCGTCATCTACGACGCGCTGAACGATGTCAAGGACGCGATGAGCGGCATGCTCAAGCCGAAGTACAAGGAGGTCATTCAGGGACGCGTCGAGATTCGTCAGGTCATGCGCTTCTCCAAGGCGCTGGTCGCGGGCTCATACGTCCTCGAGGGCAAGATTCACAACAACTCGAAGATCCGCATCCTGCGCGACAACGTCGAGCTTTTCGACGGGGAGATCGATTCCCTGCGCCGCTTCAAGGATGAGGTGAAGGAGGTCGCCGCCGGTTACGAGTGCGGTATCTCCATCGTCGATTTCCGCGATTTCCAGGAGGGCGACATCATCGAGGCATACACGATGGAGGAGATCGAGACCTCCATTGCCGAGGCGAACAAGGCGGCAGAGCAGAAGCGCGAGGCGCAGGCTGCTGCGGCTGCAGCAGCGGCAGCGGCGGAAGAAAACGCCGAGTAAATACTTGTGTGATACAGAGGTGCAGTCCATCGTCCCGCCGTGCGGGGCGGAGGGCTGTGCCCCTTTGTATAGAGAGAGGAGGCGTACCTTGGCAAAGGTTCGCGTTGAAAAACTACAGGAACTCATCAAACAGGAAGTCAGCGACATCATTTTCAACGAACTGAAAGATCCGCGCATCGGTTTTGTGACCGTGACCTCCGTCGCGTGCACGGAGGATCTGCGCGAGGCGAAGATCTACGTCAGCGTCATGGGGGACGAGAAGAAGGCGCGCGACACGCTGTACGGGCTCGAGAGCTCGCTCGGCTTTGTGCGGCGCGAGGTCGGAAAGCGCATCCGCCTGCGCTTCACGCCCGAGATCAGCTTTGCGCTCGACACCTCGCTGAACTACAGCGACCACATTCAGAGGCTGCTGAACGAGATTCACGAGGATAAGCCCGCAGGGGAAAAGGGGGAGGACGCATGAAGATCACATTGGACGAAGCCGCAAAGATCATTGGCGATGCGCAGACCATCATCCTCACCTCGCACATTCGACCCGATGGGGACTCCATCGGCTCGACGCTTGGGCTCATGCACTATCTGAGAGCGCAGGGCAAGGACGCGCGCGTCCTGATTGACGATGACCTGCCGCGCATCTTCAAGGTGCTGCCGGGGCTTGAGATGATCGAGCGCCCTGCAGAGGGCGTGCGCTATACCGCTGATCTCCTCATCGTCTGCGATGTCGAGCTGAAGCGTACAGGAAATGTTGTTTCCTCCGTGGATGCAGTGCGCGTGCTGAACATCGACCATCATGTGACGAATGACGAGGAGGCAGAGTACCTCTATCTGAATCCGGACTACGCCGCAACCTGCGAGATCATGCACGACCTGATCGGCGCGATGGGCGGCACGTTCTCGCTCGATGTTGCGACCTGCCTCTATACGGGCATGGCGACTGATACGGGCTTCTTCCGCTTCTCGAATACGACGCCGCATACGATGCGCGCGGCGGCCGATCTCATCGAGGTGGGTGTAAAGCCGAATATCATCTCCGTTGCAATGGAGCTCAAATCCTACGATGAGGTCATGGCACAGGTGCGCGCGATCCGCAACCTCGAGATGTTCCATGACGGCATGGTTGCGGCGGTCTTCATCGACGAGGAAAAGGCGAAGGAAGTCACGACGACGGAGGGGCTGCTCGACAAGCTGCGCGTGATCGAGGGGACGCAGGTCGTCTTCTTCATGAAGTGGCTCGAGAAGGATACGTATCGCGTCAGCATGCGCTCGAAGGGCACGAATGTCTCGCGCATCGCGCAGGGATTCGGCGGCGGCGGGCACGTCCGCGCGGCGGGCTGCACGATTTACGCGCCCTTTGACGAGGCGAAGAAAAAGATCCTCGCGGCAATCGGGGAGGAGCTGAACCGTTAAGACGTGGACGGATTTATCAACGTATTAAAACCCACAGGGCTTTCGTCGCACGATGTCATCGACATTGTGCGGCGTATTTTTAAGCAGAAGCGCGTGGGGCATGCGGGCACGCTCGATCCAGCGGCGGCGGGCATCCTGCCCCTTGCACTCGGACGCGCGGCGCGCCTCGTGGAGTATATGGAGGGGGCGGACAAGTCCTATCGCGCGGAGATTGCGTTTGGATATGCGACGGATACGGGGGATGTGTATGGCGAAGTGATCGAGAGTGTCCCGCATCCGACACTGCCCACGGAGGAGGAGATGCGCGCCGTGCTTGCGCGCTTTGTCGGGGAGATCCAGCAGCGTCCGCCCGCCTACTCCGCGATCAAGATCGGCGGACAGCGTGCCTACGATCTTGCGCGTCAGGGCGCAGAGGTGGAGATTGAGGCGCGCACGGTTACGATTCACCGTCTGGAACTTGTGTATGTCGATGCCGTACGTCGACGCATTCTTATCGATGTGGACTGCGCGAAGGGGACATATATCCGCTCGCTTTGCACGGATATCGGCACGGCGCTCGGACTGCCCGCGACCATGCACTTCCTCCTGCGTACACGCGTCGGCGGCTTTGTGCTCGCGGATTCGTATACGCTTGAGGAACTTGCGGAGGTGCGGGAGACAGCTCTGTGTGCTCCTGACACTGCCCTCGATCTGCCTGTGTATGAGCTCGCCCCGCAGCGCGTGAAGGCGTTCTACAGCGGGCTTTCGACCTCGGAGCGGCGCATGGAGCTTGCCGAGGGCTGCT
>ERZ773035.3075-NODE-3075-length-10181-cov-3.529824_pt1 | contig 10181 bp, 11 predicted proteins | sample MGYA00511487_ERZ773035 | MGnify/ENA primary metagenome ERZ773035 (study PRJEB29015, sample SAMEA2737985) | human oral metagenome | biome: human oral; feature: human-associated habitat; material: dental | place: China | collected 2024 ...
CGAAGAAGTTGTCAACTTTATTTATACAACATCAACCCCCTCCTTGCCGAAAGCATTCGACATGGAGGGGATTTTTCCTTTTGTCCATACTTCCTTTATTCAAAAGGCAACACTCTCCACGCATGCTATCTCGATATCATTCGGCTGCAAAATAATTCAAAAAATTCGTCTTTACCCCCTTGAAAAACGATTATATTCGCGCTATACTGAAATCAAATTTTTTGTTTGGTTAGCAAAATTATTTTTAGGGACAGGAGGATATAATATGGACGAGCGTTTTCTATGGGCGCTGAACCGGATGCCCAAGACCGAGGATACGTTTCTGTCGCTGCTCTCCCTCAATGAGGTGAGGCACGCACGGACGTTCCATGAGAGTTTCCCTCAGTATGGGCCAACACCTCTGACGAGGCTCCCAAAGATGGCGGAGTATCTCGGTCTCAGCGATGTCTTCGTCAAGGATGAGTCCTATCGCTTCGGACTCAACGCATTCAAGGTATTGGGCGGGTCCTATGCAATGGCGCAGTACATCGCTCAGGAAACGGGCCGGGATATCGCGGATCTGCCTTACAATGTACTCACCTCAAAGAAGCTGCGCGAGGAGTTCGGCACAGCGACGTTCTTCACGGCGACGGACGGCAACCACGGACGTGGCGTCGCTTGGGCGGCGCGGGAGCTCGGACAAAACGCCGTTGTCCACATGCCGAAGGGGACGACGCAGACGCGCCTCGAGAACATCCAAAAGCTCGGGGCAAAGGTCGATATTCTGGAGCTCAATTACGATGACTGCGTGCGGCAGGCCGCAAAGGAGGCTGCTGCGACGCCACGCGGCGTCATTGTGCAGGACACGGCTTGGGACGGCTACGAGGACATCCCCGGCTGGATCATGCAGGGGTACGGAACAATGGCACTGGAGGCAGCAGAGCAGCTCAAGGCGCAGGGCACCGAGCGGCCGACGCACGTCTTTGTGCAGGCCGGCGTCGGCTCGCTTGCGGGCGCAGTGATCGGCTTCTACGCGAATCTTTGGAGCGACAATCCGCCGACGTTCGTCGTCGTAGAGGCAAAGGCGGCGGATTGCCTCTACGAGGGTGCGCTCGCAGGAGATGGGAAAATACGCACGGTTGGCGGTGACATGGAGACCATCATGGCAGGTCTTGCCTGCGGTGAGCCAAACACCATCTCATGGGACATCCTAAAGAACCATGTGAAACTCTTCGTCGCCATCTCCGACGATGTGGCGGCAGACGGGATGCGGATGCTCGCCGCACCGATCAAGGGAGATCCCCCTATCACCTCGGGCGAATCGGGCGCGGCCTCATTCGCCGCACTCATGGCTCTCATGACGGATGACGCCTGCGAGGAACCGCGCGCATTGCTCGGCCTTGACAGAGATTCGCGCGTGCTCGTCTTTTCGACGGAGGGCGATACCGATCCCGAGCGTTACCGCGAAATCGTCTGGGAGGGACAGTTTTAGTGCATGCAGTTTTGGAGCTTTATTATTTTTCAGAAAGGACGTAGGATAACATGGCTTTGAACTATGAACGCATCAAGGAAGCAGCACAGGGGTACGAGGCGCAGATGACGAAGTTCCTGCGGGACATCGTGCGTGCCCCCGGCGAGAGCAGCGGGGAGAAGGCGCACGCCGACCGGATCGCGCAGGAGATGCGCGCGCTCGACTTCGACAAGGTGGAGATCGATCCGATGGGGAACGTGCTTGGCTACATGGGGCACGGCACGACACTGATCGCCTTTGACGGCCACATCGACACCGTCGGCATCGGCAATCGCGCGAACTGGGAGTTCGATCCCTACGAGGGCTTCGAATCGGCGACGGAGATCGGCGGGCGGGGGACGTCCGATCAGCTGGGCGGTGTCGTCTCGGCAGTCTACGGCGCGCGCATCATGAAGGATCTCGGACTGCTCTCGGACAAGTACACCGTGCTCGTCACGGGGACGGTGCAGGAGGAGGACTGTGACGGCCTCTGCTGGCAGTACATCATCCAAGAGGATAAGGTACGCCCCGCATTTGTCGTATCGACGGAGCCGACGGACGGCGGCATCTACCGCGGTCAGCGGGGCCGCATGGAGATCCGCGTCGAGGCACAGGGCGTCTCCTGCCACGGCAGTGCACCCGAGCGCGGCGACAATGCCATCTACAAGATGGCCGACATCCTCCGGGACATCCGCGCACTGAACGAAAATCCCGCCGACGACCCAGAAATCCAAGGGCTCGCAAAAATGCTGCACAAAGAGCACAACCCCGAATATGAGGAGGCAAATTTCCTCGGGCGCGGCACAATTACCTGCTCGGAGATCTTCTTCACATCGCCGAGTCGCTGTGCGGTCGCGGATTCCTGTGCAGTTTCGCTCGACCGCCGGATGACGGCAGGCGAGACATGGGAGGGCTGCCTCGAAGAGATTCGCGCCCTGCCGCATGTCAAGAAGTACGGCAAGGACATAAAGGTCAGCATGTACGAATATGCGCGCCCGAGCTATACGGGGCTCACGTACCCCATCGAGTGCTATTTCCCGACCTGGGTCATACCGAAGGATCACAAGGTCACGCGATCCATCGAAACGGCATACAAAAACCTCTTTGGCGAGAAACGCATCGGTTCCCCTGAGACAATCGCCTCACGCGAGGGGCGGCCTCTCACCGACAAGTGGACGTTCTCGACGAACGGCGTCACCATCATGGGGCGCAACGGCATTCCCGTCATCGGCTTCGGACCGGGTGCAGAGGCGCAGGCGCATGCACCCAACGAGCGAAACTGGAAGCAGGATCTCGTCACCTGCGCCGCCGTCTACGCGGCGCTGCCGAGCATCTACGTCGCAGATTGATTGCGGGCATCGGATTTGAAAGGAGCATCCATCATGAAAGCAGATTTTGAGACGAGCCTTCGGCAGTTGGAAGGGCTCAGAACACAGGATATGTTCGGGCAGGATTTCCTGCTGACGTGGGACAAGACGGATGATGAGCTGAAGGCTGTCTGGGCGGCAGCGGACGCACTCCGCGCCCTGCGCGAGGAAAACATCTCAGTGCGGCTCTTCGACAGCGGTCTTGGGATCTCCATCTTCCGCGACAATTCCACACGCACGCGCTTCTCCTTTGCCTCGGCGTGCAACTTCCTCGGGTTGAACGTGCAGGATCTCGACGAGAAGAAGAGCCAGATTGCACACGGCGAAACGGTGCGCGAGACGGCGAACATGGTCTCGTTCATGGCGGACGTGATCGGCATCCGCGACGATATGTACATCGGCAAGGGGCATACCTACCAGCTCGAAGTCGCACAAGCGATTGAGCAAGGACACAAGGACGGCATTCTCGAACAGCGCCCAACCATTGTGAACCTGCAGTGTGACATCGACCACCCGACGCAGGCCATGGCGGACGCAGCGCACATCATCCACACATTCGGCGGCATGGAGCAGCTGCGCGGCAAGAAGATTGCAATGACATGGGCCTACTCGCCGTCCTATGGCAAGCCGCTCTCGGTGCCGCAGGGCGTAATCGGGCTGTTCACGCGGCTCGGCATGGATGTCGTGCTCGCACATCCGGAGGGCTATGAAGTCATGCCCGATGTGCTGAATGTGGCGAAGGAAAACGTGCAGAAAGGCGGCGGTTCGTTCCGTGTGACGCATGATATGGACGACGCTTTTGCGGATGCCGCCATCGTCTACCCGAAGAGCTGGGCGCCCTTCGCTGCGATGGAAAAGCGCACGAAGCTCTACGCAGATGGCGACGAGGCCGGCATCAATGCGCTCGAAAAGGAACTCCTCGCACAGAATGCGGGACACAAGGATTGGTGTTGCACCGAGGAGCGGATGCGGCGCACGGAGGACGGCAAGGCACTCTATCTGCACTGCCTGCCGGCTGACATCAACGACGTCAGCTGTGCACAGGGCGAGGTCGAGGCATCCGTATTCGACCGCTATCGCGACCATCTCTACAAGGAAGCGAGTTACAAGCCTTATATCATCGCCGCAATGATCCTGCTCGCGAAAGCAAAAGATCCCGCGGCGGCACTCCGTGCGATGAAGTCCCGCGCCCTGCCCCGCAAGATCTACTGAGGGCAGGAGTATGGAGCAGCAAGAAAAAAGCGGGAAGAAGAAGCGGCGCGTTGTCATTGCACTCGGCGGCAACGCGCTTGGCAAAAGCCTGCCGGAGCAGATACAGGCGGTCAAGATCACGTCGAAGGCGATCGTGGATCTCATCGAAGAGGGCTGCGAGGTCGTCGTCACGCACGGCAACGGCCCGCAGGTCGGCATGATCAACAATGCAATGGCGGCGCTCTCGCGCGAAAATCCTGCGCAGCCGAACACGCCGCTCTCGGTCTGCGTTGCCATGAGTCAGGCGTACATCGGCTATGACCTGCAGAACGCCCTGCGCGAGGAGCTTTTGAATCGCGGCATCACGAACATCTCCGTCGCGACCATCATCACGCAGTCACGCGTCGATGCGGACGACCCGGCATTCGATGATCCGACGAAGCCGATCGGGCACTTCATGACGAAAGAGCAGGCCGCATTCGCCGAAAAGAATTACGGCTACATCATGAAGGAGGACGCGGGGCGCGGCTACCGTCGCGTCGTTGCCTCCCCGATGCCGCGCGAGATCATCGAGATCGGTGCCATTCGTGCCCTCGTTGAGGCGGGACAGCTCGTCGTTGCCTGCGGCGGCGGCGGCATCCCCGTCATGCGGAACGGGAACCACTTGAAGGGCGCGAGTGCCGTCATCGACAAGGATTTCGGGAGTGAGCTCATCGCGGAAAATTTGGAAGCCGACTACCTGATTATCCTTACGGCAGTTGAAAAGGTTGCGATCAACTATCGAAAACCTAACGAAGAGTGGCTGGATGAGCTGACGCCCGAGGAGGCGCGCCGCTATATCGCCGAGGGGCAGTTTGCCCCCGGCTCCATGCTGCCGAAGGTCGAGGCGGCCATCCGCTTCGCCGAGTCCGCACCGGGGCGCACAGCCCTCATCACACTCCTCGAGAAGGCCAGGGACAGCGTGCTCGGCAAGACCGGCACACAGATCCACGCATGAACAACGCCCTGTCAGATTTTCCCATTGTTAGGAGGGATAACTATGCAGACGCAGTCAGAGTATCAAGTGGAGAAGGATGGCATTGTCAGCCTAACCGAGGCGGGCGTAAAGGCCATTGAGAACCACAAGAATTTCTACAGCCCGGCGACCAGACCCATACCGCGCGAGAAACGCGACTGGCACACAAAGGACATGGCAAACCTGTGGATCGGCATCATGGTGTCGATCGCGGTTTACCAGGTCGCGAGCGGTCTGTTGGTCGCAGGCATGACATGGTACCAGGCGCTCATCACGATTGTCCTCGGTCACACGTTGGTCATGGCGGTCGCGATGATCATCGGTCACTATGGCGTGAAGTACGGCATGAACTATGCAATGCTGGGCAAGACCATCTTCGGGGAGAAAGGGCTTTTCATCCCCGCACTGATCCGCGGCATTCTTGGCGTCTTCTGGTTCGGCGTGCAGGCTTGGATCGGCGGACAGGCGGTGAACATCATCATCCAGACGATCGTCCCGAGCTGGGAGGGGCTCGGGTTCACGGGCTTCTTCATCTCCTTCCTGATCTTCTGGGCGATCAACGTCTACATCGCGGCCTATGGCAACAAGGCGGTCAAGATCCTCGAGGGGGTTTCCGCACCTGCGCTGATCCTGATGAGTTTCATCGTCATCATCTGGGGGTTCAGCACTGCAGGCTGGAGCCTTGACGCACTCCTCAGCGCGCGGGTTCTCCAACCGCAGGAAGGCATAGACTTCTGGACGCTCTTTTGGCCGGCACTCTCCGCTATGATCGCCTTTGACGGCGGCATTGCGCTCTCCATGCCGGACTTTACGCGCAGCTGCGTCAACCAACGGGCACAGATCCTCGGTCAGATCATCAGCGCACCGATCATGACGGGCTACATCGCCTTCGTCGGCATCTGCGGCACCGCCGGTGCATGGCTCGCATTCGGCAAAGAGATTTGGGAACCCGCCGTGCTCGTCGGCAATTTCGACAGCATTGCGATCCGCCTCATTTTCTCCATCTTCATCATCATGGCCATCCTGACGACGAACGTCGCAGGCAACTTGATCCCGCCCGTGAACATCGTGGCATCCTACGTCAAGGGGCGCCTCAACTATCGTCAGGTGGCGATCCTCGTTGCAGTCCTCTCGCTCTTTGCACAGCCATGGAACTCTCTCTCCAGTGCCTACCACCTGATCTTCGATGTGACGCAGTTCCTCGGCGCTCTGATCGGACCGATCTCGGGTATCTACATCGCAGCCTACCTCGTGGAGTACCGCACGGAGATCAGCATTGTGGACGCCTACATCGAGGGACAGGGAAAATATTTCCACACACATGGCTGGAATGTGCGAGCTCTCCTCATCGTGGCCATCTTCACCGCGCTCATCTTCATGGGACGCTTTGTCCCTGTGCTTGAGCCTCTCTTCAACAACGCCTACGTCTTCGGCACGCTCGGCGCAGGTCTGACCTATGCGCTCATTGTAAAGCTGGGAGGCGCGTCCAAATGAGGACCGTCATCAAGGGAGGGCTCGTCTGTCTGCCGAGCGATCCCACGCATCTCGACATTGCCGTCGAGAATGGCGTCATCACAGAAATCGCCGAGAATCTAGATGTCGGAGACGATTTCCTCATCGACGCCTGCGGCATGGTCGTCGTGCCGGGCGGCATTGACCCGCACACCCACATGGATCTCCAGCAATCCCCCAAGTACAGGGCATGCGATACCTTCCTCACAGGCGGCATCGCGGCGGCCTGCGGCGGTACGACAACCATCATCGATCACATCGCGTTCGGTCCACCCGGCTGCACGCTTCGCCAACCACTCGATGTCTATTGGGATCTCGCGAAGGATTGCCCGATTGACTACAGCTTCCACGGCGTGTTGCAGCATGTGGACATGGACATTCTCGACGAACTTGGGGAACTGATCGACGCGGGCTTCCCAAGCTTCAAGGCGTACACGACCTACGGCTTTCCACTGATGGAGGCAGGGCTCATGCCTGTTCTGCGCGTGATGCGAGAGCGCGCTGGACTCCTCACCGTCCATTGTGAAAGCGACGTGATCACGAACACCCTCCGCAGAGATCTGGGTGCAGGGGAGCAGGAACCCATCGAACATGCGCTGACGCGTCCCAACATCGCCGAGGCGATGAGCGTCAACATGCTGCTCTCCATCGCGCGGGCGGCAGGCGATGCACCTGCGTACATCGTCCATCTGTCGGCGCATGAGAGTCTCGATCAGCTGCGCCTCGCGCGGCAGGAGGGGCAGCGCAACGCCTACGCCGAGACCTGCACCCAGTACCTCACACTCACGGAGGACAAATTTCGGGGAAATGCCGACGACGCCATCCAGTACATCATGGCGCCGCCGCTCCGCAAGGAGGAGGATCGCGCGGCGCTCTGGCAGGGGCTGCACGACGGCGACATCCAAGTCGTTGCCACCGACCACTGCCCCTTTATGCCCGACGAAAAACGCGCCTATGCCAAAGACTTCCGCGACTGCCCGGGCGGTGTGCCTGGCGTTGAGGAGCGCATGCCGCTCATCTTCAGCGAAGGAGTGCTCGCAGGGCGCATCTCCCTCCCCGATTTTGTTCGCGTGACCAGCACGAACGCGGCGAAGATCTTCGGTCTTTATCCCAAGAAGGGAACGCTCCTCCCCGGGAGTGACGCCGACATCGTCCTGATCGATCCACGGCGGGAGCATACCCTCACCGCAAGCGATCTTCACAGCACCTGCGGCTGGACCCCATATGAGGGCATGACTGTGCGCGCATCAATCGCCCTCACCATGCTGCGCGGCGAAGTCATCGCGCGGGAGTGTGCATTCCTCGGACAGCGCGGCTATGGCCAGTTCCTCCAACGCAAGCGCAATGTCCCCTACGAAGACATTGTGCGGTGCTGATCGAAGAGAAACACTTGCTTTTCCTGCGGGGAAAGTGATATGATAACAGAAAATGCACGAGGGAAGCCGCTTCCATGCTGCATGGGAGCGGCTTCCTTTTCTTTTGAGAACTGTGAAGGGGTTTTGATAGCATGATGAACGGGCAACTCCTCGCCTGTCTGAAACAAATCGCCGGCGGCATTGCCCAGCAATTCGGTCCGAACTGCGAAGTCGTCGTGCATGATCTCTCCGACGTGGAGCACTCCATCGTCGCCATCGAGAACGGTCATGTCTCCGGCCGCAAGGTCGGCGACGGGCCATCCATGGCCGTGCTCGACGCGCTCAGCGGTCACCCCGAAAAGCTGCATACAGAAGGCAGCTACCTCACGAAGGGCAAGAACGGACGTGTGCTCAAATCGACGACCGTCTACCTGCGCGACACGAACGGAAAGATCATCGCCCTCTTCTGCATGAATTTCGACATCACGGAGCTTTCTCTCGCTGGCAGCGCGCTTGCCCCCCTCATCTCCGTCATGTCACCGAAGGGCGAGGATCGCAGCATCCCGCAGAACGTCGCGGAGCTCCTCGACGACTTGCTCGAGGATTCCGTGCGCCTTGTCGGAAAGCCCGTACCGCTGATGACGCGCGAGGATAAAATGCGCGCTGTTCAATTCCTAAATGAGCGCGGTGCCCTGCTCATCACGAAATCCGGAGACAAGATTTCCAAATTTCTCGGGATCTCGAAGTACACACTCTACAGCTATATTGGGGGAGCCTCGGACGAGCCGTCTGTGTGATGTGCTGACGCAGCCCCCATATAAATCAACACGCCCGAATTTTTGTATCTGCTTGCAGCTACAAAAATTCGGGCGTGTTGTTCTATGCTGTTTAGAGATCGTCGTCCTCGTCCGCCTCCATGATCGAGGCATGGAAGATCTGTGTGCCGTTCTTGCCCGCCTCCGCCGCCTGTTCCATCAGTGCGAGGATGTTGTATTCCCCGCCGATGAGCTGCGCGCTGACCATCTCGATGAGCATCGGGAGGTTCACGCCCGTAACGATGCCGTACTTCTCATTGTTCGCGGCGAGTCGGCGCAGTCGAGCGTCTCGATCGCCGCCTCATACTTCTTGACGACATCGTCGGGCCCCTCGCCCGGCACGAGCGTCACGGTGCGCACATTCGTCTGCGCACCGCAGATCATCTCACAGGACTTTACAATCTCCTCGGCAAAGATCCCATGCGTTCCAACAATGATACCAAACATTTGTGTACCCCTTTCATTCCACCATATGAATCTTCTTCAGGAAGTGATAGATTCCGTCGGCATCGTTCGCCTCCGTCACGCTGTCTGCAATGTCCTTGATTTCATCAGGTGCATTGCCCATCGCAACGCTGTGCCCGACATAGCGCAGCATTTCGATATCGTTGTAATTGTCGCCGAAGGCAAGCGCCTCCGAGCGGTCAATCCCATAGTGATCCAGCAGGACGGCGATCCCCGTCGCCTTCGACACTGTGCGCTCGATGATCTCGAGGAGATGGGGCAGCGAACGCATGACGGAGAGATCGGGAAATGCTGCCGCCAGTTCGCGCTCCATACACGCAATGAGTTCCGGCTTTCCCATCACAAAGAGTTTGTTCGGCAGAATGTCGTCCGCGATCAGTGCGTCAAAGTCAGCCTCCACCGATGTGACCGTCGTGATCTCCTCTTCCCTGCGCACCTCCGGATCGGCTCGCGCGATCGCGCACGTACCACGTATGCCCTGCGTAGTAACTCATCGGTGCCTGCGGATATGCCCCCGAAATCCGATGCAGAACTGCCTCCACATGCGTGCGCGTCATGCGCTCGTCATGAATCTCCGTCCCATCCGGCGTGATGACGAGTGCGCCGTTGTAGCTGATGACCGCAGCACGAACGCCAATTTCCTCGATGATGGGATAGATTGCCTCAGGCATACGTGCCGAGACAAGGGCAAACGGGCCCTTCTCTGCAATCTGCCGTATCGCCGCCGCCGTGCGCGGCAAGACGCGGTGATCGGTGGTGATGACCGTGCCGTCGATGTCGGATAAAACGATTTTATAGTCCATAGTCCCTCCCCATATATTCTATTGTGCCCCCACCGCCGCTTGCGCAGATTATGTTAGCTAAATCGGTACAAGCGCCCCCACCACCGCTTCGCGCTCCCCTCCCCCGCTGTGGCAGGGGAGGCTTTTCGTTTACGGTATATTAGCTTCCCCCGTCGCAACGGGGGAAGTG
>ERZ773035.3081-NODE-3081-length-10170-cov-4.270984_pt1 | contig 10170 bp, 10 predicted proteins | sample MGYA00511487_ERZ773035 | MGnify/ENA primary metagenome ERZ773035 (study PRJEB29015, sample SAMEA2737985) | human oral metagenome | biome: human oral; feature: human-associated habitat; material: dental | place: China | collected 2024 ...
GCTGGGAGCGCGGGGGCGCGGCGGCAGGCGCTTCGGGCAGGGGGCTGGCGGATGAAGGAGCGGTGCTCATGGCAAAAGAGGGCGGAAAGGGTCAGCGGCGGCCGGCAAAGCCGCATCAGAAACAGGAGCAAATTCAGGGTGCCGAAAAACGCGGTTGTCGCAATATCAGCGGGGACCTCATGCTATGGAACAAGGAGCAAATAAAGGCCCTGCAAGCCGCTTCAGAACACGAAGCCCACCGACAGGTGCAGCCTGAACTTGCGCGTCTTGGCGCCGTAGGCGATGGCGGCGGTCATGGGGCCGACGGGCGTTTTCACGCGCGCGCCCGTGCCCAGCCCCAGGCGCGGGGTGAGCGCGCCGGGGTTTTCGGCCACGTCGCCCGCGTCGATGAAGGCGATGTATTCGATGCCGCTGGGCCGCCCTTCGCTGTTGAGGATGGGGCGCTGCCACTCCAGGCTGGCGGTCATCATGTAGTGGCCGGGGGCGGTGATGCCGCCGCGCGCAATGCCGATGTCGCGCCAGCCGTAGCCGCGCACGCTGTTGTCGCCGCCGGCGCGAAAGAGCAGCGCGCTGGGCACGCGCGCGCCGTCGGGGCTGAGCACCGCGCCCGCTTCGGCGCGCACGGCCAGGCGGCTGCTGGCGGCGCTGTGGCCCAAGGGGATGTAGCCCAGCCAGCGCGCCACGCCGCGCGTGAAGGGCTGGCGCTTGCCGTTGATGGTGATGCCGCCGCCCAGCTCAAAGCCCAGGCCCCAGCCGCCGGTGGGGTCAGACAAATGGTTGAAGCGCCGTGTGGTCCATATGAAGTTGAACGAGAGCGCGGAGCCGTCGCCCGTCATCTCGTCGGTCACGTACTGGCCGTCGGCGCCCTTGACGCGCGAGAGGTCGTATTGCACGTAGAAGTTGCGTTCGGAGCGCTCGCGGCTTTGCGAGCGGCCAAAGCGCAGCTGGCGGTTGTAGGTGGTCAGGTCATCGTCTTTGACGCGGCTGAGCCTGGCCAGCGCGCCCCAGCGCCAGCCGCTGGCGGCGGGCATGGAAAGCAGGTCGCTTTCCATGAAGGTGTTGGCCGCTTCCAGCTGCGCCTTGCTCACGGCGCGCCAGCCGAGCCAGGGCACGCGGTTGTGGCGGTGCTCCAGCGTGATGCGCGGGCCGCCGTCGGTGGTAAAGCCCAGGCCCAGCGTGGCTTTTTTCAGCGGCGCTTCGGTCACCTGCATTTGCACGGGGGCGGTGACGGCGGCGGGGGCGGCGTTTTCGTCCTGACCCTCGCTTTCGCTGCGCTCTTGCGGATCGACAGAGACGTAGGCCGCGTCGTAATAGCCGCTGCTGATCAGGCGCTGCTGCGCGTCGGCCAGGCGCGCCTGGTCATACGGCTCGCCCACGGCCAGCTGCGCCAGCCGCCCGGGCAAAAAGGCGGGGTAGCGCCGGTTGCCCGTGACTTGCACGGGGCCTAGCCGGTACAGCGGGCCGGAGTCCAGCGTCACGCCCAGCTTCACGCTGCGCGCGGCCTCATCCACATCGGCCTGGCTGCGGCCCATGCGGCCTGCCGGATAGCGTTTGGCGATGAGCTGGCGCAGCGCGCCGGATTTGGCGCTGCTCCACGCCTCTTGCGTGAAGCCCTTGCCCGCGCCCAGCGCCCAGTCTTCGCGGATGGCTTTTTGCTGCTCTGCGGCGGCCGGGTCAGCGGAGTGCGCGATGTCGCCCGCAAAGGCGATGTCCGCCGCCGCCACCATCGCCTGCTCGCCCGGCTCCACGGCAATACGCACCACGGGCGGCTGCCCTTTTGCGGCGGCTTGCCGCGTGAGCGTGATCTGCGGCGAGAAATAGCCCTGCGCGGCCAGCAGGCCCTTCAGCCCGCTTTCGGCCAGCGCCATCAGGCGGTCCAGCTCGGCGGCGTCCAGATCGGGCACGGACTGGTAGCGGCGCAAATCGTTATGGCGCTCCAGCAGCGTTTTCAGCTCTTCATTGGCTGTTTGCACTTCAATGATGAAGGCGGGCTTTTCAGCGGTGTTTCCGGCGGCGTCCGGGGCGGATTCGGCGGCGGGCGCGCTGGCGGCGGCCGGGGCATCATCCGCCCGCGCCGCCGCGCAGGGCATCAGGGCCGCTGACAAGCTTGTCAGCAGGGTCATTGCCGCCACGTCCAGGCGTGGCCGCTTCTTGGGGGAACAATCGGGCAGGCGCATCGGGGCGGAAGTGTAAAAGCAGCCCCCCGCTCCGAAGCCCGCCGCAAATGCCAACTATTTGCCGTTCAGGGGTTTTTGCGAGTCCGGCAGCGCCCGAAAGCCCGAAAGCCCGGACATTCAACCGAACGCCCCGCCTTTTGCCACCTTTGCCCATCAAGGATGAAACCCATGAGCCGCAGCCTGCCCGGTTTTTCCGCCCCCGCCGCCTCTTTTGACCAGCCCTTTGAAATGATGGAAGCCTGCCACGACCGCGTGCAGCGCAGCCTCGATCTGCTGGAGCGCATCGTCCGCCACATCGACGAAAACGGCCACGACGCGCAGTCGCGCTCGGCCGTGCAAGACGTGCTGCGCTACTTCAACATGGCCGCCCCCCACCATCACGAAGACGAAGAGCGCCACGTCTTTCCCCTGCTCGAGCACTCGCCCGACGCACGGCTGCGCCAGGCCGTGGCCACCCTGAAGGCCGATCACGTGCGCATGGCCGAACTCTGGGCCGCCCTGCGCCCGCGCCTGCAAGCCTGGCTGGCGTCCGATGCCCCCGCGCTCACCGATGAAGACCGCGCCCTGGTGCGCCGCTTCACCGGCATCTACGCCACCCACATTCCTTTGGAAGAAACCCTGGCCTACCCTGCCGCCCAGGCCCTGCTGGAGCCGCAGCCGCTGGCCGAAATGGGCGCCGAAATGGCCGCGCGGCGCAAGAGCAAGTAAAGCGGGCCGCGCGGACCAAGCAGACCGCGCAGGCGGGCGGGCGTCTGCCGCCGCCCAGGCCCTGCTGCCAAAAGGCTGGCTGCGGTCCGCACCGCTTGATGGCCTCTCATCTGCCGCTGCCCGGCTCATGCGCCTACTGGAACGCGAAAGTGCGGGAAAAGAAAGCGGGCGATGCTGTCTCGCTCAAACGGTGGAGCATGGCGGAACGGCCAGCGGCAGCGCCTTCCTGCTGCTTTGCCTCCGCAAGAAACCGGCAGCCAGGATGTTGGCGTGATCGAAAGCCAGAAAGCCGCAGGTTCGCGCGCATGCATCGGCCTAGGCGGAGCGCCTCGAGCGTGGCATTTCTGGGCGGCCGCTCTGACGAGGCGGTCAAAGCAAAGTACACATGCGTGGCCGCCCAGCCGCGTAGGTCGCGCGCGGCGCTGCTCCAGCTGCTTCAGGCGGGAAAGAGGTCACGCCGGTTTTCTTGCACAGGCGGCCAGATCGGCATCTCATCCGCCCGCACGCGCAGCCGCTTGCTCAGCACGGTGAAGATGACTCCATCCACCGTATTGATGAGACGGGCTTCAGGATGAATGACGAGCGGGCAGGGCATGGCGTGCGGCGAATATGAGGGAGAAAAGCGCTGCCAATTGTGCGAAAGAGGGTGCGAAGCGCCCGCATCCCGACAGGCCGCCGGGTTTTGCGCGGTCATGGCTGGCTCTGGCGGGCGCCGCGCTTTTCAACCTGCGCGTTCATCGATACGCAGTCCGTCAGGACAGCTTCAAAAGGGGGCGGTGCGGCTACGACGCGAGCAAGAAGATTCAAAAGGCGCAAGCGCCACAGCCGGTTGCAGGCGTTCAGACGCTATGGGCGGCATGGTTCAAGGCGCCGCCCAAGCGCTGGATCGTGGAGAGGGATCTTGCCTGGTTGAGCTAACCGGAAAGGCTGAGCAAGAACGGCGAAGTGACGGCAGCTCCGACCGAAGCATTCGTCAAGATCACTTGCATTCGGCGCATAACCAAGTGACCGGCTTGATTTTGAGCGGGCTTTCAGTGCGGATGGCGCCAAAGCCGTTTTTACCCTTCGTGAATTTGCTCTTGCTTTTGACGCGTGACGTTCCTGCGCCGCCGCGCCGCCAATGCGCCTGCCAGGCCCAGAGCGCCTGAAAGGGCGGCCAGCGCGCCTGTTGATGCGGCGGGTACGGCGGCAGGCTGCTGCGGCAAGGGGCGCAGCGTGATAGTGATCGTGTCCAGCGCGAAGATGCGTCCGACGAAATTCATGCCGAATGGCCCCGAAAAATAGGGTGTGTGCGGTGTACCGGTGCCTGTTTGGGACGCGAATTCGACTTTGTCCACGTCGCTGTAGTTCAGGTTCAGGAATGTGGGGCTGCCCGCCGCAAGCGTGACGGTTTGCGTGTGAACCACCGCGCCCGCACGCGTGGCGGTGATCTTCACTTTCAAGTTGTTGAACCACACCGGCGTGATGTAGAGGCTGTGCAAATCAAACCGCCTGCCGCCGCTGCCGGTGATGGAGCCGGTCAGCCCGTCATTTTGCGTGGCCGGCGGCGTGAAAGGCACAATGGCCAGATTGCGCGGCGTTTGCGCGCCATCGATGTAGCCGGACCCCAAATAAAGCCCCGATCCAAACGGGTCCTGCATGGTGTCATTGGCGCATTCAATGTTGTTCCACACCAAGCCACCGTAACCGGCGGCAAAGGTGTAATCGGTGCGGGCGTTGCTGTAGTCGCAGTCCAGCTCGTCAAAGTTGATGATGGCCGCTTGCGCTTGCGCGGCTGCGAACAGGGCTGAAGCGATGATCAGGCGTTGCTTGAGGTGCATGTTCTTCTCGAAAAAAAATGTAATTTTAAGAATGGGACAGCGGCGGAATGGCTTCCCCTCCTCAAATTTTTACGGGTTTTTTCATGAACTTCAAAGGCAGTCAATGGTCCCGCTGCGCGCCTGCATTCACCAATATTCACGGCACGCGGCGGCGTTGGCGAAAAAAGCTTCGCCGGTTGCCTACGGCGGCCATGAGGCCGTAATTCTTGCTCCTCCATTCATAGCGCGCAGTCCTAGTCAAACGGGCGCAGAGTCTGCTTTTATATGCTTTAAATTAGCTCCTATTTTTGATTTATGAGGCTGCTGTGCCGCCCATGTATCCGGCCTTGTCCGCTTTGTTGCAATTCAGAATAAGCTGCCGCAAACCATGCGGACAAGATTTTGTCGATGAAGGGGCAGAAAAGACGCGGCGGAAAAACCGGCGGAGATTGTCAGTGCAAGACCGAGAAACCTTCCCGGCTGTTTCAACCCGCAGCGCCGTTGAATGACATGAATAAATGGTTTTGACAAGGAGAAAATGCAATGAAAAAGCGTGTATGCGCCGCAGGCGCCTTATTTTTGGCATTGGCAATGGCGCTGCCATGCGCGCCGGCCCTGGCGCAGGAGCAGGCTCGTAAAACTGGCCACGCCGAGCCAAAACCTGTCCAGCAGGGCACATTGACCAATGAAAAATTGCAACGTGACGCCATGATGGGGGTCGCTGCCAAGGCAGGCGTGCTGGGCTGCGAAAAAATCACTGGCGTACAGCCATTCGTGACCCGCATGCCCTCGGGGGAGCCTGGCTCGCGCAGCTGGCAGGAAATGTGGGTGGTTCAGTGCGGGGCCGCCAAACACAATGTGGTGATTGATTTCAGGGAGAGCGGCATGAGCGCGGCGGATTGGACCATCCGCCAGTAAACCGCCGCCGCCGCTGGGCTGTGGCGAGGTGCTGGAGCCTGCTCATGATCTGGCCGCAGGCTGCGCTGAAGGGCCGCGCTTGTCCGTGCGCCGGAATGCAGAGCCAGCTCATGAGCAAGCGGCCTTCAGGCATCGCGCGGGCCTGCGGCAAAATGAATTTCCTTTTTGCCTCAGGTTTTTTTCATGAGCATCAAAAGCGACAAATGGATCCGCCGCATGGCCAAGGAGCGCGGCATGATCGAGCCTTTCGAGCCGGGCCAGGTGCGGCAGGTGGACGGGCGCAAGATCGTCAGCTACGGCACTTCCAGCTATGGCTATGACATTCGCTGCGCGCCTGAATTCAAGATATTCACCAACATTCACAGCACGGTGGTGGACCCGAAGAACTTTGACGAAAAGAGCTTTGTCGATTTCGAGGGCGAGGTTTGCATCATTCCGCCCAACAGCTTTGCGCTGGCGCGCACCGTGGAATATTTCCGCATTCCGCGCAACGTGCTCACCATCTGCCTGGGCAAAAGCACTTACGCGCGCTGCGGAATCATCGTCAATGTGACCCCCTTCGAGCCGGAATGGGAAGGCTATGTGACCCTGGAATTCAGCAACACCACGCCCTTGCCCGCCAAGATTTACGCAGGCGAAGGCTGCGCGCAGGTGCTCTTTTTTGAAAGCGATGAAGTATGCGAAACCTCTTACAAGGACCGGGGCGGCAAGTACCAGGGCCAGGTGGGCGTGACGCTGCCCAAGACCTGAAGCCGCCCATGCGCACGCTGCCCCTTCTTTTTTGTGTCAGCTTGCTGGCTGCTGCATGTGGCGCGCCGCCCCGTGCGGCGGATGCGTCAGCGCGCCAGCAGCCCTATCCAGCCTGCGCACCCATGCCCACGTCCGCCGACCGGCAGGCCGCCTGGCAGCCTGTGCCGAAAGGGCAGGCGCGCGAGAACATTCCCCGCGTGCTGGTGAAGGTGCTGGTTGAAACGAATGGCTGCGCTTCCAGGGCCGAGATCAGGCAGTCCAGCGGCTACCCCTCACTGGACAACTACGCCGTGCGCCGGCTTCTGGCCACGCGCTTTCTGCCCGGCACGCGCAACGGCACGCCCGATGCCATGTGGGTGACAGTGCCCTTTCTCTTTGCGCCCAGCGGCATGGGCGTGCCCACGTTCGTCGTGCACGACGCGCCGCCCAGGTCATAGCGCATGGCGCGCAGCGCGCCGCAATACGCTGCGATACGCTGTTTCACGCAGCGCCGTCAAGATGCCTGCGTTAGCATTCGTCCACTTTTTGCAACCAAATGGGAGAAAGCACTGATGTTCACGTTCCGAGCAATCGCGCGGCGCGGCTTGGCGGCCTGTTGCGGGCTGATGGCCGCCGCCGCCCTGGCGCAGCCCGCACCCGCGCAGGAAGGCGCCCCCCAGCGGCCTGAACCTGTGGCGCAGACTCAGGCGCCAGCGGCCGAGGCGGCTGACAGGGCTTTCGTCATCACGCCGGGTGATGGACGGCTGGGCACTTTCAAGACCGTGCAAGGCCAGGTCACGCTGGCGCAGGGCGACACGCGCCGCGCCGCCGTGGTGGGCGGCGCCCTGCTGCCCCAGGAGCGCCTGAGCACAGGCGCAGACGGCATCGCCGCTGTCACCTTGCGCGATGGCACCGTGCTCACGCTGGGGCCTGATTCGTCGCTGGATCTGGCCGAGTTCGATTTCAACTCCACCACGCAGGAAGGCAGCATGTGGGTCAAGCTCGCGCGCGGCAGCCTGCGCGTGATCACCGGGCTGATTGCCAAGCTCCAGCCTGAAAAAGTCAAAGTCACCACGCCCACCGCCGTCATTGGCGTGCGCGGCACCGATTTCATTGTCGAGACCCGCCCATGAGGATTTCCCCGGATTCCCGCCCGGCCCTGTTGCCGCTCCTGCTGGCCGCAGCCGCGCTGCTGGCCGCCTGCGCTCCCGCCACCCGCGTCACCTTGCTGCCCCAGCCGGGCAGCGCCGTGGAAGTACAAACGGGCGAGCGCCACGAGCGGCTGGATGAGGCTTACCAGACCCTGTCCGTGTCCACCCAGTCGGAAGTGGAGCGCGGCCACACCACGGCGCGCGCGGTGGAGCGGCGCATGGGCAAGCTGCTGGCCGCCGCGCCTGCGCCCGCGCAGCGTTACGCGCTGTACTTTCACACCGGCTCGGTGCAGCTCACGCCCGAATCCGAGGCCGAGCTGGACGCCGTGCTGGCCGAGGTGTCCAACCGCCCCGGCGCGGAAATCATCGTCACCGGCCACACCGACACCGTTGGCTCACTGACTGCCAATGACGAGCTTTCGCTCAACCGCGCCCGCCGCCTGCGGGAAGACATCATCGCCAAAGGCTTTCCCGCTGCCCGCATCGAGGCCGTGGGCCGTGGCGAGCGCGAGCTGCTCGTGCCCACTGAAGACGGCGTGGACGAGCCGCGCAACCGCCGCGTTGAAATCAAGGTGTACTGATCCGCACCGCCGCCACGGGCGGATGCGGGCCGCCTGAATCTTGCTCCTTGATTAATAGCGTGAGGTCCAGCAGATACGGGCGCAATACGCCTTTTCGGGCATCTCGATCTGCTCTTCTTTTTGCTTCCTGGCAGCCTTGCCTGCCGTGTCCTGCCTGATTTCTTTCCAACCTTGCTGCCCGCTTTGGCGGGCATTTTTTGTTTCTGGAGCCAAGTCATGAAAGTCGGCATCCTCACTGGCGGCGGCGACTGCCCCGGGCTGAACGCCGTCATCCGCGCCACCGCCAAATCCCTGCTGCGCCACGGGCGGGCTGAAGTCATCGGCATCGCCGACGGCTTTGCGGGCCTGATGGAAGGGCACACTCGGGCGCTGGACTGGGCCGCCGTCAGCGGCATCCTCTTTTCGGGCGGCACCATTTTGGGCACCAGCAACCGGGCCGATCCGCTGGCCACGCCCGCCAGCGCAGCGCACGCCTGCGCCACGGCGCGCGCGCTGGGGCTGGATGCCATCGTCGCCATCGGCGGCAACGGCACCATGACCATTGCCAACGGGCTGGCTGCGCACGGGCTGAAATTCGTGGGCGTGCCCAAAACCATCGACAACGACATTGAAGGCTGCGCCCGGAGCTTTGGCTTTGACACCGCCGTGGCCACCGCCACCCGCGCGCTGGAGCAGGTGCAAACCACCGGCCAGAGCCACGGCCGCGTGATGATTGTGGAAACGATGGGCCGCTACGCAGGCTGGATTGCGCTGGAAGCGGGCATCGCCGGCGCGGCCGATGCCATCTTGCTGCCCGAAATCGACTTCAACCCCGCCGCCCTCGTGCGCCTGTGCCAGCGGCGCGAACGCTGCCGCGCGCACACCGTCATCTGCATCGCCGAAGGCGCCAAGCCGGCGGGCGGCGCGCTCACCATCGAGCGCGTCATCCAGGGCAGCCCCGACCCCGTGCGCCTGGGCGGCGTGGCCCACACCCTGCGCGCCCTGCTGGAGCCGCACCTCAAAAGCGAAGTGCGTGCCACCGTTTTGGGCCACGTGCAGCGCGGCGGCCCGCCCACGCCGTATGACCGCATCCTGGCCACCCAATTCGGCCACCAGGCCGCCAGCCTGGTGCTGCAAGGGCGCTTCAACCGCATGGTCACGCTCGCCAGCGACACGCCCGGCAGCGCGCTGGGCGACATCGCCCTGTCGGAAGTGGCCGACCGCACCCGCTGCGTGCCGCTGAATCACCCGCTGGTCATCACCGCCCGCGAAATCGGCGTGAGCTTTGGCGACGAGGCAGACTGAAGCGGCGGGCGGGAAAAACTGCGGACAGCCAGCGCAAGGCCACGCTCCTGATAGCGGCCAAGCCCGTCAAACCGTGCGGCAAAGGCGCAAAGGCGTTTTCTGGCCCCTGAATTGGCTCCTGCTCCGTGGTGAAACCGGAAGCGCAGCCTGCCCCCTATGAACCGGCTTTGAACAGGCTCTGAACATGCTTTTGCCGCCGCCGCCCGCGCCCGTTTACGCCGATGAACACCTGCTGGCCTTTGACAAGCCCGCCGGCTTGCTGGCCGTGCCGGGCCGGGGGCCGGACAAGGCCGATTGCCTCAGCGCCCGCGTGCAGGCCGTCTGGCCCGGGGCGCTCATCGTCCACCGGCTAGACGAAGCCACCAGCGGCCTCATCCTCATGGCCCGCAGCCCGCGCGTGCAGCGCCTGCTGGGCGACGCCTTCGCGCAGCGCCGCGTGCGCAAGCGCTACGAAGCCGTGGTTGGCGCCAGCGCCGCCGCCGTGGCCGCTGCTTTTGCCGCCGCTTCCACCGCCAGCCAGCCTGAAGCAGACGAGCGGGCGGATGAATGGGCGGACGAATGGGCGGATGAATGGCCGCAAGAGCAGGAGGCGGAAAAAGACGAAACCGCCGCCTTGTCTGCCGCCCTGTCTGCCACTTTGTTAGCCGTTTCCGCCCCGCCCGGATGGGCCGCCATCGGCCTGCCCCTGCTGCCGGACTGGCCGCGCCGCCCGCGCAGCAAGGTCGATCACGCCCACGGCAAACCCAGCCTCACCCTCTGGCGCCCCGCAGGCGGCGGCCCGCTGCCCGGCACGGCGCGCGTGGCGCTGCGGCCCATCACGGGC
>ERZ773035.3084-NODE-3084-length-10164-cov-3.858740_pt1 | contig 10164 bp, 18 predicted proteins | sample MGYA00511487_ERZ773035 | MGnify/ENA primary metagenome ERZ773035 (study PRJEB29015, sample SAMEA2737985) | human oral metagenome | biome: human oral; feature: human-associated habitat; material: dental | place: China | collected 2024 ...
CCGTCGGGGGCGTCGTCGATGATGCTGACGGCCTCCTGGTCGCCGCCGAGGGAGTTCATGGCGTCGCGCTGGGCGACGAGGCGGTCGGCGAACACCGACCACTCCATCCCCTCGACCTCCGAGGTCCGTCCGATCCTGCGCACGACGCCGCGCAGTTTGGCGACGGCGACCTCCTCGCCGTTCCTCATGATCTTCGTGTTGAGCATGCTGTTTTCCTTTCAGTCGTCGTGGTTGTTCAGGTCCCAGATAACGTAACGGGGCAGAGCGCCCCCCGGTTCGATACGCTCGACGCCGTGCTGCCGGGGCGTGTCGACCGTGACCTGCACGGACCCGTCCTCGTTCGCGGCATCGGGGGACATGCACACGGTCCCCTGCGTTGTTGTGATGATCGTGGCGCCGTTGCCCGTACGCTCGATGATGTGCGGACCCAGCCGCTTGGTCGCGTCGGCGGCGATCAGGCGGATCGTCTGGTCCACCAGGGCGCTGATCCCCGCGTCCACGGCGTCGTTGTAGTAGTCGTGCTCCCTCAGGTCCAGGAAGGGCCCCAGACCGGAGCCCTTGAGGCGCACCGTCCCCTTGCGGGTGTTGAACTTGTAGACGCCGTCAAGCGACCGGGCCAGGTAGGGCAGGATGTCGTCGGTGAAGGCCCGCTCGGTGAGGTACATGGCGGCGGCGACGTCGGTGACGTCCTGCTCGTGCCCGTTGGACCTGATGGTGATGCAGCCGAAGACGTCCTCGTAGGGCCACGCGGTCCTGTCGTCCCAGTCGCAGGTGACCTGACCGTCGCTGAAATAGACAGCCCTGCGCAGTGCCCGGGGAAGGTGGCCCTTGATCCTCTCCTCCGCGCTTCTCACAGCAGGGCCCCCTCGCAGTCGACACGCACCTCGAAGGGGAGGTCCTCGACGATGTCGTTGAAGCGGGGGTGGTGGGCGATGTCGTCCACCGCCTGCCAGTAGTTGAAGTCCTCTTCGCCCGCGTTCGGGTGTCCAAAGCGGTAATCGGGCAGTCCGTCCAGGTGCATGTTGATCACCCGGGCCATCAGGTTCTCGATGTCAGTTGCCATCTCTCCTCTTTCCTTTCTCTTCTTCACTTGAAGACCTTCCAGACCTCATCGTATCGAAGCGTCCTGCCATTCGACAGAACGATCTCGTTCTCGTTCAGGGCCGCGATCCACTGGGCCAGTTCGAGGCTGACGTTCACCGCCGTCCAGTAGGCCTCGAAGCGCCGGTCCGCCTCGTTGAGCAAGTCCTCGACGTCCTGCGCTGACAGGCGCCTCAGGCTCCGGGTGACACGGATCTGCCTGCGCTTGACGACCAGGCCGCGCAGCGGACTACCGAACAGGGCCAGCATGTAGGCCCCGTCCTTAGTCCTCACTCCGCGGGCGTGCACCAGGCGCTCGACGTCGTCCAGCGACACCCCCGCGTGCTTGGCCAGCACACGGGCCATGATGTCCAGGTTCGTCCGCGGGGTCACTCCTCCTCCTTCTCGGCGTCCTCGTCGATCAGCCAGTCGACGGCTGCGTACATCTCTTCGAAATCCCTGGGGCTCATCATCGCCTCCGCCGCCCGCTTGATGAAGAACGTGTCGCTGTTCTTCGCCGAGATGCGGGTGACCATGCAGCGCGAGCCGCCGTCGGCGGGGTGGCGCAGGTCGACATCCAGGCTCAGCGCCCGACCGGAGCGCTCGTTGACGAAGATCCAGTCCGAGGTCGGATCCTGGCGCACGTCGGCGAACCCCCTTTCGGGAACGAAAGCGATGTTGTCGACGATGAACTCGCGGATGAACTGACGTACGTCCAGGGCGCCCTTGTCGTAGGCGTCGGTGAGCACCGCCCTCAGGTCGTCGACCTCGACGGGCTGCTGGGTGCGGTAGGTGATCGTCCCGTCCTCGCGCTCGCCGCCGGCCAGGTAGTTGACCATGTCGAGCACGGTCCCGACGACGTCGCCGGCCAGGTTGTTCATGGCCTCGTCCATATCCTGCGGGCTATCGGTATCCCCGGCACCGGAGCGCGCCCAGTCCGACGCCCACCACTGAAGGTCGGGAACGTACTCGTCCTCGTTCTGGTTGAGCCCCCACTCCAGGTGGATGGTCTCCTCGCTGTGCGCCGTGTCGGCGTCGCCCAGGTCGATGACCAGGCGGGCCTCTCCACCCTCGCCGGGGATGAGCCTCAGGTCGTGGTCCTCGTCCTCTTCCTTGCCGGGGAATGCGACCTCGACGCCGTCGGGCAGGGCCTTCGACAGGGCCTCGGCCAGTTCGTCCCAGTCATCCCGGGTCTTGGTGTTGATGTTCACGATGATTCCTTTCTCTCTTCAGTTCTGCGAACAGGCCCCCGGGGAGGACTCGAACCTCCGCATACCAGAACCTTCCGGCCGGGGGCGCCCGTCAGCGCTTCAGGAGCCTGCGGGCGGTGGCTCCGGAGGCGGTCAGCCCCAGGCAGCCGTAGTGGACACCGCCCCGGCGCACGTTGCGCCCGGGGGTGAGGATGTCGTCGCGTTCGGGGAACAGATCCTCCGTAGTCTGCTGCACCATCCTGGAGACGACCAGGAACGTGTCCTCCCGGTAGGGCGGGAGGAAGGCGTGCGTGGCCCTCCCCTTGCACGACACGGGGATGCGCGTGCCCCCGGTGTCGACCGAAGTCATGCCCTCGTCCCGGTGCCTCACGGTGGGCGAGGGCCCGTCGGACTGAAGCACCATGATGGTGGACTCCCTGTCAGCGGGGTCGATGATGCGCAGCGGGCGCCCCGTCAGGTTGACGATGCGGGCCATCAGTACCGCCCCCCGAGCCGGTCCAGTGCGGTGCGGACGGCGTCGACGACATCGACATAACCCTCGCCCAGGCCGTTGGGGGCGGTCCCGACGCGGAAGTGCAGGTAGTTCATCGCCCCGTCGTCGAGGAGGCGCACCCGGGCGCTTCCGTCCGAGTTGGCCGTCAGGTAGAGCATGAACCGGGTGGCTCCGTTGTCGTCCTCGACGAGGTCGAGCGTGGCCTCGGACTCGTAGCCCAGACTGCTGAGCCACAGGTCGTCGGTTCCCCGACGAACCTGCTCCTTGATCCAGTTCTCAAGGGTCTTGCGCAGGTCGGCGAGGGCGTGCCCGATGGCGAGCACCGACAGGCCCCGTCGCACCCCCTTGACGGCCTGGTCGAAGGTCAGGGTCTTGTCGAGGTCGGCGAGTACGCGTCCCCAGGAGTCGTCCGGGCCGGGCCCGAACCAGCACAGCGAGTACGCCCCGTACAAGGGCCCGGGGGCGAGGCACTTGTCGGCCTGCTCGGGGTCGAGCCCCGACTGGTCCTTCAGCAGATCGAAGGCGTCGGCGATGATGTGCTCGGCGATCTCCTCCTGGTACTCCCCCGTCAGCGGCAGGCCGAACCCCCTGCCTGAGATGTCCTCGACCCGGTAGCCGTCCCCGGTGTTCGACACCCGGTACCGGGCGTAGTCGTCGAGGTAGATGGTTCCGTCCGGGTGGAACCACAGGGACTCGGGTGTGGTCAGGGCGCGGGGCAGGGCGCGCTGCACCTTCCTCCAGGCCTCGTGCATGTCGGTCATGTGTTCCTCTCTTTCTTCACGGGTTGCGGCGGTACCACACCCGCTTGGCGGTAATTCTAAGGGCTTCCAAATCACTTGGGCTCACTCGTCCCAAGTCGTCGGGGTGAACATCGAACGCGATGTCGTCAGGACGGAGACCGCCCAGTTCCTCCGGCGTGCGGGGGTCATCGCTCTTGATGGCGACGACGTCGCCGTCGGCGAAGATGCTCACCTCGCTGGAGGCGGCGTACAGGTACACGATCGCGTTGCGCCGGTATTCGACCTTCACGAACCACTCCCCGGCCTCGCGCATGGTCAGGAGCATGTAGGCCCCGAGAGCGGCTACGACGTCGTCGTTCTTCACTTCTCGCTCCTATTGTTGACTTCCAGACTCTCCCTCACCCGGTTCAGCAGGGCCTTGATGGCGTCCTCGCTCTCGCTCGACAGGCCCGTGGGCCGCCCGCCGGGGCAGAACTCGGCGGTGTCGGGCTCCCCGTGGGAGACGGGCCGCACGTCGATGCGCCCGAAGGCGTGGACGGTGATGATCTTGACCGGCAGGTAGCACTCCCGGTCCCAGATCCGGAACTCCATGCTCTCATCGCGCTTCTCCGTCGACGTGATGGTGATCCGCCAACTGCGCGGATCCCAGGAGTTGAGCACGTTGCTCATCCACCGTCTCGCCTTCTCGTAGGCGATGAGCCGCACGGCACTGCCCAGCCGGGTCTGCACCGAGCACCAGCACTCCTCCTCCCACACGTCGACGAGGAACGTCGCCTCCTCGGGGTTCACGTTGGGGTTGAACCAGAAGACCCGCCCTGCGTCGATGACCAGGTGGTTGTAGAAGCCGGTCTCATTCTCCAGCCACGCCCGCAGGACCTTGTCGACGATCCAGCCGACGGTGCAGTCCTCTCCGATCTCGCGCTCCTCGCTCGACTCGTGCTCGACGATCAGGTCGAACTCGGGCACGACCTCGAAGTCGAGGCCGTGGAAGTCCGTGGGGATGATCCCGTTCCCGTTCACCCCTCCACCCGGCTCCAGCGCCCCGCTGAGCCCCGGGGGCAGGCGCTTCGCGAGGTCGTACCAGCCGTCCGGCAGAATGTCGGTCATCGGTTCTCCTTCGCGGCGTAGAGCAGGTCGTTCATAGCGGTGTAGGAGTACGTGATCCCGTGTTCAGCGGGAGTGACTCGGATGGGGCCGTGCGGATGTTCGCCGTTCAGCTCGACACTCGCCTCGCCTCCGTGTGCCTTCACCTTGATCATCCCTCCGGGCGCCTCGATGAGGACCCGCCCGCCGCCGGCGGCCGCAGAGAAGACGACGCCCTCGAACAGGAGGTGGTCGAACAAGTCCAGGGAGGTTTTGCGGACCAGGATTTTGTCGGCCTGTCCGCAAACGTACTCGACGAACTCCCCGAAGTTGCGGGGCCGTGGGTTAGCAGGGTCCTCGAAGGAGGCCACGACGGTCTCGTCCCACTCGAAGACGGTTCCTGGGCTCCACGCGCCGGGCAGGTGCTTGCGGACCTGGTCGGCGGCGGCCTTCTCGATGACGTCGGCGACCTGCCTCGGGGTGACGCCCATCATGGTGCGTCCTCCGGTGCCGGGCTCGTCGACGAGGAGGTTGAAGTGGGGCTCCTCCTCCTTCCCGTCCCGCGGGAAGCGGACGACCTGGTACAGGGAGGCGATGTACTCTTCGTTCCCGTTCCACCACACGGTGAAGATGTTGACCTCATCCGGGCCGCCCAGCGGAAGGGCCGACACGAAGTCTCCTCGTCGGATCATCCTGGGCAGCAGGTCCTTGACCTCAGCCCAGAACTCCGCCATCTCTTCGCTCATCTCGGTTCTGTCGTCAACCGACATGGCTCTCCTTCCTCTTGTTCTTCTCAATCACGTGGTTCAGGAACAGGACGGCCCGTTCGTGGGCCTCCTGTACAGCCTCGGACCCCCAGGTCAGGTGGAAGTACAGCCCCCGGCCCTGCGGGTCCAGGATGTTGACGTCGATCAGGCCCTCGTCGTCGGGGGCGACGGCGATCTCGACGCTCCCGTGCCCGCCGGTGAGGTACCGAATCATGCGCGGGGTGCTCTCCTTCGTCACCCGGAGGGGGATGTCGTTGTCCAGGTCCGTGGCGAAGTCGCCGACCCAGCACCACGCCGCGAACCTGCGGACCGCGTCCCGGTACTCGCGCAGGTCCGTGGTGTTCACGTCCAGGCTCTCCGTCATGTGGTCCGACATCCAGCACAGCCCGTCGTACTCGTCCCAGACCAGCGGGACGTCCCCGACGAGGACGTTCAGGGCCGAGTGGAACACGGCCAGGGCGATGCTGTAGGCGTATCCCGTCTCGTAGGGAATAGGCCTGATGGGGCGGCCCTTGAGCGGGGTGAAGACCTCCTCCCCCGCGTCCTCACCGATGACGCCCAGGACCCGGTCGCAGCCCACACCGCGCAGGGTGACGACGCCCGTGTTCAGGTCGAGGCGAAGCGTGCGCACGACGGCCTCCACGGGTATGTTCGACAGGACGCGCATCCAGATCCGGGTGCGCTCGTCGAACGTGTCCCAAGTGATCTCCTCAAGCGCCATCACTTCTCCTCCTTCCCCTCCCGGTCGCGGATCGCCTCGTGCAGGACCAGGAAGTTGGCCAGCGCGACGATCATCTGGTCCTCCCGTCGGCTGCCGCGCTGGAAGGTGATCCTGCCGCCGTTGTCGTCATTGCGGTCATGGTGCATCGTGGCGATGCTGTTCTCCCCGGCCGGGGCCAGGTGGATGATCGCGTGCGCTCCACCGCTGCCGGGGATCTCGATGCGGGCGTAGGAGCGGACACCTCCCATGACTCGTGCCGAGGGCGCGTCCCTGGTGATCCCGGCGATGATCTGCTGAAGTGTTCTCAAGGCCCCTCTCCTCTTCTCTTCTCTTTCCTCCGGTTCTCAAGCGGATGCTTGGAACCCGTGCCGGGCGGGGGAGTCGAACCCCCGGAGATTCACGTCCGCAGTACGGCAGGGCCTTTGACCTGACCCAACCCATAAACGCGACGCCGTTCCCAGTCCCGCTCCCGGCTGTTGTGGGCTCTCACCACACGTAAATGGTCACCTTGTCCGTGGCGCCGTCGACGGTGCGGTGGCAGTCGACGCAGACGGCTCCCGCCCAGGACGGGTCGGGAACCCTCCCCACCTTGCGGGCCTCATACTTGTGCCGTGCTTCGCACCGGGGGCACAGCGGCCCGTAGTGGCTGTTGCCGTCGTCGGTCCAGTTCGCCGGGAGGACGACAAAGCCCTCGGCGTTCAGGGCGGCCGTCAAGAAGTCCCTCAGCACGGGTTCGGCCAGCGGGTTCCTCCCGTCGTACGTCTTGCGACCCAAGAGGTCGTTGGCGAGGCGTCGCAGGCCCTCCCAGGTGAGCACGTGGTCGGCCCACGACGGGGCCGGGTTCCACTCGGGGCTCGTGTCCACGTTCAGCGCCTCGACAATCCGCTCGATGAGCACGTCGGAGCCGGTCCTGGCCTCGTTCTCGTTCATTGCTCTCTCTCTTTCAGTGGCGTTCCGCGTACGGGGCGCCATAAAAGGACGCCCGGATCTCCCGGTCCAGACGGTAGGTGCGCTCCTCATGCACGAAGACCCTGTCCGCTTGCCGGATGAATTCGGCCCGAATGTCGGCGATCTCATCGTCGTCCAGCGGGAACAGCGCCAGGCGGATGATGAGATCCGGTCGGATCCCCTCAGGGGCGTCCCCGTCCTCGAAGATGAACCGCAGGGCGTCGCGGGCCTCGCCCAAGTGTCCCGCTGTCAAGGCGTCGCGCACGAGCCGCGCCTGTTCGTTCAACCAGGTGGTCAGATTCATGGTGATGCCTCCTCTCTTATCGGTTGAGTTGGTCGTGCTCCCGGCGGGGCTCGAACCCGCTTCGCGGCCTTGACGTTCACGACGGGAGCTACCGGGGCGGGCGAGTATGGAAATCTCGTCCCGCCCCGGCCCGGTTTTTCAGGCGTCGGCGTAGACCCGCAGGGCCGGGGCCAGATCGACCTCAGTGGGCACGGGGATGACGGCACCGTCCTCGTACTCCTCCCGCACTCCGCCGCGCGCTCTACCATCCGCCGCCCACAGGAACACGACGGCATGGCCGTCCCGCCGGGGCGTGAAGCGGGCCACGAGCGCGCCGTCCAGTGGGTTTCGTGCGAAATCGGTGCGGACGATCGCGGGCACGACATTCCCCAGGCGCCAGCCGACATACCCGTCCGCGGCCGGGGCGCCCGCTTCAAGGGCCTTGTCGACATCGCCCAAGATAGCGTTCAGGTTCTCCCAGGGCGCGCCGTCGCATCCGCTCCCGCGCGGGGCGAAGATGACTTCGGCGGGGATCACGCCCCACGGAGTCACGATAGAACCGGGCTCCTCGCCGAGGTGGAACGAAGTAAAGTCGTCCCGGTCCTGGACGGGCCAGGATGAGACCAGCCGCGAGGCGATGGCCTCGCGCACCTGGGCCACTGTGGGCCGCGGCGGGTCATACCAGTAGACGGCATCCCCGCCGTCAATCCCGTCCCAGCCCGGCAGGAACGCGAGAACCTCGTCATTCGCATAGAAGCCCGGCGTGGCACAGTATGGGTCGGCTGCGAGAACACTGTACGGGCGCAGCGGGTAGTCTCCCAGGGGCGGGGCGATCTCGTCCCAGTTGTCCGGGTCGGCAATCATGTTGTTCACGTTCATTTCCTCTTCCTTTCGGTTCCCTTCAGGCGTAGTCGGCGAGCACGTGGGTGAGCGCGTACTCGTCGGGGATCCCGTACGAGTTCGACCAGTAGTCGGGCTGGCCGATCGCCTCCTCATCCCCGTCTCCTCCCAACGGCGCCCCGTCCGGGCCCCACTTGAATTCGACATGGGCCCGGTACCAGTCCTTCTCAAGACGGTCCCAGATCACCTTCAGGGTCCCGTCGCGCATGATCCGGTACTCGTCCGGGAACGGCAGGCCGGGATTGCGCTCCCGCCATGCCTCGAATCCGGTCCTGGCCTTCATTGTGGTTTCCTTTCTGGGTGTATGCCTGTCAGCGGCGCGGGCGGCGCAACTGGACGAAACGGTAGGTCTTCCGAAAAGACCAATCGCAATACCTCAGGTGGGGCAGTCGGCCCCAATCCCCGGTCTTCCGGGCTTGCTTGGAGACTTCGAAGATAATGTTCCCAACGGCCTTGAAATCGTCGGGGGTGAGTTCCTTAAGCCAGGCGACATACTCCCGGACGGCGTCGTCCCCGGTTATGGTCTGCTCCTTGGCGAAGCGGTCAATCGCTTCATAGAGTTCCGGGCTATCTACTGGCCCGCCGTCTTTCGGACGGGGCCGACGGCGACGCTGATCCTGTACGGTGCGGTACTCGGCTTGGAACTCACGGCACCAATAGCCCAGCCCCGGGAGCGGGCCCCAATCCCCGGTCCTCCTGGCGTTGCGGGCCGTACGGAAAATAAGGTCCCCCACGGTCTTGAAGTCCTCATCGCTGAGGTTGTAAAGCCAGTCGCCGTAGGGGATGATCTCCCGGAGACCGAACTTCACGGTTGCCCGGATGAACCGGTTAAGGTCCTCAATAAGTTCGTCTTGTGTTGCGCCCAATGGTTTCCCTTCTCTCTTCCTCTTCAGCCGTACGGCGCACGACATTCGCGCCCCGGGCCCGTGATGAGCGGGCAATGGTCCTCCCCCGGAGATGTTGGTGCCAGGGCGGGCGAGTATCAGAAATTCGTCCCGCCCGGGCTGGGTTCCGGGTCGGCGGGGCAGTGATCAAGCGCGGCGGGTCAGCCCGTCGCAGCCGATGACCTTGCCCTCGGCGTCCCGGAGCAGGCGCCCAGGGCTCATGAGATCACCACGGTGGCGGGGGGAGGCGTCGACGACCGCCTTGGCGACAATGAGGACGACGCCGGGCTCGGGATCTGGCAGGCCGATGATCTCCCTGGGGCTCCCGGAGACGGCCACGGCGACTTCGTGGCCGCCGATCCTGGTCTGCTCCGGGGGCAGGCGGTCATACACAACACGGGCGGCTCCCCGAGGGCCCGGGGCGAGGACGATAACGGTCCCGTCCAGCGCGTGGACATTGAGCGCGTGCGGAGTCAGGTTCCGGAAGACGGCGGTCATTTCTCTCTCTCTCTCTCTCTCTTCGAAAGGCCCGTGTGAGGGTTATACGGGCCCCGCGCCCCGGGGCGGCAGCGAGCCGCGGCGATCCTCTCTCCCGGGGCTGGTGGGTTAGATGGGCGGGTCAGCCCCGTCCCCCGCGCCAGATCACGTAGGAGGCGCCCTGACGGTTCCCGTGGGAGCCCGCGTCCCAGAAGCAACCGTCATAGTCAGAGGGGATGGCGTCGTCGCCGTCCTCGTCGGTGAGGCACTGCGCGACGGGCACCCAGGCGCAGTCCTGCGCCCCGGCCGTGGACGTCTCGAAGCACCGCGGGGCAAGGTGCTCGGTGGTGGCCGGTTCCTGCGTCGTCGTCACGACAGCGGACGGGGCCGTGGTGTGCGACGGGGCGAGGGCGGACGCGATCCCGACGGCGGACAGGAGCGCGACGCTCCCCGCGGCAACGGCGGGCAGGATGATGCTGCGGCGGTTCATGATGGTTCTCTCTCTCTTCGGTTGGTTGAGCGCCGATCTTTCAGGCGCATCCCCGCTCACGCGGGGTTAAAAGTGGGGGGGGGGGGG
>ERZ773035.3086-NODE-3086-length-10162-cov-2.397546_pt1 | contig 10162 bp, 9 predicted proteins | sample MGYA00511487_ERZ773035 | MGnify/ENA primary metagenome ERZ773035 (study PRJEB29015, sample SAMEA2737985) | human oral metagenome | biome: human oral; feature: human-associated habitat; material: dental | place: China | collected 2024 ...
CGGCGGGTGCCGAAGCGTTGTTTTCTATGTTTTCATCTCATCCGAGACCTTGGAAGAGGATGTATATCATAAAGTTATCCTTACGGAATGCGTCGCAAGACGGTTGTGCGCAACCATATTTCGAGCAACAAACTAAGCAACGCCGCCAGCGCAAACGGGAAATAGGCTTCATACCGACGACGATTCGATTTTGAATCAATCTTCGTTTTTTCAAGCTTATCAATGTCTTGATAGATTTTCGACAGTTCGCCGCGGCTCTGCGCACGATAGAATGTGCCGTCGGTGGCCGAAGCTATGCCCTCGAGAGTTTTATAGTCGATTTCGCCCTTGGCCTGGATGTATTGGTTTTGCCCGTTTATGGAAATGGGGTAGCGCACCATACCGTCGGTTCCGAGACCGATGGTGTAGACCCTGATTCCGAACTTTTTGGCAATGGCGGCGGCAGTGAGTGGCGATATGTCGCCCATGTTGTTGCTTCCGTCGGTTAGGAGGATAACCACCTTACTTTTAGCCTTGATGTCTTTGAGCCTGTTCACAGCATTTGCCAGTCCCATTCCGATGGCCGTTCCATCCTGAATAAGTCCGTTTGCGGCGAGGTCGGTTCGCACGCCTTGCAACAGGTTCAGAAGCGACGCATGGTCGGTTGTCATAGGGCATTGCGTGAAAGCTTCACCTGCAAATATGGTTAGACCGATGTTGTCGCCCGGCCGACTGTTGATGAACTCGGTTGCCACATCTTTTGCAGCTTCCATACGGCAGGGGGCCACGTCCTCGGCAAGCATACTCGTGGAAATGTCCATGGCGAGCATGATGTTTATTCCCTCCGTTTGGTTCTTCCCGAAAGGACTATTGGTTTGCGGTCGGGCCAGCACAATAACCGTCAGCGCAAAAGCCAGGCATCGGAGCCACATGGGCAGGTGAACCATCCGAACTCGCCAGTTGCGAGGTGCGTGGCGATAGGCAAACGTGTCGCTCATTCGCATTGTGGGCTCGCTGTTGCGGCGATAGCGAAAATACCACAGCACATAGGGAACTATAAGCAGCAGTAGCAACAAGTATTCTTTATTTGCAAATTCCATTGTGTGGAGAGAAGGAGGGTTAAACAATCAAATCGTAAACCGATATGCCTATGTAGATTAGGATGCCGATAGCCGAGGCGACTAGCAATGCTATGCCCGATTTGAGAAGTAATCGGGTGCGGCGCGACTGCTGCTCTTCGGCCGTGAGCTGCGGCGCAGATTGCTGGGCTTCGGGTTGTGCCTCGAGCTTTGTTTCCTGAATAAACTGAACAACGTTTGTGAGATAGAGCTCCTCTTCGTTTCGGAGGGTGGAGTGTTTGGCGAATTTCACGAGGTCGGCCGTTTGGAACACCTCGCGTAGCTCGTTGAGCTTTTCTCTGCTGTCTTCGGCACGTAGGCGGTCAATAATCTCGCTCGAGGTCATTTCCATAGCCATAATTCCGAATCTATCTTCAAGATATTGCCTTAAAATATTGGTGAGCGAGGTGTAATAAGCCTTCTGGTCGTTGCCGGTTGTGCGGTTTATCTTTTCTATTTCCTGCATTGCTTTTTCGTGCGGCAGAATCTTCTTTTCGGTCTTAGAAAAAATTGCAATCGGTTTGTTTCGGCGTAATATTCCACGCAAATAGACTGCAGCTATGCATAGACCGAGTACGAGGAGTAAAAGAAGGATTAGCGGAATGATTTCGGCCCAAGAAAACGAATTGTCCATCACATCGCTGGGCGGAAACGGAGTGGCATGAGCGGTAGTGTCGACCTTCGTGGACTGAACCGTGAGCGGGATAGACTTGGTTGGATATTCCTTTCCATTCACACGCACCTTCATTGCCGGCACATCGTATTTCCGGGCTTCCCAGGCGGTGATGGTATATGTGTTCACGGTTTTTTCGAGGTTGTTGCCTTGCTCTTCCTTTTCTCTGTCGGCAGTCACGACTTCCAGCCCGCCAGACATCTGCTGGTTCGCCGAATAGTACGGGAAATTCACTGTAGAACCCTTAGGTGCTGTGACGCTTATCTGCAAGTGAGCCTGCGAGCCTATGAGAATCTCCGTTGAATCGAGACGTGCTTCGACATTCACTTGCGCCAGAACCGTGACAGCAGTAGCGATTAGGAATATTGTGGTGAGAATCTTTTTCATTTGTTTCGTTGAGCAAATAGGAACAATAATCTTCTAACGAAATCTTCGTCTGTGCCTATGGCCACATTGTCGACACTGCATTTTGAAAATATGTCTGACAGCTTTTCTTGTCGGTCGAGCCAATATTGCTTGTGTGCGTTTCGGATTCTTTTATCGCCAGTATCGACATACATTTCATGCCCTGTTTCGGGGTCTAGAACTTTCAACAATCCCACGTCAGGAAGTTCCTTCGCACGCGGGTCGTAAACCTGAATGGCCACGACATCGTGCTTATTGGCCGCAATGCTCAGGGCGTCTTTGAAATCGTCTTTCACATAGAAATCACTTAGAATAAACGATGTGCATCGCCGTTTCATCACCTTGGTTAGAAATTCTATCGCGTTGCCAAGATTGGTTCGCTTGCTCTCGGGCTGAAAGTCGAGCATCTCGCGAATAATATAGAGAATATGCTTCTTTCCTTTCTTAGGTGGAATATATTTCTCAACGTGATCTGAGAAAAACACCACTCCAATCTTGTCGTTGTTCTGAATGGCCGAGAATGCAAGCGTAGATGCAATTTCAGTGAGCAAATCTTTTTTTAGCTGATTAACGGTCCCGAAATCAAGCGAGCCACTCACGTCGACGAGTAACATGACGGTGAGTTCGCGCTCCTCTTCGAATACTTTTACATAAGGATGATGAAAACGAGCCGTAACGTTCCAGTCAATGTCGCGAACATCGTCACCGTATTGATATTCGCGCACCTCAGAGAAAGCCATACCGCGTCCTTTAAAAGCAGAATGATATTGGCCCGCGAATATGTCTCTACTCAATCCGCGCGCCTTTATCTCTATCTTCCGAACCTTCCGTAGGATGTCAGCTGTTTCCATAGTGTGCTTTAAAGATTATGGCACTTCAACCTTATTTATTATATCGCTTATGATTTGCTCGCTCGTAATATCGCTGGCCTCGGCTTCATACGACAATCCTATGCGATGCCTGAGCACATCGTGAGCCATGGCCCTAATGTCTTCCGGGACAACATAGCCGCGCCTTTTAATGAAAGCATATGCTCTTCCGGCACGAGCCAGATTGATACTTGCACGCGGACTTCCTCCGAAGGTTATCATCTGCTGAAGCTCGCTCAAACCATAGCGTTCTGGGTATCGAGTTGCAAAAACAATGTCGGCAATGTATTGTTCAATCTTCTCGTCAATATAAACTTCGTTCACAACCTGCCGTGCTTTCAGAATTTCGTTCATCCCCATCACCGGTTGAACCGTGGGCAGATGCTCATTAAGATTTTCTCTTATAACCAACTTTTCCTCCTCGAGAGTCGGATAGGTTATAATCACTTTCAGCATAAAACGGTCAACCTGCGCCTCTGGCAATGCATAAGTTCCCTCCTGCTCTATGGGGTTCTGCGTGGCCATAACAAGGAACGGGTCGGGCAACGTGAATGTTTGCTCGCCAATTGTAACCTGATGCTCCTGCATCGCCTCGAGCAACGCACTCTGTACTTTCGCCGGAGCACGGTTAATCTCGTCGGCCAAAACAAAGTTTGCAAACACGGGTCCTTTCTTCACATGAAAACTTTCATCCTTTTGTGAATAAATTTGCGTTCCTATAACATCCGCCGGAAGGAGGTCGGGAGTGAATTGAATCCTGCTATACTTCGAATCGATAAGTTGGGACAGAGTTTTTATTGCAAGAGTTTTTGCCAGTCCCGGTACACCTTCAAGAAGAATATGACCATCGCTGAGCAAACCAATCAACAACGAGTCTATGAGATGTTGCTGCCCTACGATTACTCGGCTCATTCCTGTCACCAAATTAGTAACGAATGAACTCTGTTGTTCTATCCGCATATTCAATTCGCGGATGTCTATAGCTTCTGTCATTTTGAATATTTTTTTATTGTAGTTCCTTTAAATATTGCGATGGCAAAAGTACAATATATGAAAGCATGGCTAGGAAGAATCGTTTCTAAATTATATTAAAAAGAAATTGCCGGCTTATAGTCTGTAAAATTATAATAAAAGGATGTATACAAGTTCGTATATATGTACATAATTGTATAATTTTACAACCGCCGATAAATAATACTTTGAATATGAAAATCAAGAATAGTAGACTAGAAGCATTGAAGATGTTGCTTTCGAATTTGGAATTAAGTTCTCAAGACGAGGTATTGAAAGCGCTAAATAAACAAGGTTTCAAACTGACACAAGCCACTTTGAGCCGTGACATGAAACAACTGAAAGTGGCGAAAGCGGCCTCAACGAGTGGAAAATATATTTATGTTCTACCGAGTGAAACAACGTATAAACGTGTAACAACGTCGCGTAGAACAGTAGATGTGAGGAAGCGTAGCGGATATTTATCGATACGTTTCGCCGGACATTTAGCTATAATAAAAACTCGACCAGGCTGCGCAACGTCGCTAGCCTACGAACTAGACAACAGTGACCTCCCAGAGATTCTTGGAACTATTGCTGGCTACGACACCGTGTTTCTGGCGACTAAAGAGGGATATAATCACCGGGAGATTCTTCGTTTGTTATCGTATGTGATTCCCGAAATTGAATCTGACAGGCAGAACGATGTGCAAAAGAGAGAAGACCACGTAAATATGTATTAGTAATGAATACCTACCGAATATTGTCAGCCTCACCCGGAGGAAAATTTGAAGAGCAGCTCGAAAGTTTGAATACTGCTCTATTGCAATCTCTCGAGGACGAGAATAAACAAAAGCTGCAATATATAAAGGTATTCTTAAGTGATATTCAAAATCAATACGAGCCTCTATTGACCAGCGAGCTATATAAAACATTTGCCAACAAAGCCCTAACTGTTGTTGGACAGCCTCCACTAAATGGAAGCAAGATTAGTTTATTGATTATAACAGCCAACGAACAGCAAAAACAGCTATTACATGCCTTGCGCTTAACAGATGAAGAGGCTGGGACGAAAAACAAACTCTCCGTCTTTTTGAAATGTATATTGATGCAGCCAAAGTAGCCCGAACCGAGATGAAAACCCACCTTGTGCGCACATGGATTTATGTTGCTGACATTGACACGAATTATAGTAGTGTTGTGAAAGCCCGGAACGATATTTTCAGCAGACACGGTTTAACCCCAGAAACACATTTTATAGCATCCACAGGCATCGGCGGATATTCGGCCATACGACAGGCAAAGGTTGCAATCGACTTTCTGACATATCCAGATATTAAAGAGCACGACAAGAAATATCTTCAAGCGCTCAATCATCTTAATCCCACTCACGAATACGGCGTAGCGTTTGAACGTGGCACCCGCGTTAATCTCGGGAAAAAACAGGAATATTTCATTTCCGGAACGGCAAGCATCGATAAGAATGGAAGCGTTCTGCATATCGGTGATGTGAAGGCTCAAGCTATCCGACTGCTCGACAACATCGAAGCTTTACTAAAAGACGGAGAGGCCACACTTGAAGATGTGAACTATTTCGTAATATATTTGCGCGACTCTTCCGATTATTCAATCGTAGACGAATATATGCAGAATCGTTTTCCACGAACGCCACGCGTCATTGTCTATGCAAAAATTTGCCGTCCCGAATGGCTAATCGAGATGGAATGCACGGCAACAAGAAAATACTCCTAGGGCCGCAAGCAACACAGAAATTATTCCATTTACAACCAAAATAAAACTCACGATTATGAAAAAGAAAATGTTTCTGCTAATAGCTATTCTAGCTGTGACCATTAGCTCCCACTCACAAAACAAGAAAGTGATTCTGCCCGGCAAGGGAAAACTCGACATCGAAAAGTTCGACAAGAAGATCGATTTTAAGATGAACATTTCAGACTTATCGCTAAGCGAGCTCCGCGTTTTGCGTAACGCACTCGCCGCACGACAAGGCTACATCTTCAAGAGCGCCGATCTGTATTCCATTTACCGACAAACATCATGGTATGACTCTCTGGTATACAAAAGACTCATAGCCGAAGAAAAATCGAATGGCAAATACGGATGGCAGAAAGACGGGCAATACAAGCGTTCCCAGCCAACTTATACGAAAGAGGAAGTCGAGTTCATACGTAAGATTGAAAGTCGCGAGGAACAACTCCGCAACGACAATCGGTTACCGAAAGGAGCCATCGTGAATGTGGACAATATCATTAATCCCTATCAGCTCGAAAACATTGACAAACAACTATTCAATGCCCTCGGTCGAAACGGATTTGCAATCGTCCCGAACGACAGGCTCCAACTTTTCCACTTTTACGAGAAGAACGACTACTACAACTTCCCGAGTTTCGTTACCACCGACCTCTATCTTCAGCTTTTCCATCTTTATTTCGACTCATCGTTGCGCGACATTGAAGAAAACAAGCTCAATCCAATCGTCATAAAGCTAAGTCAGCAAATGTTCGACAAGATGACCCAGATTGTGAATGACCCATCTGCCGGCAAGAGAACAAAAGCAACCGCAGCCTATTGTCAAGCATATTTTGCCATAGCTCTGGCTTTGGCGCAAGACAAAATACCCGCGGGCATAACTCAACAATACCAGCAGACGGTCAAAGAAGAAATTAAAAAAGTGAACAATTCGGAAAACGACTTCTCAAGCTATCTAGGTTACACCAATGTGGAATTTTTCTACTCGCTCTTCCGTCCACGCGGTCACTACACCCGATCCGAGAAAATCAAACGCTATTTCAAGGCGATGATGTGGTTGCAGTCAGTGCCATTCATGCCCGACACCCACGAAGGAGTACAACGGGCTGCACTCATTGCCAAAACCATCTGCACCGACCAAAAACTAAGAAACGCATACAACTCGCTCTTCGAACCGATGACTTTTTTATTCGGCGAACCCGACAACATCACAATCACACAAGTTTATGAACTCATGAGGCCCATGGAGCAGAACACCGAGAAACTTTTCAAAAATGAAAAGGCCATGGACGAGCTCGCTGAAAAAATAACCCAACTCGCCAAGAAGCAAATACGCATCTTACCGAAAATCCAGAGAACCAACCCGTACAAAGTGAACTTCATGCCGCAACGTTACATGCCCGACGCAGAGGTGCTCAACGAAATGGTTGACTTTGAAAGCAAAATATCGAAAAGAAGGCTCCCAAGCGGATTAGACGTCTTCGCAGCCATCGGATGTACCGCAGCCGAGCGAATTCTAATCGACGAACTCAGCGAAAACACAAAATGGGAGAAATTCACACCAACGCTCGAAAAAATGAAAACGTGCATGGGCCAAATCAACTGGGAAAAAACCGTGGCCAACAAATGGATAAACTCCCTTGCCGAAATGAACCACGTAGCCCCGAATATGCCCTATTTCATGAAAACAAAACAATGGGAGAAGAAGAATCTCAACACATCGCTCGCATCCTGGGCCGAATTAAAGCACGACGCAATACTGTATGCCAAACAACCAATGGGAGCAGAATGCGGCTCGGGAGAAGATGTCCCAGACCCAGTGGTGAAAGGATACGTAGAACCGAATATTCGATTCTGGACAAAGGCCGTGGAACTCATCACGGAGCTCGACAAGGTCTACAAGAAATTCAACCTCACAACCGAGAAAACAACCGCAACTACCAAACGAGTTAAAGAGATGGCCGAATTTCTGCTACGGATAAGCAAGAAGGAACTCGACCCCAATGCACCGGAATTAACCGACGAAGAGTACGGGCAGATTGAAATCATCGGAGCAACATTCGAGAACATATCGCTCGACCTGGTTCGCGAACCGAATGAAGAACTCAGCGGATGGAACGACGTTAGCGGAGCCGATAAATCAATCTCCGTCGTAGCCGACGTCTATACAGCCAACGCCCTGAACAATCCGCGCCATGCGATTCTATACGAAGGCGTAGGCACGGCCTACGAAATCTACGTTGTCGTACAAATCGGCAAAGACCTCTACCTCACACGCGGAGCCGTGCTATCCTATCGCGAGTTCGAACGCCCATCCGACGAGCAACGCATGACCGACGAAGAGTGGCAGGAAAAACTCAAGAAAAACACCACTCTCGGCACACCGCAATGGATGAACGAAATAATTGTTCCGCTCAAAATCCTCCCCGAAGAAAACGAAGAGCTCTTCTACAGTTCGGGCTGCTGATTCCGAGCCGTTCACCCCTACCCCATCACAAAAAATCCTATAAGCGCTCATCCGCTTATAGGATTTTTCAAATCCGAACCGAAAAAACACCTGCCGCCCAAGTCAGAGTCCGGCATTCTCGCCAAATCGGACGCCTAACGGATACAAGAAACTATCTGCAACGAAAATTTGTCCCCTGCGTATTTCAGAAGTGGATAAAAAACTTTTTTTCAGCTCAAAAGTTCCCGGGGAACGGAAAAAACTCTTTTTTCGGGCCAAAAGTTCTTCGGAGGTCGAAAAAAACTTTTTTTTCGAGCCACGCAATGTGCAGGGAGCAAAAAAAACTTTTTTTTCAGGACACGCAATATGCAGGGAGCAAAAAAACTTTTTTTCGGGCCACGCAATGTGCAGGGGTCGAAAAAAAACTTTTTCCACCGCCCAGATTATATGAAGACTCTAAAAAATCAGATTTCTCGAAGCTCTACGAACATCTGTCTGTAAAACTCGGCTTTTTTCAGAAGCGACAGAGGATAGGCTCGACTGCTGCTTGGCTGACGATAAAGACGAACGCTTCGGCCATGAAAAATAAAAGTCGTGTAAGAACCCATCTTTAGGTTTTTAATCGAAATATCGTAATGATTGGCAAGAGTTTGAGTTGCCAGTTGGCCCGCAGTGAGAATAGCCTTGCATTGGGGAATTTGCTCGAGTAAATGGTCAATATCAGCCTGCTCGACGATGCGCAAGTCCTTGTCGGATGCAGTTCCCTTAGTTCTTTCTATCCTCAAGGCGGTGTCGAAAATTGCAATGCGTTTTTCGAGCAGAAATTGTTTTAGTTCCTGAAGTTTATAGGTTCTCCGGGGCTGGTCGACAAAGTGATTTGGGTCGTTGAAGAATACGACTCCGAAAATTCTCCACATGTCGTTCGTGTAATTCGGATAATACCATGGCATGCACCATCGTTTCTCAGAAGGAGGAAAAGTACCCAGCATTAGCAAGGTTGAATCTTGGGGCAGCCATGGCTGAAAGGGGTGAGTTTCGATTTCCATTTTGAAATGGATTAATATATCTCTTTCGTAAGATAAACAATAACGGGCAAGTGGTCTGAATATCCGTTGAGCCACACTCCGTCCGAAGTCGTTCGCTTGAGCTCGCCGCGGTTCCTCCCGTCTTCCTGGAATAAATAACTGCGATGGAATATCTGATTCTTCCAGAATTTAAGCGTTCCAAGATACTTGGCATCTGTCTTTCCAATGAGATTCGGCGAAAGAAGAATCTGGTCGAATAACGCCCATTTTCCACGATGACGTAAAGTTCCGAAACTTGCTCTAACCAGAATATTATACCATGGATTATACATGTCGCCCGACTCAACCTCGTTTTGTTCAGACTTTGCAGAAAGAATCTCTCTCACACTTTTGCTTGTCGGGTTATCATTCATATCGCCCATGATAATCACATTCATCGCCGGATTATTGTAAATAAGCGAGTCCTTAATATTTTTCACCTGCTGAGCAGCAAGCTCGCGATACTCCTGTCCCACACTTCTACTGGGCCAATGGCAAATTATAAATCCCATATCTTCGCCCGCCATCGTTCCAGTCACGGTCAAGAAACCGCGTGTTGGGCGTGCGTTGTCCTCCGGACGCTGATAGATGTAAGGAATTAGTTTCTGACCCGTAACGGTAAATATGCGTGGGTTGTAAAGCATCGCGCAATCTATTCCGCGGAGGTCGGGCCCTTCGATATGTACATATTTATAGCCCCTTTGTGCTAACGCAGGCTGTGTAACTAAATCAGCCATGACACGTTGATTTTCAACCTCGCTAAGTCCAATTACCGCACATCCAATATTCGGCAACACATCGGTTCCCATTTCAGACAGCACCTGCGCCATGTTTTGAAGTTTACTCTT
>ERZ773035.3087-NODE-3087-length-10161-cov-3.491292_pt1 | contig 10161 bp, 8 predicted proteins | sample MGYA00511487_ERZ773035 | MGnify/ENA primary metagenome ERZ773035 (study PRJEB29015, sample SAMEA2737985) | human oral metagenome | biome: human oral; feature: human-associated habitat; material: dental | place: China | collected 2024 ...
CCCAGCCACTCAAATTCTGAAAAAGCGATTGAAAGGTGATGGCAAACGGCATTACCATTATCGCTATCTGACAGGATTATACCCTGAAGGAGATACTTTACTTGACCTATTCATCCATCCTCTTGACTATGTAACATTCCTTTTTGGAGAGGCAAAGATAAAGGGTTTGGATATTACTCTCAGTAGAGATGGTGGACAGACCTTATTCCTTATATTAGAACACCAAGATATAGTAGGAATGTTGGAACTATCAACAGATTATTCTTGGCAAGAAGCACAGGAACAGCTAAATATCAGTACAGATAAAGGACTTTATGTGTTGGAAAACATGGAGCGACTTGATTTCATGCCGAGACGCTCAGCATTGTTAGGGATTCCGTTGGAGAAAGTCTTTCCAAACAATGGAGCAACAATTTGTCTCTACGGAAGAAACAACTTTGTCCCAACTATTGGGAATAACCAAATTGTTTCACAAGGGTTCTTTTCTGAAATCAAGACTTTTGCCGACATGATTGAAAACAAACATGAGGCTGATTATGCTTTGGGTTTGGAAAGTGTTAATCATGTTTATTCCTTAATGACAGAAATAAAGAAGTATATGAACATAATTGACGACCACATATTATAATAACTAATTAAATCCAACAAATTATGAAAAGGTACTTTTGTGTATTACAGGCGTTCATCTTCTCGTTGCTGTTTATTGGTTGCAGCAATGAAGATGAGTCTGCTTCAACTCCCACAGTGCAAGCATCGAAAACGGAATTGTTTGCTATAGGAACAGCCCGAATGACAAGAGCCGCTTCAAGCCCCTATCTCTTTACACTTGACAACATCAAGTCTTTCAACGTGCAAACCCGTGAGATTATTTTTCAAGATTTTGAGCCGACAAGTCTGCTCTTTCCCATTTATCGTAACATAGAAATACATTCGTATGGTAAGGTTCTACTCCATATCTCAACGTTTGTGTCATCTTTCAATAGTCAAATCTTCACAGACTTATCATTAGTTTCAGAATCTGGCAAATTTTACCTGAGTGACTGTTACCCACGCAATATTGAGGACAATAGTCAATATGTTAAAGAGAACAAGGCCATTCAAAAAGCAAAAGAAAAAAGAGCGGCAGAATGGGGAGAGTTTCTCTCAATACTCAAAAAACACGGGAAGTTGATTGAATAGTAAACACTATCCATAAAATGTATGTCTTTATTGCGGATTTCAGCAATAACAGAAATACGTAATAATATAAGCAAGAAATAACTTGTAATTACGTTTATATAAATATCAACATATAAAATCCTTGTAATTATGAAAAAAGTGTTTTACAGCCTAATCCTTTTCTGTGGATTATCTGCATGTTCTTCTGAGAAGGTATCTCTTGAGCCATTAAGAATTTATGATGTTGCAAATTCTAATTGTAAGTTAAGCATCTCTCCGACAGATACACGTCCTGACTTCTATGCAGAAAACAATGCTATTCCAGCAAAATTAAGTATAGAGTTGGACAAAGACGGTATAGCCCAGTGTCTACTGGAAGATTTGAAAGCCAACTGTTCCGTAAGAAAGATTTATGTGAATATTGCTAATCAAGATAATCAGATAACCCTTATCGTGTACCATAATGTCCTTGATGCACTGGCTGATTGTATTTGCAAATACGACGTTAATTTTAAGATTAGCAAATTGACATCTGGTAATTATAAGCTAAGGGTGTACTATGCTAATCCAAATATGAAATATGATGAATCTAATATTGCATATAATGGACAAGTAAATATTGTTCAGAATAGAAAAGTCTCTGTAAAATTCAATCCAGAAATAGGTTTACCTGAGAATTAAAGATGTAGGTGTCTATTCAAAATATGGCACTTGGGCTGGTATATATCAGGCCAAGTGTCATATAGTATTGTCAATATTCCATCTTCATCTTATCTTTTTCTCTATAGATATTCCTTTATAATTGAGTTTCCTGTCATTCCTGTCATGCATTATGATGATTTAACTTTCTAATTTACAGTAGGGTTATGTGAAGTGTTAAAAGTGACAGCAAACTGAAATTAAAATTATTCTTGTAATAATGAGTAGTGCGTGTCTTCTTACTTTAGTCAGAAATATCACATCATGCTCTTAACTATCCAACGAACTAAGCGTATTAGTTATTCGTCCCAAAAGATAGTATTTCAGCGGGCTTGATAGTTATTTAAACCGCTTTTTTGTTGTCTGTCCCCATTATTTGGAGGCTATAAAAAGCTTTGATACATTTGCGACAGAAATCATTGTTTCACTTTTTAAAATCAAAGCATATGAAAACTTTAGTTTCTAAAATCGTCGTTATCGTTGCCCTTATGTGCGCAACCAGTATGAATGCACAGAACAACAATCAGTTCGAAGCACAGTTAAAAACCACTTTAAGTAACGTCAAGGCAGACGAACCTACATCTATTGTAAAGGGAATGAATGACTTGAAGCGTATGGAAATTCAGTATCCTGAAGCTTGGCTCCCTACCTATTACCGTGTGTTCTATGCCCTTCAGTATGCTGCTCGCAACCCACAGAGTGATTATTCTTCCTTATTCTTAGACGCAGTGAAGGCTGATCTTGAGGCTTTACAGTCAAAGAAGGGAGTTGACCGTTCAGAACAGTACACATTGAAAGGATTCTATTACACAGCCCTTATTACACAAAACCCTGTTGAGAATGGTAGGCTTTATTTCATCGATGCAATCTGCTGTTACAAGTCAGCCATTGGCATTAATCCAACGAATCCTCGTCCTCGTGTTCTTCTTTACATGTTCTTTGATAATATGAGTAAGCAGACAGGACAGCCAAGTATGAATAGTCCAAAGGATTTAGAGACTATCAAAGAGTTGTTTAGCAAGGAAAAGCAGAATGGTCTACAGCCAGCATGGGGACGTAATCTGATAGGATATTGCAAGTAAAATTAATCTGCTGAAGACATTAAACTCATAAAGATGTGGGGCGTATTAATCGTACGCCCCTATCTTTGTGAGGTCCTTTATCATACAAAGGAATTATGCTAATAGATACTACAAATCGTCATCAAGTCTTCATAAAACAGAAGATAAAGAGTATAGATTTGCTCTCTTTAAGAAAAAAATGTATCTTTGAAGCCTAAAAATAGATATTATTGAAAACAAAGAACGATTTAAGCTATGGCAAATTCATTAGACGAATTGACAGGACCAGTTAATGATGCTGGCCGTGATGTACATGTAATAGACAAGCAACTTCCTGTTGAAGTTGGTTTTGGTTCAACCCTTTTCCAGATTGCTTTGTGGGTAGTTGGTCCGGTGTTGGTATTGTTGTTTGTGCTGTTATTGGGTAGTACGATGACAAATCCATTGCTTGTAGGTGTTGTAGGCTGTTTGGTGGGAATCCTTCCTGGTGTTATCTTTATCTTTATGAAGATATCAGCTCGCAATTATTTTCAGAAGTTAGAACAGCGTATTCAGGCTGAGGCATCTAATATAGACAACTATTTGGAACAGCGAGTGCAGATACTGCAGAACGTAGTTGGACTGGTAGAACGTGCTATCGACCTTGATAAAGACGTGATGAAAGCCGTTGCAGCCCTTCGTAGTGGTGGTGTGAACGAAGGTAACAGAAGTGATGTGAATGCACAAGTAAATACAGCCTTCGGTCGACTCTTCCCACAGGTTGAGGCTTATCCAGAGTTGAAAGCACACAATGCCATTGCTGATGCGATGCAGCAGAATAACTACTTGCAGCGTGAGATTACGGCAGCTCGTACTGTTTATAACAGTCGTGTGACACAATGGAATACTGATATCTTCTCTTGGCCAACAAAGATGATTGTTGCTGCTCAGCAGGGTTATACAACTCGCATACCATTTACTGCAACAGCAGAAACACGAGAGGCAGCGAGAGGTAAGTTCTTCTAATACTACAGAAGTAAATGGTAGAGGATATATATGATCCACTAAACGAATACATCAGCACCTTCAAAGATAAGTTCAAGAAGGTGGCTGATGAAACCTTTAATGCACTTGCTGACGAGGCGCAGGTTGATGTTGAGGCTAATCGTGAGACGTGTCGACAAATCTATGCAGGTGAGAAGAAACTCACGGATGTGTCTGGTCGTATCACGATGTGGACTATCCTATGCGTCATTCTGTGGATAGCAGTGGTGGCAGGTGCTGCTGTTGTTTATGTGAAGTGGAATGAGTTTCCAATGGAGTATCTCTTGATGATAGGTGGAGGGGCGGTCTTACTGCTTGTCTTTCTATTACTCAAGGTACATCCAAAATTGAAGTCCTTACGTACTCAGCACAATGAATTAGACAATAAGGTGAAAACTTTGAAGGAACAGGCATGGAATCAGATGGCTGCTCTGAATAGGCTTTACGACTGGGATGTCTTTACGCGTATGATGTCGAAGACCGTACCCAGACTGGAATTTGACCCTTATTTTACGACACAACGACTGGCAGACCTTCGTAAAACATACGGATGGAACGACTCTTTTAATACCGAGCGTTCTGTGCTTTATTCTCATTCTGGACTTATTAATGGTAATCCTTTCGTCATCTGTCGAACACGAAAGATGGAGATGGGAGAGAAGACTTACCACGGTCAGAAAACCATTTTCTGGACAACAACAGAGACGGGTCCTGATGGAAAGCCACGTACTGTGTCTCACTCAGAAACCTTACATGCCAGTGTAACAGCGCCTTATCCTAATTATTTTGAGCGTACAAGGCTTATCTATGGTAATACAGCAGCACCCGACTTGACTTTCTATCGTAAGCCAAGTGGGCTGGCAGGAAAAGAAGGTTCGTTGCGTTATAAGTGGGATCGGTTTATGTTGAGGCGTAAAGCACGCAACCTTGAGAGTGGTGATTTTGCGATGTTGACGAATGAAGAGTTTGAGGTTGCGTTCAATACAAGTAATCGTAATAACAATCAGCAATATGCTTTACTCTTCACACCATTGGCACAACAGAGTATGATGGCACTGCTGATGGACGATAAAGAGGGCTATGGTGATGACTTTGATTTTGATAAGCATTACATGATAAACACTATCATGCCAGAACATCTACAAGTGTTAGACCTCGATATGAACCCTGCTCAGTATCGTAGTTTTGACTTTGAGAAGGCTAAGAAAGACTTTTACGAAATCAATGAGAGATACTTCCGTGCTATCTACTTTAGTTTTGCACCTTTGTTGTGTGTGCCGATGTATCAGCAGATACGTCCACAGAAGGATATCTACGGACATGATATGGAGCAGAAGAGTTCGTTCTGGGAGCATGAAGCATTGGCTAACTTTTGGGGACAGGATAATTTCCAGCATCCCGATTGTGTGACTCCTTGTATTATGAAGACTTCTTCAGCGGCACAGGGTGATGGCAGTACGCTGATTAACGTGACAGCTTATGGCTTTCGTTCAGAACGTCGTATGTCGTATATCAGTAAGTATGGGGGTGACGGTTCATGGCATGATGTACCCGTGGAGTGGTATGAGTTCTTACCTGTTGAGGGCAATGGTCGTATTATGATGCAGGAGGATGAGACTCAAAACGATACTGACATGAGTCAGAAACAGCGTATGAGTCATATTAGTGAAGTCTTACAAAAATCACACTTAGATGTCTATAGAAGGCATATCGCTTCTAAGATATAAGTTGGAGGAAATAATTAAAAAAAACAAAGGACGATAAAAGTATCTCACTTTTATCGTCCTTTCTTGTATATGGAGTAATTTACAACTTCTCACCATAGCACAAGTCACCAGCATCACCGAAGCCAGGAACAATGTACTTATGCTCGTTCAATCCTTCGTCAATTGCTGCACACCAGATGGTGGTAGAGTCTTCAGGGAAGGTTTTGCGGATATGTGCGATACCTTCTGGTGTAGCCAAAAGACAAGCAACATGCACATGGCGAGGAGTTCCCTTTGAAAGGATAGCCTTATAACCTAACTCCATAGAACCACCAGTAGCCAACATTGGGTCAGCGATGATAAGTGTCTTACCATTGATGTCTGGTGTAGCAAGATATTCAACGTGAATACCTACCTCATGATGTTCAGCATCCGTATATTCTCGATAAGCACTAACGAAGGCATTACCAGCATGGTCGAATATGTTAAGGAAACCGTTATGGAAAGGCAATCCAGCACGGAAAATAGTAGCCAAAACAATCTTGTCAGTTGGTACATTAACCTGAGCCGTACCTAATGGAGTAACAACATCCTTTGGTTCGTAGTTCAGTGTTTTAGAAATTTCAAAAGCTTCGAACTCTCCGATACGCATAACATTGTTGCGGAAGAGCAAACGATTCTTCTGATAATCCTTATCACGGATTTCTGCTAAATACTGATTGATAATAGAGTTCTGCTCTGAAAAATTAATGATGTCCATTTTAAGTCTTAGGTGTTATAGATAAGCAAGTTAGCAACTTGCTCTGCAAAATTTCGGCAAAATTAAGAAATAAATCTGAGGTTTTGCAAAGTCTGATTTGCAAATATAGCCATGCTTCTTGTTTTTTTTATTTCTTTAACCTTCTAAGCAAATACTTTGATACTTTTTCTTCGGTATTTTTTGTGTGAATTTAATAAATATATTACCTTTGCGGTGTCTTAATAAAGAGGACATAAAAACAGTGAACAAATCAATTTTCAACTAAATACATTTATAAGAAATGGCAAAGTTTGATAAGAGCGTACTTGAGAAGTACGGTATTACAGGTACAACAGAAGTACTTTACAATCCTTCTTACGAAGTATTGTTCAATGAAGAAACAAAAGAGAGTCTTCAGGGCTATGAAAGAGGTCAGGAGACTGAGCTTGGTGCAGTAAACGTAATGACTGGTATCTACACTGGTCGTTCTCCTAAGGATAAGTTCATCGTTGATGATGAGAATTCTCACGATACAGTATGGTGGGATTCTGAGGAATACCATAACGACAACCACCGTGCTTCTAAGGAAGCTTGGACAGCTGTTAAGGACATCGCTAAGAAGGAACTTTCTAACAAGCGTCTTTTCGTAGTTGATGGTTTCTGCGGTACTCACAAGGATACACGTATGAAGATTCGTTTCATCGTTGAGGTTGCTTGGCAGGCTCACTTTGTAACAAACATGTTCATCCGTCCAAAGTCAGAGGCAGACTTCGATCAGGAGCCAGACTTCATCGTTTACAACGCTTCTAAGGCTAAGGTTGAGAACTGGAAGGAGCTCGGTCTTCATTCAGAGACTTGCGTTATGTTCAACGTAACAACTAAGGAGCAGGTAATCGTTAACACATGGTATGGTGGTGAGATGAAGAAGGGTATGTTCTCTATGATGAACTACTTCTTGCCATTGAAGGGTATGGCTTCTATGCACTGCTCTGCTAACACTGACATGAACGGTGAGAACACAGCTATCTTCTTCGGTCTTTCTGGTACAGGTAAGACTACTCTTTCTACCGATCCAAAGCGTAAGCTCATCGGTGATGACGAGCACGGATGGGATGACAAGGGTATCTTCAACTACGAGGGTGGTTGCTATGCTAAGGTTATCAACCTTGACAAGGAGTCTGAGCCAGACATCTACGGCGCTATCACACGTGACGCTCTCCTCGAGAACGTAACAGTTGACGAGAATGGTAAGATTGATTTCTGTGATAAGAGCGTAACTGAGAACACTCGTGTTTCTTACCCAATCTACCACATTAAGAACATCCAGCGTCCTGAGTCTCAGGGTCCAGCTGCTAAGCAAGTTATCTTCCTTTCAGCTGATGCATTCGGTGTATTGCCTCCAGTATCTATCTTGACACCAGAGCAGACTAAGTACTACTTCCTCTCTGGTTTCACAGCTAAGTTGGCTGGTACAGAGCGTGGTATCACTGAGCCTACTCCAACATTCTCTGCTTGCTTCGGTCAGGCTTTCTTGGAGCTTCACCCAACAAAGTATGCTGAGGAGCTGGTTAAGAAGATGCAGCAGAGTGGTGCTAAGGCTTACTTGGTTAACACTGGTTGGAACGGTACAGGCAAGCGTATCTCTATCCGCGATACTCGTGGTATCATTGACGCTATCTTGAACCACTCAATCGATGCTGCTCCAACAAAGCAGATTCCTTACTTCGACTTCACTGTTCCTACAAAGCTCGAAGGTGTTGCAACTGATATCCTCGATCCACGTGACACTTACGCTGATGCAGCTGAGTGGGATAAGAGGGCTAAGGACCTTGCAGAGCGTTTCATCAAGAACTTCAAGAAGTACGAGAATAACGAGGCTGGTAAGGCTCTCGTAGCAGCTGGTCCACAGCTCTAATCCTTTCGGAATATTTCTGAATAGATAATAATGACTCCCATCCGTAGCAATACGGGTGGGAGTTTTTGTTTGTCCTTCTGTAATAGAGAACAGTAAGACCGCTAATTTTATGTAGAAATATAACGTACTATTACTACAGTAATTTTAATTTTGTTTTGCTGTCACTTTTAACACTTCGTGTAATTGTGCTGATTGTTAATGAGTTAAGTGGTGGTTTTGAATGACAGGAGTGACAGCAAAGTTTGTTTTGGTAAGATTATGTTCTGTCTCTTATGATTTAATTATTCATATAGAGAATCCCTGTTAGGATTTTTGGTTCTTCCGAAATGTGGAGTGATATGCTAAAGCATTTATATAATAACGCACACGGAGATACAGAGGGAACGGAGCTAAACGCCATATTGTGGAGGTGCCGATGGCACTATGAGTGACGGAGGGGTAGCATACTGATTCCTAATAACTTTTTAGGATAAACACTTTGTATATAAATTTCAAATAGAACTGGCAAACAATCTCCTTTACTCTATGCACTGACTGTGCCTCTGTGGACTACCATCAGTATGCTTTAATACTCCTCCGTACCCTCCATTTCTCTGTGTGATATTTCGCCAGAGACCTAAGATTAGGCGGATTATTATCACTCCAAATTTCTGAAGACCCATATTTTTGTGAACATCCAATCTCCGTTTCCCTTAGTTTCTCAGTATGGTTTATCATGTTGTAGGCTTGCTTTATTGTTTTCATCTGATTATCAAACTTCTAATGGGAATTATGGTGAATGTATTGAGTACTCTGCACCACTCGTATTCAGCCTCCGCACGACCTGTGTGGACGCTCCGCACAAGATGTGCGAGGCATCATTACGTTGACTGAAAGAAGTAGGATGAGCTACGATAGATATTTATTTGAGTAGCAGTAGACTATTAAGGCGAATATAATTCCTTAAATGTGTAAACTATTTCGATACTAATTACTCTATTTTCTTTGTGCTATCAGGTAATATTTTTCTAAATTTTTGTTCTATATTATTCGTGTCAAGTACCTTTAACTGTTCTTTTGCCATTTTATGGAGAATATCAAAACGTTGCTTTCTTGATACCCCTTGTTTTATCATTTCAGAATTAGCAGATTCCATATTAGATAATACTACTAACTGGTTGATGCTTGCAGTTTCTCTAATATTTATTCCTTTAGATGCCAAATTCGGGTTCGCCTGAGCCCATTCTTTTGCTTTACACCCAAAAAGAATTATATTTAGCATATCAGCTTCAGTTGCATAGATAATTCCATGCTTGATAGCCTTAATGTCCATTTTAGGAATAATCACGTTTTTAATAGCATCGGTATGAAGTGTGTAATTGGTTTTGGATAGTATTCGCTTTGCGTTCCACTCTAACGAAAGCGGATCGCTCTCTTGTTCTTTTAACCGCTGGTATTCCTTTACAATATAAAGTTGGAATGTAGGGCTAATCCACATACCAAAGTTAAAGGCTATATCTTTGTGTGCATATGTTCCTCCATACCTTCCTGTTTTCGCAGTCAGACAGATTGCGTTTGTCCTCATTACCAGCTCTTTCACGCTTATCTTGAAATTGTTCAACCCAGCCTTTTCTTTAATTGTGGCGAATTCGCCATAATTAAAATTTGGATTATACATCATTTCCCATGTTCCTATATATTCGAGAGTATTTCTGTTACGCAGCCAGTCACTTATAAAGAAATCTCCATCTTTGGCTTTTATCATATCCGTTAGACTGATATAATCGTTATCATTCTTTCCTATCAGCACAGATATTTCAGTACTCTGTACCGTTATCTTCTTTGATGTATTCATATTTTTAATTCTTACTTTTAATCTTC
>ERZ773035.3090-NODE-3090-length-10151-cov-24.289323_pt1 | contig 10151 bp, 10 predicted proteins | sample MGYA00511487_ERZ773035 | MGnify/ENA primary metagenome ERZ773035 (study PRJEB29015, sample SAMEA2737985) | human oral metagenome | biome: human oral; feature: human-associated habitat; material: dental | place: China | collected 2024 ...
CATCGGCTTCACAATAAATATGACTTCGTACAATCTCACGAAATCACCTCCTCTTTGGTCTTTGGCCGCCGATCTCGTCGACGGCAGAGTTATTCTTATGTGCGCGCACAAAAAAAGCATACGCTCACGCGACAAAAGTCAGTATAGCATGTTTGACAGCGACACGCAAGGGTTTTACAAAAGTGAACAACAAGAATCTTCTATAATGAGAAGAAGCTTCAATCCGCATGCTCTACAAAGGCGCGCCCCCCTTCTCCATGTCGGCGCTGTATATCATCATGAATTTCAATCCACGCGCCCCATACGGGGCGCGACCAAATATTAGGGGCGTGTGGATGTGGTGGCACAGTTTCAATCCACGCGCCCCATGCGGGGCGCGACGAAGTCGGAGCAGTCTATTAACCGAACGGCAAGGTTTCAATCCACGCGCCCCGTGTGGGGCGCGACCTTGCGACTTCCACCGGAGGTAATCTCCCCATCAAGTTTCAATCCACGCGCCCCGTGTGGGGCGCGACGGACGATCGACCATATACGGCACAGCCTGACGCTCGTTTCAATCCACGCGCCCCGTATGGGGCGCGACCTCTGGGGCGTGGCAAATCCCCGGCAACATGACCGTTTCAATCCACGCGCCCCATGCGGGGCGCGACTCCGCGACGACCTCGCAGGTCCCGAAGCATTCATGTTTCAATCCACGCGCCCCATGCGGGGCGCGACCACGAATATGCTCCGTAAAAACAACGGTATAGAGTTTCAATCCACGCGCCCCATGCGGGGCGCGACATGCTATTACAAGCAGACGCATTACGCGATAAGGACGTTTCAATCCACGCGCCCCATGCGGGGCGCGACGTTTGCGCTTTACAACGTCGCGCCGGTGGTGTTCGTGTTTCAATCCACGCGCCCCATGCGGGGCGCGACCGGAGACCTGCGTATACCCCGGCAGTGCAGACGGGTTTCAATCCACGCGCCCCATGCGGGGCGCGACTGTACCCCATACGGCGTGCCCGGCGAATCCCGCAGTTTCAATCCACGCGCCCCATGCGGGGCGCGACGCCGTACTTGTTGCTGATTTCATCCATGCGCTTGTTTCAATCCACGCGCCCCATACGGGGCGCGACGACCGATGATTTTGCATACGCCACGTAGAAAGGCGTTTCAATCCACGCGCCCCATGCGGGGCGCGACCACGTTTTGAGGTGTTTCTGCAGCGCTTGAATCTGTTTCAATCCACGCGCCCCATGCGGGGCGCGACCTCATTTCGCCTTGATGTATGCCCAGTCGTCCACGTTTCAATCCACGCGCCCCGTGTGGGGCGCGACCACCTGGACCGAAACAGCGTGGGCCGTTGCGGACGTTTCAATCCACGCGCCCCGTGTGGGGCGCGACACTTGTGTCTTCTCTCCACAACACAAGGAGGACGTTTCAATCCACGCGCCCCGTGTGGGGCGCGACAAGCCTTGTGTCTCCTCTCCATATAGATAAGGAGGTTTCAATCCACGCGCCCCGTGTGGGGCGCGACTTGGGATATCAGAGTTTTTATAGCTTTTCTGCGTTTCAATCCACGCGCCCCATGCGGGGCGCGACGGACTACGCCTTTACACGATGGACACAAACCAGATGTTTCAATCCACGCGCCCCGTGTGGGGCGCGACAGCTGATGGATATGGTGCAGGAGATGGACACGGGTTTCAATCCACGCGCCCCGTGTGGGGCGCGACGCGCATTCGCATCGCTTAGATATCCTTCAAGATCGTTTCAATCCACGCGCCCCGTGTGGGGCGCGACGGCGCATGAGAGGAGCGTGTGTATGACAACGAGAGTTTCAATCCACGCGCCCCGTGTGGGGCGCGACCTCAGCGCATGAGCGAGATGCAGATACGTTATCTGTTTCAATCCACGCGCCCCGTGTGGGGCGCGACCCTGTGGCACCTCGGAAATCACCGCCTCATCTGCGGTTTCAATCCACGCGCCCCGTGTGGGGCGCGACGTTTGATGTTGCGGATGGTGAGGCGTGGGCAAAGGTTTCAATCCACGCGCCCCGTGTGGGGCGCGACTCAGTACGCGGACGCCCTCGAAAAGATGGTCGGTGATGTTTCAATCCACGCGCCCCGTGTGGGGCGCGACCTTGAATATGGCTATTGATATGGCACGCGAACGAGGTTTCAATCCACGCGCCCCGTGTGGGGCGCGACGGGCGAGAGACGTTCTTCGCAGGAGGGAATTTTAGTTTCAATCCACGCGCCCCGTGTGGGGCGCGACAGGAGGAATAAAATAGAGTGATATAGTGGGATATGTTTCAATCCACGCGCCCCGTGTGGGGCGCGACACTACAAGAGCTACGTGCGGATGATCGCAGCGCAGTTTCAATCCACGCGCCCCGTGTGGGGCGCGACGCTATATCTTGGAGTACAAGAGCGGCATCGAGGAGTTTCAATCCACGCGCCCCGTGTGGGGCGCGACCTTTCTTGCACCGGTGCACGGGCTTGAGGATGATGTTTCAATCCACGCGCCCCGTGTGGGGCGCGACGTGCAGAGCATCGTCGAGACGATATGCACGCTGACGTTTCAATCCACGCGCCCCGTGTGGGGCGCGACGCGGTACGGGTGTCGAGGTGCGGGAGGACAACGAGTTTCAATCCACGCGCCCCGTGTGGGGCGCGACACGTACGGCGTTGCGCAGTTCCGCGCCCAGTTATTGTTTCAATCCACGCGCCCCGTGTGGGGCGCGACAAAGCCAGAATGGAAGTAAATACCCAGATTCTGTGTTTCAATCCACGCGCCCCGTGTGGGGCGCGACGATCATCGCGCGTCAGGGCGTGTAAGAGAGGAGTTTCAATCCACGCGCCCCGTGTGGGGCGCGACACAGAGCACTCGCGCTCTCGGTCATCCGCACGATGTTTCAATCCACGCGCCCCGTGTGGGGCGCGACAGAATATGGCGCCGGTTATGAGATGTTTTCCGGAGTTTCAATCCACGCGCCCCGTGTGGGGCGCGACTACGGGAAGACCTCGGAGAGGGAACGGAAAATCGTTTCAATCCACGCGCCCCGTGTGGGGCGCGACCCTTACGATTGCCATAGGGCGCTCCCGGCTAGATGTTTCAATCCACGCGCCCCGTGTGGGGCGCGACGATTAGCCGTGTGAAGTCGCTGCAGGATGCGCTGTTTCAATCCACGCGCCCCGTGTGGGGCGCGACGATCGATGCAAGTCATAAGACGTCGGGGAGTTGGTTTCAATCCACGCGCCCCGTGTGGGGCGCGACACCGCGTGACAGGCTACATCCTCCTCAAATGTGAGTTTCAATCCACGCGCCCCGTGTGGGGCGCGACCGCAGGTGCAGGACGTGCAGCCCATCCCCGAAACGGTTTCAATCCACGCGCCCCGTGTGGGGCGCGACACGCCACTGTTCAAATTCCCTCAGACGGATACTGAGTTTCAATCCACGCGCCCCGTGTGGGGCGCGACCGAAATGCGCTGTCGTTGTTTGGCTCAAATAGTCGTTTCAATCCACGCGCCCCGTGTGGGGCGCGACTTAGGGGCGAGTTTGTATCCGCGGAGGAGGCGTTGTTTCAATCCACGCGCCCCGTGTGGGGCGCGACCGACGAGCGACCGAGGATAGAGATCATGATGCGAGTTTCAATCCACGCGCCCCGTGTGGGGCGCGACAAAGACCACATGACGATGGCACAGGCACTGCAGAGTTTCAATCCACGCGCCCCGTGTGGGGCGCGACGGCAACTGGAGTCACGACTTCCCCCTTTTGCCACGTATTTATGGGCATTCCCCTCCACAAATACGATTTTCTCGGCACCTGAGACCCACGCCCCTCCTGCGGCATGATTCTCGCACCTATATTTTTACATTTTGTTTTCTGTTCACTTCACCTTCGCACTCAGTAATGAATGCTCAGATGATGATAGCCGCCTCCAAGTCATAGGACTCTTTAACACCATAATGCGTTACTTTCGGTCCTTTGTCCTTTCCGAGGTAGTAAAATCGCAGGCTATCTTCCTGCAAGTCAATGATATCCAGCAGCGCAAGTTCCAATTGCTTGCATTGGGTTGGATCCACCTTACACTCAAAGACAGAGTTCTGCACGCGCTGCCCATAGGCTCTGCATTTTCGTGCGACCTGGCGCAACCTCCTGCGCCCATCGGCGTCAACTGTACTGATATCATAGGTGATCAAAACATACATAGCAAGTACCTACTTCCACAAAAATGGCGGGTAGGCATCAAGATCCCCACGCAGATGGCGTGCAAGCAGCATTGCCTGCACATGAGGAACAAGCCCCCATTTGATTTTTTCCTCTAAAAAAGGATGTGTCATCATCCCCTCTTTGTGTGCATGCCATGCCTCCAGAATCTTTTTACGTCCATCATCGGTCAGATATACGGCGCCGCCCTCTTCTAGGCGAAAATCCTTGCCGCTGATCTTCTTGGTATTGACCATGGAAAATGCCGTACGGTCCGCCATTGGGCGCAGTTCCTCCATGAGGTCAAGTGCGAGTGACTGTCTGCCCGGGCGATCACGATGCAGAAAACCGACATAGGAGTCCAATCCCACCCCTTCAAGTGCCGCCCCTACATCATTCATGAGGAGGGCATAGAGGAAAGATAAGAGACAGTTCATATTGTCGAGCGGAGGTCTGCGGTTACGCTCAGTAAAAAAGAACTCTCCTTTTTGTTTGAGTATCATATCATCAAACACAGAGAAATAGCTGACGGCAGCCTTACCCTCGACGCCGCGGAGTTCCTCCAGATCAGATGCACACGTTGCCTCATGACAGGATGTCTGGAGAAAGTCACTGATACTCTGAAATTTCTCCTCATCAATTCGCATGGCATAGTCTCTGCGCGTCCGCTCGATCATCCAGCGCGCATTATAGATCTTGCCAAGGATGAAGTTCTTCGCAAGTGCAAGACTGGCAGTCTCATCATCTGCACGACGATACTGCTCCCTGCGCAAGAGGACGTTGCCATTCATCTTTCCGATAACGCGCGCCTGAAATCTCCCCTCCGGGCTCATGAACGTCAATGCAATATTTTCCTCTGCGCATTTCCGCATGAGCGCAGGGCTCGCTCCCGTGTAGCCAAAGGTTGTAATCTGCTCAAAGTTATGAAGCGGAAAACGAGCCAGTTCCTTCTCCTCCCGAACGACCACAACATTGCCGCCGTCCAACGCCAAATACGCCTCATCCTGATTGACAAAAAGTGTGTTCAAAAGGGGCTTCATCCCTCTGCCAGCCTCCTCTCAAGATAATGTTTGGCAGATTCGAGCCGATTCAATTTCGGCACACAGATATTGTTGAGAGAGCAGTTCTTGCAGCCTTTTCGGCGCTTCACGCGCGGGGTATGTCCACTTCGGATATACTGCCGCATTTCCTGCACCAGAACCGGGATCCGCGCTTTCAATTCATCCGAAAATGTGACCTTAACCCGACGGCGAGTCTCCCCATAATACAAATATCCGAAGGGGATATCTGTCACGAGCATATCCTCAAGACAGAGTGTCTGAAGGGTCAGTTGGAGTACATCCTCCTCCCCCTCCTTGGGCCTTCCTCGCTTATACTCTATTGGGACGACGCGATAACTGCCCTGATAGGAGGGAATACGTACTCCCGTAGGATCCGCGTGGAATTCGACAACATCGCAAGCTCCGGAAATTCCAATCCGAGGGGATGCTATGCGCATTCCACGCACAATGATCTTATTGCCGCGCTTTTCCTTGATGTTCTCATCGTGCGCCCTTTCGTGCAGGGCATTCCCCTCGACGGTCAGAACATTTTCCTGCCAATGCTGTTCCAGATGAATCAGCCCCCATTGACGAGGGCAGAAGGCATAATGCTGAATCTCCGAGAGCATGAGATACTCTTCCTCAGCATAACCCATATCAATCGACCCGACTTCCCTCGACGTATTTTTCAATGCGAACGCCACCGATTTCATAGAGCGGCGCATCGTCAAATACATAGTCATCCAACTGTTTCGGCGTATCCACGCCATCCTTTTTCTGCGCCGACACGGAGCGATGCACCTTCGCACTCGATACCGCCCCTATCTTATTCGCATGCTCGATCCAGTAGAAGCGACTCATCTCCATACTGCCCTCAGGGCGCGCGGAGGAGGCATCATTCTCAAAGATGGTGAGCAGCGCCTCTTTGACCTTTGCTGCATCCTCGTCACTGAATCCCGTCTTTTCGGCAAGTTGGACATTGATGCTGCCCTGGAATTTATACACGCCAAAATCTACGCGATACTTCATGCCCATCGTATCCGAGCCTTTCTTATCGCCCGGCTCATTGTTGACGCTCTTCGTGATCTGTATACCCGTGATGGTGACAGGATCGAGACTGACTGCCGTATGGAGGGTCACGGGGCCCCGCACGCCAACAGAGACAGCATCAACGCCTTGCTTCTTTGCTTCTTTGAGCGCAAACACCTGTCCGAACGAGCGGACATCTATCCATGCTTTACACGCCTCTTCTGCAAATATACGTGTGCGCCCCTGCTCCTTGTCCTTCATTTTGAGCGGTTTATCCATCGCAGGGTTTGCCTCGACACGCGATCGAATACTGTCACAGCCATCATCTGCGCGCTCATTGGACTGAACGAGAATTTTTTCGCCTATATCCTGTAAGCGATTGCGAAGCTTACGCTTGAGACAGACGTCGGAGATTTCTCCATAGCTGCCGTAATCCGTGCGCGGCTGATTGCCGTTCAGGGGGTCGCCGTTCGGGTTGGAACGCTCCACCGTAATGAATCCGATAAAATCAATTTTCTTCGTTAGTACAGCCATCATGCTTCCTCCTCAGCAATCTAGTTCTCTTCATTTTTGTTATCCTGTTTCATCGCATAACGCTGACAGGATAGTCCAAGCAAAAATTCTACATTTAATGGAGCGTCTGAGCAAAAATCTTCGTCATGAAATGTATTGATAATTTCATCCATAAGATCTTTCTCTTTTGCACCATATTTCTCCCGTTTTTCCTGATACGGCAGAAGCTTTTCCTGCAAAGTTTTCCACGTCGATGAAGGTCGTGATGAAAATTTCATCATGTAACGCATTGCATTTGTTGTCCGGCTTCCCTTTTCTTCTTTTGTGAATGTCGCCCGCTCCATTTGGTCAGCGACAGCAAGTAATCGACCAAACAAATAGGAACGATTGGTCTTCTCCCTGTTTAATGCCACTGTGTAAACCTCCTTTTTATAGTTGAGCCGATTGGATATAATGGAACAAGCCGGCTCTAAAATCAAATGTTCCCATTCTTCAAGCGGATCACATACTGCTCGTTTAACAACCCGTTGGAAGGCTGTTCGCTCCATGTCACTTGGCAATGGAACCCCTTGTATAATGGAGAAAAATATCCTGTGAAGCTCCATTTTCATCTGAGTATCACTGATATTATCGCCGCGATAGGCGGAAATAAGCTTACGCGGGGTCGCAACGCCATAATAATGAGGGTACCATTGCTTCTTTTTCTCATCGTAGCCACGCTGCCACCAGGCGCTTACAACATGCCATTTCTCAATGCGCTTCAGAAAATCCTCTCCTGCCATCTCATCGTAGTAGCAGATGGAGAGGCGTCCTGTTGTCGCCGCATCAAGAACCATAACATTGACCTGGCTTCTCTCTGGTTTTTTAAAGGCGTGTCTGTATCCTTGTATTGATTCCTTTAACGAATCCGACCACTCCCGCATTGTAATAGGAATGGCAGAAGAATCGTTCCCGCGCCTTTGAATAAGCCGCACTGTATTGTCAAATGTGGAAGGAAGATCCTGCTGATATCGCCCCCAAGCCAAAAATACACGCCCATTGACATTATATCCCTGCTCACGAATCAACCATGACAGGGCATTCATTGCTTTCTGCGAACTCTCATATCCAATAGAGATACATTCGTTGCTATCAGCAAAACGTCCCCGGAAGGTAAAGCCTGAATTGTCATTCGAAGATATGATCTTAGCCCCGTCTCCTGCAAAACGAATCCCCTTTGCATGTTTTCCTGTGATATGCAGATATTCACCGGATGCATAACAAAGTTTTTTTTCCGCATTTGAAAGCTGCTGAAAGATAAATCCCTGATATTTCTTTTGCAGCATCGTATCCTTCCACAGCTCCGGGCACGTATCCCCCTGCAGTTCGACACGAAAGCGCACCACACATTTTAAAACACTAGCCGAAGTCGCTTGGAAAATAAGAGGTTTTTCCTTATCCTTATTCTCCCACTTCTCTATAATGCCTCCAGCTTTATCTTTGTGAAGGACTTTTTTATCAACTAAATCCTGAATCATATCGTGTTCTGAGACGTAACGATATACAGCCCATACCTTAGGATCAGAATACTTTGATTCTGCCCATAACTTGAGCTGTTTCACATATTGCTTATAGGGATTCTTTTTTTCATCTTGTTCCACAGCGGCGTACTTGCCATAATCTCTTGCGATATAGGAGAGATTGTCATGCAGAGGATGCGGAAATACCCCCTTTCCAGATCTGGATGCCGAATCTGGTGTACATGGAATCAGTGTCGGCTGATCTTCCTTCAACAGGACTTCGCAGTGAAGAAGCTTACCTTCTCCATTCACCGCAATCTCAATCTGTGCATTCTGGATAATATGTCCCACGGGAGGAAGCAGCGCTTTCATCCCACCAACACCAGATCTTCCGGCAAAACGTTCGTTTTCATTGTACGTCTGCACCAACTGCTCCATCCAGCTCATAAATGCCCTCCTTCCAACTGTTTTTCTTCCTCTTCAGCAAAGAAGACATTGTCTGCATCAAATTGTTTCGTTCTCACCTCGCGAATATCTCGCACCATCTCACACTTCTCAGGACGACGAAAGTGTATAATGCCTTTTTTCATGGTCGGCTTCCAAAAACGAACTTGCAGTTTATCTTGTCCCGTTTCATCAGGGTAGTTAAAGCCATGCAGCATAATGCCAAGCGGCAATTCATCTACGTTGTCGTAATAGCCTTTCCCCTCGCCATACTTCACAGGCTCTACATAGCCCTGACATTCCCGTGTACCGAGGAAGATATCCCGCCGTCCACCGCGCTCCACCATCCGCTTTGCGATGTTGTGATGCTTATGCTCATCTCGATCTTCCTTGAGTTCCTCTCGGTGCATATTGAACTCAAAATGTGCGCGCACCTGATAGCAGACATCACTCAAGTACTTGTAGTAAGAGAGATCATTCCCACTGTCTCCATACTTTAATGGCTTCACGCCGCGGACTTGTGTTGTAATCCGCTTCATCACACGAACCTCATCAATAAACCAAATAATGGTGGGTTTCCAGTAAATACTTTCGGTGATTCCCTTCAGCGCCTGATACGTTGGTACAGAATAGGAGGCTTTCTCTCCACCGATCTTTGTAATTGGATCCGTAAAAAGCGCCATCCTACCATATACCTGAAATTCGATTGAATTTCTCATGCGTTCACCTCCTCAAACCATACAATAATCATTCTGCTGCTCCTCCAGTTGTACCCCGAAATTTTCACTATAATATTCCTTTCTTAAGGCAATCACCCCGCTTTCCGTTCGCCAAACAGCGCCCCATGCTTCAAGACGTTGGATTTCATAAGAAAAGAGATTTACTGCATATTGCTGTGCCTGCTTCATCTCCCTGAAAAATTTTTTCTTATCCGCCGCCTTTCCATCAAATAATGGAATAAGGGACTCTCCATCCTTATAGGGCACAAGAACACTCTCCGTATAAGTATCAATAACCTCAAATACATTGCCTGCATCGTGAAATGCTTGCATAAAGTACAAAGCTATCTTATCCCCGCGACCTTGGCATGCATTCCGACCTGCATTGTTTGCGCTCAAAAGATCGAATATGGTATTGCGACCTTTGATCGGATAACGCATTTCCTTTTCCGTATGGTCTCTATAAAACCGCCGGAAATACTCATCCATGACTTGGGGCGTTACAATTTCATTTTCCCTTTGTTGATGCAGCATGATCTGTGCGATCTTCTTTCCCTGTCGTATGTCCTTAAGATTGCTGAGATTTTCTTGTTCCAACGTAAAGAGCCGAACGATCCCGCGCTCCATCTCTCCATGACGATTGCAGCGCCCTGCTGCCTGTGCGATGGAGGAGAATCCGGCAAGAGCACGATAGACCACAGGAAAGGATA
>ERZ773035.3091-NODE-3091-length-10150-cov-63.587420_pt1 | contig 10150 bp, 11 predicted proteins | sample MGYA00511487_ERZ773035 | MGnify/ENA primary metagenome ERZ773035 (study PRJEB29015, sample SAMEA2737985) | human oral metagenome | biome: human oral; feature: human-associated habitat; material: dental | place: China | collected 2024 ...
CCCGACGTCAGGATGACCGTCGTGATCTCCGTCAGCTCGCGCAGGGCGCGCCGCATCCGCGCGAGCGCGTCCACGGGCGGGACCGCGCGGTCGAACACGTCGCCCGAGATGAGCACGGCATCCACGCCGCGCTCACGCACCAGGGCAACCAGCCACTCGATGAACGCGTCCGCGCTGTCTCCCAGAGACGCGCCGTGCAGCGTGCGCCCCAGGTGCCAGTCGGAGGTGTGCAGAATCAACATGATCCCAGTGTGACAGAGGGCGCCCACATCTGCGTCCGTCACACACGCTTGGAGAGCGGACACGAGCTGCACACGCGCGCTCACCCGATAGCATGGTGGGCATGACCAAGCCCTTCCTCATGCTGACCTCGCGCGACGACGGCCCCGTCCTGGCCGCCGAATGCGCCGACCTGCCTCGCTTCTCGGGACTCACCCCCGACCAGGTCCGCCAGGTGCGCATGGAAAGGGAGCTGCCCGACCTTGACCTGTCCGAGTACTCGGGTGCGTTTATCTGCGGGTCCCCGTGGGACGCGAACGCCGACGACCACCTGAAGGACGAACGTCAGGTGCGCGCCGAGGCCTGGCTGCGCTCCTTCTACGACCGGGCGCTCGCAGAGTCCTTCCCGATCCTGGGCCTGTGCTACGGGCTGGGCACCCTCACCCTGCACCTGGGCGGCGTCATCGACACCCACCACGGCGAGGAAATCAGCGGCATTGCGCTCACGAAGACGGACGCGGGCCGCGACGACCCGCTCCTGGAGGGCACCCCCGACCGTTTCCACTCCTACGTCGGCCACCACGAGGCCGTGCGCGAGCTGGCCCCCGGCATGCAGGTCCTCCTGGCCGGTGACGACACGCCGATCCAGATGGTGCGCGTGGGCGAGGCCGCATGGGCGACCCAGTTCCACCCCGAGATGGACTTGGGCGGTGTCAACGTGCGCATCGACCAGTACGCGGGCCGCTACTACCCGGTGGAGAAGGCCGAGGCCATCCGCGCCCAGGTCGCCACCGTCGACACGGACCCCTCGCGCCTCATTCTGCGTAACTTCGTGCGCCGCTTCCAGCGCTGAGCGCCCGCGCGCTTGACGCGCGGGCGACCGTCCCATGCCCCGGCTTTAGCTGGCCGGGGGAATCAGCCCGCGCCTGCGGGCGCGCTCCTTTGCGATGAGGAGCACCACGAAGAAACAGAGGGCCACAAGACCCGCGCCCATGGCGATGTTCCATGGCGTGTTGTTGGGCTCGGGGCGGACTCCGTGGTCCGTGACGTCACCGATGATGACAGCGGCGGTGCATACGAGGGAACAACCCATCACCGCCCACTCGCAGGCTCGAAGCACAGGATGAACGCCGGGAATCGTGCGCGAATATCCTGGCATCTGAATAGCGAGGAGCGCCGAGGCAATGACGAGCCCGTAGTCATTCAGGCGGTTGTCTCTCCCGAAGAAGGTGCCGCCGATCGAGTAGATGACCGTGCCGATCAACAGCGCGAAGAAGAAGTAGCGGAGGACTTTGTCGACCCGCGAAAGCCCTGCAGTGTTGCCGATAAGGTTCTGCTCAATGGTGGACGTAGCGATCACGACCTTGTGAATCAGAGATAGCGACCATCGCTATAGCCTCATTGTCCACGTAGGGGGGGCGCTGTCAAGCACTTTCGGCGCCCACTATCTTTACCGCGCTGCCTTGCTGGCGGCCTCCGCTGTCGCCACGGCCTCGAGGAGCCTGCGCACCGACGCCACGCGGGAGGCACACTCGGAGCGCACCTGATCCGCATCCTCAGCCGTGGCCTCATCGATCGCAAAACATGACATGGAAAGTCCGAGGCGAGGGGGCCGCATCCATGCTGCAAGCTGGATGCGGCCCCCTCGCGCTTGGCGACGCCTAGCTTTGTGCACAGCTTCCGACGATAGATCAGAACTGGGCGCTACTGGCGTGTCGCGGTTTACTTGTTGGTGTCTTGGGTCCGGTACTTGAGTACGAGCAGCGCGATGAGGCAACAGAGCGTGCCGAGCAGGGCGCCATTCGCGACTCTCGAGGGAATCGCGAAATAGTCGTAACTGTCACCGTTGCTGGTGATCACACTCGTCACTGCTGCCCCTATTGAGATAATCGCGCACGTAATTCCCGTCCATTCGAGCGCGCGAGGCCACAGTCGCGAGGTTGTTCGTGCGCACGAGCGTGAATAGCCGGCCATTTGCCAGGCAGCAAGTGCCGCGCACATGGCGGTCGTCAGTTCGCGTGAAGGCCTTCCTGATGCTGCGATGGAAAACGCGATGGATGCGATGGTGACCGCAAAGAATACGAAGGCAAACACTGCGCGCAGCGCTCTGTCTGTGGCTGTCGGCATTGCATCGGGAGCGTCGACTGGGGCTGGTTGAAACTGTTGCATCTCTCTTCCCTCCTCCTGAGTTGAGGTGTTTGTGGCTGGCGCTAGCGTGCGTAGCAGGAGTAGCGAGACCAACACTCGTCTGTGAACCCGTGGCGGAAACCAAGGTATCCGGCGGTTCCAAGGAGGCCGACAGTGTTGGCTGCGTTGAAGATGGCCCAGCCCTTACGGCCCTGCCACTCGCTCCATGTAAGACCGCCAGTGCGGGCCTGGTGGACTCCCTCACCATACGCAGTGTCGTACCCAAACTTCATTGCTGTGATCGCAGCGATAACAACGGCGGGGGCTGCCTCGACCGATTCGGTCTCATCGACTGTCGTTTCGCCCGTTGGGACAACCGTTAATCGACCGGCAGCTTGTGCGGGAAGGGTCGTGCCGACTGACAAGAGTGCAGTGCAGACGCAGGCTGCGATAGCTTTGACGGCAGTTTTCATAGTGATCACGTCCTTGTAATCAGGTGTAGCGGACGCCGCTACATTTCTATTATTGACTGGCCTGATAATCTGTCAAGCATTCATTAGTAGTGAACTGTATCACAGTATATGCTTTCCGTTTGTAAAATGTTGAGAAGGTGATAATGGGGTTACCGGAAGGCCTTGCTGGCCGCCTCCGCCGTCGCCACGGCCTCCAGCAGCCTGCGCACCGACGCCACGCGGGAAGCGCGCTCGGAACGCACCTGATCTGCGTCCTCGTCCCCGGCCTCGTCGATGGTGAAGGGGCCGGTGGCGTGCGCGTAAGCGTCAAGTGCGCACGAGGGCTCCTCCTCGTTGTGCGAGCACAGCGGCAGGCACCAGGCGGCCGCCTCCGCGACGTCCGGGAAGACGCCGAGCACGTCCGCGACGCTCACGTGCCCCAGCCCGAAAGAACGCACGCCGGGTGTATCCACGATCCAGCCGCCCTCGTCCAGCTCGAAGGCCTCCGAGGACGTGGAGGTGTGGCGCCCGCGCCCCGTCACCTCGTTGACGTGGCCCGTCGCGCGGCCCGCGCCCGGCACCAACAGGTTGATGAGCGTGGACTTTCCGACCCCCGAATGCCCGACGAGCACCGACCAATGGCCGGTCAGGAGGGCCCGCAGCTCGGCGACGCCCGGGTCGGCTTCCCCGGCCTCGGCGCTCGTGAGTACGACGCGCACGTCGAAGTCCTCGTAGGCGGTGATCAGCTCATCGGCGCTGGCCAGGTCAGCCTTCGTCAGGACGAGGACAGGGGATAGGCCCGCCTCGTAGGCGGCGACCAGGCAGCGGTCGATCATGCCGGTGCGCGGGGGCGGATCCGCCAGGGCCACGACGATGCACATCATGTCCGCGTTCGCGACGATCGCCTTCTCGCCGCGCTGATCCGGCGCGTCCTCGAGGGAGCGGCGCAGCACCGAGGAGCGTTCCTCGACGGCGACGATGCGCGCGAGCGTGTCGGGGCGCCCGGACAGGTCGCCGGTCAGGCGCACGCGGTCGCCCATGATGACCGAGCCGCGCCCGAGTTCGCGCGCACGGACGGCCACGACGCGGGTGCCGTCCTGCTCCAGGCTCACCTGGTAGCGGCCGCGGTCGATGCCGATGACGCGGCCCAGCGGCTTCGAGGACCAGTCGGGACGGTCCTTCGTGCGGGGGCGCGAGCCCTTCCCGGCGCGCACGCGCACGCGCGGGTCGTCGGTTCCGGTGTCGCGGCGGGCCATCACTGCTCCTCCTCAATGGACGAGGCCGGGGCAGCCTGGGTGCTTTCCTGACCGTGAGCGCTCACCAAGGAGGCCCACATCGCCTCGAAGGTCGGCAGCGTCTTGGACGTGCAGGCGATGTCGTCGACCGTGATGCCCGGCGTGACCAGGCCCAGGATCGCGCCGAAGGTCGCCATGCGGTGATCCGCGTAGGAACGGATTTGCGCGGCGTGGAGCGGGCGCGGCGTGATGATCAGACCGTCCTCGGTCTCTTCGGCCTGCCCGCCCGCGCGGTTGATCTCGGCGACCAGGGCCGCCAGGCGGTCGGTCTCGTGCCCGCGCAGGTGCGCGATACCGCTCAGGTGCGAGGGCGTCGAGGCGTAGGCGCAGATCGCGGCCAGGGTGGGGGTCAGCTCGCCGACCTCGGCCAGGGCCGCCTTGATGCCCGGGTAGTTGCCGGCGCCCGGCCCCGTCAAGGTCAGGCCCTCCTCGTCCAGGGTGATGGTTGCGCCCATGTGGCCCAGCAGCGCGCGCCAGGCGTCGCCCGCCTGCGTCGTCGCCCCCGGCCATGCCGGGATGCGCACGCGCCCACCCGTCACCATAGCGGCGGCCAGGAAGGGGCCGGCGTTGGATAGATCCGGCTCGACGGTGATGTCGCCGCCGAGGGGACGCGACGGGAAGATGTGCCAGGTGGACAGGTTCGCGCGCCCCTCGTCCACGATCTCCAGGTCAATGCCCACGCCCGCGAGTGACGCCAGCGTCATCTCCACATGCGGCATCGACGGGACGAGCCCCGGAGCCGACACGAAGAGGGGATCGCCCACGAGGGCAGAGACGAGCAGTAGGGCGGAGAGGAACTGCGAGGAGGACGAGGAGTCCACCCAGGCCTGCGCGCCCAGCGGCGTGTGGATTGGGCCCTGAATCGTGAAGGGCAGGTGCCCGCGTTCCCCGTGATACGTAACGGTCGCGCCCATGCGCACTAGGGCATCCAGGAGTGGGCCGAGGGGGCGAACGTAGGCCTGCTCGTCTCCGTCGAAGAGCGTCTCCTCGGGGGACAGCGCCGCCAGGGGCGGCAGGAAACGCATGACGGTGCCGGCCAGGCCGCACTCGATGTGACCGCCGCGCGGCGGAAGCTCCATCGGGGTGACGCGCAGGTTGCCCGCGCCCTCGTCCTCGACGCGCGCGCCCATCACCTCCAGGGCAGCCGCGAACAGGCGGGTGTCGCGTGCATCCAGGGCACCCCTGATGACGGAGGGAGACTCGGCGACGGCCGCCAGGTACAGGGCACGTGCCGTGATCGACTTCGAACCCGGCACCTCGACCGTGGCATCCACGGGAGAAGTGGCCAGGGGAGCGGGCCAGGGCGCGCTCACGAAGCGGAGCCGCTCAGACGCTCCACGACCGCGGCCTCAGCCGCAGCGATCGCGCGGCGCTGATCGCGGCGCATCGAACGCGCAACGAGAGCCGACGGCTGGCCGACGCGGTCCGTCGACGCGAGAAGAACGCCGGCGGCCAGACCCGCCTTGTTGAGCGTGCGGTATCGGCGACGCTTGATCTGCTCCTTCGACAGGCCGCGTGTCGTGCCCGGCAGGGGAGCGTTCACAAGGGCCATCGGCGCACCGATTGCGGCGAGAGTCAGGGCGGCCACGCGGGGCTTGCGGCCCAGCGCGAATCGCAGGCCGGCGACGACCGTTACCGCTCCCGTCACTCGGGTCGCGACGGTCAGCTGCTGGTCCGTCAGCGGCTCCAGGCCAACCGCGTCGGTTGCCTTATCGATGAGGGGACGAACGCCCGCGGCGCGCTCCACGTGGAAACGCGGATGCATGAGGGCATCAACCCCGTCGGCGATGAACGGGGCGGCGAGCAGGGGACGGGCAACAACGCGCAGCAGATTCATACCCCTATTGTTCGACACCTTTGTCCCTGGGGGAAGCCGAACGGCCCGACCACTCCCAAACAACAGGGTGAAAGTGGTGCAACGCACAGATGTGGTTGGTTGTGGAATAAAGGCGCATCTGAGGCGTTGCCCTCAGTATGAGCTCCCATCGACCACTCGCAGCCGCGCCCCGACCGCGCGCGACTACGCTGGAAGGCGATGGATGCAACAACCCCCCAACCAGCGGCGCAGACGCCCGAGCCTGCCCCGGACTCGTCCGCCCCGGATGGCGCCGAGCTCGAGGCGCGCTTCATGGACGAAGCGATGCCCCTCATGAACCAACTCTTCGGCGCGGCCCTGGGCATGACCCGCAACCGATCCGACGCGGAGGACCTGGTCCAGGAGACGTACCTCAAGGCCTATCAAAAGTTCCACCAGTACAAGCCCGGCACCAACATCAAAGCCTGGCTGTACCGGATCCTCACCAACACCTACATCACCAGCTACCGCAAGGCGCAGCGTTCGCCCAAGCGTGCCTCCAGCGACACCGTCGAGGACTGGCAGCTGGCCGACGCGGCCTCCCACTCGGAGGTTGGCCTCAAATCCGCGGAAGTCGAGGCGCTCGAGGCGCTGCCCTCCACGCAGCTGCGCGAGGCCCTCGATTCACTCTCAGAGGAACACCGGATGGTTGTCCTCATGGCTGACGTTGAAGGCATGAGCTACAAGGAAATCGCCGAAGAACTAGGAGTTCCCATGGGGACCGTCATGAGCCGACTGAACCGGGCGCGCAAGAACCTGCGCTCCGCACTGGCCGACGTCGCCGCGGAATACGGGATCGGAGGAGCCAAGTGAACACGCGCGTCACCTGCCAGGACGTCCTCGACGCCCTATACGAACTGATCGACTGCGAGGAGTGCGACCGTCGCAGCGGCCTCATCGATGCCGGGTCCGTGCCCGGCCCCGACGCGCGCGCCCGCGCCCTCATGATCCAGCACGTCGCCACCTGCGAGCACTGCTCCGACGCCCTGGACGCCGAACGCCACGTGCGCGCCCTCATGCGCGGCTGCTACGAGTCCGAACAGGCTTCGGATGCCCTGCGCGCCCGCGTCGTCGCCTCCATTACGAGCATGTCCGTCAGCTGGCGTTGAACCTTGCGCGGGGTTGTTACCCGCTTGGTCGCGTCGTCGGCGCCCATTCGCATGCCAACTCGCGCATCGGCTCGCGCATCGGCTCGCGCATCGGCGAGGCCCGGTGAGCCACCCGTTTTTCGGTGACCTTCGTCGCCGCGAACGGCCTGTGCCTTGGTGGTTTGGGTCAATGTGTGCAAAAATGCTTCAGTCTAGACAACAAACCCAAGGAGAATGACATGTCGAAGCGGGGTCGTAAGCGTCGCGATCGTCGTAAGCACGGCGCGAACCACGGCAAGCGTCCTAACGCCTGAGCCGAATACGTTGCGCGCCCGGACCGGATGGTCCGGGCGCGTTTTGTATGCGCGTTGCTGACGCGTTTTGTTTGCGCGGCTTACAGGAGCCAGGTGCGGCCTTGCGAGGTGCGGCCTTGCGAGGTGCGCGCCGTGTGCTGGGCGCGCGTGACGTCTGGGGTGTGCGCCGCTGGATTTACATTCCTACAGCGCTGGACAACGGTGTGCGGTGTGCTCATAGGCTGCCGATCGTGCTTGTGCCGCGCGTATGCGGATAGGTTGTGTGTGCTGGGGCGGTGCTGAGGACGCTCGCGGTGGCGTGGGTAACCCGTCTATGGGTGGTGTCAATCCACCGGCCGTCGTTCCGGATAGGAACCACGCATCCGGATAGGAACCACGCATCCGGATAGGAACCACGCATCCGGATAGGAACCACGCATCCGGATAGGTTATTAAGGTATCCGGATGTTCGTAACCTATCCGGATGTTCGTCACCTATCCGGATGTTCGTCACCTATCCGCGTGTTTGCGTCCCATGCGCGGGTTTCGTGAGTAGAAGCGCCGCAACGGTCCATCGCAACGTTGTGTCGGTAGTTTCCACAGGAAACGACAGTCGGGAGCAGGATTGATCGGACCCAGGACTCGGCTCAACCTGATCCGCAGCTGTTCCCAGTCGTTGTAGTCTGGCCAACTCACTCGGATGACGTGCCACCCGGCATCTCGAAGGTTCTGATCGCGCAACACCCACTCACGCTTGGCTTGTTCGAGCTCGACGCGACTTTCCCCAAGTTTCGCAACCCCATCAAATTCGATGATGAGGTGCAAGTCTTCAATCAGGATGTCGATGTAGTAGTGATGGCCGCGTACACCAATATGCGCCTGCGTTTTAACTGAGAAGGGACAGATGGACCGTACCAGCCACAGAAGCGCAGCTTCGGCGGGATTGGCGCAGCCCGGATCGATAGTCTTGAGGATCGCGTGAGCGCGTCGGTAGCCGCGCACGTGGCCAGCCCGCTCAAGTCGAGCGATTAGTTCAGTTCGTATCTCCTCGGCTCTCCGGCGGCACTCATCTTGATGAAACATCGAGAACTGGCTCCATATGTTGAGTGCCATACATCCGAGGACGAAGGACTCTAACGGCTCATCATGAAGCGCGCTTCTCACGAGCGCATCGTAGGGGTGTTCTACGACCAAGCCGTCGATCCTGTTGCGTTCTTCCGAAAGAGGTGGAAACTCAGAGCATGACACCGATGTCGCTGGAACCGTCGTGGAGCCGACGTGGCACGAAGGGAGAGAAGAAGTGCATCTTCGGTTGTCCCGGTAGATGGTAACGGGAGGGTTTTGGGACCAGCCGTGAATCCCCAACAGTCGTAAGCAGCTCTGTCCGACAAAGATGGACGAGTGCTTGTGGGAGGCATCGACGGCATACATGCGTGCGCGAGCGACGGCCTCCCACACGTCCCAGGGGGTGGAATTTAAGGAATCGAGGGGTAGCACTGCACAGATGCCACGCATGATGCGGACCAGCGTAGATGTTGGTTGTTCACGAGGTGAGTCTGCTGGAGGGGGGATGATGATGGAAGCCTGCGTCATAGACGAAGTCTCGTACCATCATCGGCAGCGAGGAAAGCGCTAGACGGTGGCCTGTGGATACAACCGGTAGTGGATGGCCGCCCTGTGGATAACCCCGTGCGAGCATCCGGATAGGAACCACGCATCCGGATAGGAACCACGCATCTGGATAGGTTATTAAGGTATCCGGATGTTCGTCACCTATCCGCATGCTCGTCACCTATCCGCGTAGTAGGTTCGTCCGATGGGTTCTCGCCAGATTGCGGCGGCGAGCAGATACGGCCTTCAGCCACCGGCACCTACCGCCCACTGCTGCTTCCTCCCGATAGTCACGATGAACACTCGCAGTGAGAAACGGACCACTCTCGCGGCGTATCCTGGTACGTGCTGGCGCGCGGGTGCGTCCCGATGCGAACAGAAACCGTTTATCGATCCGAAAGAGCGAAAGAGGCTCCATGTCTCTCCAGATGCGCGTTGTTCACTTCTGTATGGGGCTTGTGCCTCCGTTGCTGCACAGCGAGGCAGCGACTGAGCAGATGGCGCTCCACGCCCCACAGCCCGCCCCGATGCCCGCGTCGATGCGAGCACGTTTCACAGCGACGAGCGGCAACGGCGTGACCCGCGTGTTCCCGAAGCAGGGCCTGCGCTCGGGCGGTGTACTCATCTACCTGCATGGTGGGGCGTATGTGTACCCGATGGTCGCTGGTCAGTGGGGGATTGTCGAGGGCCTCATCGACCGCACCGGGCTGCCTGTCATCATCCCCGATTATCCGCTCGCCCCCAACTACACTGCGGCGGAAGCGTTCGACTTCGTCCAGCCCATCATCGACGAGGCACAGGCTGAGTTCGGTCGGGTCATCGTCTTCGGCGACTCGGCGGGTGGCGGCCTGGCGCTGTCCCTCGCCATGCAGCGCCGCGACGCGGGTGCGCGTCAGCTGGACGGCCTCGTCCTGTATGCCCCGTGGGTGGACGTCACCATGACGAACCCGGCGATTGAGGACGTGCAGGGCCGCGATAGGATCCTGCGCGTGCCCGGGCTAGCGTGGGCGGGCCGCGCGTGGGCCGGCGACCTGGATCCTGCCGACTGGCGTGTGAGCCCCCTGTTTGGTGATCCGTCGGTCCTGCCACCGATGCGTATTTTCCAGGGGGACGCGGACATCATCGGCCCCGATACGATCGAGTTCGCGCGCAAGGCCGCTCGCGCTGGCGTGGACGTGCGCCTGCGTGTGGAGCCGGATGGCTTCCACGT
>ERZ773035.3093-NODE-3093-length-10140-cov-6.674765_pt1 | contig 10140 bp, 10 predicted proteins | sample MGYA00511487_ERZ773035 | MGnify/ENA primary metagenome ERZ773035 (study PRJEB29015, sample SAMEA2737985) | human oral metagenome | biome: human oral; feature: human-associated habitat; material: dental | place: China | collected 2024 ...
AGTGCCTGTTGATGCTGGATATTGTTCAGGATTGCCATGATGTTTCCTCCTTGTGAATCTTGTGTGTTTCTGTGCATAGCATACACGGAATGCGATGCAAAGGATGTGATTCAAGCAACAGCGGCAAGAAAACTGAGAAAAAATCTCAAATTTGTCAAGTATTTGCCTCAATCTTTTCGATGATGAGGCGCTGTACCCATTCGAGTAGCATACGGCGACCTGAGTTCCGCTCCTGCACTGTGCAATAGGGGCACTTAGGAGATCGGCAAGCTTTGTTAATATTAACGGCAATGAGTGTAAAATGTCCTGCCAGAATTTTACAAAGTCTTTTATCTTTTCGCAGAACATAGCTTTTCTTGTTGTCAAACATCGTCTGTTGCCCTATAATAACGCATAGATTGTTTTGGAAATGGAACGGAGGAACTTATGGCATTGGATCGCAGCGGCGTTATCGAGCAGGTTCGCAGGATGTCCGACGCACCGTCGGTTTATGAGGGGCTGAAGAAAAAGGCGGAGACTTTTCTGGGAGCTGTGGACACGCCGCAGGAAAAATCTGCGTTTCGGACACTCATTGATGAGATCAAGAGCGATGTGCTGACGATCGACCAGCTCATCAGCTTCACGGACTCGCCGGACGGCGTTGCCGTATTTGGTGCGCAGAAGGCGGGCGAACTTGCTGCTGCAGCAAAGCAGGCGAAGGCGCAGGGGGAAGATACCTGCATCTGTCCGGCGTGCCAGGCGGGCAAGGAAATCCTTGCGAATCGGGCGGCAATTGCATTGTAGGAATGTATAGAAAGGAGCTGTTGCACGAACGCATTCGTGTAACGGCTTTTTTGGTGAAGAAAGTGAACATATGACCGTTGCGGATGTCTATATCAACATTCCGGTCAAGAGCATCCGACAGGAGTTCACCTATCTCCTGCCGGAGCGGCTTGCGCAGGTCGTGGCAGGGTGGCGTGTCTTCGTCCCGTTTGGCAGCGTGCGCAAGGAGGGGTTCGTCACCTGTGTGCGCACCTACGATGCAGCGCGGGATGGACAGCATGCGCTGAAGGAGATCATCGATGCGGTGGATGAGGAGGCGTGGTTCTCCCGCGAGCTGCTTGCCGCCGCACAGGAGCTGTCGGACTTCTACCTCTGCTCGGCGGCGGAGATTATGCGGCTCTTCATGCCGGGCAAGAGCGGGCTGCGCATCTTCCCGGTCTATGCGGCAGCGGAGGATGCGGATACGGCACATCCCATACTCACGGATGCACAGGCGCGCGCCGTTTTCTCCCACCTGCGTGAAACCGGCGGTCAGAGCATGGCAGCGCTGCAGCGGGCGATGCCTGCGGCTGCAGTGGAGGGGTGCGTGGAAAAACTGCTGCGCTATGATCTCGTGCGTAAGGAATACCGCGCCGACAAACGCGACAAGGCACACTATGAGAAGTTCTATACAGCCGGGGAGATTACGGATGAGCGGCTCGCGGGGCTTTCCCGCAAGCCCGCGCAGGCGCGGGCGCTTGCACTCTTTCGTAAGAAGTACGAATATGCGCGCGCAGAACTCGATGAAAAAGGAGTTTCGTCTGCGACCATCAAGCATCTTGTTGCGGCAGGGCATCTGACCGAGCATCAGCGGCGCAGGCTGCGTTTCAGCTATGGTATGGGAGCGACTGCTGCATATGCCGAGGCGCTGACGGATGCACAGGCGGCGGCTGCTGCACAGCTGCACGCAGGGATTGCGGAGGGCGCATTTCATGGATATCTGCTGCACGGCGTGACGGGCAGCGGCAAGACGCGTGTCTACATTGAGACGGCGCGTATCGTGCGCGCGCGCGGGCGGCAAGTGATCGTACTCGTACCGGAGATCGCCCTCACGGGACAGCTCATTACGGCATTTCAGGAGGTGTTTGCAGACGACATTGTTGTGCTGCACAGCCAGCTCTCACTCGCAGAGCGCAACGATTCGATTTTCCGTGTACGGCGTGGGGAGGCGGGCATCATCATCGGTGCGCGCTCCGCACTCTTCACGCCCGCAAATGATATCGGTGCCATCATCCTCGATGAGGAACAGGATATGTCGTACAAGCAGGACGAGGCACCGCGCTATCATGCGCGCGTGGTCGCGGAAGTGCTGGCGCGTCGTCACGGCGCACTCCTCGTGCTCGGCAGTGCGACCCCCTCGCTCGAGACCTATGCGCGGGCCCAGGCGGGGGAGCTGACGCTGCTCGCAATGCCGGAGCGGATCGGCAGTCAGCCGCTGCCGCGCGTCCGTGCCGTCGATATGCGCGAGGAGCTGCGGCGCGGGCGGCGAACGATCATCTCGCCTCCGCTGCGTGAGCTTCTTACCGAGACGCTTGCGCGCGGCGAACAGGCGATCATCATGCTGAATCGACGAGGTTACTCCACGTTTATCATGTGCCGCTCCTGCGGTGCAGCGATCACCTGCACAGCGTGTGGGCTGCCGCTCGTCTACCACGCAAACGGCGCACTTCTTTGCCATCACTGCGACCTGCGTGTGTCCGTGCCCGAGACCTGCCCGAAATGCGGCAGCCGTTACATCAAATACTTTGGATCGGGCACAGAAAAGCTCGAAGAGGAACTGGGACAGATGCTCCCTGCGGCGCGAGTCGTGCGTATGGACCGCGACACAACGGGACGAAAACTCGCGCATACGGAGATCCTGACACGGTTCCGCAGGCGTGACTTCGACATCCTGCTCGGCACGCAGATGGTGGCAAAGGGACACGATCTGCCCGGCGTGCAGACGGTGGGCATCATCAGCGCGGATGCGAGTCTCAACCTGCCGGATTTCCGTGCGGCGGAGCGCTGTTTCATGCTCATCACACAGACCGCAGGACGAGCGGGGCGCCACGGCGCACGCGGGGAGGTCATTGTGCAGACCTACAACCCCGAGCATTATGCTGTACAGACCGCCATGCAGCAGGACTATGCCGCCTTTGCGGCACAGGAACTCGCACTGCGCCGCGAGCTTTTTTATCCGCCGTTCAGCCGCCTCGTGAAGCTCCTTTTCCACAATTTGAGCCGCACGCGCGCATGGAACGAGGCACAATCCTTTGTCGCCGCATTTCAAACGGAATTTGCAGGAGCAAACGGATGCGTGGTGATCGGCCCATCGCCCGCGTTGATCGAGCGCGAGCGAAATGAATACCGCTTCATCGCGCTCATCAAGACGGATACACTTGCCGATGTGCAGGCGTATTTGCGCGCACAGGGACTTCATCTGCGCGACGATATCGCCATTGATATCGATCCAATCGCAATTTTTTGAGAAATAATAGAAAAAACCATTGAATATAATTGGAAATCCTGTTAATCTGGACATAGAAGGAAAGACGAATGCTGCGAAGCGGCATAAATCAGCTTTCCTCAGAGCAATGGAGGAATGACTTCCTATGGTGACGATTCTCGGACGGGCGAAGATCAATCTGACGCTCGATATTCTCGGGCTTCGAGAGGACGGGTTTCACGAGATTGCGACGGTGATGCAGTCCCTCGCGCTCGCGGATACACTCACACTCACGCGGCAGGAGGAGGGAATTACGCTGCGCGTGGATCTGCCGGGATTGGAGGCGGATGAGCGCAACCTGGCTCATCGTGCGGCGGCTCTTGTGAGAAAAGAGTGCGGCGTTCGCGGCGGTGTCCACATCGACATCACAAAGCGGATCCCCGTTGCCGCAGGCCTTGCTGGGGGAAGTGCCGATGCGGCGGCTGCGCTGCGCGGAATGAATAAACTCTATGCTCTGGGACTCTCGGATGCGGAGCTCTGTGTGCTCGGCGCACAGATTGGGTCCGACATTCCCTTTTCCCTCATGGGCGGGACGGTACTTGCGACTGGACGCGGCGAGATTATGCAGCGCCTCGCGGACTTCCCGGCAACCCATGTTGTTCTTGCCACACCTCCTGTGGCTGTCTCGACGCCGTGGGCATACCGCAGCTACGATGCAAATCCGCCGGCGGAGCATCCGAACAATGCAGCGTTCTTGGATGCACTCGCACGCGGTGATCGAACGCGCTGCGCAGGCCTGATCTGCAATGTGCTCGAACCTGTGACGGAGGCGGCACATCCCGTGATTGGCGACTATCGTGCACGTATGTACGCACATGGTGCACTCTGTGCGATGATGTCGGGCAGCGGGCCGACGGTGTTCGGGCTCTTTGCAGAGGAGCAGACAGCGGCAGCGGCAGCGGCAGCGTTCCGTCAGGAGACGGATGCCGCCGTGCATCTGACGCGTACGGCAGGCAGGTACGAAGAACGAGACAGAGGGAATTGATATGCAGGGAAAACTATCTCCGGTTGTTGTGAACAGCTATCAGCCGCTTCGTGAAATTGTCTGTGAGGTGCTGCGCGATGCCATTCGCGGCGGGATTCTAAAACCCGGTGAATGGCTGAAGGAGACCGATCTCGCAGACGAACTTCTCGTCAGCCGCACGCCCGTGCGTGAGGCGATCCGAAAACTTGAGCAGGAGGGCTATGTCGTCACCGTACCGCGGCGCGGTGCCTATGTCGCAAGCGTATCCATCCGCGACATCAACGAAATCTTTGAGATCCGCGCGGCACTCGAGGCACTTGCCTGCGAGCTGGCGGCGGAGCGGATTACCGATGAGGAACAGGAGCGTCTGGAACGTCTCCTCGTTGCTATTGGGCGTGCCATCGAGGAGCGCGATATGGATCGCATCGTACGAACCGACATCGAGTTTCATGAGCTCCTGTATCAGGCTGCACGCAACGAGCGTCTGCTCGCGATCATCGGCAATCTGCGCGAGCAGCTCACGCGCTTTCGCACGATTTCAATGTCCTATCCGGGACGTCTCAAGGCGACGCTCGAGGAACACCGTGCGATTGTGGATGCCATCGGCTCGGGGGATCCGCGCCTCGCACGGAAGGTGGGCGCAAAGCATATGGAGAATTCGGAGAAGACACTGCTTTATGCCATCGAGGAACAGGAAAAAAAGACAGGCACCACCATCGTGAAACGCAAGGGTAAAAAGACAAAGGAAAATGTTGAGTAGGCATTTTTGGAGAATGGGAGGAGCATAATGTTGGACTTTGTTACAGTCATATTGGCAGCGGGCAAGGGTACGCGCATGAAGTCGAAGCTGCCGAAAGTCCTGCACCGTGCAGCGGGGAAATCCATGCTGCAGCATGTCATTGACGCGGCAGATGCGGCAGGTGCGCGGCGCAACATCGTAGTCACGGGCTTTGGCGGTGAGACGGTACGTGAGGCCATCGGGGACAGTGTGGAGTACGTGGAACAGCGCGAACAGCTGGGCACGGGACACGCTGTTCTGCAGACGAAGGAGCTGCTCGCAAAGGAGCACGGAACCATCATGGTGCTCTGCGGGGATACACCGCTTCTGACGGCAGAGCTCTTGGCGCGCTTCCACGAGGAACATGTGCAGGCGGGGGCAAAGGCGACCGTGCTCACAGCGATCATGCCGAATGCGAAGGGATATGGGCGCATCGTGCGCCGCGCAAACGGCGAGGTCTTGAAGATCGTCGAGCACAAAGATGCGACGGAAGCAGAGCGCGAGATTCACGAGGTCAACGCGGGCATCTACTGCTTTGAAGCACAGGCGCTTTTCTCGGCACTCGCGAAGGTCACGAACGACAATGCGCAGGGTGAGTACTATCTCCCGGACGTGCTCAGCATACTGTATGATGCGGGCGAGAAGATCTGGGCGGTCGTCGCAGACAACTACGAGAGTACGCTCGGCATAAACTCGCGCAGTCAGCTCGCTGTGGCAGAGCGTATCCTGCGTCGCCGCAAGGTCGAGGAGCTCATGGCGGACGGCGTTACGATCATCGACCCGCAGAGCACCTTCATTGATGCTGAGGTGCGCGTCGGCATGGATACTGTCATCTATCCCTTTACCTTTTTGGAGGGGAGCACGGTCATCGGTGCAGACTGCGAGATCGGCCCTAGTGTGCGCTTTCAGAACATGGTGATCGGCGACAAAGTCAAGGCGCACTATGTCTACGCACACGATGCCGAGGTCGAGAGCGGGGTGGATCTGGGACAGTTCAACCACATCCGTCCGGACAGCCATATCGGCGCAGGGGTTAAGATGGGGAACTTCGTTGAGGTCAAGAACTCCAATATTGGCACGGGTTCAAAGCTGCCGCATCTCTCCTACATCGGGGACTGCGACATGGGTGCTCACGTCAACATGGGCTGCGGCACGATTACGGTCAACTACGATGGAAAGAATAAGTTCCGTACGACGATTGCGGACAATTCCTTTATCGGCTGCAATTCCAATCTTGTCGCCCCTGTTGCCGTGGGGGAGGGGGCCTATGTTGCCGCTGGTTCAACCATTACGCGTGATGTGCCGGCTGGAACCCTCTCTGTCGCGCGTGCGCGTCAGAAGGAGATCGACGGCTGGCATGACAAACGAAAATGAGACTCGCATATGATTCCCGCATAAGGCTCTGAACAATGTGAAAAAGAGGGGGAACGCTCTTCCAAAAACAAACAGTGCGTGTTATACTATCTATAGATTTGTGTATAGACGCGTCTGGCTTTTAGGAGGAACAGTGAGATGAGTTTTCCGACCGACAACGTATGCATCCTGACGGGGAATGCGAATCCCCAATTGGCAAAGGACATTGCAGACCGTATCGGCATACCACTCTGCGAGGCTTTCGTCGGACAGTTCAACAACGGCGAGATCCAGGTGATGATTGAGGAGAGTATTCGCGGGAAGGATATCTTCATCATCCAGCCAACCAGCTTCCCCGTGAATGACAATCTCATGGAGCTGCTTATTCTCACGGATGCGTGCAAGCGTGCTTCAGCCCACAGTATTACGGCGGTTGTTCCGTACTATGCCTATGCCCGTCAGGATCGCAAGACGCGCGGGCGCGAGCCGATCTCGGCAAAACTCGTTGCCAACCTCATGACGACGGCGGGCGTGACGCGTGTTGTTACGGTTGATCTGCACGCGGGTCAGATACAGGGATTCTTTGATATCCCCGTGGACCATCTCGCAGCTGCGCCCGTCTTGGCAAACTATTTCCGTGAGCAGGCGATTGATGATCTCGTCGTTGTTTCGCCGGATCTCGGCGGCGTCACGCGTGCACGCATTATGGCGGATTTTCTCCATGCACCGATTGCGATTATTGAGAAGCGCCGTCCGTGCCCCGGCTGTGCGGAGGTCATGAACCTCATCGGCGAGGTCGAGGGAAAGACAGCACTGCTCATCGATGATATTGTCGATACGGCAGGCTCTCTCTGCGAGGGGGCAAAGGCGCTCAAGGAGCGCGGGGCAAGACGTATTCTTGCAGCGTGCTCGCATGCAATTCTCAGCAACCCGGCGACCGAGCGCCTAAACGCCTCGGTCATCGACCAGCTTGTCATTACCGACTCTATCCCGATTCTGCCTGAGAAGCAGTCCGATAAACTCGTCACACTCTCTCTCGCACAGTCCCTCGCGGATGTCATTGTGCGGATTCAAAGTCATCGTTCGGTGAGCCTGCTCTTTAACCATCATTAAACAAACAGGTTTCGCGCAGAAAGAGAAGGGGCGTCGAGGGAATCACTGATCAAATTAGGTTCATCAGATTGGTGCGGTTTTGTCCTGCCAAGGAAACAAACCAGACGCATAGCCGCTCTGCTATGTGGAGGCTTTGTTGATGCAGGCAGGGCGAAAAGGATGCGCCATGAGGATGGGCTGAATTTATTAGTGCCTCCCTTACGGGCGCCTCTTTTTCATACATTTAGGAGCAGCCTATGCACGTTGTTATTATCGGTTCGGGACCTGCAGGTGTCTCTGCGGCCCTCTATGCGCGGCGCGGCGGTGCAGAGGTGACGGTCATCACGAAGGGGACGGGCTTTCTCGCCGCGGCTGCGTGGGTGGAGAATTACTATGGCTTTCCGGAACCAATTGCTGGCGCGGAGCTGGAACAGCGCGGGATTGACGGCGCAAAGCGCCTCGGCGTGCATTTCGAGATGGATGAGGCGCTTGCGGTCCAACCCGCGGATCATGGGGCGGCATTTCTGATCGAGGGAGTGCGTCAACGCTACGAGGCAGATGCCGTCATTTTGGCGGCGGGGGCGCACCGCAAGATGCCCTCTATCGCGGGGCTCCGCTCATTCGAGGGGCACGGCATCAGTTACTGTGCGATCTGTGACGCATTCTTCTATCGCGGGAAAAATGTTGCCGTTATCGGTGCAGGAGAATATGCTCTGCACGAGGCGCAGATCCTCCTGCCGCACGCAGCGCATTTGACACTCCTGACGAATGGAGCCGACCTTACGGCAGCACTTTCGAGCGATATTGCGGTGAACACACGAGAGATTGCCCGCATCGAGGGCGAACACCGCGTGCGGCAGATCGTCTTTGCCGATGATTCCCGCATGGATGTGGATGGTGTATTTGTCGCAGTCGGTACGGCGGGGAGCGTGGAACTGGCCCGTAAGCTGGGTGTACTGGTTCACGACGGGAAAATTCCCGTCGGGGAGCATATGGAGACGAATGTCCCAGGTATCTATGCAGCAGGGGACTGCACGGGCGGATTGATGCAGATTGCCAAGGCGGTCTATGAGGGCGCTGCGGCGGGGCTTGCCGCTGTGCACCATCTGCGCAGGGGATAGAAGAGTTTGTAAGGGGAGAGAAAAGGGGGGACGGATATGTCGGCACATGGCTTGAAGGACTTGCATTTTCAAGATTATATCGCTCGATTCGAGCTGTGGAATGCACTGGCCGACGCACAGCGGGAGCATCTCATCGCCCATACGCGCTTTCAGCGTGCGGTCAAAGGAGAGCTCATTCATCGCGGTGCTCTTGCCAGTGCAGGTACGCTGCACGTCATATCCGGCGCTCTGCGTGTCTATATCCTCTCGGAGGAGGGGCGTGAGTTTACGCTTTATCTCCTGCGCGAGGGGGATATTGCGCTCCTTGCGAGCACAGCATTTCTCGGTGCGATTTCCTGTGATATTGCGATTGAGGCAGCGAAGGGGACGGAGCTCTTTATCTCGGATACACAAGCTGTGCGTGAGATCTTTGACGCCAATCTGGCGGTGCGTGCCCATGCGTATGAGTATGCGGTTGCGCGCCTTTCGGAGATGCTCTGGAAGTTTCAGCAGATGCTCTTTACATCGGCAGATCGGAGACTTGCGAAATTCCTGCTCACAGAATCCGCACGTACGGCGAGCGATGAAATCCGTCTGACGCACGAGGAGACCGCACAGTATCTCGGGACGGCGCGGGAAGTCGTCAGCCGTCTCATCCGTGAGTTCAGTCAGGAGGGCTTGGTGCAGACCTCCCGAGGGTGCATACACATCCTCAACCGTGCGGCTCTGCAGGAGCGCGCGGGTGTCTGACCCGTGGAATCATCGGAGGAGCCTATGTTGATCTATCTTTTGACCGTTCTTGTCATCCTTCTGCTCATCATCTTGTTTCGATATCTGCCGCGGCGTGTCTTCCTCGTGTTCGTCCTGCTGCTTGCGGCGTTTGGCGGCATTGTCTTTCACCTGCAGACGGCAGAGCGCCCGCCTGAGCCGCTGACGGCAGAGGAGCGCGCTGCCATTACGCGCGAGCAGGAGCTCTTTATGCCGTGGTGGGGAACGTATCAGAAACAGATTGCCGAGCTGGACCGCAACTGGACGCGTTACCACCAGATCCTGTCCGATGCGAAGGAGGGGGAGACGGAGCTTGCGATTACCTATGCTCGGCTGGTTGATCTCGAACGGGATATGCAGGATCTGCATACGCGGATGGAAAAAAATTCTCCGCCGCTGGAACTTTCGGAGCACGTCTACGATCCTCTTGCGAGCATTGTCAGCAAGACGAACGACTATGTCTCAGACGAGCAGAAGGCGATCACGCTCACACGCGCTGCGGCCGACCCTGCTGCGATGAAGGAGAAAAATCCTGCTGAGCAGGCACGCCTCTTGGAGCTTGTCATGCTTCGTGAGTCGCCGGTGGCACTCTTTATCGGTGACGAGGTTGGGCTCATCCGCCGGTACTTTGCCCCTGTTTCACCGGCACATGAGGCGGCAGGGGAGCCGATTGCGGCGCAGGACGGTGATGAAAAATCTCTCGACAAATAGCCTGTTTTAAGCTATAATGCAGTCTGTGTCTTGATTGCGCTCGTAGTCCAGTGGATAGGACGTTAGCCTCCGGAGCTGAAAGCGTGGG
>ERZ773035.3094-NODE-3094-length-10133-cov-71.256896_pt1 | contig 10133 bp, 12 predicted proteins | sample MGYA00511487_ERZ773035 | MGnify/ENA primary metagenome ERZ773035 (study PRJEB29015, sample SAMEA2737985) | human oral metagenome | biome: human oral; feature: human-associated habitat; material: dental | place: China | collected 2024 ...
TGCTGTCCAAGGAGATCGTGGTCGTGGACTACCACCGCGGCAACCTGCAGAGCGTAGTGAGGGGCCTTTCCGCAGTGGGGGGGTTTGCCGTCGCGTCCGACGACCCTAAGAGAATTGCCTCTGCCGCAGGACTTGTCCTTCCAGGCGTCGGTGCCTTCGAGGATGCGATGGGCTTTCTGAGGCAGAGCGGTGAGGCGGACGCCATCCTTTCATCCATAGGCGAGGACACGCCGTTTTTAGGTATCTGTCTTGGCCTTCACCTCCTTTTCGAGCGGAGTACCGAGCGTTCGCGGTCTCTTGGGCGAAGCTCATGGGGTGGCAATTGGGTGCCTGGCCTTGGTGTTCTTGCCGGTTCAGTCACGCGACTCGACTCGCAGCGCCTCAAGGTGCCCCATGTAGGTTGGAACCAGCTGCATCTTACCAAGCAAGGCGAGCAGTGCCCCCTTCTTGTGGATGTTGCGGAGGGTACGAATGCCTACTTCACGCACTCGTACGCCCTCGCTGACGGTCATGATGGGGACGTCGTCTGTGCGAAGACCCACTATGCGCGCAGCTTTCCCTCAACGATCTGGAGAGATAACGTTTTCGCCGTCCAGTTCCATCCCGAGAAGTCCTCCACCGCAGGTCTGAGGATGCTCTCGAACTTCGTGCGTATCGTGTACGGATAGGGGGGACCGTGATCCTGTTTCCCGCCATCGATCTCGTCGCTGGCAAAGTGGTACGCCTCTCGCGCGGTGACCGGTCGAAAATGGACGTCTACGCGGACGATCCAGTGGCTGTGGCGCGTGACGTCGCAGCACGGGGTGCCCGTTGGATTCATGTGGTGGACCTCTCGGCGACCTTTGGGGAGGGTGAGGAGGCGCTCCTTGCCAACCACCGTGCCATCGAGGGCATCTGCCGGCTAGAGGGCGTTTCGGTTGATGTCGGCGGTGGCGTACGCAGCATCGAGTCCATAGAGCGTCTTGTTGAGGTGGGCGTCGGGCGCATCGCCTTGGGGACCGTCCTCGTACGTGATCCCGAGCTGGCGCGTAGGGCTGTTGCACGCTTTGGTGAGCTACTCGTCGCCGACGTCGCCGCCAGGGACGGTCGGGTGAAGGTCAACGGCTGGCGTGAGGGCGCAGACGTCCTGGCGGAGAGGCTCGTGGGGGATCTTGCCACAATGGGGTTCAGACATCTGGTCTTTACCGATATCGCTCGTGACGGCATGCAGACGGGTATCGATGCGGATGCCTATGTGCGCATGGCAAGACTGGCCGGCTTTCCCATCATCGCCTCCGGCGGCATCGCGGGGTTGGAGGACATTCGTACCCTTGCTGAGCTCGGTCCCCGGCTTGTAGAGGGTGCCATCTGCGGCCGTGCCCTCTTTGAGGGAAACTTCACCCTCGAGGAGGCGCTGGCTGCGGCAGGTGAGGGGTGTGCGAGCGGGCAGAAGAGAGGGCAACGGGAAGGAGAGTCACATGTTGACTAAGCGAGTCATACCGTGTCTGGACGTGCGAGACGGACGTGTCGTCAAGGGCGTGAACTTCGTTGGGCTGCGCGATGCGGGAGATCCCGTGGAGCTTGCGAGTTCCTATGACCGGGCCGGGGCCGATGAGGTCGTCTTCCTCGATATCACTGCGACCTCTGACGACCGCTCCACGACCGTTGACCTTGCGAGCCGTGCTGCCAAGGAGCTGCATGTTCCCTACACCGTCGGGGGAGGCTTTCGTGACGTGGACGGCATGACCAAGATGATCTCGGCGGGTGCGGACAAAGTCTCCATCAACTCCGCCGCAGTCAAGGATCCCACACTCATCTCGGCTGCGGCGTCTGCCTTCGGCAGCCAGGCCGTCATCTGTGCCATAGACGCCCGCCATACGGGAGGCGCAAGGGACGGCTGGGAGGTCTATGTCGCCGGGGGCCGCAAGGCTACGGGCATCAATGCGGTCGCGTGGGCAGAGGAGGTCGCACGACGCGGTGCCGGTGAGATTCTGCTCACCAGCATGGATCGCGACGGCACCAAGGACGGCTTCGACCTTGCGCTCACCCGTGCGGTCGCCCGTGCCGTGCCCATCCCCGTCATCGCCTCGGGCGGAGTGGGGACGCTCGAGCACTTTGCCGAGGGTATCCTCGAGGGCGAGGCAGACGCGGTTCTTGCCGCAAGTGTCTTTCACTTCGGGACCTTCTCGATCCGCGAGGTGAAGGAGTACATGGCGAGCCAGGGCATTGCCGTGAGGCTGGACTTCTAACCCATGGGCCTTGTGCCCGGTTGCCCCGAGGGGTCGCATAACGCTAGAATCTGTCGGGTACGCAGGGTTGTTCGGTCAGGCAAACCAGGAGGATGCATGGAGCAGGTCGCGCTTGGGGAGGTTCGGCTGAGATATGATGGGCGGGGTCTCATTCCTGTGATCGTGCAGCAGGTGGGCACGGGCGAGGTCCTGATGGTTGCTTGGGCGAACGAGGAGGCTCTTCGGCTCACCCTCGCTACGGACACGAGCTGGTTCTGGAGCCGCTCTCGCCACGAGCTCTGGAATAAGGGAGCGACGAGCGGAAACGTGCAGAGTGTCAGGCGTGTGCTCGTGGACTGTGACGCGGATACCCTCATCTATGAGGTAGATTCCCCTGGCCCCGCCTGCCACACGGGAAGTCGAAGCTGCTTCTTTCGCGAGCTTGTCGAAACGATGGCATCAGAAGACGCGCCCGCCTTGTGTGCGGGGCGGGCGAAGGGGGACTAGGATGGGCGTGCGCACCGCAGACGTGCAGGATAGCGATATGGCAGAGACGCTCGACTCTCTCGCGACTACCATTCACGGGCGCTGGGAGCATGACCCGGCTCGCTCCTATACCGCCAGGCTCCTCACCGGTGAGGAGGACGAGCTCTTGAAGAAGCTCGCCGAGGAGGCAAGCGAGGTCATCATGGCCTGCAAGGACGATGATCACGATCACATCCGCTACGAGATGGGTGACCTCATCTACCACCTGCTCGTCACGGCTGAGCGCTACGAGGTGACGCTCGGCGAGCTCGCAGGCGAGCTCGACGCGAGGATGAGGTAGCGCAGTGCCGCAGGGCGATGTGGCTCCAGGAGAGCCACCGATGACGCGTGGGCCCAAGCACATGGCCTCGCCTGAGGTGACGGCAGCGAGGGCCAAGATGTCTAGGGCCAGTTCGTCCTCGTCCCAGGGGAGGCCGAGGCACCTCGCGCCCTCTGAGGGGCCCTCGTCCGGACTTGGGGGCGGCGTCGGTTCCGATACGGTTCCGATGGAGGCCGTCCAGGAGGCTGGCCAAGAGGCTGCGGTTGCCATCGGTCGCAACACCGCCCTCATGAGCGCCCTGGTCATCGTGAGCCGCATCACGGGTTTCTTTCGCACCTGGGGGCAGGCATACGCCCTTGGCGTCACCGTGATGGCGAGCTGCTACTCGGTTGCCAACAACCTTCCCAACCAACTTTACGAGATCGTCGTGGGCGGCATGCTCGTCACGGCCTTCCTGCCCGTGTACCTCTCTATCAAGAGACGTCTCGGCACAGAGGGGGCGAGTGCCTACACCTCGAACCTCGTCTCTATCGTGCTCCTGCTCATGGGCGCCGTCGCCGCCCTGGGCTTTGTGTTCGCCGCCCAGGTGGTGTGGACGCAGTCGTTCGGCGCGACGAGTGAGTTCGACTCCGAGCTTGCCGCCTACTTCTTCCGTTTCTTCGTGATAGAGGTCGTGCTCTACTCGCTATCATCGATCTTCTCGGGCGTTCTTAACGCCGAGAGGGACTATCTCTGGTCGAGCGCGGCGCCCATCATCAACAACTTCGTGACGACCGCCTCGTTTCTCGCGTACGCCTGGCTCGTAGACTCAGATCCCTCACTCGCCCTCATCGTCCTTGCCCTTGGCAACCCGCTTGGCGTCGCCGTGCAGGTGCTCGTCCAGCTGCCCGCGCTGAAACGACATGGCATTCGCCTCAGGTGGCGTATCGACCTGCGTGACCCGGCCATCACAGAGACCCTCACTATTGGTGTTCCCACCATCGTTGTCATGCTCTGCTCCTTTGAGACCACCTCGGTAATGAACAGCTCGGCACTCTCGGTGACGGGGGCGGGCGCCTCGATCTCCTACTACGCACGCCTGTGGTTCACGCTTCCCTACGCCATCCTCGCCGTGCCCATAACCACTGCCATGTTCACCGAACTGTCGGTCTATGTCGCGGAGAGCGACCTTGACTCGTACAAGAGGGGCGTGGCCGACGGCACGAGCCAGATTCTCTTCCACATGATTCCGTTCATGCTCTACCTGATCGTCTTCGCGCGGCCTCTCGTCGGGTTCATATCGGCAGGCAGGTTCAGCCCGGATGAGATCGGGACCACGACGCAGTACCTTCAGGCGCTCTCGGTGTCGCTGCCGCTCTATGGGGTGAACACCTACCTGCAGAAGGTGTGCTCGTCCATGCGACGCATGAGCCTCTACGCACGTGCCCACGTGATTGCCGCCCTTATCCAAACGGCACTCTGCCTGCTGCTCACCCCTATCCTCGGGCTCAACTTCGTGGCGCTCAGCTCAGCTGCGTACATGCTGTTGGTCGATATGGTCTCGTTTGTGGGCCTCCGGCGGCAGCTGGGGCCGATGGGCCTTTGGAGCGTGGTAGGCTGTGCCGTGAGGGCATCGGTGTTTGGTGTGACCGGCGCGGCGGTCGGCTTTGCTGTCCTTTCCCTCCTAGCGCGCACTGCCCTGGTGGCGGCAGGAACGCTCGGTTCCATCGCGTGCCTTATGCTTGCGGGCATTCCGGCGCTTGTGGTGACCTATGGCATTGCCTTGGCGACCAAGGCCCCCGAGGCCGGCATGGTGTCCCGTCTCTTGGGTAGGATCCTGCGCAGGGGTGTGCGGTGAGATCGTGTGTCAAGGCATATGTTGATTCTCTTTCTCGTGCGGCAGCGTGTGTTCCAAGAGTAAAGTAACAAAGGATTATGCGGGCAAGAGTGGAAACTGTGACAGTGCAGATGACTTTTGCGAGGTAGGGAGCTTATGACAGATAAGATACGGGCTGTGGTGAGGGCAGGGGCCGCAATGGGTCTCTCTCTCACGCTTGCGTTCTCGACTGTTCCGACCTATGCCTTTGGTGCGACGAGTTCTGCTGAGATGCAAAGTGAGCTTGATCAAGCACGAGCAAAGCTCCAAGAGTACTCACAGCAGGCGAGCGAGAGATTCTCTGAGCTCGAGCAGGCTCAGGCGAACTTGGAGGATACGCGTGCCCAGATAAGCGACACACAGTCGCAGATCGAGACAAAACAATCTGAGCTTACGGATGCGCAGACAGAGCTTTCGGGCATCATGTCCGATAACTACAAGGATGACACCAACTTCGTTGGGTATGTCTTGAGATCTACCTCCTTCGATGACCTTGCCTCACGCGTATACTACGCGAACAAGGTCTCCGAGAAGGAGACCAACGCCATCGCTGAGGTAGTGAAGATTCAGTCCGAGCTGCAAGAGCAGAAGTCCAAGCTTGAGCAGGAGGAGAAGGAGGAGGAGAACCTCCTAGAACAGAGCAAGGCGAGCTACGAGCAGATCCAGTCGGTCATCTCCAATCAGCGCAGCTACGTCAACAATCTCTCCGAGGAGGTTCGCAAGCAGATAGAGGCCGAGGAGGCGGCGCGCAAGCAGGCTGAGGAGGAGGCTAAACGCCAGGCCGAGGCTGAGGCAGCGGAGGCGGCGCGCAAGCAGGCCGAGGCCGAGGCTGCAGCTGCGGCGTCTCACGACAACACGGGTGATGAGTCGAACTCGGAGGCGGCCGCTGACAACGGTGGTTCCCAGAGAGGTGATGACTCAAGTTCGAATGAGCGCTCGAATTCTAACTCGGGTGGTAATTCGGACGAAAGACAGGACTCTGGGTCGAAGAGGGACTCTGGTTCCAACAGCAACTCTAACTCGGACGGTGGCTCTCGCTCGAACAAGCGCTCAGAGTCTAAGAGTAGCTCTAACTCAGGTAAGTCGAAGTCAAACAGCAGTTCCGGTTCCTCTGGTTCTAGCTCGAGAAAAAGCTATGGCTCAGGTATTTCGGCGGTTATAGCCGCAGCGAAGTCCCAGCTGGGCGTCTCCTACTCCTATGCGGGCAACGCGATCGCCGGGCAGGAGTTTGACTGCTCCGGGCTAGTCTGGTGGGCGTTCCGACAGGCGGGGTACTCGATCCCTCGTGGCCAGCGTATGGCCAATGGCTACAACAACTCCATGATCGGATGGGTCATGCAGCACGGCTTGAAGACGAGTATTTCTCAGCTTGAGCCAGGCGATCTCATGTTCTGGGGTTCGGGAACCGGATCGACTACCCATGTCGCCCTCTACATTGGTAACGGTCAGATGATCCACTCTAACTACGGTGGTGTCGAGATCAGGAGCGCAAGTTACTCCTCTGGTCACTTCGTGGGCGGCGGTTCGGTCATCTAGGTACCACAGGACAAGGCATTCAAGACGGGGTCGGGTAAATCCGACCCCTTTTTTGAGGCTTCGTGAGCTCGTGTGGGTAGGTGGTTGCGTCACCGCCCCGGTGGCATGAACCTCAGGTCCGGGCACCTGAGCATCACGGGGGCCATGGGGCCGTCGACGTCGTGGGACCCATGGCCCCGCCCGGTCGCGCGAGCGGGCAGACGTGGGTATGCAGGAGTGTACGCGGATCGGCGAAGATGGGCTCTCGGCGCAACCACCGCTCGCATGCAGAATGCGCCCTTTGGTGGGGCCCACACGCAGAGCGCGCCTTTCCGTGACGTCGCCCGTCCAGAATGCGCCTTTCGGTCACGTCGCGGTGGCGTCGCTGGTGCAGAGCGCGCTTTTCCGTGAGGTGGCGGTTGCAGACTGCGCTTTTGAGTGAGACCGTCTGCGCAGAATGCGCCTTTGCGTGAGGTGGCTCCGCGTTTGCGCAGGTAAGGAAAAGCACATTCTACGGAAAAGCGCATTCTGGGCGCGGGCTCTCACGGAAAGGCGCACTCTGCGCGACCGCCCGCATGCAGAATGCGCACTTTGGTGAGGCCCACGCGCAAAGTGCGCCTTTCCGTGAGAGTGACACCCCCAGAGTGCGTCTTTACGTGAGTCGCCGGTTGCAGAGTAGGGCACTTGTGCACGCTGTTGCGACGCGATTCGCCGAGGCGTCAACCCACGCTAACCCCCGAAGAGCCCCTTTTTGGTTCGCTTGTTACATGGGCAGGATTCGTCTCTTGGCGTAACGTACGTCTTCCCGTTGGTCGAGCGCCTGTTGGCCTCGTGTGATGTTGATACGCGCAGGAGCGTGCAGTTCACCACAGGCGTTACGAAGTTTACCACAGGCGTTACGAGAGGGTGGAGTCCGGTCCTTGCGGCCGGGCAGGCGTCGCCTTTGTCTGCACCCATACGCTCCCCTTGTCCTTGCGTTTTGACTCGTAGGTCTCTACGCAGCGCTCGGCGAGGATGTCAAGGGAGTCGAATAGAAACGGTGGCCTTTGGGTGAGGTCCTGGTAGATGACCGAGAGCTCCGTACATCCCACCACCACGGCATCGCCGCCCCCCTCATGGAGACGCTCGGCGAGCCGGACAAGGTCCCTGGGATCGTAGGTCCCGTTTGCTTTGATCCCCTGGTAGATGAGGGACATAACACGCCTCTGGTCGGCATGGTCGGGCTCTATTGTCCTCAGCCCCTCGGTCTCGAAGTAGCCCTGGAAGACGCCCGACTCTATGGTGCCGTCCGTGGCGAGAAGCCCCACTGCGCCCGTGGCGCCAATCTCGTGGGCTATCCTTCGCGCCGTCTCCTCCATGATGTTGAGCACGGGGATGCTCACGGCCTTACAGATGGCGTCATAGAAGTAGTGCGCGGTGTTGCAGGCGATGGCAATGTAGTCGGCACCGGCCTCCTCGAGCCATTGGGCAACCTTGACCATCTCGGGCTGTGGGTCGGGTTTTGTGTGGTCGAGGATGTAGGCGGTGCGGTCAGGGATCTGTGGGTCGTTGAACACGATCATCGGGATGTGATCTTGATCGGTGGTCGCGGGGGTCTTCTTGATGATCGCTTCCATGAAGTATGCGGTTGCCAGTGGCCCCACCCCACCGATGATGCCGAGGATTGGTCTGTTCATATGCCTGCCCCCTCGATGCTCGTCATGCGCGCTGTGCGTACGAAGAGCATTCTAGACGATATGCGGAAGGGCATACTGAGACCTCTCCTCGTAAGCTAAGCGGCGAGAAATCCGCAAACGACGAGTCGTGGTCAAGGTCGCGATTTTGTTTTGGGAAGGTTGGACGGCGAAAACGAGACGGCTTTAGGCTAAACCGAAGTCGAATCCTAAAATAGAAGCTTCGTGAGTTCGTGTGGGTGGGCGGTTGCGTCACCACCCCGGCGATGTGGGCCTCACCGCCAGGGCGACGACGCAAGAGTGTACACAGATTGGCCAAAATGGCCTCTCCGCGTTGTTTTGGGGTGTTTGTGTACACTGTTGGGCCGTGGGCTTGGGTTGTGGGTGGCCTTGGGATCGCAATAGTGTACACAAATCGGTGAAAATGGCCCCTTGGCGCCGTTTCGGTGCATTTGTGTACACTGTTGGGCTGTTGCGCTGTTGCGAGCAGCCGTGGGGACGCAGGAGTGTACACAGATCGGTGGAAATGGCCCCTCGAGGCCGTTTTGGGGCATTTGTGTACACTGCTGCGACGCGAGTCACGATACGAATCGCGACGCGAGCTGCGTCAGGTGGCGCGAGCGCCTCAACCGCCATGGCGTGCCGGCGGCGCCCCCTCTCTGGCCCCTCTCGCTTGGTCGGGAAGACAGACTCCGAGCGAGTGGCGCCGCTGCCAGGTTGGCATCTTGGCCGAGGCGTTAACCCACACGAACCCCCGAAGAGCCCTAAAATAGAAGGAATTTCTTCTATTGCAAGGAGGAGCCATGCCGCAAATCGTCCCCGTAAGTGATTTTCGCGCAAACATCAAATCTGTCTCTCGGTTTACGGATGCCGGTGAGGTGGTCATACTTACCCAGAATGGGCGTCCAAGGTGGGCAATGGTCGACTATGACACATGGAACGCCACGGCAAGGGTACAGGAGCGCTCCTTTTCGAAGGCAATCCTTGAGACTGAACAAAGAGAGAGCGCCGGTACCCTCAAACTGCTGAGCTCTGACGAAGCCCGCGCTGCGCTGCATGCTCGACGCCAAGCATGAGGTGCCAAGAGTTCTTTCTGACCGAGGATGCCGTAGACGACCTTGTGGAACTTGAGGCATATGTGCTCATCTATCAGGACATAAGCTTTGTTGAGGTCTTGGCAGACCGTTTCTTCAAAGCCTTCCATGGTCTCTTAGCTCAGGCAGACCACCATCCCGTCTATCAGTTTGAGTCACCTATGCCAACGCTTCACACCTACAGGAGCATCAATGTCTATAACTACAAGGTCTTTTACCACGTCGATGACAGGCAGGTAGTCATCTATCGCATTCGTCATCTGCTGTCGGACTTCTTACGGATGAGCTGGTAACGCGCATGGACGGAGATCACATCGAGAACCGTGGTGCGTGGGAGGCCCATGGCGTTCGTGTCACCGCCCGACGCCACTTCCTTCTCCGATGACCCCTGAGCTGTGCCGTCTCATGCGCGTGCCACTCGCTGCCGCCGAGTGGCACGCAGATCGTGCACTCGACGCCACCGCGTGGCACGAAAATCGGCATAAGCGCAGTTGTCAGGAAATGTCGTGCCACTCGACGCCAGCGAGTGGCACGTCCATCGTGCACTCGACGCCACCGAATGGCATAGCCGAGCCTCGCCAGGCCGGCGCCCGGGCGACGCTACGACGAGACGCCTGGGCTGGCGGGAGGGGGCGTGCGGGACGCCTGCCTACCAGCCGCCGCCACGACGGCCACGGTCCCTCGTGCGCATGCGCGATGCGACCATTGCGGCGCTCTCCCGCCGGCCCCACGTGCCTGGATGGGACCTGACGTATCAGTAGCCTGAGAAGTTGTCACTGGCCTGCCCGCGAAAGGTAAGCACAGGGAAGTGGGTCGATAGTTCTGTGACTCTGGTGCAACATAAGACCCAGGAGGCCGTACTGCTACAATGAGGCGCGCGATCTGCGTGCGCCAGCGAGGGTCCGCATGCGTCAGGAAGCGCTTGTGCACCTGCGAGGCCGAATGGGTGATACGTCGATGACCAAGAAGTTTGTTCCGATTCTT
>ERZ773035.3100-NODE-3100-length-10114-cov-38.891938_pt1 | contig 10114 bp, 9 predicted proteins | sample MGYA00511487_ERZ773035 | MGnify/ENA primary metagenome ERZ773035 (study PRJEB29015, sample SAMEA2737985) | human oral metagenome | biome: human oral; feature: human-associated habitat; material: dental | place: China | collected 2024 ...
TCGCCGACATGGCAACGGATCTGCAGTCCGAGACGGATAAGTTCAAGGTGTAAAAGATTATGGAGCTCGTGATGAAGGAAGTTTTTCACACGAGCTCTTTTTATTTTTGTCAAGATATGGCATAATAAAAAAAGAAAGGAGCATTGTCATGGATACCATTCGGAATATACAGGACAAGATTGCACCTGTCTGCCGTCAGTATGGCATTGACAAGGTCTTCCTTTTTGGTTCGTATGTGCGCGGCGAGGCGACGGAGCAGAGCGATATTGATCTTCGCGTAGATATTGGAAAGAATCTCAAGGGACTGGAAGTTGCCGGATTCTATGCAGATATGGAAGATGCACTTGGGCACAGAATTGACATCATGACAACGCGCCAGCTCTCTGAGAAATTCTTGCAGAGTATTGCACGCGAAGAGGTTCAGATCTATGATAAATCGGGATAAGGATTTACAGAGGCTCTATCACGTGCTCCTGTATTGCGCGCGCATCCAGATGACAGTAGAGAATGTTGAGGACAGCTACGCTGGATTTATTAGGGCAGAGAACTATGTGCGCCGTGATGCATGCTGTTTCTATCTGTTGCAGATTGGAGAGCTCGCGCGAACACTGTCGGATGAGTTCAAAGAGGTACATGATGATATCCCGTGGAAGCAGATACGCGGACTTCGCAATATGGTCGCGCATAATTACGGACATGTCGATTTTGAAATCATATGGAACATTGTGCAGGAGGATATTCCTGTGCTTTACGAGAACGTGAGGGCTATCCTAAAAGAAGCCGTGCCTGACTTTGAAACTTCATTTCAAGTCGACCTGCAGCAGGAGTAAGAACTGCGTTTTGACAAATTCCTCCTTGACAGAAGTCCCTTCTCTTGTTAAAATATCTCTTGTTGATTGACAGAGATGTCAGTGACGGATGCGGAAGTAGCTCAGTGGTAGAGCACCACCTTGCCAAGGTGGGGGTCGCGAGTTCGAGCCTCGTTTTCCGCTCCATTCCGCGGAAGTAGCTCAGTGGTAGAGCACCACCTTGCCAAGGTGGGGGTCGCGAGTTCGAGCCTCGTTTTCCGCTCCATCGCTTATCACACCTGCGCTCTGCGCAGGTTTTTTTGAAGAAGCGGGAGGATTGCCGATCTGCATGAATCTGCGCTTCGACCACGGGTGAGAGCCTTGCGTGCTCTCCTCTTTGTTTGGGGCCTATAGCTCAGTTGGTTAGAGCAACCGGCTCATAACCGGTCGGTCCTTGGTTCAAGTCCAAGTGGGCCCACCAATCGAAATGAGAGCATCACGCACGGTGATGCTTTTTTGTTTGCTCTCCAAAAGGAGGTGAGGAGATGACGGAGGCGGATTTTGTGCGCACATTGCGGGATGCGGGCGCACGTATCTTTCGCGTCGGTGGCTGCGTGCGCGATCATTTTCGCGGTGCCCAGGCAAAGGATGTCGACTATGCCGTGACGGGCATTGCCGAGGAGCGTTTTCATGCACTTTTTCCGCATGCGGAAAAGATTGGAAAGGCGTTCCCCGTTTATCATGTGCGCGTGGACGGCGTGCGCCGCGAGGTCGCGTTTGCACGCAGGGAGCGCAAGACGGGCGCAGGCTATCGCGGCTTCGATGTCACATTCGATCCGACGGTGACGATTGAGGAGGATCTCTATCGGCGCGACACGCGGATGAATGCGATGGCTATTGAGCTCCCCGAGGGCACTCTGCTCGATCCCTACGGCGGGCGTGCCGATCTCGTAGCGGGTGTGATTTGTGCGGTCTCGGAACACTTTACGGATGACCCCGTGCGCGCGCTGCGCGCCGCGCGGCAGGCGGCAGAGTTCGGCTTTACTGTGGAGGAGGGGACGCTTCTCTATATGCGCGCGTGCGCGGATGAGCTGCGCCGCGAGCCGACGGAGCGCCTGATGGCGGAGCTGCGCCGCGCGCTTGCCACCCCGCATCCATCCGTATTCTTCCGCGTGCTGCGGGCGGCGGATCTCCTCGCGGTGACATTCCCCGAGATCGCGGCGCTCGAGGGGCAGGTGCAGCCCGTGGAGTTTCACCCCGAGGGCGATGCCCTCGCGCATACGCTTGCGATGGTCGATGCCGTTGCCGAGGAAACGGAGGATATACGCACACGTTTTGCCGCGCTCGTCCACGACCTCGGCAAGGGGCTGACACCGAAGGAGATGCTGCCGCATCACTACGGGCACGAAAAGACGGGACTCACGGCACTCGCGGCGTGGAACAGACGCATGACCCTCCCTCACGACTGGATGAAGGCGGCATCGTTCGTCATTCGTCAGCATATGCGCGCGCCGCGCCTCACGCGTCTCGGCAAGATTGCCGATCTCCTGCTTGGCATCGGCGCGTCGAGGCTGTCGATGGCAGAGTTCAACATTATCATCCGCGCCGATCACGGCTCGCTGCCCCCCTATCTTGCGCACGGTGCGGCGGCGCTCCGCGCGATGCAGACCATCACGGGGCGCTCCGCTCCGACGGATCTCACAGGTGCGGAGATTGGAATTTGGCTGCGCGAGCAGCGCGTGCGAATACTGAAAAAATTCTTGTTGGAGAACGAAAAGGCGTGGTATAATACATCTGAGCAGAGTTAAAGGAGGCGTGTATTGATGGATAAGATCATCCTGCCCTATCGGGGCAAGACTCCTGCGATTGATCCGTCCGCATTCATTGCGCCGTCGGCGGCTGTCATCGGAGACGTGACGGTTGGCGCCGGCTCGAGCATATGGTTCGGCGCTGTGGTGCGCGGCGATTTTCAGCCGATTACGATCGGCGCGAATACGAACATCCAGGAGAACGCGACGATTCACGTCATGCGTGATGTACCCGTCCACATTGGGGACAATGTGCTCATTGGGCACAATGCCGTCGTGCATTGCAGCCGCATCGGGGACAATACGCTGATCGGCATGGGTTCGATCGTGATGGGCTACTCCGAGATCGGCGAGAACGTCGTTATCGGCGCGGGCACCTTCCTGCCGCAGCACAAGAAGATTCCGTCGAACTCGCTTGTATTTGGCAACCCTGCTCAGATCGTGCGCGCGCTGCGCGACGATGAGATCGAGGCGCTGCGGGCGGCGGCGGAGAACTATGCCGGGCTCGGAGCGGAGTACAAACGTATCATTGAGGAGATGAAGTAATGGAACAGACGCTGGTTCTCATCAAGCCGGATGCCGTCGGAGCGCATCACATCGGAGACATTACGAAGGCGTATGAGGAGGCCGGGCTCCAGATTCGCGCGATGAAGATGATGCAGATGACAGATCGCATTGCGCGCATTCACTACGCGGAGCATATCGAGAAGCCGTTCTACGGCGAGCTCTCCGCGTTCATGACCTCCGCGCCGCTCGTGGCGATGGTGCTTGCAGGTGAGAACGCGATTGCGCGTGTGCGCGAGCTGCACGGTGCGACGAACCCTGCGAATGCGGCGGACGGCACGATCCGTAAGCGCTTTGCAAAGAACGGGAGCGAGAACGCGGTGCACGCGTCCGACAGCCCCGAGAGCGCTGCGCGCGAGGTGCACATCTTCTTCAGTGAGACGGAGATTTTCTAAAAAATTGCTTTTGACTGCCCGGTCGCGCCTCTCTGCGCGGCTGGGTACATTTATCCACAGAGGAGGAAGTACAATGAGTGTTGTGACAAAAACTGGCGATCAGGGACAGACGAGCCTTTTCACGGGCGAGCGCATCGCAAAGGATGATCTGCGCGTCGAGGTGTACGGCATTGTGGATACCCTCGGTTCGACGCTCGGCATGGCGCGCGCGTTCTCGGAGAACAAGCGCGTGAAGGATGACATCCTCGCTGTGCAGAAGCAGCTCGGGATGCTCATGGCGGACTTTGCGAGCCGCAACAAGCCGCCCCGCATCACGGAGGAGATGATCACGGGAATCGAGGCGGAGATTGCAAACATTGAGGAGAGCCTGCCCGCGCTGAAGGAGTTCATCATCCCGGGCGACAAGAAGTCGAGCGCAATGCTTGATTTGGCACGCACGACTGCGCGCACTGCAGAGCGCCACGCATGGACACTCGCACGCCGCGGCTCGGTGGCAGAGGTCGACCTGCGCTACCTCAACCGCCTCTCCGACTATTGCTTCGTCCTCATGCGCCTTGAGGATGCGGATAAGCCAAATCTGTGAGCGGGGAGAAATTTGCCGTACTCGACGGGAGCAGCCTTTTCTTTCGCGCGTTCTACGCGCTGCAGCTCCCGCCGAATGCGCGCGGCGTCCACACGAATGCCGTGCACGGCTTTGCAATGATGCTCGTAAAGCTCCTGAAGGAGCTCGCGCCGACGCAGATTGTCATCGCGTTTGACAAGAGCCGCACGACGTTCCGCACGACGCTTTATCCGGAGTACAAGGGCACGCGCGACAAGACGCCCGAGGAGCTGATCGCCCAGATTCCGCTGCTGAAGAAACTCGCCGAGACGCTCGGCATTCCCTTCCTCGAGATGGATGACTACGAGGCGGACGACATCATCGGCACGCTCGCAACACAGGCGGCAGAGGCGGGGACGGAGACCATCGTCGTGACAGGTGACCGCGATGCCTTGCAGCTCATCCGTACGAATCTCACCGTCGTCCTGACGAAAAAAGGCATCAGCGACACGCGCCGCTATGATACGGCGGCGTTCGAGGAGGAGTACGGCTTCGCGCCGATTCGTCTCATCGACCTGAAGGGGCTGATGGGGGACAGCTCGGATAACATTCCGGGCGTACCCGGCGTGGGGCCAAAGACCGCGACAAAGCTGCTCCTGCAATATGAGAGCATCGAGAACGTGCTCGATCACGCCGCCGAGGCCAGCGGGAAGAAACTCAGTGCCTCGCTTGTGGAATATCGGGATCAGGCTCTGCTCTCGAAGCAGCTCGCGACAATCGAATGCAATGTGCCGGAACTCCGTTATGAAGCGGAGGGCTTTCGCATGCAGCCCGACCGCACAGCGTTCGATGCGTTCTGCAAAGAACACGAGCTGCGGACGGTGGGGCGCGCGTTCTCGGACTATCTCTCTGTGTCTGCGCCCGCCGCCAGTGTGGAGCAGTCGCTCTTTGGAGAGGAGACTGCAGCCGCTGCAGAGGTGAACCTCGAGGCGGCGGCATTTTCCGCTGCCGATCTCGTATCGCTGCGCGCGGCGGAGGAGATTGCTGTCGGTGCGGTATTCAGCGGCACTGCCCCCTTCGTGCAGATCGATGTGCTCGCCCTTTCCTACGGGACGGAGCGGCGCGTGCTGCGCGCGGATGCGTCGGAGTTCGAGGAGGCGCGCGCCGTGCTTGCGGAGCGTCCCATCGTGCTCTGGAATGCAAAGCGCTATGCGCAGGCGGGGCTTTCCGTCGGCACGAATATCTTCGATCTCGAGCTGGCGGACTACCTCCTGCGTCCCGAGGAGAATAAGCGTGACCTCGCGCGTGCGGCATTTGCCCACAGTGAGGACTTCCCTGCGGTACCCGAAGAGGCGACGCAGGAACAGCGCGCCGTGCATGAGGCACTCACTGCCGCGCATCTCGCCAAGCCCCTGCGGGCGGCGCTCGATGGGGCGGGACTCATGCCGCTCTATCGGGAGATCGAACTGCCGCTCGTGCCCGTACTCGCGGCGATGGAGCAGACAGGCATCTATGTGAACCGCGCGGCACTCGAGCGCGAGCTGACGGCGGCGAATGCGCGTATCGAGGCGCTCGTCACGGAGATTCACGCGCTGGCGGGCACGGAGTTCAACATCAGCTCGCCCAAGCAGCTCGGTGAGATTCTCTTTGAGCGTCTCGGGCTCGCAGAGGGCAGCAAGATCAAGAAGACGAAGACGGGCTACTCGACGAACGCCGAGACGCTCGAGGAGCTGCGCGACCGACATCCCATCGTGGACAAGGTGCTGACCTACCGTATGTGGACGAAGCTGCGCTCAACCTATCTCGAGGGCATCGGCGCGCTCATCCGTCCCGCAACGGGGCGCGTGCACACAAGCTTCAACCAGACAGTGACGGCGACGGGGCGGCTCTCAAGCTCCGACCCGAACCTTCAGAATATCCCCGTGCGCACGGAGGAGGGGCGCGCCGTACGTGCGCTCTTCGAGCCGGGCGCGGGCTATGACGCACTCCTCTCGGCGGACTACTCGCAGATCGAGCTGCGCATCCTCGCGCATATGTCGGGTGACGAGACCATGATCGACGCATTCCGCACGGGACAGGACATCCACGCACGCACGGCGTCGGAGGTGTTCGGCGTACCGCTCGCGGAGGTGACGGGGGAGCAGCGCCGCCGCGCAAAGGCCGTCAACTTCGGCATCGTCTACGGGTTGAGCGACTACGGACTCTCGCGCGACCTCGGCATTTCGCGTAAGGAGGCGGCGGGCTATATCGAACGCTACTTCGAACGCTATCACGGCGTGCGCACATTCCTCGACAAAATAATTGCAGATACGCATGCAAACGGCTATGTTACGACGCTCTATGGGCGGCGGCGCGACCTGCCCGCGATCAACAGCCGCAACTTCATGCAGCGCTCTTTTGCCGAGCGCATGGCGATGAATACGCCGATTCAGGGCACGGCGGCGGATCTCATCAAGATTGCAATGATTCGCGCCTATGACGCGCTGCGTGCGGCGGGCGTGAAGAGCCGCATCCTCCTGCAGGTGCACGACGAACTCGTGCTCGAGGTGGCGGAGGCGGAGATCGCGCAGGTCACGGAGATCCTGCGCGCGGCGATGAGCGGCGCGGCGGAGCTCGCCGTGCCGCTCGCCGTGGATGTGCACGTCGGGAAGAACTGGGCGGAGGCGAAATAATTGCGGATCATCGGGCTCACGGGCGGCATTGCCTGCGGCAAATCCACCGTCAGCAGGGCACTGTGCGCGCTCGGCGCGGCGATCATCGACGCGGATGCGCTCGCACATGAGCTCTCGCAGCCGGGACAGCCGATTTTCAACGCCTATATGGAACGCTTCGGCAGGGAGATTGTGACGGCGGGCGGTACGCTCGACCGCGCGGCAATCGCCGCGCGCGTCTTTGCCGATCCTGCCGTGCGCGCGGAGGTGGATGCCATTGCGCACCCCCTCATCCGCAAGGCGGCGGAGGAGCGTCTGCGTGCGGCGCGCGCGCAGGACAAAACGGCAGCGGTGCTGGATGTGCCGCTGCTCTTTGAGGCGGGCTGGGATGCGCTCGCCGATGAGGTGTGGGTTGTTGCGCTCCCTGCAGAGGAGCAGCTCGCGCGTCTCCTCGCGCGGGATAAGTCGATGAGCGAGGGAGAGGCGCGGGCACGCATCTCCGCTCAGATGTCGCTTGCGGAGAAATGTGCGCGCGCGGACATCGTCATCGACAACAGTGGAACAGTGGAAGAAACACGGGAATGTATTGAACAACTTTGGAGGGAACGGATCATTGGGCGTTCGTAATCTGCGGCGCGGGGTTTGGTGGGGGCTGCGCGCACTCGTCGTCGCCGTCATCGTCTTTGTCATCGTCGGCGGCTGGGGCTGGGTGGAGCGCAGCTACATCTACCCCTACGACTACCGCAGCTACATCGAGACGAGCGCCGCACACTACCGCGCCGACCCCTACCTCGTCGCTGCCGTCATCAAGCACGAGAGCAAATTTCAGACGCGCGCCCGCTCCGACGGCGGCGCACTCGGGCTCATGCAGCTCATGCCGCAGACCGCCGCATGGATTGCGCGGCAGCTCGACGAACCCTTTACCGAGGACTATCTCTACGACCCCGCGCTCAACATCCGCTATGGCGTCTGGTATCTCGCGGAGCTCGAAAATGAGTTCGGCGGCAACGACATCCTCGCGCTTGCCGCGTACAATGCGGGGCGCGGCAACGTGCGCGACTGGATGGAGCGCTATCATTGGAACGATCAGTTTGACGAGATCGAGGCGATCCCCTACCCCGAGACGCGGCTCTACGTGCGCCGCGTGCTCGAGGACAGGGAGCAGTATAAGAGGCTCTACGACGAATGAACAAGACCTATCGGATTCTACCCAGTGCGGAGGATATGCTCCTCCGCCTTCTGCGCGGGCTCGCCCTCTCCGACGAGGAGCGGGCGCTTTTGCGTGCGTGCACGCTGCGTCACGTCGAGGTATCGGCAGAGGAAAATACGTGGGAGCTTGTCATCGGCACGCCCGCCGTCCTCGATGAGGAGCTGATCGCCGCAATGGTACGGCAGGTCGAGGAGAACTACGGACTCGCGGGCGCATTCGTGCAGCAGAACGTCATCGCGCTCGCACCTGCCATTGCGCCGCTCTGGGAGCGCGTCGTGCGCGAGGCTGCGGGGGAGGATGCCGTTCTCTTTCACACGCTGCGTCAGGCGGAGTACGCGGTCGACGGCAACATCATCCGCCTCTCTGCGCCGGGCACATTCGGCGTGGAGCTGTTCGCGCAGAGCGCCGCTCCAAAGCGCATCGAATCGGCTGTCCGCACGCACGTCGGCTGTGCCTGTCAGGTCGTCTGCATGGAATGCGCGCTCGGCGAGATGTCAGCCCCGGATTGGACGCCGCCGCCCATGCCTGCGCCCGTGAAAAGGGAAGCACCTGCCGCCTCTGCCTCCGCACGCGCTGCAAAGGGCGCAGCACCCAAGGAACTGCCCGCAGGCGTTATCATCGGGCGCGGCGTATCGGGTGAGGCGCGCGAGCTCGGCGTGATCGAGGACGAGGTGAAGAACATCGTCCTCGAGGGCGAGATCTTCTCCCCGCAGGCGAACAAGCTCAAATCGGGCGCGTACATCCTCCTGCTGAAATTCGCCGACAAGACGAACGGCATTGCGTGTAAAAAATTCTTTGGCGTGCGCGGCAAGACGACGCAGGAGGACATCGACGCAGAGGTCGACCGCATCCTGAAGGCGATTGGCAAGGGCTGCGCCGTCCGCATCCAGGGCAAGATCGAATACGATAAATTTGTCAGCGACTACGTTCTTTTCATCGACTCCATCGAAAAGCGCAAGGTGCCGCAGCGTGAGGACACGGCAGAGGTGAAGCGCGTCGAGCTGCACGCGCATACGAAGATGAGCGCGCTCGATGCCGTTGTCCCGCCAAAGGTGCTCGTCGAGACGGCGGCGCGCTGGGGCTGGCCGGCGGTGGCAATCACGGATCACGGCGTCGTGCAGGCCTTTCCCGAGGCAATGAACACCGCGCGCGCACTCAAGAAGAAGGGTGTCGATATCAAGATCATCTACGGCATGGAGGGCTATCTCCTCGACAAGCCCGAGGATCAGCGCGCGCATCACATCATCTTCCTCGCGCAGAACAAGACGGGACTCTACAACCTCTACAAGCTCGTCTCGCTCTCGCACATCCGCTATTTCCGCGGCACGAAGAAGCGCGGGCGTCCATGCGTGCCGCGTGCTGTGCTCGAACAGTACCGCGAGGGCATCATCGTCGGCTCCGCGTGCGAGGCGGGCGAACTGATCCGCAGTATCGTCGCGGGGCGTCCCGATGAGGAACTCGAGGAGATTGCAACATTCTATGACTTCCTTGAGATTCAGCCCATTCACAACAACGACTTTCTGAAGATCGACGACCGCTTCCCGATTCACACGGACGAAGATCTGAGGGACATCAACCGCAAGGTGGACGCGCTCGCAAAGAAGCTCGACAAGATGCTGATTGCGACCTGCGACGTGCACTTCCTCAACCCCGAGGATGCGGTCTACCGCGCCATGCTGCAAAAGGCGAACGGCTACCGCGACGCGGATCGTCAGCCGCCGCTCTATTTGCGTACGACGGACGAAATGCTCGCGGAGTTCGACTACCTCGGTGCAGAGCGCGCGTATGAGTGCGTTGTGACGAATCCGCGCAGGATCGCCGAGAGTGTCGAGCATTTCCTCCCCATCCCCGACGAACTCTATGCACCGACCGTGCCGGGCGCGGATCATGAGATTCAGGAGATGTCATACGCGCGCGCGCGCAAACTCTACGGCGAGAATCTGCCGCAGATTGTGACGGATCGTCTCGAGCTCGAGCTGAAGCCGATCCTCCGGCACGGGTTCTCTGCGCTCTACATCATCGCGCAGCGCCTCGTGAAGAAGTCAAATGACGACGGCTACCTCGTCGGCTCGCGCGGCTCCGTCGGCTCGTCCTTCGTTGCAACCATGATCGGCGTCACCGAGGTCAACCCGCTGCCGCCGCACTACCGCTGCCGCC
>ERZ773035.3103-NODE-3103-length-10110-cov-20.128095_pt1 | contig 10110 bp, 6 predicted proteins | sample MGYA00511487_ERZ773035 | MGnify/ENA primary metagenome ERZ773035 (study PRJEB29015, sample SAMEA2737985) | human oral metagenome | biome: human oral; feature: human-associated habitat; material: dental | place: China | collected 2024 ...
ATGCGCTCGAAGTGCCGCAAGGCTGGTTCAAGAAGAACAACATTGGGCCGGGATGCTCTATAAAGTTGCCATAACCGAGGCTGACGACACCTGCCGCACAAACGCAGCAGGCCAATTTTCCTGCGGTAAGCTAACAACCCAGGAGGGATTGACGTAGTAATGGCAATTGAAATATAGGTGGTATTTAGAGCCACAGCCATCTTATCCCGAATGGGCGTAAACTTAAAATATCTTTACAAAACGCCCCCTGCTCGCAACACCCTTCTAGCGCAAAAATAGCCCTCAGAACAGGCAAATGGCTGCAAATTTGGGTTTGGCGCGTTCCTTTTTTAGTCCAATTTTGAGCATGCCACCTGCATTTTGCACCATTTTGCCTTTCTAGTTTGCTGCCGATTCATGTTTTTGCCAGCCCCAAATTGCTGCTTTTTGCCCCTAAAAACCCACTTTTTAGGGTACATTTTGCCCTTTTGGGCCATGTATTTAATGGTTCTAGAAGGTTGTATTTATACCATTGTGGCGGATATTTATGCTTTTTGCCTTGCATTTAGCGGCATATTGAACTGCGTTTTGCACCATTTTACCTCGCGTTTAGCAGCAAAACGCCTTGCATTTAGCGGCATATTGCAGTGCATTTTGCACCAAAACGCACTCCATTTTGCACCAAAACGCAGTGCATTTAGCAGCAAATAGCCCAAAAGTTGGTGCAAATGGTGGTTCGTTTAAATAAAAATTCATTTTGCCGCACCCACAGACTAACCCTATTTTGCATTGAAACCAACCTTCGCGAGAATCGATTTTTTGCGGCAAGGTGTGCGATTGGTGAACAAAAAGGCACTCATAATGTTAAATTTTATACCGAAAAGCGGACAAAAATTGGAGGGGTTAGTGAGTTTGTTGGTCAGTAAGTTTGTGGGCTAATAGCTTTCTGATTGTGCAAAAGCTTCTTTCATGTGCTGCGTTGGCTTATCAATCGGGGCGGTTTCTCTGTTTATGGGCAGTTTATGCGCAATGCTTGTGGGGGGGCTTAATCATGTTGTAGTGGGGGCAAAGCAAGATAAGGTACAGGATGTGCAATAGACCTTAATGCCAGGAACAAGCCAACCGAGAAAGCAAAGCAGGCTGCATAGATGCCATAGGCGGATATTGCAGCCTCGCGCGTGCAGGCATGCGCATATATAATAAGGTGCATGTTGTGGGGGAGTGGGCCATGAATATCATGGTAATTGGCAAACTTTAAAACGCTCTGATTTGCAAAGTTATACCTGCAAATATGGCTGTCCATTTCGCATTTGTTTGTTTGCTGCCTTACTTGTTAAAACTGATTTTATGTAACTTCCTACCTATCAAAAATGCGCCGAAACGACTTCCATATACAAAAATCGTGGATAAAAACACTGAAAACGTAAAAATATTTTGTGCGTTTCGCTATTTTTTCGTAACTTTGCAGCATTCAGTGGAATGAGGGGCTCCGACGAGAGTTCCTCATTTTCATTATCAGTAACAACAAAATATGATTGACAAAAACGTTGTAAAAGAACTTGTTGAACAATGGTTAGCCGACAAAGAGTATTTTCTTGTCGACGTTGAGACTAGTCCAGACAGCCGTATTGTGGTGGAAATAGACCATGCCGACGGCGTTTGGATTGAAGACTGCGTGGAGCTGAGCCGCTTTATCGAGGAACACTTGAACCGAGATGAAGAGGATTACGAACTGGAAGTGGGTTCGGCCGGACTGGGACAACCCTTTAAAGTGCCACAACAATACGTCAACTTCATCGGTAAAGAGGTTGAGGTGTTGGATAAAGACGGCAAAAAATACAAGGGAATACTCAAAAGCGTGGACGGAAACGACTTCGTGGTTGCGGTGAACGAGAAAGTGAAAGTGGAAGGGAAGAAACGCCCTGTGCTGCAAGACGTGGACCACAACTTTAAGATGGATGGTGTGAAGTACACCAAATATCTGATTCAGTTTTGAGGGGTAAAGTAGTTAAGTAGTAAAGTAGTAAGTGGAAGGTAGGAGTTAAGGAGTTATGGAGTTAAGGAGTTAAGCCAAATGCTTTGTTGCAGAGCGGCTATGACTTTGTTAACTCGTCAGCTTGTCAACGGCCTGTCGAACAAAGGAGTTAAGGAGTTAAGCCAAATGCTTTGTTGCAGAACGGTAACAACTTTGTTAACTCGTCAGCTTGTCAACGACCTATCGCCTTAAAGGAGTTAAGTTAAATGTTTTGTGGCTTTGCTGTTAATGCTTTAACAAATTAACCCCGAACTTGTAAACTCATACACTTATCAACTTACCCTCTGGTTAACTTGTCAACTTGTTAACTCGTCAACTAACAAGCTTGTCAACTCATAAACTAATAATTAAAAGGAGAAATTAATTGGCTCACCCCCATGCCGCCGATACGTGGAAACACCATTCGCACGTGCAATCGGCTTGCAATGTTGGGGCAAGGCCACATCAAACGATAATAAACCCTATGGTAGCAAGAAAAAAAGATGAGAATATCTTGAGCATGGTCGACACGTTCAAGGAGTTTAAAGACACCAAGAACATCGACCGAATGACCTTGGTGAGCGTTCTGGAAGAAAGCTTTCGCAACGTGCTTGCCCGTATCTTCGGTAGCGACGAGAACTTCGATGTTATCGTAAACCCAGATAAGGGCGACTTTGAAATTTACCGCAACCGAATGGTGGTGGCTGATGGAGAAGTGGAAGACGAGAACAAACAAATTGCGTTGGCCGAGGCGCAAAAGATTGAACACGACTACGAAGTGGGCGAAGAAGTTACCGAACGAGTAGACTTCGCCAAGTTTGGACGTCGCGCCATCTTAACGCTACGCCAAACGTTGGCATCGAAGATATTGGAACTTGAACACGACTCGTTATACAATAAGTATAAGGACCGTGTGGGACAGGTTATCGCTGGCGAGGTGTACCAAGTGTGGAAACGCGAGGTGCTCATCGTAGACGACGAGAACAACGAGCTGATTCTACCCAAGTCGGAGCAAATTCCTGCCGACCAATACCGCAAGGGCGAAACCATTAGGGCCGTTATCTTGCGCGTAGATAACGAGAACAACAACCCCAAAATTATACTCAGCCGCACCAGTCCCATGTTCCTTGAAAGGCTATTGGAGGCCGAAGTGCCTGAAATTAACGACGGATTGATTTCGATTAAGCGCATCGCCCGCATGCCGGGAGAACGCGCTAAGATTGCCGTAGAAAGCTACGACGAGCGTATCGACCCCGTTGGTGCCTGCGTGGGCGTTAGGGGAAGTCGTGTACACGGCATCGTTCGCGAACTTTGCAACGAGAATATCGACGTGATAAACTACACGGCCAACACCAAACTCTTCATCCAACGCGCACTTAGTCCTGCACAGGTGAGCAGCATCAACATCGACGAAGAGACCCGCAAGGCCGAAGTGTTCTTGCGCCCCGAAGAAGTATCGCTGGCCATTGGTCGTGGCGGACTGAACATTAAACTTGCATCCATGCTTACCGAATACACCATCGACGTGTTCCGCGAAGTGGCAGAAGGCGAGGCCGACGAGGATATCTACTTGGATGAGTTCTCAGACGAGGTAGACCAATGGGTTATCGATGCCATTAAGAGCATCGGTCTTGATACGGCTAAGGCAGTGCTTAACGCACCCCGTGAAATGCTGGTAGAGAAGGCCGACTTGGAGGAAGAAACCGTAGACAACCTGCTACGCGTGCTAAGGACAGAGTTCGAACAAGGATAAAAACCCCGTATGGGTAGATAAAAACGAGGCCAGAACCAAAAAACAATAACAAAACAACAGAATGAGCATCAGATTAGGCAAAGCAATAAGTGAATTGAACATCGGACTCCAAACGGCAGTGGAGTTCTTAGAAAAGAAAAGCGAGCTGGGAGAGGTGAAAGCCGAACCCACGTTCAAACTGAACGATGCGCAATATCAGGCCCTTGTGAAAGCGTTTCATAAGGACAAGGAGGTGCGCAACCAAGCCGACAAACTTTTCCCAAAGAAAACGAAGGAGAAGAAACGTGCGGCCGAAGATAAGGACCATCGTGCAGAAACGGTGCTGAACGCTGGAAAACAACAATATAAGCCCTTGGGTAAGATAGACCTTTCTGACCTCAACGGCAAAGGTTCCGCGAAGAAATCTGATGTTAAAGCCGTTCAAGACGATAAAGAAGAGACTAAGCCTGCTGCCGTGGGCGAAGTTTCGAGCAAGGCAGAGAGCGTTTCTGCTGAGAAACAAGAGAAGGTTGGCAAGGTGGAAACGCCTAAACAGAAGGTTGAAACGGTTGAACAAAAGCCCGAAATGAAGGCCGAAACACCGCAAACAACCCACGTGGAGAAGGCAGAAGCCAAGACTGAACAAAAGGAACAGCCTGCCAAAGATGCCCAAACCAACGCTGCACAACCTGCTGCATCGGCCAAAGAAACGGGCGAAAAGAAACAGGAACATGCAGATAAGGCGCCCAAAGCCGAGAACGAAAAGGTGGAAACGCCTGCCGAAAAGGTCGAAACGGAGAGCGGCAAGCCTGCTATCTTTACGTTGAAGAGCGAGCAAAACAATGCGCCCGGCATCAAGGTGATGGGAAAGATTGACCTTTCTACCATCAACCAAAACACGCGACCCAAGAAGAAATCGAAGGAAGAGAAACGCAAAGAACGCGAGAATAAAGGGCAACAGGGCGGCGAACGTCGCAAACGCAACCGCATAAACACCGAAAGGGTAGACATTAATGCGGCTGCTAACCAGCCTAACGCCAATAAGAATAAGGGCGGAAACAACGGCGGCGGCAACAATAACAATGCCGCTGGCGGACGAAACGCCAATAAGAAAAATAAGAAACCCAACCGAAACCAGAAACCCTTAGAGGTGAACGAGGAAGACGTGGCACGCCAGGTAAAAGAAACCTTGGCACGTCTTACCAGTCGTGGCCAAAACAAGAAGGGTGCAAAGTATCGTAAGGAGAAACGAGAGGCCGCACAAGAACGTCTGAACGAAGAGCGTGCAGAGGAACGCAAGGAGAGCAAGACGTTGAAGTTGACGGAGTTTGTTACCGTTAGCGAGCTGGCCTCGATGATGAACGTATCGGTTAATCAGGTTATCGGAACGCTAATGAGCGTGGGCATCATGGTTTCTATCAACCAACGTCTAGATGCCGAAACCATTAACCTCGTTGCCGAAGAGTTCGGTTTTAAGACCGAGTACGTAAGTGCGGAAGTTTCTGAGGCCGTTACCGAAGAGGCCGATGATGAGGCCGACCTCGTTTCGCGTTCGCCCATCGTTACTGTGATGGGACACGTAGACCACGGTAAGACATCGCTGCTCGACTACATTCGCAACACCAACGTTATTGCAGGCGAGGCCGGCGGCATTACCCAGCATATCGGTGCTTACAACGTGAAACTAGACGATGGGCGCAACATTACGTTCTTGGATACGCCCGGTCATGAGGCCTTTACGGCCATGCGTGCCCGCGGTGCACAAGTAACCGACATCGCCATTATCATCATCGCGGCCGACGACAGCGTGATGCCTACCACCAAAGAGGCCATCGCGCATGCCCAAGCGGCCAACGTACCGATGGTGTTTGCCATCAACAAGATTGACAAACCGGGCGCAAACCCCGACAAGATACGCGAAGACCTGTCGCAAATGAACCTGCTTGTAGAAGAGTGGGGCGGCAAATACCAATGCCAAGAGATTAGTGCAAAGAAGGGTATTGGCGTTAAAGAGCTGCTGGAGAAGGTGCTTTTGGAGGCCGAGATGCTCGACCTTAAAGCCAATCCCAACCGTAAGGGTACGGGTAGCATCATCGAAAGCTCCCTTGACAAGGGCCGCGGATATGTTTCTACGCTACTGGTGAGCAACGGAACGCTGCATGTTGGCGACAACGTGATTGCCGGAACAAGCTGGGGACGTATTAAGGCCATGTTCAACGTGCGTAACCAACGCATTGAAAGTGCTGGTCCCGCAGAGCCCGCCATCATACTGGGTTTGAACGGTGCGCCGACTGCCGGCGATGCCTTCCACGTGTTGGAAACCGAACAAGAGGCGCGCGACATTGCCAACAAACGTCTGCAACTGCAACGCGAACAGGGCTTGCGTACGCAAAAACGTCTGACGTTGAGCGACATCTCGCACCGCATCGCATTGGGTTCGTTCAAAGAACTGAACATTATCGTCAAGGGCGATACCGATGGTTCAATCGAAGCACTTAGCGATTCGTTCATCAAGCTCTCTACCGAGAAGGTGAAGGTGAACGTTATTCACAAGGCTGTGGGTCAGATTTCAGAGAACGACGTTACGCTGGCCGATGCCTCCGATGCGCTTATCGTGGGTTTCCAAGTGCGTCCTTCGTCTGCCGCACGCAAGTTGGCCGACCAAGAAGGGGTGGAGATAAACACCTATTCGGTTATCTACGATGCCATCGACGACGTGCACTCGGCTATGGAGGGCATGCTCGATAAGGTGAAGAAAGAAGTAGTAACTGGCCAAGTAGAAGTGCGCGAGGTTTACAAAATATCGAAAGTGGGCACCGTTGCAGGAGCAATTGTTACCGAAGGAAAGGTGCACCGCGTAGACAAAGCCCGCCTTGTTCGCGACGGCATCGTGGTACATACGGGCGACATCAACGCCTTGAAACGCTATAAGGACGACGTGAAAGAGGTGCCTACGGGTTTCGAATGCGGTATAAGTATCGTCAACTTCAACGACATTCAGGTGGGCGACATCATCGAAACGTTCACCGTTATCGAAGTGGAACAGAAGTTGTAGGGTGAGGTTTTGAGTTAATTAGTTTTGAGTTTTTAAGTTTATGAGTTTTTGAGTTGCAGATAAGCTTATGGCTAGGTAAAGCTTAGCGTCGACTAATCAACTCATGAACGCAATAACTCAATAACTCAGAAGCTTAAAAACTCATAAACTCAAAAAAACTAACAGTAACATTTGTTACCGCCTTGTTTTGCGGTACGGTGTTTGCTGAACTAAACGATAGGGGCGCTCCATTGGGGCTGCCCCTATTCATCGCTAATACAAATTTGTATATATGGAAGAAGTAAAGAACGAAAAAAACGCGTATGTGCGAAGTGTGGCCGAACAGAAATACGAGTTCGGTTTCACCACAGACGTGGAAACAGATATTATAGAGAAGGGCCTTAACGAAGACGTTGTGCGACTTATTTCGAGCAAGAAGAATGAGCCCGAATGGTTGCTGGCGTTTCGGTTGAAGGCCTTTAATCATTGGAAAACGTTGAAACAGCCCAACTGGGCGCATGTAAACTTGCCCGAAATAGACTATCAGGGCATTTCGTATTATGCCGACCCGATGGCCAAAAAGCCCGCCAACAAGGAGCTAGACCCCGAATTGGAAAAGACTTTCGATAAGCTGGGCATCCCGCTTGAAGAGCGATTGGTGCTTGGAGGCGTGGCCGTAGATGCCATTATGGACTCTGTTTCGGTGAAAACAACCTTTAAAGAGAAACTGGCAGAGAAGGGCGTGATATTCTCTTCCATAGGTGAGGCCGTGCAAGAACATCCCGACTTGGTGCAGCAATACCTCGGTTCGGTGGTTCCTTACAGCGATAACTTCTTCGCTGCGCTCAACAGTGCCGTGTTCTCCGATGGTTCTTTCGTGTACATTCCCAAGGGCGTGCGCTGCCCAATGGAGCTAAGTTCGTACTTCCGAATTAACGCTCGCAACACGGGACAGTTCGAACGCACCCTCATCGTGGCCGAAGACGACACCTATGTAAGCTATCTTGAAGGCTGCACAGCCCCCATGCGCGATGAAAATCAGTTGCATGCTGCCATCGTAGAGATTATTGTTAAAGACAATGCCGAGGTGAAATACTCCACCGTTCAGAACTGGTATCCAGGCGACGAACATGGAAAAGGCGGCGTGTTTAACCTCGTTACCAAGCGCGGTGACCTGCGTGGAGTGAACTCCAAACTATCGTGGACACAGGTAGAAACGGGTTCGGCCATCACTTGGAAGTACCCTTCGTGCATCTTGCGCGGCGACAATTCGCAGGCCGAGTTCTATTCTGTGGCCGTAACCAACAACTATCAGCAAGCCGACACGGGCACCAAGATGATACACATGGGCAAAAACACCAAGAGCACCATCATCTCTAAGGGCATCAGTGCAGGCCGCAGTCAGAACTCTTACCGCGGATTGGTACGCGCAACGGCCAATGCCGACAACGCTCGCAATTACAGTTCGTGCGACAGTTTGTTGCTGGGCGACAAGTGCGGCGCGCATACCTTCCCCTATATGGACATACACAACGATACGGCCATTATCGAACACGAGGCCACAACCAGCAAGATAAGCGAGGCCCAACTGTTTTATTGCAACCAGCGAGGCATCCCAACCGAGCAGGCCGTGGGGCTAATCGTGAACGGATACGCCAAGGAAGTGCTCAACAAGTTGCCTATGGAGTTTGCCGTTGAGGCGCAAAAGCTACTCAGTGTGTCGCTCGAAGGCACGGTAGGATAGACTAGAAACAGAACGTTAGGTAAATCTTTGTCAGACGTGAAAGCCCTCCTAGCCATCGCATTACTCCTTGTGCCCTTAGCCGTTAAGGCACAAGACGAACCCGTTCGCACTTTCGCCATCGACGGGCAAATAGGCGGAGCCAGCTCTCCACACGTTAAAACCCTTTCCAAGGGGCAATATCTCATCCCTGAGAAGGTTGGTTCGGGCTATGGTATGATATCCAAACTACGTGTGGAATACTATCTGCCCTACACGCCGCTCTCGTTAAAGGCGGGTTACGAACACGAGGAATGGAACTTCCTCGACACCAATTTGGGCGATGATATGGCGATTTTTTCGCTCGGAGGGCGATGTTATCCTGGTCGTAAGTCATGGTTTGTGCAACCATATATAGGCCTTGATGCGCTGTATAACTTTAATGGTGGTAGCAGGGTGTTCAGTTGGGAGCTGAACAATGACCGCTATGGCAGGGTAATTACGAATACAGTTTTGACGGTATAACTTGGACGGCATCTAATACTAGTTGGCTGCCAGTAGGTACGCATACGGTTTCAGTACGCGATGCTGTTACTCACGGTTGTCCGTTTGATATGAGCGTAACGGTACCAGCCGCTTTGGCACAACCTACTATCAAAACAGAGGTATTCTATGCTTGTGATGGTAAGGCTATCCTTAATATAGGTGTAGAAAACCCAGACCCTGCGCTTAAATACCTTTATAGTTTAGACGGAGCAGCTTATACTACTACTTACCTATATACAAATGTAGCAAGTGGTACCCACTCAGTAAGTGTACAGTATGAGTACAGAAATGCACCTTCGCCGGTGATGTTATTAAAAGAGACTTTTGGTAGTGGCCCTGATAAGTGTTTAGATGCAGGAGTTACTTCTCTAACGTGTGATGTGTTTAGATCAGGAAGATTAAATGTGCCTAACCAAGGAACTTACGGTATTATCAATGGTAACTCTAACTTTTTATGGCAGGGAGGCTCACCTCTTAACTGCAGCTCTATATGGGTGCCCGTGCAAGACCATACTTCTGCTGGAACTGATTCACAAGGTTTATTCTTTATGGCAGATGCTAAAACCATATCGCCTAATGGAGATCTTTTCTATAAGAAGAAAGTAAAGAATGTTAGTCCTAACTCTGAGATTAAATATGAGTTTTACATTCTTAACTTATTTAATAAGGACAAGGAGCTTCACCCTTCTCATGGTCATGCTTCAAAACCTAATATTAAGGTACAATTAGTAGCTAATAATGGCACTGTAATAGCTTCTTCAGAAATAGGAGAAGTTGATAACTCAGATTGTACTGGAGGGTTGAGTAATTGGAAGTTGAAAGAAGGTACGCTTAATTCGGGTAATAATACTGAATTTACTATAGAATTTCGTTCTAATGGTTCAACAGCTTCGGGAGGTTGGGGAGATGATTTCTGTATAGATGATATTATGGTTTATCAGATACCAAAAGCTTGTGGACAGATAGTATCGGCTACTAAGACTATTACGCCAACAGGGCAAGATATACCAGCCTTTACAGTTAGCAAAACCTATGATTGTGCTACAGGTAAAGGAGCTCTAACCGTGACGCCAACGGCTACTACC